>WNGF01001249.1_pt1 | contig 37337 bp, 28 predicted proteins | sample 5400641 | NCBI WGS metagenome assembly WNGF01 (sample SAMN13153371, study PRJNA577476) | soil metagenome | isolation source: 80 cm soil or saprolite under grassland replicate 2 | place: USA:California | collected 2016-06-15 | reverse complement strand
GGCAGGAAATGGCGGCGAGGGGAGCGTGCGCCGGGGCCGTGGGCCACGCCGGACGTCACGCTCTTTCGCGCTGCCAGCTCCGTGAAGCTCGGCAGCGGCCCTCGCCGCCGGCCGGGCGCCACCCCCCCGAACGGCGCCGGCCCGCCTCTCGAGCAACCTCTGTCAATGAAATTGCTCGTGGTCGTCGAAATCATCGCCGGCTCCCGTGACATTGCGACATCGTGATCTTTCCCGCGATTTGCAGAGAGCCGGCCGACTCAACATATCCCCCCAATCCTCACCGTCGCGGTGGTCTCCTCGACACGAGCCAGTCCCCACATCAAACTCCTGCGCCAGGGTCAATTGACGTCTCACCTTGAGACAGGTCGTCAAAGCCGGTATGCTCAACGACCACTTTGTGCGTTTCAGGCGAGTGCGTGATTCGCCGATCTCGGGCCACCCTCTGCTCGGGAAAGGGGGTCAGAAGATGCCGGACGCCGATCGAGAGCCGGTGGCGCGGGTCGCCGCGGCCCGCGAGCGCTTCCTGACGTCGGAGGACCCGGCCCCGGGGAGCGTGCGCGAGCAGATCCTGAATTCTTGGCGTCGGTCCCGGCTCTGGGAGGTCGACGTCGACCGCCTCGAGCCGCCGTACCGGTCGGACGTCGACCTCCGCAGCCGCCTGGCGCGAAGCGCCGCTCCAGTGCTCGACCGGCTGGAGCCCGAGCTCGCCGACGCGCCGATGACCATCGTCCTGGCCGACCCCCGAGCCTGGATCCTCGACCGCCGCGTCGGCGACCGCAGGCTGCTCCGCGACCTCGACGCGGTCTCGCTGGCGCCCGGCTTCAGCTATGCCGAGCAGTTCGTCGGCACCAACGGCATCGGCACCGCGCTCGAGGACGGGACGGCCGTCTCGGTGTTCGGTCACGAGCACTTCTCCGAGCGCCTCCAGTCGCTGTTCTGCGCGGGCGCCGTGATCCGCGACCCGCTGCGCGGGCGCGTGGAGGGTCTGATCGACCTGACCTGCCTGCGGACGGCCGCGACCCCGCTGATGCGCGTCCTCGTCCAGGAGGCGGCCCGCGACATCGGGCGGCGCCTGGTCGAGCTGGGCAGCGAGCGCGAGCACGCCCTGCTCCGGGAGTTCATGGCTGCCTGCCGCCGCACCAGGAACCCGGTCCTTTCGCTCAGCGACGACCTGGTCATCACCAACAGCCGCGGGATCCGGCTGCTGGAGCCAGGCGACCACCTCGCCCTCCGGGAGCGCGCCGCGGAGCTGCTGCGCTCGGCGCACGAGACCACCGCCCGCCTGCGCCTGCCAAGCGGCCGCGAGGTGCGGCTCCAGTACCGTCCGGTGGCGAGCCGCGCGGGCGTGGCCGGGGGCCTGGTCGAGATCGAGAGCGTCGACCGCGGCACGCGCCGGCGGCCGAGCGCCGCGCCGCGCGTGGCGGGGCTCGCAGGTCGCAGCGCCGCGTGGTCGGAGACCTGCCAGGACGCGGTGGCAGCCGGCGAGCAGGGGGTCTGGCTGCTGCTGACCGGCGAAGCGGGGGTCGGCAAGCTCGCCCTGGCCCGCGCCGTCCACCACCACCGCTCGCCCCCCGAGCCGCTGCGGGTGCTCGACGCGCGACGCGCCGACGACGCGGACGCCTGGCTGGAGGACGTGCGCTCCGAGCTGGACCGGGCCGAGGGGACCGTCGTCCTGCGCCACGTCGACCGGCTCGACCCGGCGGTTGCCGAGGCGCTCGCCGCCGAGCTGGGCCGCGTGCGCCGTGGCGCCGCCCGCCCCTGGGTGGTCGGCACCAGCGCCGGCGCGCGCGTGCACGACACGCTGCTGGCGCACTTCGGCGCGTCGGTGACCGTGCCGCCGCTGCGCTACCGGATCCACGACCTGCACGATCTGGTGCCGTTCCTGCTGGAGCGGCACGCGCCCGGCGCGGTCGTCGGCTGCACCCCGGCCGCGCTCCGGACCCTGATGCTCAGCGAGTGGCCGGGCAACGTCGGCCAGCTCGAGCAGACGCTGCGCGCGGCGCTGGAGCGGCGCCGCAACGGCCGGATCGACCGGGCGGACCTTCCCGCCGACTGCTACGTCGTCACCCGGCGGGTGCTCACCCGCCTGCAGTGGGTCGAGCGAGACGCGATCCTCGAGGCCCTGCTCGAGACCAGGGGCAACCGCACGCAGGCCGCCGCCAAGCTCGGCATCTCACGCGCTACCCTCTACCGCAGGATCAACGCCTTCGGCATCCAGCTCGACGGCCTGCACGACTGAGGGGCGGCTGAGGGGCGGCCGCTGGGCCGGCACGATGCCGGCACAATAGTGGTCGTGCTGCTTTCAGAGATCGTCGAGACCTCCGGCGCGGTCGCCTCCACCGCCGCTCGCCTGGCCAAGGTCGCGTACCTGGCGGCGTGCCTGCGCCGGCTCGAGCCACGCGAGGTCGTGGTGGCGGTGGCGTTCCTCTCCGGCGAGCTGCGCCAGCGGCAGATCGGGGTGGGCTTTGCGTCCCTCCGGGAGCTGCCGCCGGCCGCCTCGGCCCCCTCGCTGGAGGTGCTCGAGGTCGACGGCACCTTCGAACGGATCGGGCGGCAGGCCGGTCCCGGGTCGCAGGCGGAGCGCCGCCGGCTGCTGGCGGCGCTGCTCGGCAGGGCCACAGCGGCAGAGCAGCCCTTCCTGGTACGGCTGCTCGGCGGCGAGCTGCGGCAGGGCGCGCTCGAGGGCGTCATGGTCGAGGCGATCGCGCGGGCGGCGGGAGTGGCGTCCGGCGAGGTGCGGCGGGCGCTGATGCTGCGCGGAGAGCTGGGCGCGGTCGCCGGGGCGGCCCTGTCCGAGGGCGTCAGCGGGCTGCGCGCCTTCCACCTGGAGGTCGGCCGCCCCCTGCAGCCGATGCTGGCGCAGACCGCCTCCAGCGTCGAGGAAGCCCTCGAGCGGACCGGACGGGCCGCGCTCGAGTGGAAATTGGACGGCGTTCGAGTGCAAATCCACCGAAAAGTCGACAAAGTGTGGGTATTCACCCGCACGCTCGACGACGTCACCGCGCGGGTGCCCGAGGTGGTCGAGGCTGCGCGCGCGCTGCCGGTGGACACGGCCGTCCTCGACGGAGAAGCCGTCGCGCTGCGCGCCGACGCCCGCCCACACCCGTTCCAGGTCACGGCGGGCCGGCTCGGCAGCAAGCTGGACGTGGACAGGCTGCGCTCGACGGTGCCGCTCACGTTGTTCCTGTTCGACGTGCTGCACCTGGACGGCGAGGATCTGATCGACCGGAGCGGGGCCGAGCGGCACGACGTCCTGGCCGCGGTGACCCCGGAGGGGCTGCGTGTGCCTCGGGCCGTCGCCGGTGACCCGGCAGCCGCGGCGGCGTTCCTGCTCGACGCGCTCGCGCGCGGCCACGAGGGCGTGGTGGTGAAGTCGCTCGCCGCGCCGTACGGGGCCGGGCGCCGCGGGGCCGGATGGGTCAAGGTCAAGCCGCGCCACACCCTCGACCTGGTGGTGCTGGCGGCCGAGTGGGGCCACGGCCGGCGCCAGGGCTGGCTCAGCAACCTGCACCTCGGCGCCCGCGACCCGTCCACCGGGGGCTGGGTCATGCTCGGCAAGACCTTCAAGGGGCTCACCGACGAGCTGCTCGCGTGGCAGACCCACAAGCTGCTGGAGCTGGAGGTCTCCCGCAACGACTGGACGGTGTTCGTGCGGCCGGAGCTGGTCGTCGAGGTCGCCTTCGACGGGGTGCAGCGCAGTCCCCGCTACCCGGGCGGTCTCGCCCTGCGCTTCGCCCGCGTGCTGCACTACCGCCCCGACAAGCGCGCCGCCGACGCGGACACCATCGGCACGGTCCGCGCCATCCACGACGGCGCACCACCTGGGAAGCCGGGGGCGACTCCGTAGGAGCCTGACGGTGCCGAGAGGCGGTCCCCGCCTCCTTATGACGCGCCGCTGGCCCGATCGGTCGCGCCAAACCGTATAGCTGTCGGCCCAACGCGCCGATGTTGGTGGTTACGGGCACCACGCACCGATCTGCCGAGGCCACGATGACACGCCTGCCCCTGTCCGAGCGATCCCAGGCCAGCGCCGGCGCGACAGCGCCGGAGCTCGGCGAGGCCACCCCCGAGCAGGTCGCGGCGTGGCTGCGGTCGTACGCGGAGCGGCGGGATCCCGAGCTTCGCGAGCGGGTCATCCTCGCCCACCTCGGGCTCGCCGACCGCCTTGCCGCCCGCTACCGTGACCGTCCCAACACCACGTCCGACGACCTTCGGCAGATCGCCAGGATCGGCCTGATCGCCGCTGTCGATCGCTACGACCCGAACCGCGGCACGCCCTTCCCGCCCTTTGCCATCGCCACCATCCTCGGCCAGCTCAAGCGCTACCTGCGCGACTCGACCTGGCCGGTGGGCGTGCCCAGGACCGTGAAGGACAACGCGCTGCGCCTGGCCGCCGCGCTCGACGGCTTCCCGTGGTCCTTCGACGGCTGGCCGCGCGCGGAGCGGATGGCGACCGAGGTCGACCTGGACGAGGACGAGATCGCGCTGGCGGTGATGGCGATCGAGAACCGCACGGTGCTCTCGCTCGACGTTCCGGTCGAGGACGGCGCCGCACCGCTCGGCCAGCTCCTGCCGGACGCGCAGGCCGGCACCGAGGTCGAGGACCTGATCATGCTGCCCGAGCTGGTATCGAGCCTGCCGGAGGTCGAGCGGGAGGTGGTGGTGCTCTACTACTTCAGCGGCCTCAAGCAGCGGGAGATCGGCGCCCTGATCGGCTGCTCCCAGATGCAGGTCTCGCGCCTGCTGCGCCGCTCCTGCGAGCGCCTGCACGACCAGCTCGTGGCGACGGACGCGTAGACCTCGCGTAGACCTCGCGTGGGCCTCGCGTGGGCCTCGCGGCCCGGGGTCGCCTGCGCTCTGCTGGCCGGCGGTATCCTGCGAGCGCGCTTTCCGCCGGCAGGAGAGGTGAGGGATATGGCGCAGTACGATCCGCAGACCGCCCTGATCGTCGTCGATGTCCAGAACGACTTCGCGGACCCCGGCGGGAGCCTGTACGTGCGTCAGGGCGAGCAGGTCGTCCCGGTGGTGAACCGCGAGGTCGAGCTGGCCGGCAGGGCCGGCGCCACGGTGGTCTACACCCAGGACTGGCACCCGGAGAGCACGCCGCACTTCCAGAAGGACGGGGGCATCTGGCCCGTCCACTGCGTGCAGGGCACCTGGGGCGCGGAGTTTCACCCTCAACTGCACGTCGAGGGTGAGGTGGTGCGCAAGGGAAGTGGCGGCGACGACGGGTACTCCGGTTTCGCCGAGCGCGACCCGGAGAGCGGCGAGGAGCAGGCCACCGCGCTCGAGAGCCTGCTCAGGGACCAGGGCGTGCGCAGGGTCGTGGTGGTCGGCCTGGCCACCGACTACTGCGTGAAGGAGACCGCTATCGACGCCGCCGCCAAGGGCTTCGAGGTCATCGTGCTGGCCCGCGCCGTCCGGGCGGTCGAGCTGGAGCCGGGGGACGGCCAGCGCGCCTTCGAGGACGTGCAGCGCGCCGGCGCCACCATCGCCGCGGGATAGCGTTTGCCTTCCTCCGGGGAGGCTCTCAGGGGCGCAGGCGCATGCGGCCGCCCGCGGCCAGCTCGTCGAGCGCGGCGAGCAGGCACGAGACCTCCTCGTCGGTGTTGGCGGCGGTGAGCTGGAGGCGGAACCCGACCTCCTCGCGCGGGACGCCGGGGTAGAAGGCGAGCGTGACGTAGATGCCCTGGTCGTAGAGGAATGCGCCGACCGCGCCGAGGTCGTCGGGGTCGGCCAGCGGCACCTCGATGATCGGGAAGCCGGAGCTGTTCAAGGTCATCACCCCGAGCCGGCCGAGGTGGTCGAGGACCCGCCTGGTGCTGGCGTACAGGCCCGCGCGCAGGGCGTCGCCGCGCGCGGCGTTGACCTTCAGGCCCTCCAGCCCACTGGCCAGCGACGCGATCGGGGAGGGGCCCGAGTACAGGTAGGGCGGGGCCGCGACCTTGAGCAGCTTCTTGACCTGCGGCGGGCAGGCGATGAACGCGAGCATCGACGAGTACGCCTTGGAGAAGCCGGCGGTCAGGATCAGGTGGTCGTACGACTGGCCGAGGTGGCGGACGACCCCGTTGCCCCGCCGCCCGTAGGGGCAGGGCTCGTCGTGGGCGCGCTCGCCGACGACGCCGAAGCCGTGGCCGTCGTCCACGTACAGCAGCGCCTCGTAGCCGCGGGCCAGCTCGCCGAAGGCGGCCAGGTCCGGCGGGTTGCCGGTCATCGAGTTGATGCCGTCCATGCAGATCAGGCGCGGGAAGCCGCGCTCGGCGCGCAGCAGGCGCTCGAGGTCGTCGGGGTCGTCGTGGGCGAAGCGCCGGACCGTGGCCCCGTGGGCGCGGGCGACCACGCAGCCGTCGTAGATGGTCTTGTGGGCGCGGCTGTCCATGAAGACGGCGCCGTCGCCGGCGAGGACCGGGATGGCCGAGGCGTGGATGTGGGTGAGCGTCTGGAGCACCAGCACGTCCTCGGCGCCGAGCAGCTCGACCAGCTCGTGCTCGAGCTGCTCGTACAGGACCGGGCTGCCGAGCATGCGCGACCAGCTCGGGTGCGTGCCCCAGCGGTCCAGGTAGGCGGGGATTGCCTCGATGACCTCCCGGTCCAGGTCCAGCCCGAGGTAGTTGCAGGAGGCGAAGTCGATGAGCCAGTGGTCGCCGATGCGGATGCGCCGGCCGTCGATCTCCTGGATGACGGCGTCGAGCTGGGGGTTGTTGGTGTGGAGGTCGATGAGGTCGGCGTTGGCGGCGAGCCAGCGGGCAAGCCAGGCGGGGCCTGGGGTCGCTGCCCGGTCGGCCTCGGTGGCGATCTGCTCAGCGCAGCGCAAGCCGCCGGTCCATCTCGACGGCGATGGTCGTGCCCTGACCTGGGGAGGTGCTCACCCGCAGCCTGCCGCCGATCATCTCGACGCGCTCGCGCATGTTGACAAGGCCGAAATGGCCCTGGCTGACGAGCGCCGACGCTCTGGCCAGGTCGAAGCCGACCCCGTCGTCGCAGACCAGCAGCCGGACGCGGCCGTCGGAGGCGGCGAGCGAGATGTCGACCCGGCTGGCCCGGGCGTGCTTGCCGACGTTGGCGAGCGACTCCTGGGTGACGCGGTACAGCACGGTCTCGAGCTCCGGCGCCAGCTCGCTGGGGAGATCGGCATGGACCGCGCACTCCACACCGCTGGTCGACTCGAACGACGTCCCCTGGTTGTGCAGCGCGTTGACCAGGCCGAGCTCGTCGAGCGCCGGCGGGCGGAGCTGGGTCATCAGCCGCCGCAGACCGTGGACCTCGCCGGCGGCCTTGTCCTCGAGGCTGGCCAGCAGCACGTCGGCGTCGGCCGGGTTGCCGTGCCGCACGTGGTGGCGGGCCAGCTCCAGACCGTAGAGCAGCGCGGTGAGCTGCTGCACCGGCCCGTCGTGCAGGTCCGCGGCCAGCCGCGTGCGCTCCGCCTCGGTCATGCGCAGCACCGACTGCATGACCCGCTTGCGCTCGTGCTGGAGCGCGAGCTCGCCGGCCAGCCCGCTCATGCGGGCGAGCGCGAGCAGGAACAGCACGGCCGAGGCGCCCGCGATCACCGGGACCTCGAGCGCCTCGCCGCGGGCGGCCTGCACGACCAGCACCGCCGGGGCGATCAGCGAGGCGCAGGTGATCAGCACCAGCCGTCCGTGCGGCAGGCGGACGCTGACCGGCGCGGGCTCGGACAGGGAGACCATGGACGGGTGCAGGGCGGCAAGGCCCCAGCCGACGTAGAACAGGATCCAGCCGAGGTCGACCGGCCCGCCGACCTGCCACGTGCCGGCGAGCTGCAGCAGGCCGAACAGCACGTCGGCCACGAGCAGGGACACGACGCTGCCCATGAGGACCCACCAGGCCGTGGGGCGGTGGCTCGACCCCACCGCCAGGCGCGCGGCGACCGCGAGCACCAGCACGTCGCTGAGCGGGTAGGCGATCGAGACGACCCGCTGGAGCATGGTCAGCTCCGGGTCGTGCACCTGCGGGACGATCAGGAACACCCAGGCGAGCAGGGCCAGGCCGGTCGAGATGATGGTGGCGTCGATCAGGCTGGCGGTGTCGCGTCCCGGAGTGCGGTCGCGGATGAGCAGCAGCAGGCCGATCACCAGGAAGGGGTAGAACGCGAGGTAGAAGAGGTCGACGATCGACGGGAACACGGGCGCCCCGTCGTGCAGCAGGCGGACGCGCACGTTGTAGAGGGTGTCGCCGGTGACCAACAGCACCTGGGCGACCGCGATCAGGTACCAGGCGAGGGGGCGGGCGGGGCGGTTGCGGCGCGTGCCGACCAGGACCGCGACGGCCGAGGACAGCCCGATGACCGGCCAGACCGCGAGCTTGGCCACTGCCGGCGGGAAGAGATAGTACGCGACCGCGAGCGCGGCCCCCAGGCCGAGGTACGACCTCCATCCCCAGCGCCTCATGTCGGCATTATGGCCCATCCCGGAGCTACAGGGTGCGGAGCCCCTGGAGGACGCGCTCCAGGAGGGCGGCGTCGACGCCCGCCCCGCCGGACGGGGGACCCCGGTCCACGGTCACCAGGCCGGCCTCGGCCATGTCGGCCACCAGGACCCTGGCGACCCCGAGCGGCAGCTCGAGATGGGCGGAGACCTCCGCGACCGACAAGGGGTCCTGGCAGAGCTGGGCGACCGGGCGCCACTCCATGACCAGACCGCAGAGCGTGGCCGAACCCAGCGGGGTGGTTGTCACCAGCGCCTCGACCGGCAGGTCGACCCGCGCCGCCGGCCGCGTCCTGCCGCCGGTCACGACGTAGGGCCGCACCTGTCCGGGGTTGCGCTCGGGATGGGTCACGGCTCGCCCGCCAGCTCCGGCTCGGTCACCCGGCGCGGGAGCTGCTTCAGGGCGGCCCACACCGGACCGGCCGGGCGCCGCGCGGCGGGGCCGGGGCCCGGTCCCTCGGCCGGCCCGTCGAGCAGGCGCGCCGGCAGCAGCACCAGCGCCGTCACCCCTCCGTAGGGCGAGTGGCGCAGCCGGACCTTGATCCCGTAGCGCTGCGCCAGCCGCCCGATCACGTAGAAGCCGAGCATGCGGGCGACGGTGAGGTCCGCCAGGGGCGGGCTGGCCAGCCGCTCGTTGGCGGCGAGCAGCTCCTCGTCGCTCATGCCGATGCCGCGGTCCTCGATCTCGATCAGGTAGCCGCTGGAGACGGCCTCCCCGGCGATCAGCACCGCCGTGTCGGCCGCCGAGAACGCGGTGGCGTTCTCGACCAGCTCCGCCAGCAGGTGGACCACGTCGATGCCGACCTGCCCGGACAGCTCGACCGGCGCCATCGGCACGACCTGCACGCGCGTGTAGTCCTCGATCTCGGCGACCGCCGCGCGGACCAGGCCGATCAGGGGGACCGGCCGGCTCCAGGGGTGGCCCGGCTCCGAGCCGGACAGCACGATCAGGCTCTCGGCGTTGCGCCGCATGCGGGTGGCCAGGTGGTCCAGCTTGAAGAGCTGCCCGAGCCGGTCGGGGTCGCTCTCGTTGCGCTCCAGCTCGTCGATAAGGGCGAGCTGGCGGTCCACCAGGGTCTGGCTGCGGCGCGCCATGCTGACGAACATCTCGCTCACGCTGCGGCGCAGCGCGGCCTGGTCGATGGCCACGCTGACCGCCACCCGCTGGACCGCGGTGAAGGCCGCCGCCACCCGGCCGATCTCCCCGGCCGCGCCTACCTCGACCGGCTGTGTCTCGGCGTCGAGGTCGACCGGCTCGTTGCGGTGCAGCCGCTCCACCACGCCCGGCAGCTTGCGCTCGGCCACGTCCCTGGCGGCCTCCTCCAGCAGCGCCAGCGGGTTGATCATCGCGCGGGCCAGGAAGCCCGCCAGCCCGAAGGTCAGCACCACGACGGTCAGCAGCACCAGGAGGTTGACGAGGAGCTGCCGCTCGGAGGAGACCACCGCGGCCCGGCCGGCGGCGGTCATCTCCGTCCCGAGCTGCGCGGTCACGGTCCGCAGCGCGTCGACGCGCTCGGTCGTGGCCCCCAGCCAGTCGTCCGCCGCGACCTGGACGGAAGCCTCCCGCCGGGGGTCGAGCAGCAGCGCCTCGAGCTCGTCGGCGTGGTCCACGCGGGGCGCGTCGACCGTGGTCTGGGGGAGGTCCTGCTGCGCCGGGGTGGCGATGGCCTGGAAGCGGGCCAGCTCCTGCCGGCGGGCGCCGATGGAGGCGGCCAGCCGCTGGTAGTCCTGCCCCTGGAAGCGGCCTGAGGTGGTGACCGCGGCGCCGAGCCCCCGCTCGAAGCTGGCCGCCTCCTCGGCCTGCGCGAGCGCGATGAACCCGCCGAGCCGTCGGGCGAGGTCGCCGTGGGCGCTGCCGGCGCCGGCCGGCAGCCGTGCGGCCGCGTCGAGCAGCTCGCCGACGGCCTCCGTGTAGAAGGAGACGGTGTCGCGCACGGTGACGGGCTGGCGGTCGATGGCCTGGCGCCTGGCAGGCAGCCGGTCGAGGTCGGCCAGGCCGGCGTCCAGCCGCGCCCGCAGGCGCGGGTCGCGGCGGGCGAGGCCAGCCCCGGGCGCGCTCGCGCGGAACGCCTGCACCGCCCCGTCGACGCGCGCCCGTGCGGTCAGCACGCCCGGCCGGCCGGCGGCGGCCCGGTTGCCGGCCAGCCAGGCGGCGGACAGGTCCCGCTCGCCGCCGAGCTCGTGCGCGAGCGTGGCCGTGCCGAGGGCCACCGCCGCCGCCCGCTCCTCCCGGCCCGCCTGCACGCGGTCGCGGAATTCGCCGGCGATGCGCAGTGAGGCGAGCACGGTCGTGCCGAGCGCCGGCAGGACGAAAATCGCGATGAGCTTGGTGCGGATGCGCGCGTCCCGAAGCATCTGCTCCCCGAATTGCCTGGCCCGGCTCCCCCCGCTTCCCCCGGCCGAGTGGCGCGATCCTAGAGCAGGTTCGGTCCACCGCAAAGAACGCGAAGTTCTACGCGACGCAGCGCCGAATTTCCGCCGCGGCCCTGGTGGGTCAGGCCGGCAGGGGGAAGGACGCCGGGTCGAGCAGTGCCCAGCTCCCCCCGGTGGACACGTCCCCCGGGAGGAACGTGGCCGGCGGGTCGGCGCTGATCACGCCCTCCAGCAGCCTCCCGGGGGAGACGCGCACGACCGCGTCCGGCAGGGCCCGCGCGACCTCGCCGGCGCGGAGCTCGGACGCGACCGCCCGGCAGCGGATCCCATGGCCGAGGCGCAGGTGCTGTGTCCCGACCGCCACCAGGTCGTGGACCACGACCGCCTCGTCGAGCTCGGCGGCGGCCGCGGCGGCGCCCTGGGCGGCGGCCTCGAGCCGGAGGTTGGTGAGCGCCGGGGTGGGTCCGGCCTGGTCCTCGAGCCAGCGGCTGGTGAGCGCCGCCCGGGCTGCCGCGCCGGCGGTGGGTGCGGTAGCGGGGGGCGCGGCGCCGCCGGCCGCGAGGCTGTCCGCCGCGACGAGGTCGAGCGGGCGCGCCGGGCGGCCGTCCGCGCCGAACGGGGCGGGCTGCAGCCCGGCGGGCAGGTCCGGCTCGTCGCGGAGGCGTGCCGCCCGGCCGTGGCCGCCGGGAGCCGGGGCCACGTCCCGCGGCCGGATCGCGCCGAGCAGCTTGGCCGTCGCGGTGGGCGTCAGGAGCACCGGCGCCGCCCTGTAGCCGCCCGCGGTGCCGCCGGGCGCAGTGGCGGGCCGGCGCGGCGGCCGCCTGGCGAGCCGGAGCGCCGCCTCCGCTGCCAGGCCGGGCCAGTCGATCGCGGTCCCCTCGGGGGCGTAGCGGGCCACGGTGAAGCCCTCGCCCTCGGCGTAGGCGACGCACAGGCCGGCGTGGCCGCGCAGGAACGACCGCACGACGCCGCACGACGAGACGTACACCCCGAAGGTGCGCAGCTCGTGCCAGGCGGCGGAGGCCGCGGGGCCCAGCCCGCCCACCTCGGGGACGCCGGCTCCCTCACCCGGGCCGGGCGCGGCGGCCGTCCCGCCCCTGGCCGGGGCGGCCAGTGCCTGCTCCGGGGCGGCAGCGCCCGCGCAGCGGTGACCGGCCGCCGGCGCGCCGGGCAGGACGGCCAGCGCCAGCTCCGCCGCTGCGCGCAGCGCCGAGGGGTCCATCCCGTCGCAGCGCACGTAGGCCTGCCGGCCGCGCGACGCGGCGCTCACGAACGGGCGCAGCTCCTGCCGCCAGCGGCCCGGCTGCGCCGCGTCGTGGGGCCGCGCCCGGCTGCGCTGGCCCGCGAGGTAAAGCTGCAGGCAGGTGCCGCCGCCGGCCTCGGCCGCCAGGCCCCTCGCCGTGCGGACCAGGTCCGCGACCATCGCCTCGGACGCCATCGGTCACCACCACTCGAGCCGCTCGAAGCGCAGCGAGGGGGCCAGCAGCCCGATGCCGATGTGCTGCCCGTTCTTGCCGCAGGTCACGTGCTCGGCGCCGGCGTCGTCGGCCACGCCGCTCAGGGCGGCGAGCGCCTGGCGCGCAGCGCCGACGAGCAGCACGTCCCTGAGCGGGAACGGCTCCCCGGCCGCCGGGTGGAACAGGGCCTCGCGGGCCGCGAACGCGTATTCGCCGGTGCTCGGGTCGATCTCGCCAGCGCCGAGCTGGCGCACCTGCAGCAGCCCTGCCCGGCCGGGGGCGAGCAGGTCAGCGGCCGGGACGGGCCCCGGCAGGACGGAGGTGTTGGTGGCGCGGGGGAGCGCTGGGTCGCGGTAGCTCGCGCGCCGGCCGTTGCCGCTGGCCGCGCCGAGCTGCGCGGTCGCCTCGGTGGTCAGGACGCCCGCGACGGCGCCGTCGCCGACCAGGGCCGTGCGCCGCGCCGGGTTGCCCTCGTCGTCGAAGCCGCCGCTGCCCCACGCGCCCGGCACGTGGGGGTCGTCGACGACCTCGAGCGGGTGCGCGCAGAGCCGGGTCCCGATCGTGCCGTGCAGGTAGCCACGCGGATTGAGATAGTTGTCGGCCTCGAGCGCGTGCCCGAGCAGCTCGTGGATGAACGCCCCCGCCGCGCGCGGGTCGAACACGACCGGCGTGGTGGCGGCCGGGTGGGCACGCGCGCCGGCCAGCCGCGCGGCCTGCCGCGCGGCCTGATCGAGCACGGCGGCGGCGTCGAGCCGCAGGGCGGGGGAGTGCGCCTGCGAGGTGACGCCCGCGTGGGCCGTGCCCCGAAGCGGGCCACCGTCCCCGACGAGGTCGATCTCGCAGCGGACGCGGCTGCGGTAGCCGCGGGTCCGCACCGCCGGCCGGTCCGGGCGCAGGACGACGCGCAGCCGCGCGGCCACGTCGTGGCGGACCACGGCATGGGCGCGACCCCCCGCCGGGGCCCGGACGCCCGCCGGGTCCGTGGCGCCCGCCGCCGGGACGCCGTCCCAGCCCGACAGCGCCAGCGTCTCGCGGAGGTACTGGAGCTCGTCGCCGGCGATCCACGCCCGGCTCGCGCCGGGCGGTGCCTCGGGACCCGGCCCGCCGCTCCGGTCGGCCTCCGGGCCGAGCGCCCGGGACAGCCTCTGCCAGGCGCCGGCCGGCGCCACCAGCAGCCTCGTGCGCCCGTCCGGCGAGCCGAGGGTGACGCCGAACCCGGTGCTGGCCACGACGGTCAGCTCCCGCTCCCCGTCCGACGTGCGGCGCCCGCGGAGCTGCAGGTGGCTCTCGAAGAAGACCACAGGGGGGTCGCCGGAGCGCGGCCGGGCCTGGGCGAGCAGCGCTTCGCCCACCTCGAGCGCCCGGGACTCCACCCCAGGCGCGGCTGCCGTGGCGGTGGGCGACCTCACCGGCCGTCCGTGTCGATGAGCTGCCGCGCGGCGAGCGCGCGGACGACGTCGGGGACGGTCGCTGCGCCGGGGAGCGACAGCTCCACCTGCTCGGACAGCTGCGCGTAGCGGGCCTGGACGTCGCCGATGGGCCCGTCGCACAGTGCCCACACGGCCGCGATGCCGGTCTGGACGACGTGCTGGCGCACCAGCTCGCGGTTGAGCAGGACGCCGCGGTCCAGCCTGAACGGGAGGCAGTCGGTCTGGCGGCGCAGGACCGGCCCGTCCGCCGCGGCCTCCCGGCCCTCCCGGCCGTTGGCGGGCTCGGGCCAGGGCCACCGGTCCGCCAGCGGCTCGTCCCAGCCGAGCAGCTCGGCCGCGGCCAGCATCGCCTGCGCCAGCCGGATGGCGCCGTCGCCCGCGGAGGCCGCCGGCGCGGCCGTGTCGGCCCAGCCGCCGCGCTGCGCCAGCCGGAGCCGGTCGAGCGGGAACCCCGGGGCAGACCGCCGCACCTGCCGGAACGCCCACTTCGCGCCGACGTAGTAGTCGCCGCACCCCGCCGCCAGCGCCTTGGCGGCGCCCAGCAGCAGCTTCTGCCCGACGACCACGGCGGTGTCCGGGTCGTCGTCGAGCAGGGCGCCGCGAAGGTCCTCGAGCGCGTCGCTGACCACGCGCGACCAGTGGCTGATCAGCGCCTGGCGCAGCCGCGACTGGAGCCCGGACAGGCGCGCGGCCAGCTCGGCCAGCTCCGGTCCCGGGGCGGCGTCGAGGCGGTAGTGGAACCTGGCGAGGAGGTCGAGCTCGTCCTCGGGCAGACGGGCGGCGGTGAAGCTCTCCCGCTCGACGCGGAAGCGGCCGAGGCGCTCGACGCAGGCGCGCAGGTCGCCGGTGCGCACGTACTCGACGTCGATCCGTCCGGACTCGGCCAGGTACTGCGGCGGGCTGGCCGGGAGGTCCGCCTCGTCGCCGACGACGGCGAAGACGTCGGCGTCGCTGGTGGTGTTGCCGAGCCCGGCCGTGAGGCTGCCGGACACGTAGGTCGCGAGCACGGCCGGCTGGTCGCCGAGCGACAGCGCGAGCGTCCTCGCGTCGTTCAGCTTGCGCTGCATGACGGCGGAGCCCATCGCACCCCCGTGGTCCTGCGACGAGGGGACGCCGCTGCCGCACGTCCCCTCGGCGCCCTGCTAGATGTTCGCGATGTTAGCAATATTCGCTATATTAGCGATATTGGCTACATTCACGATGTTAACGATGTTGGCGACGTTGGCGGTCTCGTCCGCCGGCGTCACCTCGACGTCGTCAAAGCCGGTCAGCTCGAAGCTGTCGGCCTCGACGGCGTCCGCAACCTGTTCGCGGGACATGGCACCTCCTTTCTCGGGACAGGCCGCCCAGGCCTGGGCAGCACGTCTGACCGCGATCGGAGCGCTGGGTCGGACCGACGCGCACGATCCCACCTGCCATCGCGAAATGATCGCCGCTCTGCGTGGGTGTGCTACGCGTATCAGAGTCCGTCGCGGCGGGGAGGCTCGCATCACGCGTTCGCGCTATCGTCCTGGGGGGTCCGCCTCGACCGGCGGCTCCGCGACGAGCTCCAGGTACGCGTCCTCCAGGGTGGGCCTGGCGACGTGGACCGTGCCGCCGCCCTCGCCCACCCGGTCCAGCAGGAAGCCCGCGGCCGCGGCCGGCTCCCGGGTCTGCACGCGGACCGCAGAGCCCTCCCTGGCCCAGCGGACCAGCCCCGGCACCCCCTGCAGGACCTCGTCGCCCAGCGGCGGCCCACCGTCGACCTCGACCACGCTGCCCAGCTTGGCCGAGGCCTCGTCGCGCAGCTCGCCGGTCGTGGCCTGCCGCATGATCCGCCCACCGGCGAGCAGCACGATGCGGGGGCACAGGGCCTCGGCCTCCGCCAGGTCGTGCGTGGTCAGCAGGATCGCCCGGCCCTGGCCCGCCAGGCCGCGCACGAGGCCGCGCAGGTCCCTGGCGGCCTGCGGGTCCAGGCCGGCGGACGGCTCGTCGAGCAGCAGGACGGGAGGGTCGTGCAGCAGGACCCGGGCGAGGTGGAGCCGCTGGCGCATGCCGCGCGAGAACCCCTCGACCTTGTCGCGCGCCCGCGCCGCGAGGCCGACCTGCTGGAGCAGCTCGCCGATGCGGCGCCGGGCGGTCGCCCCGTCCAGCCGGTACATCGTCGCGAAGTAGCGCAGGTTGTCCCGGGCCGACAGCCGCGTGTAGAGGCCCAGGTCGCCGCCGAACAGGACCCCACAGCGGGCCCGCACCCGCTTCGGCGCGACCAGGACGTCCGAGCCGCCGACGCTCGCGCGGCCCGACGTCGGCAGCAGCAGCGTCGACAGCACCCGGACGCAGGTCGTCTTGCCCGCGCCGTTCGGCCCGAGGAGGCCGACGATCTCGCCGGGGCGCACCTCGAAGGAGACGCCGTCCAGCGCGGTGACGGGCGGGCGGCCCCGCGGCCGATAGACGCAGACGAGGCCTTCCGCCACGATCCCCGCGTGCCCGCCCAACGCCACCTCCCGTGCCAGCCCGTCCCTAATGCTCACCACGATGACCCCGAGCGAAACCCGCGCCGCCCGTCAGCCCCCCGCTCGGGCTCCACCGCCGGGCTCACGGCAGGCGGGGCCAGAGCGGCTGCAGGGAGCGGACGGTGTCGAGGTACACCCCGTACTCGTCCTCCAGCTCTCTGGTCCGGGCCGGGTCGGGCTGGTGGCGCCGTGCGACCCGCACCGCCTGCGCCACGGCATCCTCTATGCAGGCGTAGCGGCCGGCCGCGACACCCGCGCACAGGGCCGCGCCGAGCGCGCCAGCCTCCGGCGCGTCCGCGACCGACACCGGCAGTCCCAGCACGTCCGCGAAGAGCTGGCTCCAGAGCAGCGAGCGGGTGGCGCCGCCCGCCAGCCGCAGGCTGGTCGACGGCAGCAGCGCGCGGATCGGGTCGATGTGCGTGCGGTGGTTGAAGACGATGCCCTGCAGCAGCCCGAGCAGCAGGTGGCCGCGGGTGTGCCAGCTCCGCAGGCCGAGGAAGGCCGCGCTCGCCCCGTCGCCGTGCGGCGACCCGAACAGGAACGGGTGGAAGACCGGGCAGCGCCCGCTCCGCAGCGCCTGCCCGGCCTCCTCGTCGACGAAGGCGAACGGGGAGGCGCCGGCGCGCTCCGCCTGCTCGCACTGCTCCGGGCAGAGCTGGCGCACGAACCACTCCGTGTTCGTGGCCGAGGTGGGCGAGGTCGACATGTGCGCCCAGCGGCCGGGCCGCAGCCAGCTCCGGCACAGCCAGCGCCCGTCGACCACCGGCCGGTCCCCCAGCACCTGGTTCACGCTGTAGGTCCCCGCCACCATGAGCATCTCGCCCGGCTCGGTGGCGCCGCTCCCGACCGAGGCGGCGGCGATGTCGTGCAGCCCGGAGGGGACCGGCGTCCCGGCGGGGATGCCCGTCTCGGCGGCGGCCTCCGGGCGCACCTGGCCCACCGGCTCGGTCGGGGGGACGATCGGCGGGAGCTTGCCCTCCACCTCCTCCAGCCCGTACAGGGCCCGCAGCGCCGGGGCGTAGCCCTGGCCGCGCACGTCGGTGAAGCCCGCGCTGGCGTCGGTCGGGTCGGTGGTGACCGTGCCCGTGAGCTGCAGCTTGAGCCAGTCCTTGGCCGACAGCACCCAGCGGGTCCGCTCCAGCACGCCCGGCTCGTGCTCCCTGAGCCACACCAGCATCGCCGGGGCGTGCTGGGGGAACGGGAGCTCGCCGGCGAGCGCGAGCGCGCGGTCGGCCACGCCGTTGCGCCGCCAGCGCGCCACGACCTCGTGCGCGCGCGTGTCCAGCGACGGCAGGGCCGGGCGCACCGGCAGGCCGTCCTCGCCGATCAGGTATACCCCGTCGCCGTGGCCGGTGAGGCCCACCGCCTCGATCGAGGCCGGGTCGACCCCGGCCGCGGCGATCGCCGTCCGGACCGCCCCGGCCGTGTCGTGCCACTGCTGCGTCGGGTCCTTCTCGACCCAGCGGGAGCGCAGGACCCGGTTGCGCGCCGGGGCCGAGCCGACGCCCAGGGCGCGGCCGTCGAGGTCGAACACGACCGCCTTGGTCACGGTCAGCCCGCTGTCGATCCCGAGCAGGCTCGGCGGGCTCGGCGGCCGGCTCATCGGTGGGCTCGTGCTCGGCCGCCCCGCTCCCGGCCGGCGCCGGCGGGCGGCAGGCGCAGCACCACGCCCTCGTCGGGACCGAGCTCGACCAGGTGGCGCTCGAGCACCTCGCCGTCGCGGGCCGGGTCGGTGCAGACCTCGACGACCGTGCCGCGCGGCAGCGCGTGGTGCCGGAGCCGCTGGTGGCGGGAGGAGAAGTTGAGCGCCACGACGAACTGCTCGCCGCGCGCCGCGCGCCGGTAGGCGAACACCTCCGCCGGCCCGTGCAGCGGCTCGTACGTGCCGCGCCGCAGGGCAGGGGAGCCGCGGCGGCGGCGGATCAGGCGCCGGTACAGCGACAGCACGGAGGCCGGGTCGTGCCGCTGCACCGCGACGTTCGCCACGGCGGCGTCGGGCGCGACGGGCAGCCACGACCGGCCGCTGCTGAAGCCGCGCCCGCTCGGGTCCCACTGCATCGGGGTGCGGGATTCGTCCCGGTCGTCGATGTCCCGGCGGCGCTGTTCCGACACCCCGCCCCCGGCCATGCCGATCTCCTCCCCGGCGTACAGGCACGGCGTGCCGGGCAGGGTGAGCAGCAGCATCGCCGCGACGCGGGCGCGCTGGCGGCCGCGGCCGTCGGAGCCGAAGCGGGTGACGGTGCGCGGGATGTCGTGGTTGGACAGGGCCGTGCACGGCCACGCCCGGGCGGGCAGGTGGGCAAGGAGCGCGTCCACCACGTGGCGCCACGCGCGCGCGCGCCACGGGACGTCCCACAGGGCGAAGTTGAACGCCATGTGCAGCTCGTCGCCGTCGCCGTAGTAGCGCGCCAGCCGGGCGGGGTCGTGGATCGGCACCTCCCCGAGCAGCACGGCGTCGTACTCGTCGGTCGTGCGGCGCAGCTCGCGCAGGACCTCGTGCACGTCGGGGTGGTCCGCGTTGCGCTGCCGCGCCCAGGGGTGGGAGACGTGCCGCCGCTCGTGCGCGAGCACGGGAGGGTTGTCGCGCAGCGCCTCGTCCTTGACCAGCCGGTGCGCGACGTCCACGCGGAACCCGTCCACCCCGCGCTCCAGCCAGAAGCGCATCACGTCCCCGATGGCCGCGCGGACCTCGGGGTTGCGCCAGTTGAGGTCGGCCTGGCCGGGTGTGAACGTGTGCAGGTAGCACTCGCCCGTGGCCTCGTCCAGCGTCCAGGCGCTGCCGACCCGCTCGAACGCGCTCAGCCAGTTGTTGGGCGGCGAGCCGCCGGGCCCGGGCGGCGCCCAGACGTACCAGTCCCGCTTGGGGTCGGCGCGGCTGGAGCGCGAGGCGCGGAACCACGGGTGCTCGACGGAGGTGTGGTTGATGACCAGGTCGATGAGCACCCGGATCCCGCGGGCGTGCGCGGCCCCGAGCAGGTGGTCGAAGTCCTCCAGGGTGCCCAGCAGCGGGTCGACGCCGGTGTAGCCGCTGACGTCGTAGCCGTGGTCGGCGCCCGGCGACGGGTAGAACGGCGACAGCCACACCGCGTCGACGCCCAGCGAGCCGCCGGCGCCGTCGTTGAGGTAGTCCAGGCGCTCGATGACGCCGCGGAGGTCGCCGACGCCGTTGCCGTCGGAGTCGGCGAAGCTCCGCGGGTAGATCTGGTAGATGACCGCATCCCGCCACCACGGGACCATTCCCGCCGACGCACGCGCGTCGCGCAGCCCTGCCACCGTCTGCACCATGCTCCGCCAGCCTTCGCTCCAGCAGCCACGCGACGCGGAGGGGGGTAGCCTCCACCTGTGGCGTTGAGGGACACCAAGTCGAGGAATACCAGGTCAAGCAAGTAAATCAAACCAAGCAACGTCAATGGGCACGAGCTTCGTATATCCAGTTTAGCCACGCATTTGCCGCGCCCGCCGCCCGAAGGGAGCCGGAGATGACGAGCACCGCAGCGACCACAGGTCTCCAGCAGTCCGAGGAATGGCGCGCGCTCGAGGCGCACCACCAGGAGCTTCGGGGCGTCACGCTGCGCGAGCTGTTCGCGCGCGACCCGGAGCGGGGCGAGCGGATGACGGTCGAGGCCGGCGACCTCTACCTGGACTACTCCAAGAACCACCTCACGGCGCGCACCGTCCGCCTGCTCGCCGGGCTCGCCGGGCGGGCCGGGCTCCGCGAGCGCACCGCCGCGATGTTCCGCGGCGAGAAGCTCAACGTGAGCGAGGACCGGGCGGTGCTGCACGTGGCGCTGCGCGCGCCGGAGGGGGAGTCGCTGGTCGTCGACGGGACCGACGTGGTCGCCGAGGTCCACGAGGTCCTGCGGCGGATGCGGGAGTTCGCCGGGCAGGTCCGCGGCGGCACGTGGACCGGGTGGACCGGCCGGCGCATCGCCACCGTGGTCAACATCGGCATCGGCGGCTCCGACCTGGGCCCCGCCATGGCGTACCAGGCGCTGCGCCCCTACGCCGACCCGGCGCTGGAGGTCCGCTTCGTCTCCAACGTCGACGCCGCCGACATTTCCCACGCGCTCCGCGGCGCGGACCCCGCCGAGACGCTGTTCGTCGTCAGCTCCAAGACGTTCACCACGCCGGAGACGCTGACCAACGCGCGCACCGCGCGGCGCTGGCTGGTGGACGCGCTCGGCGAGGCCGCCGTGGGCCGCCACTTCGTGGCCGTCTCCACCAACGCGGAGGAGGTCCAGCGGTTCGGCATCGACCGCGAGCGCATGTTCGGGTTCTGGGACTGGGTCGGCGGCCGCTACTCGTACGACTCGCCGATCGGGCTCCCCCTCGTGCTCGGCATCGGCCCTGAGCGCTTCGACGAGCTCCTGGCCGGCGCCCACCTGATGGACGAGCACTTCCGCTCCGCGCCGCTGGAGGCGAACATGCCGGCGCTGCTCGGACTGGTCGGTGTGTGGTACGTGAACTTCTTCGGGGCCGCCAGCCACGCGGTGCTGCCCTACAGCCAGGACCTCGAGCGCTTCCCGGCCCACCTCCAGCAGCTCGACATGGAGAGCAACGGCAAGTCCGTGGACCTCGAGGGCCGTCCCGTGGGCCTCCAGACCGGGCCGGTGATCTGGGGGCAGCCGGGGACCAACGGGCAGCACGCCTTCTACCAGCTCCTCCACCAGGGGACCCGGCTGGTGCCCTGCGACTTCATCGGCTTCGCCACCTCCCCGTACGGGCTCCCCGAGCACCACACCCGGCTGCTGGCCAGCCTGTTCGCCCAGACCGCCGCGCTGGCGTTCGGCAAGACGCGCGAGGAGGTCGAGGCGGAGGGGGTGCCGGCCTACCAGGTGCCGCACCGGACCTTCCCCGGCAACCGCCCCTCCAGCACGATCCTGGCGCCCGCGCTGACCCCGCGGGTGCTCGGCCAGCTCGTCACGCTGTACGAGCACAAGGTCTTCACGCAGGGGACGGTCTGGAACGTGAACTCGTTCGACCAGTGGGGGGTGGAGCTGGGCAAGGCGCTCGCCGAGCGGGTCCTGCCGCAGCTCGCCGCCGACGGCGCGCCCGAGCCGCCCGGCACCGACCCGTCCACCCGCGCGCTGGTCCGGCGCTACCGGCGCCTGCGCGGCGGCGCTCACTGAGCTGGCGGCGCTCACTGAGCTGGCGCCGCCGCGGCGTCGATCCAGGCCAGGTCCTCGGCGTCGAGCCGCAGCGACGCGGCGCCCAGGTTCTCCTCGAGATGGGCGCGGCGCCTGCTGCCGGGGATGGCGGCGACGTCGCCGCCGCGCGCCAGCACCCAGGCGATGGCGAGCTGCGCCACGGTCGCGCGGCGACGCCCGGCCAGCTCGGCCAGGCGGTCGACGAGGGCCAGCCGGTCGCGCAGGGCGCCGGGCTCGAAGCGCGGCAGGGTGCGGCGGACGTCGTCGGCGTCGAGCTCGGCGGTGCCGCGCAGCCGCCCGCCGAGCAGGCCCTGGCCCAGCGGGGCGTACGCCACGAAGCCCGTGCCGAGCTCGCGCAGCGTCGGCAGGAGCGCCTCGGCGGCCCGGTCGAGCACCGAGCACTCGAGCTGCACCGCGGCGACGGGGTGCACCGCGGCCGCGCGCCGCACGGTCCCCGGGTCCGCGGTGCAGATGCCGAGATGGCGCACGTCGCCGGCGCGGACGAGCTCGGCCAGCGCCCCCCAGGTCTCCTCGACCGGCACGGCGGGGTCGACCCGGTGCTGGTAGTAGAGGTCGACCGCGTCCGCGCCGAGGCGCCGCAGGGAGCCGCCGCAGGCCTCGCGCACGTGCTCGGGGCGGCCGTCCACCCCGACGAGCCGGCCCTGCCGGTCCTTGACGTTGCCGAATTTCGTGGCGACCACCACGCCCTCGCGCCGCCGCCCCAGGGCCCGCCGCAGCAGCCGCTCGTTGTGGTAGGGGCCGTACATGTCGGCGGTGTCGAAGAAGGTCACGCCCAGATCGAGCGCCCGGCGGACGGTGGCGACCGATTCGTCGTCGTCCCGCCGGCCGTAGAACTGGGACATCCCCATGCAGCCGAGGCCGACCGCCGAGACGAGCGGCCCGTGCCTGCCGAGCCGGCGCTGCTCCAACGTTCCCTCCACCTCCTTGCGGCGCTGCCGGGCGCCGCTGGCCCCGGTCACGCCTCCAGCAGTCCCGTGAGCAGCCCGGCCCAGTTGCGCAGATGGCGGTCGCCGAGGAAGCGGTCGGCCACCCGCTCCTGCGCGCGGCGGCCGAGGGCGGCGGCGCCGGCGGGGTCGGCGAGCAGCGACCGGATGGCGCGGCCGCAGCCGGCGAGGTCCTCGGGCCGCTCGACGAGCAGCCCGTGCACGCCGTCGACGATCTGGTCGCGGATGCCGCCCACCGCGCTGGCCACGACCGGCCGGGCCTTCCACATCGCCTCCGTGACGGTCAGCCCGAACCCCTCGGCGACGCTCTTCTGCACCACGACCGCGGCGCTGCGCTGCAGCGCGTTCACCATCACCGCGTTCTCGACCGGGTCGTCCATCGGCAGGCAGGCGAGCTGGACCCGGGCGCGCCGCGCGGGCGGCAGCTCCTGCCAGGCACGACGGCAGGCCTCGAGCACGGCGGCGGCCTCCGGGTCGTCGGCCACGCCGGCGACGTCGGGGCCGGCGAGGACCAGCCGCGCGGGGCCGTCGACCTGCTCGTCGAAGGCGAGCAGCACGCCGAGCATGTCCTTGAGCCGGTCCCAGCGCGAGACCTGCGCGACGAGCGGGTCGCCCTCGGCCGGAAGGCGGCCCTCGCCGATCACGAGGGCGCGGCGGCGGACCGTCGCCCGGCCGCCGGGCAGCGGGACGTCCACGGGCCCGCCGGCGCCCTGGACGATCCCGGCGACGGCCAGGACGGCGCGGGCCAGCGACGGGTCGAGCCCCGCGTTCTTGGCCGCGAACGGGTCGAGGGAGGGCTGGATCACGGCCACCGGCGTGGCCGGCCCGATCCACCCGGGGACGTGCTCGCGCCGGGAGAACACGAAGGCGTCGACCCGCTCCAGGTACGGCCGCAGGAACGCCCAGGCGCGCCGCGCGTGCTCCCCGAGGGTGTCGCTGCCCACGTGGCAGCGCCACACCACGCGCGCCACCCGCCCGCGGAGGTGCGGGGCGAGGCCGGCGACCTGCGGGTCGTGCAGCACCACGACGTCGCCGGGCCCCACCCGGCCGGCGAGCCCCGCCGCGTTGGCCGCCGAGACCGCCCGGTAGTGGCTGTGCTCGCGCGCGCCGAGCGGTCCGCCGTCGCCCGGCGACCCGTACAGCCCGACGCACAGGCGCTTGGTGATCTCGAAGAAGGCGGGGTCGCCGCCGGCCACCGTCCAGCGGGCGTCGGTGCCGCCGCCGCGGCAGTAGGGCAGCAGCACGTGGAGCATCTCCGCGACGCCGCCGCCGCGGGCGGTCGAGCTCACGTTCCAGACCCGCCCGCTGCGCAGGGCCCGCCGCAGGCGCGCCGCGGCGACCCGCACCGCCCGGACCCGGGCGGCGCCCACGACGTCCCCGTAGCAGTCGAGCGAGCGCCCGGCGACCGGGACGTCCACCGGGGCGGCGCACGCCGGTGCCGGGGGGGTCACGCCGGGCCCTCCGGTCCGCGGGGGCCGGGCCCGGGGCGGGCGACCACCCGGAGCCGGCCGCCGGCGCAGTGGACCCCGAGGCAGGACCCGGCCGCCACGACCACGTCGGCGGCGAGCAGCTCGGCGGGCCGGTGGGTGGTCCCCACGGCGACCACGGGCATGCCCGCCGCCCGGGCGGCCTCGATCCCGGCGGGGGCGTCCTCGACGACCAGGCACGACCGGGGGTCGACGCCGAGACGCGCGGCGGCGCGGAGGTAGCCGTCCGGTGCCGGCTTGCCGCGGCGGGTGTCCTCGGCGGCGACCAGGACCGGCGGGTCGGGGTAGGCGCCGGCGCGCAGCCTCGCGACGGCCAGGGCGCGGGGGCAGCCGGTCACGACCGCCCAGGCCGCGGGGGGCGCCAGCGCGGCCACCAGCTCCGGCATGCCCGCGACCGGCGCCACGTCGGCGACGTCGTGCACCTGGCGCTCGTTCACCCAGCGGGCGTCCCGCTCGACCAGCTCCTCGGCCCGGCCGGGCAGGACCGCGCGGATGGTGTCCACCGCGTGCCGTCCGGGCACGTGGGGCGCGACCGCCTCCCAGGCGAGCCCGTGCCGCCGCGCCCACGCCGTCCAGGCCCGCCGGATCGAGCCGGCCGAGAGCACCAGCACGCCGTCCAGGTCGAACAGGACCGCCGCGACCTCGAAGCCGCCAGCTTCCCGGGCCCTCGGCGGGCGGGTGCTCGGTTCCATGGGCCTCCTTCCCCCGGCCGTCTCCCGGTCCTGGCGGGCGCCCGGGCCCGGGAACCCGGGGCGCGGACCTACTCGCTGCGCAGCGAGGACGTGACCTCCTCGGTCGCGATCACGAGCCAGTCCCACTGGTCGATCGGGAAGCCCGCCTGCGCGCAGGACTCGCGCAGGCGGGCGAGGTCGCAGCCGGTCCCGCACAGGCCCCGCTCGAGCTCCTCGAACGCGTCCAGGAGCGCCCGCCGGTAGCGCTGCACCTGGTCGTGGCCGTCGCCGGGCGGGGCGCCGGCGAGCGCGGCGCCGGCGAGCGTGCCGGCCAGGCGGCCGCCGGCGAAGCGCTCGCGCCAGGCCGCCAGCGCTTCCAGCGGCCGGTGCGGCGGGACCTCTTCGGCCAGGCCCATCTCGCGGTCCAGCCGCGACCGCGCCAGGGCCGCCGTGCCCGCGGGCAGCCAGGGCGCGAGCAGGTCGAGCAGGCGGCGGCGCAGCAGGATCGCGACGTGGGCGAAGGACACCGCGGCCCAGCGCCCGGGGACCGGGGAGGAGGGCCGTTGGTGCGCCGGCGGCGTCCGCGGCGCCGCGCTCGCTGGCCGGGCGGCCGCCATCCACGCCGCGCGCAGCTCCACCGGGTGCAGCAGGATCGCGGTCTCGCGCACCACGTCGCAGGATTCCTCGGCGGAGTGGACCAGGTTGATGATCTTGTTCATCCCGCCGAGGCGCACGCGGAGCTGGTCGGGGCGGCCGAGGACCGGGTCCGACGGTCCCTTGAGCTCCTTCAGCCGGTCCGAGGCGGAGCGCCCGTCCCCGCCGGGCGGCCCGTGCAGCAGCACCAGGTACGACGGGCCGGCGAGCAGGAGGTCGAGGATGAGGCGCCAGCGGTCCGGCCGGAACGTGCCGAGCTGGTAGCGCCACACCCGCCTGACGGTCGCCTCGTCGAAGGCCAGGACGCGCTCGTGCACGACGCGGCAGCCGGCCTGCTGGAGCAGGTCGATGCCGCGGGCGAGCTGGCCGGACGCCAGGCACCCCGGCGTGAAGACCACCAGGCCGGTCCGCTGCTGGAGCCCCCGGAGGTCGCCCCCGGCCGCCGCCCGGACCGCCCGCAGCCCCACCGCGAAGTCCTCGTCGGCCAGGTAGCGCTCGCGCTTGACCGGGTCCGCGGTGAGGACCCGCACGGCGGCTCCGGTGGCGCCCGTGGCTCCGGCGGCGCCCGCCGTGCCCGCGGTTGGCCTGGCGGTGCTCACGGCAGGATCTCGGTGCCCGGCGGGCGGCCGCCCCGCAGGACCTCGCGGACCCGCGCCGGGTGGGCGCCGTTGAGCACCCAGGCGCGCAGCCCGCAGGCCTCCAGCAGGGAGCCGAAGCAGCGGTCCACGCTGGTCGCCCCCAGCCCGGCGAGCTCGCCGGCGGAGATCTCCCGGACCAGCGTGCCCGGGTCGCCGTCGCCGCGCCCGCGGTAGACCCCGTCCACGTCGGTGAGCACGACGTACAGCGGCGCCCCCACCAGGAACGCGAAGTAGGCGCCGATCGTGTCCGAGGTGATGACGTCCTTGCGGGTGAAGACGTCGAGCGCGAGCACGAGGGCGCTGGGCAGGAGCACCGGGAGCCCGCCGCGGGCGATGACGGCCCTCGCCGCGGCCAGGTCGGCGACGGCCTCGGCGCCCCGGGTCATCGCGGCCAGCAGGATGCCGGTCTGGTCGAGCGCCCGCATGTTGGCCGGGTTGACGATATCGGTCTCCAGCCGCGCCTGCCTGGCGAGCTCTTCGACGAGCTTGTCGCTGGGCCCGCCGCCGGGAAAGACGAGCAGCGGGGCCTCGCGCGCCAGGGCGGCGAGCTCCGCGCCGGTGCGGGCGGCAAGGCCGACGTCGCGCATGAGGCTCCCGCCGAACTTCACCACCGCCTGCAGCCCGAACGGCACGAACCCGGGCCCGGCGTAGATCCCGTCAGCGACCGCGCGCGTCCCGCCCGCCGCCATCCGTCACCTCCCGCCGCCGCGGCCCTGCCCCCGACCCGCCGCGGACGGTGCAAGGCCGACCTCGTGGGGCTCATCGTAGCCCTCGGTGCGCCAGACCCCGGCCCAGGCATCGCCGAGCGGCGGCAGCCGCAGCTCGATCAGGGTCGGCTGGCGGCTGGCGAGCGCCGAGGCGAGCAGCGCCTCCGTGCTCGCGGCCGCCGCGGCGAGCGCGTCCGGCTCCCCGCCGGCGGGGAACTCGACCGCGGCGGCGGCCAGCCCCAGGCGGCTGGCGGTGCCGGTGTAGTCGGCGTTGGCGGCGTTGGCCAGGAACGGGTCCCTGCCCTCGTCGAACAGGCGCGTGCGGGCGGCGCGCGCCTGCTTGAGCAGCGAGACGCTGCCGCCGTTGTTGCAGACCACGTACACCGCGGGCGCCCGCTCCTGGCCGGCGGCGACCAGCCCCTGGAGCCCGTTGACCAGCCCCTGGTCGCCGAGGGTGCAGACCACCGCGGCAGAGGGGTCCGCGAGCGCCAGGCCGGTCGCGTAGGCGATGCCGGCGCCGACGAACCCGCCGTGGTCGCCCACGACGCGCGTGGACGCCGGCAGCTCGTCGTACCACTCGGCCACGACCCCGCCGAGCATCTGCGAGTCGTCCACCAGCACCGGGCGCGCGACCGTGGCGAGGGCACGGCCGAGCGCGCGCACCAGCCCGGTCTGGAGGCGCTCGGCCACCGGCGGGAGCTGCGGGTGCCCGGCTGTCCCGTCCGCCTCGACCAGACCCTCCCACCAGGCGGGGCGGGCGGTCGCGGCGGCCCCGACCCGCTCGCCGAGCCGTGCCAGCACAGCGACCGCGTCGCCCTCCAGCAGCAGGTCCCCCCGCCGCAGGTAATCGTTCTTGCGGGTCTTGTCGCCGTCGGAGGTGACCGCCACCTTGGGGCAGTCGGGGAGGCGGCCGACGACCCGCTGGTAGAGGTTGCGGTCCTCCACCGTGACCAGGACGTCGGCGTGCTCGAGCAGCTTGCGGTGCGACAGGTCGGCGGGATCGAGCCAGCCGAGGAACGTGGGGACCGCCTGGCGGTCGATCCGCTCGAACAGCATCGCGCCGCGCCGGTAGCGCGCCTGGAGGACGGGCGCGCCGAGCGCGGCGGCGAAGCGCCCCAGCACCGGCTGGGCCCGCTCGTGCTTGAGCAGGTAGTCGTCGACGAGGACGAGCGGGCGGCGGGCCCCGTCCAGGAGCCGGCAGGCGGCGTCCAGGTCCTGCGGGACGCGCCGTCGCGGCGGGGACGTCGCCGGCGCCGGGTCCAGCGCCGACGGCGGGACCCACGCGGCTTCGGCGACGTCCTGCGGGATGCCGACCAGGACCGGCCCGAACGGCGGGGTGCGCGCCTCCGAGAACGCGCCGCGGACCACCGCGGCGAGGTGCGCGGCGGCGGCGCGCCGCTGCGCGTCCCCCTCCGGCACGGGACCGAGCTCGACCCAGGACTTGGCAAAGGTCCCGACGCTGGCGAGCAGGTCCGGCTCGCCGTGGGGCGGCAGGAACGGGGCGGAGCCGGTCGAGGGCAGGCCCACCAGCGCCACCACGGCGATCTCGTTGCGCCGCGCGTCGGCGACCGCCCCGGTCGCGTTGGTCAGCCCCCGCGCCCCGTGCAGCACCGCCACCGCGGCCGCGGGCTCGAACAGCGAGGCCCCGGCGGCCATGAAGGCGCTCTCGGTGTCGCCCCGGCCGTTGACCGCCCGCACGCCGGGCAAGCGCACCAGGGCGTCGCAGAGCGCGAGCTCAGAGGTCCCCGCGTAGCCGAAGGCGAGCCGGGCCCCGCACTGCCGCAACGTCAGCGCGACAGCCTCGGCCCCCGTCAGCGGGTAGCGCTCGGAGGTGCCGTCGGGCAGGGCGGCGGAGACCGCGGCGGCAAGCTCGTCCGGGTCGGCGCCGAGCGCGGCGGCGGCGTCCGCGGCGCCCTTGGCGATCCCGCGGCGCGCCAGCAGCAGCAGCGCAAGCCCGTCCCATTGCCCGTCGGGCCGTTGCAGCAGCGCCCGCACGGCTGCGGCCGCCGGCTCGCCACGGTTGTGCGCAGCCACTGCCTCCTGGACCGCGGACGGATACAGGGCATACTCCCGCATTCAGCTCGTCTCCTTAGGTCACGTCGTCTTCTCTCCGGACCGTTTCTGGACTGCGGTGGCCCTGAAGCCGTCCCGCCCCCGGCCTCGCGCCGCGGGTCCTCCCGCTCCCGCCCGCACCTCGTAGTCGGCCGCGCTGCCGTGGTCGAGCTCGTCGAAGCGCCCGACGCCGGCCTGCTCCAGGGTCAGCCGCAGCCGGTACCTGCCCGGCTCGGGCGGCACGCGCAGCAGCAGCGGGACCTCCACCTCCTCGCCGGGCGGCAGCGAGCGCGGCAGCCGGGCGCGGGGCGTCCCGTCCAGCCGGGCGCCGGGCGTCCCGTCCGTGGGGCCCGGGCCGCCGGCCGCGAGCCATTCGTGGACGAGGTGCACCGGGTTGGGCGGCGCCGTGGTCAGGATGGCGGCGCCGCGGTTGGCGACCGCGCAGCGCAGCTCCAGGAGCGAGCCCGGCGGCGCCACGGCCGGCACGGGGCTGACGGCGCGCACCGTGGCACGGCGCTCGGAGGCCAGGAGCGGGTCGCCGAGCGCCCACACCCGCGACGGCTGCACGCCCAGCTCCTCGAAGAGCCGCCGCTGCGCCTGCTCGCGCCTGCGCGTGGCGTTGGTCCCCGAGGCGCGCTCGGCCGCCGCCACCAGCCGGTCGGGGACCAGCAGCAGGTCGTAGACCTCGCGGCCGGGCAGGTCGACGGTGCCGAGCCGCCGCCAGCTCGACCGGTCGAGCACCTCCACCCGGGCGGTGGCGCTGGCCGGCGCCCGCCGGCGGGCCGGGCTGACGCCGACGAACAGCGCGTGGTCGGAGAGCGCCAGCCCCCGCGGCCACCCGCCCAGGCGCACCCGGCGCGTCACGCGCCGCGCCGCCCCGTCGACGCGGACGAGCTCGCCCGCGTCCGAGTCGCACAGCAGCCACGCGCCGTCCGCGAACTGCGGGCTGTGCGGCGCCCGCAGCCCCCCGAGCACCTCCTCGCCGGAGGCGACGTCGACCAGGCAGCCGCTGGCCGGGCGGCCGGCGTCGTCCCACCCCCGCCACCGCTGGAAGCGCCCGAACGCGCAGACCAGGAGGTCCCCCCTGTGCTCGACCAGGCTGTTGAGGTGCCAGCTGTCGGGCTCGCCGGGCGGCTGCCAGACGCGCGTGACCAGCCCCGCGGGGGACAGCCACACGACCCGGTTCTGGGCGGTCGCAACCACCAGCGCGTCCTCCCCCAGCCAGCGCGCGTCGTGCGGGTTTGCGACCCCGTCGACCCGCTGGTAGCGCAGGAGCCCGTGCTCGTCGTAGACGAGGAGCTCCGCCGGGCTGCCGAGATCGCTCCACAGGCAGCGCAGCAGGCGCCCGTCCGCCAGGTCGAGCCCGGTCGTCGAGAGCCGGTCGACCACCCGCACGGAGCGGCCGTCGTAGGCGAACAGCCCCCCGCCCGAGGTGTCCTCGGCGTCGAAGCAGGACGCGAGGAGCTGGTGCCCGGGCGGCAGGAGCGCCTCGTGGTCGCCGGCGGCGAACGTCACCGGCGCGTCCCCGCGCGCCGACGCGGCGCCGCCGATCCGAGCGTGCTGCCGGTCCACGGCCGGGAGCGGTCGCCGACCAGGAAGGCGACGGCCTCCGGGGTCCCGCCGGCGGGATCGTGGGAGCGGTCGTCCTCGACGGCGTTCACCCGGATGCCGTGGGCCGCGCCCGCCGCCGCGAGCGCCTCCAGCGGCCCGGCCAGCGGGCCGCGCAGCTCGGGCGCGGCGCCGACGGCGACGACCGCACCGCCGGTGCCCTGGGCGGCGAGCACGGGGAACAGCGAGTGCCGGTAGGCGTCGAGCGCCCGCCGCGCCCGCTCGGCGCGCTCGTCGAGCGGCCCGGTGCGCGACGGCTCCCCCGCGACGTGGACGAGCCCGTCGACGCCGCCGAAGGCGAGCACGCCGGTCTCCACCGCCTCGGCCGCGGACGGCTCGCCGGAGTCGAGGCGAGCGGCGGTCGCGCGGCCCTCGCCGTGCCGCTCGACGAGCGCGCCGGCGAACCGGGCGGCGGCGTCGGCGTCGGCGTCGGCGACGACGAGGTGCGCGTCGAGTTCCGCCAGCCGCCTGGCGACCCGCTGGCCGGTCGCGTCCGCCGCCCCGGCGAGGACCACGACTTTGCCGGCCAGCTCGCCCTTTGGCGGCCGGAGCTGGGGCTTGTTGCGCAGCAGCGGCCAGTGCTCGTCCTCGAACGCCTGCCGCTCGCTGAGCGAGGAATAGCCGCCGGCGGCGTCGGTGGCGCGGATGACCTCCATGGTCTGCTGGAAATGCGCCTCGGTCAGCTCGGCGAGGGCCGCGTCCTCGCCGAGGCTCACTACGCCGACGCCGGGCACGACCACCACGCCGGGCCTGCCCGGCTCGGGCGGCGGGCCGTCGCGCTGCTGGCGGCCGTGCCGCCGGCGGTACGACTCGTACCACTCGGCGAAGGCCGCGACGCCGCTGCGGAACGCCTCCCTGAGCTCCTCGGGGCCGTCGCGCTCCGGGTCGAGCTCGACGACCAGCGGGCGCTGCCCGGTGTTGACCAGGCTGTCCGGGCAGGCCGGGCCGAGCAGGCTGAGCTGCGGCCCCCGCCGCGACGAGGCAAAGGCGCGCGCCTGCTGGCTCCGGTCGGTCTTCAGCACCAGGCCCCGGGTGCCCGCGCCGGCCGCCCCGCGCAGCGCGGGCAGCGCGGCCACCAGCAGCCGCCGCGCCGCCTCGTCGTCGAGGCCGGGCACTGCCGGGCCGCCGAGATCGGCGGGCCGGGTCGTCGCCCCCGCCACCGCCTCGGCGGCCCGCGCCGCCGCCTCGCGCGTGTTCCGGTAGCACTCGCTGCTGGTCTGCGCCCAGGTCAGCAGGCCGTGGTTGGCCATGAGCACGAACCTGGCGCTCGGCTGCGCCTCGATGCGCTCGGCCAGCTCGCGCGCGAGGTCGGCGTCGAACTGGCGGTAGTCCAGCCAGATGGCCTCGTCGCCGAAGGCGTCGCGGGCCAGCCGGCGCCCGTCCGGCACGGCCGTGAGGGCGATCACCGCCATCGGGTGGGTGTGGTCGACGTGCGCCGCGCCGATGAACGCGTGGGTGAGGGTCTCGATGGCGGGCCGCGGCTGGTCGGCGCGGACCTGCGCCTGCACCAGATGGTCGATCATCTGCTCGTCGCTCATCCCGGCGATGCGGCGCAACGCCAGCAGGTCCTCCATCCGCAGGCAGGAGAGGTCGCCGGGCCCGAGGCTGGCGCTGTCCGCCCCCCAGCAGGTGATCCACAGGACCGGCGTGGCGCGCCCCACGTGGTCGACGACGGTGGCCTTCACGGAGTGGTTGCCGCCACCCGGGTTGAGCAGGGCACGGTCCTGCGAGAGCAGGCGTGCCCGGTGGACGAGCTGGCCACTTGGGTGCCGGCTGGCCCGTGTCCGCGGAGGTCGGCGGTCGCGGCTCTTTCGGAGCATGCACCTTCCCGGCAAGTGGGACGCTGGAAATACTCTGATATCCCACTTTTCCCACTTCTGACTGAGATAACCCAGGCTGCCGCGTTCTCTTGGGGGCATGTTGGGCTGGGGTTGGGACTGCGCTGGACTGCGCCCTGGCGGGGTGGGCCGGGCGGGGTCCCCTCGCACGCTCCGGCTGCGCCCGCAAGTCAGTCGCTACGAGGGGACCCAACCCGCCGTCCGACCCCCGACCTCGACGACGGCGCGCCCCACCCCGACCGACAAGGCCGCGGGCGTGGGTGACCCCGGCCGGTCACCGAGCCCGGACAGCACCCGCTGCCCGTCCCTGCTGTCGGGGCCGGCGGCTGGCAAGCCAGGAGGGGTCACACCACCCCAGCGCCATCACCGCCGGTGCACCGAGTGCAGCACCGGGTGGTGTTGCGAGACGAACGACCCCTCTTACCGCAAGCAACCCACTATTCAGCAGGGCAGTCGAAGTGTACGATTTCGGTCTCGTGCAGGTAAGTAGGGGGGTGGCTTCCGATGGCTCCCGCCATCCGGATTCGATTAAAGGGACGGGAGCTCGCGTTTCCCGTCAGAAGAGAGATCACCCTCGGCCGCGACCCGAAGATGGACGTGCGCACCGACAACCCGCTGGTCTCTCGCCGTCACGCCAGGTTGCGACCCGAGCAGTGCGGCTGGGTCCTCGAGGACACGAAGAGCAAGCACGGGACCTTCGTGGACGGCAAGCCGATCACCCGCCTGCCGGTCACGGGCCCGCTCACAGTCTGGCTGGCCGAGCCCAACGTCGGCGAGATCTTGCTGCTCCTCCCCGAAGGAACCGCCTCTGGCATCTTCATCAGCTACCGGCGTGACGACTCCTCCGGCGACGCCGGCCGGCTCTACGATCACCTGATCGCCCACTTCGGCAAGCAGATGGTCTTCCGTGACATCGATACCATCGCGCCGGGGTCTGACTTCGTCAGGCGGATCGAGGACGCGGTCGGTGCGTGCCAGGTATTCCTGGTGCTCATCGGTAGATCCTGGTTGACGACCACAGGTCCCGACGGGCGGCGCCGGCTGGAGAACCCCGCTGACTTCGTCCGGCTGGAGTTGACCGCAGCTCTGCGGCAGGGCATCCGGATGATTCCGCTGCTGGTCCAGGACGCGCAAATGCCTCGTCCGCAGGAACTGCCGGAGCCGCTTCAGGAGCTTGCTCGCCGCAACGCCATCAAGCTGTCCGACGACCGCTGGGGGTACGACGTCTCGCGGCTCGTCGCGGCGATCGAGCAGTCCGTCAAGCCCCAGCCGAGCGGGCGCAAGCACGACGGCGCGGATCTGGAACAGCCAACGGTGCCGCCTCCGCCAGTCCCACGACGTCGACGCCTGCCGTGGGCATGGTGGCCACTCTCCCTCATCGGAGGGTTGATTATCGGTATTGTCATCATCGCTATCGTTGCCGGTTCTGGGGCGTAGCCGCGATGGACGACCATGAGCTCAGAACTCGATGACGCCCCGCACTGTCCCGAAGTTCACACTGGTGCCGGGAGCCAGCGTGATGCTGCGGCCGGGGAGCACGTCGACGACGGCGCCGCTCGGGGTCGTCGCCGACCAGGTCCTCGCGCTGAGGTTCCTCAACCCCCACACGTCGGGGTTCGTCGGGTGCCGGGCGACCTCCGCGACCGGTTGGTCGAATCCCCATTTCTCACCGCGCACGTGATGGGGGAACACCCGGGCGTCGTAATTGAGCATGACGGTCTGGCCGTCCACCATCAGACGAGGTGGCAGCACGACTGGTCTGCCGCATTTCCAGCAGACCGGCGCGACCCCGGCGGCCGCGTCCCAGAAAACCTCCACGTTGCACCCGTCGCAGTAGACGATCGCGTCGCGCAAGCGCACCATGGCCGGCAACCATTCCAGCTCGCGGACCCGCTTGTTGAGCGGGTCCCGCACGCCCGCCGTGAATGCCCGGGTGAACAGATCACGGACGAACTGTGGATACAGCGGCCAGAAGACCAGTGCATTGTCGTGGTATCCCGGCACGGGCTCGTTGGAGCGATCGTCGGGGTCGAAGATGAACACCGGCCGCTCGCCGTAGAGGCGGTACACGGCTGCACGGTCCCAGACCGATTCGTCCAGCTCCCGCCGGCCGAGCAACGGGTGGTGAACCATCAGCAGGTGGAACAGCAGCACCGACAGCGAGAACAGGTCGGTCGCGGCGCTGGGCAATGCCTCGCCCCGCATGACCTCGGGAGCCATGAATCCCGGGGTGCCGTAGACGCTGGCGGAGGAGCGACCATCGATCCCGACGTTGTCGTTGTCGCAGATCAGCACGCTTCCGTGCCGGGGGTCGAAGAAGACGTTGCTGAAGCTGATGTCGCGGTAGCAGAGGCCGTTCGCGTGCAACTGCCAGAACCCGTCGGCCAGCTCCGTGGCGCTCGTCACGATGGCCCGGAAGGTCGGGGATATTTTTCCCGTCATGATCTCGTAGAGGCCTCTGTAGTCGCTGCCTCTCAACGGCATGAGATAGCCGAAGCCGGGCCGGCCGCCGATTGTCGCCAGATCCTGCGGCCAGAGGAACCGCGGGGAGGGCGCTGCACGGATGATCAGGTCCTCCAGGAGGGCCCGCTGTCCAGTCGTGGCCATATACGGGAAGTACCACTTGAGGGCGAAGCGGCGCTCTGGTCCAGATCCGAGGACGAGCACCTGGTACACCTCGCCCTGACCACCACCGCCCAGGAACGATTCGACCCGGCACCGCATGTGGTGCGTCTCCAGTTCCACCAGGTCGCCGGTGGCCAATATCGTTTCCATGACCTCTTGACCTCACCTGTCGGCCCGGCAGGAACCGGAGGATGGGAAGGAGGTGAGCAGGTCAGTCACTCCCGAAGGTTCACCCGGCAAGTATAATAGCTGTCACTCTTGTACAGGAGGCCGTCTTATGGCCCGTCCGGGTGGAAAGCTCGCGAACCGGCCACTCCACTTTATCTGGATCGCTGACACATCGGGCTCCATGGACACCGGCGGCAAGATCCAGACGTTGAACCTGGCGGTCCGGGAAGCGCTGCCGCATATGCAGCGGGTTGCCGGCGAGAATCCCAACGCCGAGGTCCTGGTCCGGGTGCTGGCGTTCTCGAACGGCGCACGCTGGCTCGTCTCACAGCCCACGCCGGTGGCCGACTTCACCTGGACGGACCTGAAAGCGACCGGCGTCACCGACATGGGCAAGGCCCTCTCGATGGTGGCCGAGCAGCTCCGGGTCCCGCCGATGACGAACCGGGCCTTGCCGCCGGTGCTGGTCCTGATCTCGGACGGCCAGGCGACCGACGACTTCCAGAGCGGGTTGAGCCAAGTGCTCGCTGAGCCATGGGGTGCCAAGGCCGTGCGGATCGCCATCGCTATCGGCCGGGACGCTGACCGCGAGGTGCTCCAGCGCTTTATCGGCAACCCCGAGCTGCGGCCGTTGGCCGCGAGCCATCCTGACGACCTCGTACGCTACATCCACTGGGCTTCCACGGCGGTGCTGCAGTCCGCCTCCTCCCCGAAGTTGGACCGTGGGGGTGACATGCCGGTGGGCGGTGTCGTCATCCCGACTCCACCCAAGCCGGCGGATGACGCCGCTCTGCCCAGTGCGACCTGGTGAGCTGGTGTGGTGGCTGGACTCGTAGGAGTGGCCGGCGCCTCGGTGCGCGGCGCGTCGCACGTCCGCTCCAACGCCCCGAACCAGGACGCAATCCGGTGGCGCCCTGTATCCGGCTCCAACGAGGCCGTGGTCGTGGCCGTCGCCGACGGGCACGGCAGTCCCATGAGCCTCCGCAGCCATCTGGGGGCCGAGCTGGCCGTCGTGATGGCGACCGAAATGCTCTGGACCGGGCTCGCCGACGCCCCTGACGCCAGGAACCCGGAGGAGGAAGCCCAGATCCTGCGCGGGCTGCTTCCCGAGCTGACCGAGCGGTGGGCCGCCGAGGTACGCCTGGAGCTGGAGCGCCGACCCCTCGAGGGCGCTGAGCTCCGGAGGCTGGAGGAGCGGGCCGGCTCCGCAGGGCTGGCCGCATTGGGACGCAACCCACTGCTCGCCTATGGAGCGACGGTGCTCGCCGTCCTGGTCAGCCGCGCCACCGTCCACTACGTGCAGCTGGGTGACGGCGACATCCTCACCGTCTGGCGCAACGGTGAGGTGCGGCGACCGCTGCCGGCGGACCGTCAGCTCATCGCGAACGAGACGACCTCGCTGTGCCAGCCGGATGCCTGGCGGCAGTTCCGCGTCAGCTCGGACAGGCTGAAAGACGCGCCCCGGCTGATCCTGCTGTCGACCGACGGCTATTCCAACTCGTTCGCCAGCGAGGACGAGTTCCTGCAGGTCGGCTCCGACCTCCTGGAGATGATCGAGCGGGATGGCCTCAAGGCGGTCGAGGGCAGGCTGGAAGGATGGCTGAACGAGACCAGCGAGCGCGGCGCGGGCGACGACGTGACTCTGGCCATCGTCTCGAATCCCTCCTCGACGGCCGTCCCGCCGCCCGCCGTTCCCCCCAATGCACCAGCCCCGCCGCCCATGACCGCAACGGCACCACCGCCCGCGCCGCCATCGGAGCCCCACCCTGGGCCTGGGGACAGGCCGGAGGGGGAGCCGGCTGGCGGCCCACCACTGGTTGTACGCGTGGACGGTCGCACGTACGACGTGACCGGCCTTCGCCGAGTCAGGATCGGCCGCGACCCGAGCTCCGACATCCAGAGCAGCAACCGCTTCGTCTCCAACCAGCACGCCCTGCTCCGCCTCGAGCGGGCCGGCTGGGTACTGGAGGACCTGGGAAGCAGACGCGGCCTCTGGCACGGCGGTCGACGACTGGAGCGCCTGGCGGTCGTCGAGCGCACGCAGGTCTGGCTGGGCAGGCCGGGCGAAGGCGACCTGGTGGAGCTGGTTCCGGCGGGTCTCCCCGCTGTCCGAGAGACGAACTGGCTGCGCAGGGCGGTCCTGGCAGGGGCCGGAGCGCTGCTCGCCCTGTTGCTCGTCGCGTGGTTGCTCGGGGGTGTGTTCGGAGGGGGCGCAGCGACCCCCACCACCCATTCATCGACCACTTCGATGGTACCGACCACGTCGACTACATCGGTCCCGTCGACCGTTCCGACCTCCCGTCTGCGAACGACCCGACGAACGACCTGAAGGTGGTGGGCGAGGAGGTGGGCAGGATGGACGCGGCGGCTCGGGAGGCGCTTGGCCAATTGGTGGGCGGCGCTGACGCGGAGCTGCTGGGGGACGCCCACCGGATCAGGGAGTTGTTGCAGGACACCTGCCCGCAGTCCCGGCGGGAGGTGATGGTCCTGGTCGCAGCGACCGAGGAGGGACTGCCGCTGCGACTACGCCGGCTGACCGCCGGCGCGATGCTGCCTGGCGAGCTCAACCGCTTGGCCGCCG
>WNGF01002561.1_pt1 | contig 37354 bp, 57 predicted proteins | sample 5400641 | NCBI WGS metagenome assembly WNGF01 (sample SAMN13153371, study PRJNA577476) | soil metagenome | isolation source: 80 cm soil or saprolite under grassland replicate 2 | place: USA:California | collected 2016-06-15 | reverse complement strand
TTTTTTGTTAGCCCCTGGGAGAGAGGTTGAATTGGCGCGCCGCTGCAGCGGCGCATAAGAGTTAATCCATCGTTTGTAGCTGAACGCCTTTTGCTTCCAGGTGCTTGGTGTAAGCCGCCCGGTTCGTCTTTTGCACGAACTGGATAGCTTCCCGGCGCGCGGTGAACGCAGGCTTTTTCGGATCGGCGGTTTGCAGCTCCACGATCTTCGTGTCCACCAGATTCTCGAACTCGGTCTTGGTGCCTGGCGTGACGCTGCCATCGGCCAACACGCCTTTTGGCATAACAAACTCGCCACTGGCACTGACCTGCCCGCCGCCTGCAGTGAACGCCGTTTCCAGCGCTTCATTCCGCGCTTCGAGGGTTTGCACTTTCTCCTCGATCGAATTGAAAAATTCCTGGAGCGCTTCGGCTTCCTCCTCTTGTTTCTCGAGGGTTTGCTGCCGCTCAAACCGCGTGACGCGCTTCCGCAGATCCTGCAGCTCCGCTACCACTTCGCTCGGCACATTCGCCGCCGCGCCGCGTGCGCCGCTTGCCACAAAATCGCCAGTGCCAGCCGCGCGACCGCGCACACCCGCCACCGCGCCGACACCGCCGCCAGGTTGCAACTGTGGGCCGTCACCGCCATCGACTTGTTCCAGCCCAGGGTCTTCCACACCCGACATCGCATCCGCGACGGCTTGATCTACTTCCTCGCGTGTGAGATCCAGCCCGGCCAGTTGCGCGTCATCGAGCTGCGCAATCCTTTCCAGCTCATCGAGCGACAATGGCTCATTGGCGCGTTGCGCATTTACAACGCCCTGAAGTTGCTGTTGGAGCGTGGCGATGGTTTCGTTTTGACCTTTGATCGCTTCTAGGACATCAGCGATGGTGGGTTCAGTTCCTGCTGCGGCTGCTGCGGCGTTTGGTGTGCTCATAAGTTTGCCTGTTCGCAACCTGTCAACTAATGCCGCCGCTCCGGCTTCGACGTCGCCTTCTTCGAATAACCCGCCTGGGTTTGCGGCGGGTTGCGCGACCAGGTCCACCGACACCAGTTCTTCCACGCGCGCGAATTTTTTGCCGTTCTTGCTTTCCGGCTCGGCGCCTACAAAGGCCACTGAAAGCCCCACGTTCCCGGGCATCCGCTCAGCCAGCTCGATCGCCTGGTCGTAATTCGGATGCGACATGAGCAGGTGCCAGTCGGCCTTGGTCTTGTTACCAGCTACCCTGAAATTCGTGACGTAACCGTTCACCGAATCCGCGCCAGTCTTATGATTCCATTTTACCGGGACCTGACCCATTGCACTCGCCAAGTCGCACACCTGCTCCAGCGTAACGTCGTCGGTATGCAGGTCGTGGCCGCGCGCTTCGATGTGCGACGTGATCAGGCTGACGTCGTGGATGATGCCCTTGTCCTTGTCGATCTTGCCGTGATCGAGTCCAAGCGCGCGAAACTCGATGATCTGGCGGCCAGCTACCCGGTTGAGAGGTTTAAGACGTGCGTTCTTCATGCACGCCCGCTGGATGTCAATTCTGTCCAAAAATAGAACAGGCCGGCTACTTTTACAGCGAACATAGGTTCGTGCGATTTTGCCGGCCTGCCCGTGTTCCCTCCCAGGATACGTCTCCCGGGCTATGTCAATCAAGAATCCCCTGATTTACCTTAGTCGTCTTCGACTACAATATCGATCGGCGAGGCTTTATTGATCTCGTGCAGCTCATGAGTGCAATCGCCCTTGTTTTGATAACCCTCGGCTGAATCGCCCAAGATGCTGCCATTAGTATGGACAAGCCGCCAGCGCCATTGCCCGTCCTTGTCCGATTTATAGACGTTGAAATACATCAGAGCACGTTGCTTCCGTTGCGTATGGCCAGAGTAAGGAGAAAAGCGAGCCCGACTAGCACAATACCGGCCGCGATCAGTAGCCCGCCCAGATAATGAAGACCGATCACGATGGCGCTCATATTCGCTGCTTTTCCCCGCAACAGATGGATAAACAGATCAATTCTCATTCCCCCCGCCGATCGCGCCGGCGCCAGCCGCTTTGCGCCGACCTGTAAAAAATCGTTTGATCCGCTCGAGGTGCGACGCGCTCACTTCCGGTGGACCGTAGGCGGCCGCCATGGTGTTTGGATCCACGATTTCACCCGGTTCACTGGTGTATTCGCCCAGCGCGTTCCGCGGCCGCGGATCGGCAAGCAACGTGATGTTGCGCCCAGTTATTTCGAATTTACGGGGCACTTGACGTGGTTTAGTTACACGCATAATCCGCGGCCCATCCAGTGTCTCGACGACAATCCCACCCACTTTTTTAGCGCGTTCATGTAAAGCTATCTTGAGATCAACATCTGGCGTGGTAGCAGGAACGCCAAGTCGTTCGCTCGGTAGTAAACGAGCAGGATTTTTCTTCTTTGACTCAGCCAATGCCTTCAAAAACCTCTCACTTGAGCCAAATGTTCGTAAAACGCGCAAATCCTCTAGTAACGATTGCGCCAGCGGCTTGGCAGCCTCGCCTTCCTTTGGCCGCTTGCCATCCCTGTCTTCCATCGGCTCGATGGAATGCACTTCGATGTCGATGCTGTGCCGCTCTTCGCCGTCCCGCTCGTTCATCGATCGGTTGGTTACTTTGTAATCAACGATAGCCTGGCCTTTCTTCGGGATGTCGATCGGCTCTTTCTTGCCGCTGACGTAGAGACGCGGATAATTGATTCGCTCAAGCGGGCACGGCGAGCAACAACCAGCCGAGCCTTCGAAGCGGTCACCGAGATCGATCTTGGCCGCCAGTTCCACCAGGCGCGGATGAATGGAAGCGAGTAACCCGAGCTTGTTCATGGTACCGTAAACGTAACGCTTGTAACGCTTGCCCTTGAAACCTTTGGCGCGGGCGCGCGCTTTCAGTTTGTTTTCAACTCCAACTGGCATAAGATTTCTTAGATCTTGATCTTACTGGCGTGCAGCTTCTTCAGAAAATCGGCCACCTTATCAGGCGGAATTTTCGCGCCGGGCGCGAGCGGCTGAAAAAGATTTTTAGAGATTTCCGGTTTGGGAATTTTAACTTCTGATTTTTTGCCGGACAACCAAGCCTTGTATTCCGGGCTTAGTGAAGCGAGGTAAGATCCCGGTCCCGATGGCAAGGGGCCGCGCCGCCGTGACACCAGCAACCGGCCCACGCGCGCGGCGCTGGGTGTAGCCAGTCCGCCGAGATACGCACCGGCAAGCAGCTTGCCCTTGTTAGACTTCTTCGGCTCATCGACTTGAGCAAACTCGATTACTTCTTTATCCGCCCGTCCGGCCTCGGACACTTTTTTTTTGAACACGATCGCATCGATCCGCGCTTCAAACTCGACGAGCTGCCGTGGCGGCCGCGCGAACGCCTTGCTTAAAATTGAAGCGCCAGCGCCCTTAAGGCGTTTAAGTTTCTTGGCGATCTCGGCTGCGGTCGAGCCGACTTCGCTCTTGGCCACGCCATAAATATCTTGCGCGGCAGTGGTAGCTTTCGGTCCGATTATGCCACTGACCTTTTCGCCAACCGTGCTTCCCACATTGCGAGCCACGTTCCTGTAAGCCTCGCCCGCGCCGCCTTCACCGCCATAGTTTCGCATGACCGCCTTGTGCGCAGCCGCAACGCCCATGCCTGCACCAGCACCAGCACCGGCGCCCACCCAAGACGAAACGTTCGGTGCGCTGACCGGCTTGCCCTCGTCATCCTCCCATTGCTTGGTGGCAGGATTATATTTCTTGCCGCTCAGCTTTTGACCCACACCGCTGCCGACCACCCCGCCAGCCAGGCCCGGAAAAAACGAGAACTCGGTCACTTTCTTACCGCCAGTCCGGCTCGGACTTCCGTGAATTCTCGAATCGAGACGCGCGTTAAATTCGGTTACACGGCGAAGTAGGACGGATCGTTTCATGTGAGTAATCGGTGGCTTCGGTTTGGTTCCGTGTGTCAACGCTTCCCTGAGCTGCCGTAATCGCTCCGCAATCACTTCCGAATCTTTGAAACCGCCTGGCTTTCGGCGTGTCTGCGGAATCTTCAGCCGTTTCCTGCGCGCAATAATTTCCTGCAGCGTCAAGTCCGGCTCGAGCCGATCGAATTCTTCGAAGATCATAGAGCAGGCGGCACAGGCGGCTTGGTACCGATCACCGCAAAGATGACCGTCGCGCCGATCGTTCCGAACATAACAGAAGTGATCGTGGTAAAAGCCCCGTAACTCTCCGGCTTCAAAAAATATAGATGGTGCACCGCCAGTAACCAGATTCCCACGACCACCCCGCCGCCAATCGCGCCAATAACAAAGCGTCGCCAGAAATTGCGCATCGACGGGTCAGTGTCGTTGCCTGTTTTCACGTCATGCCACTTTCGGGAACGGCCCCTGGATGATCTTTTTCACTGGCTTCAGCTTGACCGGAAAATGGCGTCCCGCCACCACGCCTACGCCCGCTCCGGCAATGGTGCCCGCCAGGGCGAGCGCGCTCAAAAGCTTCCGCTGAGTATCGACGCGCTCGTGCCATTGTTTTTCGCGCCGTTGCCGTCTCCGCGAGCCGGGCGCGAACACGCGTGCCGATCGGCCACGCGGATCGCGCACATCCCAGCCCGCGTAATTCGCAATCTCATCAAAGCAAATCGGATTCTTTTTGACAGAACGAACAAAATTTACAAAATGCCTGTTCCTATTCGGTTGATTCTGTAAATTCTGTCTAGAAAATCCCTTGATCACATTGGACGGTTTCGCGGGAAGCGACCCTGCGATCGGCGGACGAATCGGCAACCCAGCTTTACGGCGCACCTCACGCCGTAGCTGCTTAACCCAATCGTAAAGCATTTGTTGCTTACGGTAATCGATTCTCCCGCCAAACTTGAACGGCACACTCGGAAGCAGGTTCTTGTCGAAATCCGTGGTTCGTGAAAATTCGTGTAATCCGTGTCTGAATTTCCGTCCCGCAAAAAAATCAGGAATCGCCTTGTTCACTTTCCGCCGAATCTCCGAACCGGCCTGCATGACTTTACCGCGCAACGCCGGGCTCCGCTTTAGCGCCAGTGCGCCACCGAGAACACCAGCGCCAATCAGCGCGTCCTTAGCCGCGCGATGGAACCACGGCTTCTCCCATTCACGCCGTTGCGGCCGGCCATAGGCATCGGTGCGTCGCGGATTGCCTACCGCCACGTCTGCGGTGTCCCTGACCAGGTTCCCGGCGCGATGCGCCAGTTTCCGGATGGAACCACCGTGAGCGTAGGCACTGCGCAACACCTGGGCGTGAGTGATCGGCAGATCAGCGCCGCGCGTGCCGCCATAATAACGCCGTTCGCCGCCAGCCAAGGTCGCGTAGCCCGGAGTCAGCCCAGCCGTGACTCGCAGCGGATCCACAAACCGGCCACTGCCTTTTTCAGCCTCCGCTTTCCCGCCTTCACGAAGTTGCTCCCGCCGCTTGAAGTGCGTAACCGCACGGGCATTTTGCAGATGCACGTGCACAGCGCCGGCCTTGATCGCGCCTGCCAGTTTCCGGCGCTGAGTTAATTTATGAGTTAAGTCCGCCACAGCCGCTACGCCACCAGCCGTTCCGGCAACTTCTCCAGCAGTCTTCAACTGCTCGCGCCGCTTCTTATTTTTCCGGCGAATCTGCACCCAGTCCGGCAACGGCTTCGCGTCGCCCACCGGTGCGCTCGCATCAGCCGCATACATGAACTCGACGGCGTTCCGAAGTTTCCGCTCCAAATTCTTTTCCTTTTTTCCTGCTTTCCTCATTGATCCTTCTTTCTGAAATCTTGATGGCGTGAGATCGACCACGTGCAAACTGGCGGTCACCCGGCCGCGCTCCGCTTTGGCCAGGTAATGGTGGCCGTCGATGACCCGATCGTTATTGACCAACACGAATTTTTTCCCGCGCGACGCATACACTTCGTCTGCGCACGCTTTCCTGCTCATTTTGCCCACGTTCTTGCGCGCGGCAGCGAGATTGTCCTTATCGGCTTTACCCGCCAGCTCCTTGGTCGTCATCCCGTAATGCGCGACCAGAGTGTCATCGGGAATGTCCGGATGAAACGCGCGCACATCTTTTCGCGCGCGCGCAGGCAAATCCTTGAACGCCACGTCTTTCACGAACGAAGAGAACTCCGTGACATTCGTGTTCTTCGTGGTGAATTTGTGAGCCGCCCGAATTTTCCCAAGTAGCTGCCGCACCTTCTGGCGCTCACCGCCGCTCAGGTTCGGATTGACGGCCGTTTTCGCCACCTTCCCGATTCCCGCTTGAATGTGCACCGGTAATTTATCGAACCGTTTCCGGCCACCGGGAGTCATTGGGCGCAGATGAACGTAACCGCGCTCCTGCCGAAGCGCGTTTGCTTTGGCGAGCCGCTCCATCGTCCCTCGCCCGGCTGGCACGGCGGAAGCGACTCCGGCCTTAACCGGAGACGATCCAGCCGGGCGACTGCTTCTGGCCAACAGCGCCAGAGCCGCAGCTCCGGTCAGCGCGCCTCCCGCATACAACGCTAACCTGCGGCGCTGTCTGGCTATGTCTTCCTCATTAGCGGTATCCCTGGACGGGCTGAGGGCCCGAAATTCAAAGATTTTTTTGCGTGGAAACTTCCTGCGAAATTTCAGGGCGATCCTGCGCAGGACCGGCTCGCTGCCTGCGAGGACGCTGCCGTAAATCGCGCCTTGCTTGATGCCTTTAACGGCCGCTTGTTTGCGCGTCTCATCATCGCCCGGCCACGTCGCTTGCGTGGCAGCGTCCGCGGCCGTGATCCCGCCAGCCAGCGCCGCGGCAGTAATCAGCTTCGCCCTGAGACGGACGGGAATGGCAAATTCTGTAGCCTCTTCTGTAGCCGTCGCCCTGTGGGCGGCGCGCGCGCTTCGCGCAGTACGTGCAGAGAATTCCCTCGCCGCCCTTTTAATCCGGTGATACGCCAGGCCGCCAGCGACCCCGAGCCCAGCGGCGACCGGAATCTTCTCGCTCCGTTTGGCGGCGTGACTCCGTTCCCCGTATGGATCTTTCGTAGCGCGCCCGGCCGCGCGCACAATTCCTTCCGCCAACAGACCGGCGCCAGCGCCGATCATCGCCCGATGCGCCGCCTTCGTTTTCTTGAGCCGCGCCACCAAACCCGCCAGTGCGCCCGCTGCGGCCGATTTCGCGTAGTTGGCTTCCGCGCGGTTGATGTCTTGCTCCCGGATATGTTTCCGGTAACGATCGACCACTACTTTCGGCACCACCGGATTGAGGCCATCCATGATACTCGCGCATCACTTGTCAACGCTCCCACTCGCGTTGCCGCTACCCTAATGCTATTTTCGCTCGTTGCCGGTTTTTGCCGTTTTGAATCCATTGCTTCTTGAAGGTGCCGCGCAAACTCTCCACATCGATCGCAATGCGTTCAGGGTAACAAAGATTGCTATACGGACTCAGCCAGTAACCGCCAGCCCGGCTCGGACTCCAGCCTTGCTTGAGCAATGTTTGCACCTGGCGCGGCCGCGCTTCGTGCACCCGCCTGGAAAAGAAGTTCCTACCGGCCATTTCTTTTCAGCGCCAGCTTGCGCGCGCCGAGCCTGCCGAAACTGCCGCGCTGTTGACGAGCCGTGGGGCCCGGCCCGCTGGGCACCATCGATTCCGCTTTCGCGCGTGGCACACCAAAGATATTCACGATCTGCTCGACGGCGCTTTCTTTGTCCATTGTTCCCTCGCCAACATTCGTCAAAATCTCGATGAGCTGCTTGGTGGCGGTATCGCCCTTTTGCGAGATCAAATCCTGCGGCGGCGGCGTAGGCGGCGTGGCGCCTGCGGCCAGAAGCGCAGTCGCGTTCGGGAACCGCTGACTCAAAAGCTCGATCGGCACCCGCGTTTCGCTGGCCACTTCCTGCATGAACTGCATTTCTTTCGCCGCCTGCTCCACCAGATCTTCGTATTCTTCGCCATCGGCGTCAGCCAGATTCGTGGCAGACGTCAGACCGGCCGAAAGTTTCGCCAGATCAGCCTGGGTATCATGCCCGTAATCGCCGGTCAATTTTCCGCCAAAATTCCATTTGCCGATGCGCCAGTTCCGGTGCGCCGGAATCGCGCGCGTGGCGATGCCCAGGGCGAACACGTCGTTCTTGACCGGCTCGAGCATTTTATCGACCAGCAGTTGCCGGTAACGCGCGATCGCGCGGTCCACCTGGACGAGTTCGATCCGCGCAGTCACGCCGCCGAACACGGCCATGTCCCACACGAATCCGTACGGCAGCACCAGGCCGCTTGCGATCAGCCGAATCACCGTTTCAAAAAGCTGGATGAAGGCGTCGTTCGGGTTACGGCAGGCCGGAGCGAACTCGATGTCGCCATAACCGAGCGGCATCTGCTTGATCAACCCAGCCTCAGCATTGATTCTGCCTAGCTCGCCACCGGGTTTTGGCGCTTCATCCCATGCAGCCGCGCCCGCTTTCCCATAAGGATCAGTCGGCTTCAAAAACCCGGAAAACATCGAGGCAAACTTTTGCTGTTGCTTGGCGAACCCGATCAGCTCGCGCAAATCCCGCGAGTGCGGCAACACGCGCACAAGCTGGCTCGCCGGCCGGTACTGGTCGGACGTGGCGTGCATCGCCAGATGAATGAACTCGTTCACTGGCACTTCCCGGTCTAAACTGTATTGCGACATCCGGGTGCGCCTGAAGACGCGAACGCTCACGATCTGCCCCATGTTATTGATGGTGAACCCGCCGATGTAATTTTCACTGGTCTGCCCGATCATCTCCAGCGGGTTGCCGATGCGATCGCTCTCGATCGATTGGAGCCGGAGCTCGTTGCCCTGGCGCACCTTGACGAACCCGTGATCGCCATCGACAATCATTCCCTTGATGCCAAGCGCGGCTTGCTCGCGTAACCGATGCCGCCCGGTCAAATCACTCCGTTCGCACCAATCGTAAAAGAAATCGCGATACAGACGATCGACGCTATGATCGCCCGTGCGCGGCTGGTAGGCGATTTTGCCGCAAATATACATCACCACGCGATCGACCAAGCCGCCCAGGATCGGATCGTTCCGGACCATGTCGCGCGCGTCCCACATCACCTTGATCCGGTCCGCGCTCATCCGCGGCGATTCGGCCGACGCGTTCTTGCTCATCCCACCGGATCCGCCGCGCAACCGGCCGGGATGCGCCGCGTCGTAACCAAAGAACGTCATGGCCGCGCGCGCGTGAGCTCGCTTGAACCCGCGCTCCGGAAACACCGCAGCCACCGCACGATCGAACCAGTTCAGGTTTGGACTTTGCTCAGCCATTTATCTTTTTGTAGCCGCCTCGCTGTGTCGAGGCGTCCTTGCGCTTTAGCGGCATCGTGATCCACAAGAAAAAAGCCAGGATCAAGAGCGCGATCGGCACCGCAATGAACCCCGGCGCCAGCGTCCGTTCTAGGGCGAGCAAAAGCAGTGATTTAGACAGAATCGACATAATGTTAAATTTTGTCAGAGCTCGGCTCCATCGTGGTTAAAGGACGGTCGATCGATAGAAGTCCGGTCCGTGGCCGGCCACGTCGCTCTCCGGATTGACACCTGAAAAATCCGTTACCCCGGAGCTGCCGACGTTCGGCTGCCCTTTCTCATTTTTTACCCTGGTCGCGGCGTGCAACCGGTTTTTGAGCGTCTCCAGGTCGCGTGTAAAACTCTTGGAGCCGACCGATTGCGACGAGAAAATCGAGACCTGTTGTTTTAAGCTATCGATCTCATCGTCCAGCTCGTCGCCCGTGTAGCTGCGATAAATCTCGATCCATTCCTGGGACGCCATCGCAACCCTTGCGAGCGTGTCAATCATTGATAGACTAGCCGCGTGGGACAAAGTCCTTTACGCGGCCTCAAGAACAGCCCGGTATTGACCGGCTTTATCTACGCCCTGAGCGCGCTCGGCGTGCTTGTTATTATTTGGCTAACGATCGTGGTCTCAGCCGGAATCTGGAACTTTATGGCGCATTGAGCATTACATAATGCTCCGAAACCGCCTGTGCGGCACCGCACCGAAGATTTTACGGCTCGACCCCATAGTAGGTAGAATGAAAATGATCAACTGCCTGATTCAGAACAAACGGCGGATCTCCAGGGGACTTTATCTCCTGGCCGCCTTAATCGAGCAACTCCCGGACGAAGTTGCAGAGCAGGCGCTTCGCTTGCCCAAACCAGCCAAAGGCCGGACACTGACCATGCCGGCGCCGACGTTACTCGACCAACTCCAACCCAAACCAAAACGAAAGAGACGAAATGGAAAACGACGATCTCCTTAATAAAAGCAGAAAGCTACACCGGCAGCTCCTAATGGAAGGCGACGTCACATTCAACCCGAAACAAATCGCCGAGGACCTGCTCACAAATAAGTCGGCCGCGGCTTTATTGCGCGACAGCGAGCTCGACATTTCTCGACGGAAACAACCGCCCGTGGACCTAAAGACGGTCCCGCTGGAGCAATGGGACAACTACCTCGAGCACGACGTCACGCTGCCGGAACCGATCGCACACCTTCTCAAGTCAATGCCGGTGGCACCGAACCCGACGATCGTCCATCAGATCGAACAGACAGTGGAAGAATTCCACAACGTAAAACCGCCTTATCACATTTACATGAGCATCACCCTGCAGCAGACCCGCCGGCCATGGAAGTACGTCCCCGAAGCCGGCGCATATCTCACCGGCCTCATTCTCGGTAAAACTGTAGAGGCAGGCGTGCCGCCTGCGGGACAATGAGCGATCGCCTGACCCCGCTCATCGATCAATGGAAACGGGATCTCGCCAGCGCACTGGACGAGCGCGGCGCCAGGACGGCGCTGGCGCAGTGGCTCACCAAAAAATACGGCTCGACGGAAGCGCGCTGGAAAGTGCAGATCGCCAAAATCCTGAACGGTCCCCAGGTGCCGGACGGCGAATTTGTCCTGGCGGTCGAGGCGTTTCTGCATAAATAAAACTCCGCGGACGCAGCATTACATAATGCCGAAATGCTTACTTATTCCTAACTAAGTATCCGCGCGCGCACGCGCGAAGATTTTACGACTCGCCCCCTTAGTGAGTGAAGAAAAGAGCGAGTGAGGCGCGAAGATTTTACGCCTCAACCCCTTAGTAGGTGAAGGAAAACAACGCTTGCGCGTGTTACCTAATTAGGTAACTTCCTTCCCTATGGTAAAACAACCAAACTTAGATATGCTGGCGCGTGCATCGCACGCGGTTATTAACAGACTGAACTTCCCGAAACGTGAGGCTAAGGCAATGACGCGTAAAAGCGCGCTGGCCGCGCGGCTTCGCCCCTTGCTATCGTATCACGATTGCGAAGACGTAAAGCAAACATGCGCCCTTGTGCTGACCGCATCTGGCGCGCTGTATCGGGAGAAACTCACGCTTGCCGATTGGATTGGAATGTTCCGCGCTTGCCGCGCAACATTGCGAATCGACAGGCAATTCCACGAGCACGCGACTGACCTAGCGACGCTGGACACAATCCCCGTTTCAGTTTCGGAACCGGAACGGTTTACTGCTAGGCGAAGCGCAATCGCGAGAAAGATACGCTACCACCGCGCGTGCATTGCCGAAGCTTTCCGGCTGGACAAGTCGCGACAGCGCGGCCACAACCGGCGCAAAGCGTTGCAGATGCTTCGCTTCGTGGCTTCCCAAGCGCGCGGCGCCGGGCTAGGTCAGGCGACAATCACCAGCGCGCACGACTTGGCAGGACTGCGAATGGCAAAAATGAGTTTCCAGCGTTACATCGACGCTGGTGAGACTGAACTGGAACGGCAAGGGCGATTAGACGTTGCAATGCGCAATCGCAGTATCAAACCGGAACAGATTAAATCATTCGACCAACTACAAGCGAAGCGTGGCCGCAAGGTAGCAATCGCAGCGTAACAGCACATTCCAGAAAAGCGCGCATAGCGCGCGTTTTTCTGTGACGTGTTGAGCCGTCCGAAAACCGTTCAACGCACTCCATCGGAGCATTACGCAATGCTCCCTTGTAATCCTATGGTAACACCATCCCCGCGCGGTTTTCCGCGCATATCCAACACCGCCACCGTTTGCGCGCACGTTGAGAACACCAAGCGCAAATCGCGCCGCTGGCATCCGACCGAAGTTTTGCCAGCACCGCGCGAAGCCGATCTGGCCAAGCTGTTCGCGCCACCGCCAAGGCCGCCAGCGCCACTGCCACCGCGCGACCTAAGCGCGACCGAGCAGACCGCGACCGCCTACCTGACAGTCGAGGAACGCAAGCTCTACATCCCGACCGGCGAACGGCGCATCCGTAAAGACGGCAAACAAGGCGCGGAACAAAAAGTCCCGTTTATCCTGGTCACAGTCACGGCCAGCATCCGGCACGCTGGCCGCAACGTGTTCTTCTACCGTGTGACCAATCGCAGCACGAAAGTTTTCGACAGCCGCGACAAGGCGCGCAAACCGATCGACGAAGTGCGCGACGAACTCCACCGCCTGTGCCGGCCACGCATGGCAGAGGCCACCGCCGACGCGCTGGCCGAATGGATACAGCCGCCACGCGACCGCAAACCGCGGCCGCGCAAAGTGACCGCCGATGATTCTCCACCGCCAGCGCCACCGCGTAAACCGTGCCGCGCGGCAATTCGAACGATAGTCAAACTCATCCATGATCCGGTTCTGGACTATCTCCGTAAACCACTAACACCGCTCCCGAATTTCACCAGCTAACCGCAGGAAACAACCAACAGGAAAGGAAACAACAACCATGACAACGACCATCAAGGGAAATACCCTCACGATTCAAGTGCCGCTCGTGGCGAATCCTGAGCTGTCAAAGACCAGCCAGGCGCGCCCCGACAAGCCGCAGAACCGTGTGGCCGCGAGCACTGGCGGCTTCAAGCTGACCGACCTCATCTGGAAGGGCAAGCCGCTCCGTGTCTCCGCTCTGGCGATCATCCCCGCCTAAGCACTCTCAGTCCGCGTAATCGTCTTACGCAGAATTGAAAACCACGCGCCGCACATGATGCGGTTCTACGCTGAAAAAAGCGGCGCGTGTTTTCAGTTTTGAATTCTGGAACGTCTCCGCGAACGACAACCCAAGTTCGTGCGCAGTTGCGGTCTGCGCTTTTCCCTAACCGTCCATGAAAAAACTACTGCTAGTATTAGGTAACATCGTCAAGAGGCTTGATAGCCGCGGCGACACGACCATCACCGCCGCCGATCTCGCCAACATCATCGAACAGGAAGCACTGGCGCTCGAAATGAGCGCAGAAGAACCGCAATGAAAAACCCTTACCGTCCGTGGTGGCTGTGGCTACTGCGCGAGTTCATTCACGATCTGCGCGACGTAGCCCGTCAGTTACTCCGCACCGGGCGCCCCATCTAGGAGAGGACGCAATTATGCCTGCACCCTCTCCCCATTCTGTCGAAAAATTCTGCCGTCACCTGCGCGGCTACTGGATAAGCAAGGAGCGCGGCAGTTTCCGTTGTTACGACTGCGGCTTTCAAGTTTCCGAAGCCGATCTGCCGCCGTCCGATCAGCGCAACATCGAAATCTGGGAACCGTCTTTATGCCTACCGTCGCCGAACAAATCGAGCACCTGAAAACTTACGACCCGTCCATGCCGTGCGCCATGGCGTTCTGGCAACCGGACGACGTGAAAGCGCAAGCGCGACAGATGAACGTCACACTCACCGATGAACAAATCGGGGATGTTCTCTATACCGTCCATAGCAAACAGGACTGCGAATACGGCATCAGTTGGACGACGATTCAGTGCGCGATTGAACACCTCGCCGACATCACGAGTCCCGTCCATCAATTCCTAGCGGAGCATTAGATAATGCCCCCCCCCGCACACATGCGCAGACTGTAGCCGTCGCCCTGTGGGCGACGTGCGCGCTTCGCACAGCGAAGCGGCTACAACAAACACTATGAAACCACAAAACAAAACCGTCACCACGGCCAGCGTCACGCCGTCCTTGGCGGAGCTGCAGAAACTGACGCCCGCCGAGGTCGCAGTTGATTTCGTCAAGCAAACAGTGAGCGCCGTCCGCGCGTTCATCGTTGCCGCGAAATTGCTGATCGTCCTCGAACCGATGCTCAAGCCTGGGCAAACCCTGGGCAGCGTCATCCTGAAACTGGCGAACGTTCCCGCTGAACTTCGCCGTCGAGTGAAATCCACCATCGACAATGGCCGTCAAGCCGTCCGTGTCTGGAAAGAGCTCGTCGAACCCGGCCACGTCACCGAAGCGCAATTCGATGAATTCACTTTCGGCGATTTAGTGGCGCTCAATCGCGTCATGTCCGGCGCCAGCCGTCAAAAGCTCACCGGCGCAGACGTAGCGTTGATTCTCGAATCATCGCCGTCGAACTGGCACGAGGAAATCGCTTGCCTGTCCACCTACGGGCAAACGCTCGCCGATCGCGCCGATGCCGAGAAAAAAGCCGCGGCCAAGAAAACCACGAAAGCCGCCAGCGCCACCGCCACCGAGGAAACCACAGGCGAAACTACCGACGAGGATGAACCCACCGGCACGTCACCCGATGCGCCGAAACCCGCCACCGAAACCGGCGAAGAAGTCGCCGAAGGCAAAATCGTTCAGATGCCGGTGAAGCCGACGTCCGAAGACGCCTTCAAGCTCATCGCGGGCCTGGAAGCGTTACTCGCCAACATGGACGCCGCGGAAGTGGCCAAAGTCGCTCCGGCCATCGCCGAGTTGAACGAGACCATTCAAGCGTCGCTCGTTGCCGCGAAACCCGCCAAGAAAGCGCGTAAAGCCGCCAAAAACGCCGCGTAAGAAATTTCAGACGCCTCGCGCGTAGATAGATAACAAGTCGCCTGAAATGGCGCGCGGAATGATCGCCGGCCAGAGTTTTTCGCGATTCTCTGACTGCTGGGCGAGCCGCGCGCCACTCATGTTTTTATGAAACCGCACACCATTGAAATTCACATCGAAGGCGGCGTTGTTCACGACGTTCGCAAACTTCCGCCAAACACCGTCGTCCGTATCATTGATTACGACATCGACGGCGTTGAGGAAAACCGCCTTTCAAAACTCGAAAACGGTGAGGAAGTCCTTATCAGCGAACATTGGAGCAACGACCTGCTCACCGTCCAAGGCGCATGAAAAAGCTCGACCGCGAAATCTACCGACTTCTGCAAGCGTTTCCGCACATGACACTGGCGCAAGCGCGCTGGCTGCTTACTCCTTCAGTTTATTCGCCAGGTTACGCAGACTCACACACTGCCGTCGCAGCCATCCGCGAACAAATCGCCGAAGGCAAACAGGTTTTTGGACTCATGCACGAAGTCAAATTCCTCCGGCTCGCTAACCCCGGTTACAAATACCACCCCGGCCACATCGCCCCGGACACACGGCCACACGTCACACCCGGACATTTCTGGTGCATCGCATGATCGCAAAATCCACATCACGCTTTACCCTCTCGCAGACGGACACCCGTTGGTTCGTCCGTTGCACCCTTCGCCACCATCACCCGCAAGGCCGCCGCATTTCCGCGCCGGATGCGCGCTACCTTCTCGGTCTCTCACCGCGAGAATTCGAAGGTGCGTGCATTTTCGACATGGGCGTCGGCGTGTTCACCACATGACCACCATCGCTCTCAAGCGCGCCGCAGACGTCTCACCGAAGCTGTTCGCAGCCAACATGCGCCGTCCGTTCAGAAACATCATCCTGATTGACAAGGAAACATTTAGACATGCAAGTCCGCCAATTCCTTCCCGCCTTACAACAATTCTTCTTCGGCTCCAACAAAGTCGCGCAGGTTCTCAGTGAAACAAACTACGTCCAGCCGGAGCAAAAAGAAAAGCAACCCTGCCTCGAATCGCTTCGCTGGCGCCAAAAAATGAGCCGTCCGCACGGCCGGCAAGGTATGCGCAACGGCAAGCCGTTCCGTCAAATCCTGACCAAGACCAAACACATGCACCGCAGCCAGCGCGTCCGTTTCGCCAAAGGCGAGACCATTTACGTTTGATCTTCGAAGCGTTGCCGCGCAGATCGCGACAAGCCGTCCTTGCTGCGCGGCGACGACACTTTTCTCGCTCGCTGTGGCAGAGCTTTAACCGGGCCTGCCGCACGTGAGAATTGCGTCGCCTGTTACCATAGGCGGGCGGCGCACCCATTTTCGTTAATTCTGTTCATTCTGTCCAAAAATGAAAAAACCATCGTTCCACTTCTCCATTCCCGTCCGCGACCTGCGCGAAGCCGTCCCTGAGCTGCGCAAGCTGGCCCACACGAAAACCACTCTTCCTGTTCTCTCGATGGTTCTCGTCGAGCGCGACAAAGGCGCAACCCGCCTCACCGCCACCGATCTTGACGCACGGCTTACCTACACGGTTCCGTCCGACACGCCAGAACCGACATCGGAGCTTGGCCGGAAACTCATGGAAAACCGGTCCGCCCGCGAGGACGGCGCAATTTGCATCCCGGTTCAACATTTGGTGAACGCAGCCAAGAACGCCGATCTCGCCACCGATCTTTTAATCACGCCAGAGGGATTGAATTACACTTTCAGCGGCAACAAAGCTAATCTTGGCGGCGACTTCCTGCCCGCCGAAGAATTCCCCGGCTCGTTTTGCAAGGAATACGGTGAAACGTATCCACTCAGTGAAACCGCGAAGCAAGGCATCCTCGCCGCGTTGCCATGCTCTCACGACGACGAAACACGTTACATCCTGCTTGGCGTGTATGTCGAAGCCGAAAGCAACTCCATTGTCGCCACGAACGGTAAACAGTTAATCCATACCGAAGCGCCGTTGCCAAACGGCGTCGGTAATATGGTAATGCCAAAAAGCGCGTTACGCCTTTGCACCGGCAAACTCGCCAAGCACCCCTGGGCGATCGCAGTCTCCACCGAAGCGTTCGCGAACAAAAATGGCGGCACTGCGCCCCAACCCGCACGTTTCCAGATCATCGCAGACCGCTGGACACTACAAAGCCGCACCATTGAAGGCAATTACCCGAATTGGCGTCAGATCGTCCCGAAGGAGCGCAACACCATTCGGCTCACAGCCTTTGCGCGCGCTACCATCGCTGACCTGCTTAAGCGGCTCCCGAAAAATCCGGCCGATGAGCACAACACCGTGCACGTGGCAATTCACCACGACAAAATCCGGTTCAGCGTCGAAGGCAACACATTCGATGTTACTATCGCCGGAATGAATGAGAAGAAGCTTCGGCAAGCGAAGGCGCGCCGCGATTTCTGGCAACGCATAGTCGATCTCGGTTGCACCGAGCTGCAGATCACCGGCGAGACCGAGCCGGTCGCAGGTTATCGCAACGGCATGACCTACGTGTTCATGCCGCTGCGGATTCAAGGCAATTAGACAGAATGATCTTCAGAATAGGGAAAAGGGCAGGCATTATGTCCATTTTGTAAATTCTGCCTGAATCTTCGTCTAATTTTTTCTCGCCGAAAAATCGCGGCGATTACCAGCCAAAACACGTTTTAACCGCGTCTTGCCGCGCCATATCGCGTCAAGGCTCTCCGCCCGAACCCCAACCCAAAAACGGCGTGCTAAATACTGCGCGCCGTATCACTCCCATGAATCAACTCTTACAAGCCGTGTTCCGTTGTCACGGAATCGGCCAATCCGTCGAGGACGAAGAACTCACCCAGGAAATGATCGATGCCCACGGCATCGACGAAAAATCGATCGCCGCGGTGAAAAAGCTGTTCACCGAACAACTCAAACCGTTCCGGAAAGCCGCGAACAAAGCACGCGCTTACCATGTCCAGCGCACGTTTGAAGGCTTCGGTTCCGCCCGGCTCATCGTGGCCACCGAACAGAAAAGTTACACCGCCACGATGGAAAAATTCATCGCCGACATCGAGAAAGAAAAGCAAGCGTTCATCGTCAAATACCCCGATCACATCGAGCGCGAGCGCCAGCTCAAAGCCACCGCGTTCCGCGCCGACGATTACCCGCCCCAGGAAAAACTGCATCAGCTTTTCCGGGTAAACTTCCTCATCATGCCGATGGTGTTGCCCAACGACGCCGTGTGCAAACAGCTCCTGGGCAAATACGCCGAGAAATACGAGGAAGCGATCAAGAACGCTACCGAGAACGTCCGGCGTCAGACGCTCTCCATGATGATGACCTTGATCGCGCAGACCGCCGAATCCCTCGCAGGCGACGGCCCTATTGTCGATAGCGAGAACAAGAAAGGGCCGCTGGCAAAGCTCCGCGAATTTCTGGAGCGCGTCCCCAACCTGAACATCACCGGCGACGCCCAGATCACCGCGCTCGCCAACGAATGCCGGAAACGGCTCGATGTTTCCACCGATTTGCTCCGCAACTCCAAGGTCATACGCAAAAGCGTGGCCGGCGTCGCGCTCGACATCGCCAACCGCTTCGGCGCAATCGGCCGCAGAAAACTCGCCGCGTGAAGGCTTTCAGAAACTGGATGCAACGTCACGTTGCCCGCCGCCGCAAAAACCGCCACCGCAATAGCCGCATCCGCTGGCTGGCCGATCACCTTCGCTGGTTCAACTCACCAATCTCTTATTTCAACAAATAACCATGACAACGGAAGAAAAACTCAAAACGCCGCTCACGGCCAAAATCTTCATCGAACAGTTTACCAGCATCGCAAAAGTCCATCCCGACTCCATCGTGACAATCGAAAACAAACCGATCTCGCAAGCGTCACACGCTATTTCCGGCCCCGATAAAGCTGAGTTATTTCTGATTCCAGTTCCAGCTACCACGGAAGCCGTAGCTACGAACAACCCTAATGAATCAGAGGACGGCGGGAAGCCGCCGAAGATGCACGGTCAAGCCGGCGAGGGTAGCCGGTAAATTTGGGAAAATTTATGAAAATTGAACTCACTTTCACCGCCGACGCCCGTTACAAATGCGACGGACTGCCCGGCAGCATTTCCCTGCTCGAAGGGCTCACTGGAGTCCGTGGTTGTCAGGCGTGCCCCCGGTTCACCTATTGCCCGCTGTCTCACGTCGCAGCCGTCGCCACCGAGATCTCCGACCTCACTGCGCTAAGAGCAGCTTGCAACGAGCTCGGCCTGCAGTTCATGGAAGGCCAGACCACCTACGCTTGGTTCGGCCAGTGGGTAGGCGATTACCACGGCGAAGACGCCGCCTACAAACAAGGCATCGACCCGTCCGAATATGGCAAGTGCAGTCACGCCATCAAAGTGCCCGGAAGCACCTACGAAATCGGCGTCAAGAAACTGGCCAACGGCAATCACACCCTGATCTACGACTTCTACGGCCCCGGCCGCAAGATCATGGAGAAGCTCGGCAAAGGCTGCGAAAAGCTCGTCCAGCACTACGGCCTTAACAAAGCGCAGATGATCGCCCGCGCCAAGGGCTTGATCACGCAGCGCAAACCATTGCTAAACGGCGACATCAAACTCGTCGTCACCGGCGTATGAATAGTGCCAGTGCGGCTCGCACCGCCATTCTCTACCTCGACACCCTCGACCTCGTCACGTTCGACTGTCTCCCTACCTACTCCAAGGCGCGCCACGTAGCTAACCAGTGCCTCCGCCCATATCTCAGCCTGAAGCTCCGCGACCGCGACGGCCGAAAAGTTTGGTGCACCAGTGACGTCCATTACTTCGACCCGGTTAGGGTATCAATGATGCCGCTCGCCGCCCAATCACGCTCATGACCCTCAACCTCGTTCTCAACAAGAAACAGGAAGCCTTGCTACGCGACATGCTCGAGACCGGCCTCCACGGCAAGAGCATCGAAGCCGTCGCTATCCGCATCCTCGACGAAGCCTTTATCCAGCACGTCTTCACCAAAGCAGCCTGCGGCGACGACGAAGAGAAAGAACCGTGGCAGAAAGACGATTTATGAACTCCTACAACGAAATCCGCGACTGGTACGCCGGCCAGGCACTCATGGGCATTCTTGCCAACCCACAGCAGCAAGATAACGTCACACGCGACCCCCTCAACGTCGTCGTTGCCGCTTTCAACTACGCCGACGCCATGATGGACGTGCGTAAAGAGCGCATCGAGAAATCCCAACGCTCCGATTGCGCCGATCAATTAGCCAACCCCTCTTAAAAAATGAAATCAATCGAGATCACATTCAAAACCGATGGCACCACCAAGATCGAAGCAATCGGGTTCAAGGGCAAAGGCTGCCAGCAAGCCACCGCCGACTTTGAGAAAGGGCTAGGCACAGTCACCGACGATCGCAAGAAAGCCGAGTTCCACCAAACCGAGCAAACCACACTGAAACAAACCGTATGATACGAGAAAGCTGCGCCTGGTGCCACGAACTCAATACACTGCCGCCCGAAAGTCATAAAAGCTATTGCTCTAATTGCGGCCATCGCGTCGGCGTAACACGGATGCACTGCGATTGCCAGACGTGTAAGCAGTTCCCGCGATTCAAACAGCTTGTAGAACGGCTGTGCTTTCCGGCAACAGCCTTTCCGGCATCGGACCGCAATTCCCCCGAATCACTCCAACAACGTCTCAAGAACTCCGAGGGAATGCTGGCCGCCGCGCTCAACCTCATCGGCGCCATGCAACCCGTCTGCAATGCCGTAGAAGAATTCTTTAACAGCAATGAAACCCTGCACCCGCAACTCGCCAAACTCGGCATCGCCGTAGCCAATTACCGCGACTACGTCGCTCAATCCGGCATCCGTGAAAATCCGTGTTCATCCGTGGCTAAAAGTCCGAAATGAAACCGCTCATCCTAATCTGCTTCACCGTCTGGCTCATCGCCACCGAATACCTTTTTATCGAATCCTGGCAGTTCGCCATGCGCGTCCAGCTCACAGCGCGCGCCCTGCACATCGCCGAGCCAATCGCCCCAGTCACCCCGCACAAACCCGGCTTCGAACATTTATGAGTGACACCAAATACCTCGTCTTCCCAAACACGGCGGACGATGTCCACCTGCCTACCCGGCCAGAGCCGATGCCGCTCTCCGAGGTTGGTATTCACATATCCGCCTGGCTGATGCGTTACGAGAAGCAGGGCTACTTCAGCAACTGCAATCAGCAACGCATCCCGCTCGCCGCGATTTCATTCACCATCGAACCCACACCCTTATGAACATAACAAACAAACTACGCGCCGGTTATCCCGGCATCTACATCGTTACCCACGAAGAACAACGCGCCGAAGCAGCCTTGCGCGATACTGCCAAGGAATTGAAATGGAAAATCTTCGGCTGGACAGTTAGCCAGGGCCGGTTCGACATCACCACCGGCGAAGTATTCGACGAAGATCAGCTCGCAGTGCTCGACGGCATCGAGAAGCTGGACGAAAAAACCATCCTCGTTCTCAAGGATTATCACCTGATCTTGAACGAGCCGAACGCGATCATCTATCGCAAGCTCAAGGACGCGCTGTTCCACGCTAAGACCAGTAACAAGTGCATCGTTATCCTGGCACCGGTCCTCGTGTTGCCAGTCGATCTGCAGAAACTCATTTCCGTGATCGACCTGCCGTTGCCCGATCGTGACCAGCTCAAGGACGTCCTGGAAGGCATTTGTAAGGGCAACGAAAAGAAACTACCAAAGGGCGACGCCCTGCTCGCCGCGCTCGACGCGGCCAAGGGTCTCACCACCAGCGAAGCTGAGGACGCCTTCTCGCTGGCCATTGTCGAGAAAGGCAAGCCCGACCCCGTGATCATCGCCAAGGAAAAGTGCGAAATCATCCGGAAAAATGGCATCGTAACGCTGGACGAAACGCCAGCCACGCTCGACGACCTCGGCGGATGGGACATCGCAAAGCCGTGGCTGTTGCGCCGCAAAAACGCCTTTAGCGAGGAAGCGAAGAATTACAAGCTCCCGGTCCCCAAAGGCGTCCTCGTGTTTGGCATTCAAGGCACAGGCAAAGACCTGTTCGCTATGGCTTGCTCGGCCGCGCTCGGTATTCCGCGCTTGAAGCTCGACCCCGGCGCCATCTTCGCCAAGCACGTAGGCGAATCGGAGCAAAACATTCGCAGAGTCATCGACGTCTGCGAAGCGGTCGCGCCTGTTGTCCTGCACATCAGCGAAATGGAGAAAGGCTTCGGTCGTTCCAATGACAGCGAGAGCGACGGCGGCACGCAATCCCGCGTATTCGGCACGCTGCTCGATTGGACGGCGAAAAAGACTACGCCGGTGTTCATCGTGGCCACGGCCAACGAAGTTCGGAAGCTCGACCCCGCTCTCGTTCGCAAAGGCCGGTTCGACGAGATCTTCTTTGTCGATCTGCCAACGCCAGAGGAACGCTACGCCATCTGGAAAATTCAGGTCGCCAAATACGGCCGCGACCCGGAAGTCCTGTTCACCACTTCTGAATACACAGATCTGGTTAAACTTTCCGCCGGATGGACCGGCGCTGAGATTGAATACTCGTTCCGCGACGCGCTTTACACCGGGTTCGAGCACGGTCGCGAACCCAACATGCTCGATATCGTGGAGCAATCGGATGATTTCTACCCGCTCAGCAAGCTCATGGCTGAAGACGTCAAGGCTTTGCGCGAATGGGGCAAAGGCCGCGCCCGCCCCGTCTCCACCCTGAGCGCCGAAACCAAAGCCGTAAGGAAACTAGCATGAAGCTCGCTTGGCAAATCACAAGCAGCAGGGGGCGCGTAAGGCTCTACGCATTACGCGACGCAGAAAGCAATCCGGTGTTAATCAACAAGGTTCTAACCGGCAAGCAACGCGGAAAGTGGATGCTATGGTGGCCCAACGCAAAACGACGCGCCGAAGGCCACAAAGATTTCATTAGCGTCGAATTCCATCCTGACCCGTGGAAAGCAGTCAGGCGAGCTGAACGTATTTTCCGAGACCCGCCAAAACATGAACACAAACATCGAAATCAACAAAACTGAACTCGCCCATATCCGCGAGTATCTCACCGCCGAACGCCGCGGCGACGCATTCAGCGCCGACGCCGGCGACACCATCCGCGAGATCTGCCGCCGCGTAGGTTTCGCTGCCCTCGACACCGAGATATTCCCGGCCACGGTAGGCACTCCCGGCATCTGCGCCGTGTGCGGCTGCACCGAGAAGGACCCCTGCACCGACATAGAACCGTGCGCGTGGGAACCCGGCTTTAACAAAACCATCTGCACCCGCTGCGCTGACGCATGAAAATCTGGACACACTCTATCCGCGAAGAAATCATCGGCGCGTTGTGGCTCATCGCTGGCCTTCTCGCATGGAACGACGGCATTAAATGGCTGGCGTGGATTCTTTTCGTCAAAGCGACGTTCGACACATTCGCTTCCATTTGTTTCGCCGTAGTCGAAACATCACTCCTGCGAAAGAAGCTCAAGAAAGGAGGCGAAAATGGCTAAAAATTCCAAGAACGGGCAAAACAACAAGAACGCCCGGATAATCCACAAACTGACGCTCGATCTGCAAATTCTCGAGCATCAGGAACGCCTCTGGAAGCTCCGCGCCAAGGCGAAACGGCTCCGTATCAACGAAGTCAAGCGCCAGGTAGCAAAAGCATCAAGGTAACGGCGATGTCGAGAATCCCACTTAACCTCATTAACTCGTTTACCAAAAAAGGCTATCACTTGCTGCACGGACACTCGCTCGGCCAGCCGTTTTCGTCGGGTAAATACAGCTACGCCACCTGTGGCAGCGTGTTACTCCAGGTGCCACGCCACAAAGAAATCGCCGAAGCCACCGGCAGCCAGCTCGACGTCGTGAAAGGCGCGCTCAAGCTGCTCGAAAACTTCCCGGAACACGGTTTCATCAAGATCGAGGTTCCACCGCTCACATCCGTCCGAACCAACGCCGATGGATTCCAAATCGCCACGATCGGCGGAGCGAATTTCAACATGGAGTTCCTCATCAAAATGGCCCGGTTACCCAACCTCAAGGTCGTGCCACAAGAAAGCAGCATGGAAGCGATGCCATTCACGTTCGACGGCGGCCGCGGCCTCGTGATGCCTACAAGTGCAAGCGCCCGATTCACCATCAACACCAACACCAAACAGAAAGGAAAACAACATGGCCCTCCCAAGGAAGAAACAACCTGTGGCCGCGCCCCTGCGGGGCGCGCCCAAGTTCCGCGTCGTCGGTAAAGACGACGCGCCAGCGCCAACCGGCCTCAACTTCGGCGGACTAGCCAAGCCGTCCGCCAAGAAAGAATCCAAAACCCATCCCACGCTCACCCTCGAAGGCGAAGGGCTCCAGCTACTCGGCCAATACGCCGAGCACACGCCAGAGTTCAAGCGCCTCGAAAAACTCGTCGGTTCCAAAGGCTCCATCAAAGCCCAACTACGACCGCATATCGTGGCCAGCTTCTTCCGGCTCTTCGCTGGTCGCGCGCTCGACGACGCCCGCCTTCACACCAGCACCAAAGACGGCACGAAGGTAAAGCTCACCTTCAAAGACCAATACTCCAAGCTCTGCGCCAACTTGGCGACCTTACTCAACGCAGTGCCCAAGGCCGAGCCACACGTGCAAGTGGTCAACACGCTCAAGATCGAGTTCGAGAAAATCCCGGCCGAGAAACAGCAACCTCTCGTCGATCGCATCATCGCCGCGGCGCAGGAATTGGAAATCAGCGAAGGCATCACCGCCAGCGAATGCGTCCAGCCCAAGCCCGGGTTCCACGCTCAACGCTGCATGATTCTCTCACCCGAAGAAAACATCGCCTTCGACGAGATCCTCCCCATCACCGCCTACCCCCAACTGTAAACATGCCACGCCAGAAAAAGCCCAAGGAAGTAACAACCTACAAACACGCTTCCGGCGTAACCGTCCCGATCTTGTTCGACCCGAACGGCTCCGAGAAAGGCATGGCACTCTTGCAATCCGCCGGCGCGAAAATCACCCAACACCTTCTCAAAGCATGAACGAGAGCCATTACCGCCGGCTGTGCACGCTCTTGATACTTGAATTCACCCAATCAAACAATCCACGGCTCGATGCAGCCGGTTTAATGTTCGCGGCAAAACTCGAAGTCACAAGCATTACACCCAGTCTCAGGCAATGCGCAAAATACCTTGGTGTCTCACGCACCGCCGTCTGGAAATACAAGCGCAAATGGGAATCACTACTTTCCGAATTTCTACCCCTGAAAGACATACAAGACGATGATGACTGAACCTTCCCTCATCACCTATCCTGCCCGGCCGGTCAACGGCGGCCGCTTGGAAAACGCGCCGCCGAAAGTCGGTCCGTGGATTTGCCAGCCGAAGATCAAGGACTGGCGCGCCATCGTCCACACGCCATCTGGACATCGCATTGTCGATTCTCAGTGGCTGCCCATTCGAGTGGCTCGACGTCGGCGTGTTAGAGCGACAGAACCAGCTTCTCCGCGGCACCATTATTGTTTTCGATTGGATACCAACTCCGAACGACATCCTCGCCGGGCCACATGGATTTCTTTATCAAGGTCGCCGTGACGCTCTCTTTAATCAGCTCGAGGAAATGACCTTGGCGACAAACATGCTCGCCACCCGCCGCTCAATTCCAAAGGTCCTTCTGGTCCAGGACTTCACCAGCACGCCTCCTATTGAAATCTATGAACGCCTCCAGCAAGAGAACAGAAAACTCGGCGGTAATTCCATGGACGCTACCGACATGAAAAACTTTTACGAAGGCATCGTGTGCAAGCGCACCGATAAACCTTATCCCGTCCAGCTTCTCAGCCCCAACAAAGAAACACCGTGGATGATTAAACACCGCTTCGACCAATGATTGATTTTACTACAGCTATCAAACAGGGGCGTTTAACCCGCATGGGATATTGTTCGTTGTGCGGCATCGAGAAAGCCGACACAGGGATCGGTAATCGAAAGGTGTGCAGTCCCTGTAAGAACAAGTGGGGCATTACACCCGCCCCCCCAATGCAGTCCGTTATTGCCGCAGAACAAAAAGCGGTTGCGGCATACGAGGCTAAGTTTGGCGAATTATGAGCATATTCGCTCCGTCGGAATGGGCAGCGCCGACGCCGAAGCGATCAACCCCAACAAAGAAACACCGTGGATGATTAAACACCGCTTCGACCAATGAACATCTATCAAGCCATCCGTGTTGCCGCGAAGAATCATTTGAAGATTTTCTTTAGCCCCGCAAACCGAGTCCTCGTTTGCCGCGCTGAGGGCAGCTTTTTCAAAATACTCGCACGCGAAAAGATCACCAAGGACCGCCCGATCAATGCAGTGACGAGAGCCATTACCACCGCATCCGTGAAATCCGTGGACCATGACTAAAATACTGATGCTTATCGGTATTCCTGCCTCCTGCCTCGCGTTCTTTCTCGCTGCACACGATACCGAGGGAACTATTTGGAGCGCAAGCGGTCTTGCTTTAGGAATCATCTTCTTCGTGTCCTTCGTGGTTAAAAAATGAAAGCAATCGCCAAAGTCTGGACCTTCAAATCATCCAGCAGCGCCAAGACCTACCAGACGTTGCTCTATAGTGACAGCTCAACGTCCTGTGATTGCCCCGGCTGGACTCGCCGCGTCGATACTCAAGGCAATCGCTCTTGTAAACATACTCGCATGATCGATCTCGATCTCGACTTAGCCGACGCAGAAGCTGTGGCTTACCACGGCTACAACGCCAGCGAGACCGTTTCCATCAAGCCAGAAAAACACACACAGCTTCCTTTGTATGGACGAAAACTCTGCATCTGAGCAGTTTCTGCAATCCAACAACTGGCAAGGCCGCAACGGCAAAGCACGTTTCATTTTTCGTCTTATCAGCCCTGCGCGTGTTCGCCGCGCCGCGCTCAGTTACGCAAAGCTGAAACGCATCCATCGTTTCACCCGCGTCTCCGAAGATTTCCTTGCCGCAGTCGAGATAGCCGCTCTCGCGACCATGAAAGACCGCATCAACCGTCACCCGTCCAAAGGCAAAACTCTAATGTGAGAAAACCAAAGCAAGTTCGCGCCGCTCTTTACTGGCTCAAAGCCGAGAAAGCCGGACTAACACAGCTCGCACCACGAGCGCGCGAGGAATGCCGCCACATCATCAGACTCTATGAACATAACAACCGAAGAACCAAAAACAAACGGACAGACCGAGCAGATTCAAAAGGTCCCGCTCGATCGCGTCCACGTAAGCGAAGCTAACACGCGCCACCCGAAACCGGCCGAAGTTTCGGAGCTGACGCAATCCATGAAAGAATTCGGCCAGACCACGCCAGCGATCGCGCGGCCGCATCCGAAGAAGAAAGGCCACTTCGAACTCGCCGCTGGCGCGCGGCGCCGTGTCGCCGCTGAAGCCGCGGGCCTCACCACGCTCGACGTCATTGTGCGCCAGCTCGACGACTCCACACTCGAGGAAACAATCCTCATCGAGAACCTGCAGCGCGAGGATCCCGACCCGCGCGCGGAAGTGAAGCTGCTCGATCGCCTGGTCAAGCGCGGCATCGCCACGGCCAGCGCAATCAGCGCGCACCTGGGCAAGCCTGAGCATTGGGTTGCTCGCAGGCTCAAACTGCTCGACGTCATCCCTGAAGTCAGGAAGCAATGGGAAAGCGACCGCGACAACCGCTTCTCGCATTATTCCGTCGATATGATGGAACTGTTTGGTTCGCTGCCAAAAGACACACAGATTTCCTTGTTCAAAAGCAACGATACCTACTGGCTGCGCCACCCCCGTTCCCGCGCCGACCTCCAGAAAGCGTTGGAGCAACAAGTGTTTTGTAAGCTCTCTAGCGCGCCTTTCGACCTCAACGATAAACGCTTTTTCGTGAAAGGCTGTGGCCCGGGCTGCGCGAGCGATTCCAGTAAACAAGGCTCACTGTTCGACATGAGTGGCGGCACTGGCGACGGCCGTTGCTTGAACTGCGCCTGTTTCAACGCCCGGCTCGGTAAGTGGCGCGCATTCAGGCTCGAAGAGCTGCAAAAGGCCAACGAAATCAAAAAAGACTTGTCGCTAATCATCGCTACCCAGGGTTATTACACCGACCGCCAATCAATGCGTATCGGCGACCGCAATGTAATTGCGATCACACCTAGTTATGGCCAGAAGATCGTTTACGAGAAACCGAAGAAAGGCGAAAGCCAGCAAGTCTATGTTACCAACACCACCGGCACCAAATTCCGTGTTGGTTACCTCGTTAAAGGCCGCGAATCCTACAGCGGCGGTGGCGGCAGTAGCATGACTCGCACCAAGCCAAAAAAGAAATCACTCGAGACCCGCAAGACAATCCTGCAATCGCGCCGGTGGGACATCGTCCGGAAACAACTCATCGACCTCGTCCTCGCCTCCAATGCCAAAGCCGTCACCGTGGACGTGATCGATCTAGTCCCCATCTTCGGCTTCGGGTTTAATTGCGCGCCGCTTCGGACCGAGCGATACAACAACAAACTCTGGGGCCGGTTCGACGCCCGCAAAAAGAAAGGCTTCGAAATGCCGCGAAACGAGGACAAGATTAACTACGCCACTTGCGGCAACTACATGCACCACACCATCGATCACTGGAGCCAGCGCGGCACCGAGACCATCAAGGACCGCAACGAAGCGATCTGGCACGGCCTCAAGCACGTTATCATTGATCAGTTGCTCCATTTCCGGCTTGCCAGCGAGATTGTCACCGATCACGGCGTCACCGACATCGAGCGCATCGGCAAACTCATGGGATTCGACACCGCCAAAGCCAAGAAGGAAGCCGACCTCATCATCCCGCCACCGAAAACCTGGGGCAAGGTCGATGCCCACACCCTGGAACCACTTAAATGAAAATAGGCCAGCACTTAGGCACAAAAGACGGCCGGCGCCATGGCAATGCAATCATTGTGGCGCAAGAGGAACATAAAACGCTCGGAACACTCTGGATAATCGAAACCGACTTCGGTAGCACTGCTCGCCTAACCGTGGCAGAAATCGAGGAATGTTTTTATACGGACTTCTGGATTAACGGTGGGGAGCAAATCAGCTCTGTCGCTCAATGGCGCGCAGACCGTCGTAATAAACAACTCGAAGCGGAAGCATTTTACCCATCATGAGTAAGTGGATTACATTCCGCGCAGTCGCCTGTCCCGCAATTCGCAAAACGAAGATTTGGGAAGTGATGCCAATCGATCTATCATCACTACTCGGCTACGTGAAGTGGTATGCCGCTTGGCGGCAATACAGTTTTTTCCCCGAAGCCGACACCGTTTACGAGCGTCAATGCCTCCGCGACATCGCCGACTTCTGTGAAAAAGAAACAAACAAGCACCGCGAAGCAGCTAAACTTCGATCTGTTCCAAGCGCCACCGGGACCGTATCGCCTGACTAAAGCAGTCACGCTCCCCGGCGAGCGGCAGACTTACGGAATTGTGCAGGGGGCTTACCCCGGCGAGGTAAAAAATCCCTACTCAGAGCATGGTCTGACCAAGGCACAGGCGTTGAAGCGACTCGAAGAACTGAACGCATCCGGCCTTTCTCCTTCTTAATTCTGCCTTCATACTTTCTTCATGCACCCCATCCAACCCCTGCCGCCCATGCAACGGCTCGGCTGGCTGCCACACTTCAAAGAACTCAAATGCCGGAGAACTGTAGCCGCCTCGCTGTGTCGAGGCGCACCGATCTTCACCTGCGACCATAATTACCCCGTCACCACCGAGCGCGTAAAAGTCCAGTTCAAGGAACGCCGGGCGCGCCGCGACGGCGTTTCCGAGCCAGTCACCTACACCGGCTCGGAAATGATGGTCCGCATCAAAGACAACCAGGGCAACTGGCATCGTTGCCTGCCGAATCCCGCCAACACGCACGCACTGATTCACGATCTCGTGTTTCTCGTAAGGCACTTCGAGATTCCAAAAGTGCCAGACCTCGCCACTTTACACCGCAAGCAGTTCAACCACTACAAACGCAAACTAAAGGAGCTAGAAAACCATGCCACTATTCAGACTAAAAGCTGATGTCAAATTCGAAGCATCCGGCATCGACGATGCCATGCAAAAACTCGCGACCCACTTCCAAGATATGGCCACCAAAGGTCTCGAGGATAAGAACCTGTTCGAAGGCGGCCAGATTCAGCTCAAGCCCGCGGAAGACTTCGAGGATTAAGCGGGCTTTAGAGACATTACAGCGTGTCGATCCTTTCAACTGGATGAATTTCCCACCACTGGTGCTCCGGGTCTCTGCGGCTGATGCCCTGCACTTGCACGTGAGCGCCCAGGGAAGGCTTCGCGCATTGCATCGCCGGAACACATTCGGCGATGAAGAACGGCGCGGTCGCGCCTTGTGTCGGCACGATTCGGATATGGATGTCTCCATCGCCTTCACACCGCGTGTAGGCCACGTATCCGGTGACGGAGACATGCGTGTGCGGACTGCCGCTATTCGCGAACGTGGCGGGGTCAATCGTCCAGTAAGTGCGCGTCGTGATCAGACAGGCCGTTGCGAGAATGAATAGCAACAGTTTCATTTACGCAGCTTCGGTGGCACTTGCCTCTGAGCCTTTAAGGCACGGCAATGCCAGGCGCATACATCCCTACAGCCATCTTGTTGCCGGCATCGCCGATTCCAACAAAGGTGACCGTGTTACCAGTTGCTTCGTCGGCGGCTGGACACACCTTGCCCGGATTAGCCGACGCCACATAAACTGCGCCCTGTGTCGTGGTAAATCCTTCCAACGCCGGCGCGTCATTCGTGTAAAAGCATGGCTGACCTGCCCCGGGACAGGAATTCAATGCAATCCCCACCGGCACGTTGATTGGCGCCGCGCCATTGGCGTCAGCCTGCACGATATCGCCGTTCGAATTCTTGGCGACAAGATCGCCGGCCGTAAAAGCTCCACCAGAATTCCCAGGAATCGGCGCGCCACCAACGCCAAGTTTTACATTAGCAGGAGTAACAGCAATATCGGCCATGCCATTTTCTCACTTGTCAACCATCGAAGTCACCGTGCTCGATCTCGCGCCAGAAACGATGAAACGCGATTCGGCACGGCTTCCTGTTTACGTGTCAGCCGGTGTCAGATCGACGTAGAACTTCTGCCCGCGCTGGAACTGCCCATGCAGCGCCGTGTTCGCGACCATGAGCCGAAAGTCGGCTGACGGACTGAACTTCGCGTAGGTGTTGTCCTCGTCTAAGCCGTCGGCCGGATAGCCCTTTTGGACCTTATTCCCTCCAACGGCTCGCATCTGAACTTCCTCCAACGGGTACTCCTTAGTGCCCAGGAGTTTTACCGACTCCACGTAAACCTTAGCTCGTGTAGTCATGCCATTTCGTTTCTGTCAATGACCCGTTTCTGCTTCAAGAAATTCCAGCTCGAAGATATCGCTCGAGCAGCTTTGCTCGACGGCTTGCCGTTTACCTGGGAACCAGGCATGGGCAAAACCCTCGCAGGCATCGCCTGGCCCATCATTAAGCAGGCCCGCCGCGTGTTACTTGTGGTTCCCGGCCAGCTTCACCGCGATTTCCGGCGTGAAGCGCACCGCTTTCGAATCCACATCACGTCGCTCACGCACCACCGCCAGCTTGCCAGCTTCGGTATTCAAAAACCCCTACCAACCCCACCACACCCCACCAAGAATGGCAGTGCGCGCCCGCGCCAGCCGCGCTTCTTCATTACCACCTACCACGAGCTCGGCTATAACCACACATCAGGCGGGCGGCCGTCCATGGCCGATCACATCGCCAAACTCATCGACGCCGGCGCCGGGTTCGATTGCGTCGTTGCCGATGAAGTCACCCGGCTCCAGGGCGGCGACGAAACGCACATCGCCGCTGGAGTCTTGAAGCTGAATCCGCCGATGCGCCTTGCCTTGACCGGCACACCAGCCAAGAACCGGCTCGAATCATTTCATTTCCTCGCGTGTTGGGCCGCTGGCGAAAACTGGCCATACGAAGCAACCCGCAAAGGCCGCGATGAGTTCGCGCGCGAACATTTAATGACCGTCCGGAGCAAAGGCCAGACTGAGCGCACCGCGCGCCTCACCAACATCCATCACTTGTGGCGCATCACCGCGCCGATCGTCGTCCGCCGATGCAAAATCGATTGCGGCGAGGACATCCCGCCTAAGATCGTCAAAGACATCGCGCTGCAGCCCGGCAGCATTCAATCGATCGTTTACGCCAATCACCTGTTTTATCCGCCGCTCATTTCCGCGGCCGGTCGCCCGGTCAACGGCTTCGGCCGCGTAGCGATGCAACTTAATTATCTCCGGCAAGCCGCGCTCGCGCCGCACAGCCCTTCCCTTGGCATCGTCCAAAGCGCAGCGGAAGGCATCAAGAAATCCTCCACCGACTTCAACCCCAAGATGGCCACCTGTCTCTCGCTCGTGGCTAAGGTAATCAGGACCGGCCAACAAATCATCATCGGCTCGCCGTTCCGCGCGTTCTCGCACAGCCTTCACGCACGATTACGCCAGGCCAAGGTCAGCTCGCTCCTGCTCGACGGCCAAACACCGCCGCTGGTCCGTGGCAAGCTCGCAGAGCATTTCAAAAGCGGCCGTTACGCCGTGTTAGTGGTCGGCATCGCAGCCATGGGCGAAGGGTTCGATTTCAGTAATTGCTCCCACCTGATTCTGCCTGCGCTCTCCTGGGCTTACGACGAAAACGAGCAATTCGTCAATCGCATCTGGCGCATCACATCAAAGAAGCCGGTCCGGATTTACACGTTGTCGATCGCCGGCACGATCGACGAGCGGCTCGCTCAACTGTACGCCGAGAAAAGCGCCAGCGCACAGCTCGCATTCGATTATCGCCTCATCGATAACGACGTCGAGGACGTAGATCTCGGCGAGCTACTCAAACACTCCATCAAAGCGTTCAACCCGGCCGCAGTCACGCTCGACGAGACCGCGATGCAACATCAATGGCACGCCAAGCTTCGGAATCAGCTCACCCGCGCCGAGGCTGTTTACCGGCGAAAGCATCCCCTATCCCCAATTTCAGTAAAACAAAATTTCCCTAAACCCCTACCAACCCCACCCAACCCCCGCGCCAACACAGAAAAGAAAAGCGAAGTTGACTGGCGCGCGATATCGCGAATCCTGAAACAAGCCCTCGCCGCGTGAATTTGTTTCCGACAACCGTGGCGAACAGACGGAATCTGGAAGCTGCGACCCGACAAGATTCGGGACTTGACCGGCACAACGTCAAAAAAGTCGGATGGCCGAGCCCACAAAGCTCGGCCATTTTTTTGCGCCAAAATTTCGGAACGGGCGATTCAGCTCGCCGTGATCTTCTGCTGGAACAGCGGCAGGTCCGGCGCCGACAGTAAATCGGTCGCGGCCGCGCTCACGATCTGCATCAGCTCGTCTGACGTCGCGTGATCTTCCCGTTTCTGATGCCACTCCGTTCGAATCACGCCCCGCGCGTCGGTGCGCTGCCGGCGCTCGTAAGCCGTCGCCTGCACAGCGTATTCTTCGGTCACGCCAGGGAAAATTCGCCAGTCGCCTGCGAGCCCGTGTTGAAACAGCGCCAGCCGGTCGAGCGCGCTCGGCTTGCTCCAAATGTATTGCTGAATCGGCCGCACCTGGCCTTGCAACGCGGTCCCGATCGCAGGGTCGGCCATGCTGATCTGGTACATCATGTTTCGCGCCACGCCCGCTTGCCGATCGGTCACACGAAAGAACGGCCGGTCATCGCCCTTCATCGCTTTCCAGCGGTAGCCGCTTTCCACCACGTATTTGTAAACTTCGCTCGTGAACGTGCCGGCGTCGATCGCCACGTTCACCGGCTCAACCTTCCAATCCGCGAGAATCGCGCGCACTTCCTCGATGCTCCACAGCTTCGCGTAATACAGCAGCCGCGATCGCGCTGCCAAACCCCAGGCCCGAATCAGCAGCCAGTAATGTCGGCCGCCCCGGGCCTGTACGTCGATCGTTCCGAATCGGCGCTTTTCATCCGCCCAAATCTCGCGCGGGTCGTACTTCAGCGATCGCAGGTGAATGAATTTCTCGTCGCTCGCGTAACGCAGCCGGTCGGTCCACGGCTGCCCGCGCGTCTCGTTGATGTGATCTTTCAGCGGCGCGAAGTCGTTCCAATTTTTCAGCGCCTCGGTCGCCGTTAGAAATTCCACCACCTGGTCAGCCCAATTCGTCCAGTGCGGCAACAGCGCGTTCCAGAAAAACGAGCGCGTGTTGCTCGGCGCCTGCGGGTTCTTCACCACCCAACGGCCGTTGCCCTCCTGGGTCAGCGGTTTTCGCTCGTTGTCGTTGTTGTGCACCCGATGCTCACACGCCTCGCACTCGTAGCGGACCGTTGCCTTGATGCGGTCCAGATCGTATTTGCCGTCCGGCTTTGTGGCACGCGCGATCGATCGGATATCGTCAGCGTCGATTTTTTGCTCGACGCCACCTTCAACCTTCAGCACAACCGCGGCCGCGGCGCCGTTGTCGGCAATGTCGGCAATTCTACCTTCGATCTTGTCCCCGGTGTGCAGCTCGATCACGTCGTTCGCCAGCGTGTCCCATTTCAAGCCGCCCTTCTCATCCTTGTCCTTCCAAACCAGCTCCTGAAAGTGCCCGCAGCCCGGACACTTCACTTCGTAATGCCGCTGGTCGCCGTTGAGAAACGCGCGGTGCACCGCGTCGCCCTCCATGTCCGGCGTGCTGATGAAAACTCGTTTGTAGTTGTAGGTGAACGAGCGCGTCCGCTTCGACACCATTTCCACCGCGCCAGGTGGATAACTCCGCGTCTCGTCGAGGAAGATGTAACGAAACGGCGTTTGCTGCAGGGACGCCTCAGATTCGCTGCCGGTGATGATCAGCGGCGCGCCAGGAAAATAAATTTCGAGCGTCGTCTTTCGATTGCGCTCTCTCGGGAACCGCGCAGCCACTGGACCGCACCGCTCGAGCAACGGCACCAGCCGCATCTTCGCAAACTTCCGGGCCTCGCTCAGCGAGCTCGTCACCCACAGGATCGGCCCCGGATCTTCCGCGATCGCCCAAGCCATCAAACACAGAATCGTCAGCGTCTTCGCGCTTTGCGCCGAGCACATCGCCGCGATCTCGTTCACTTCTTCGTCGGCAAACGCTTCCATGATCTCGCGGACGAAAACCGCGTCCTCGGAGCTCCACCGCGCGAAATGCTTTTCCGGAACTAGGACGTTGCGTTCAGCCCATCGCCAAGGCTGAACCTCTTGCGCAGGTCGGAAAGATGTGCAGACACTTTCGACCAGAAGACTTTTTTTTTAGCCCACTCACCGAGGGACAGCTTCGTCAGAACGTTTTGGTCAATCTCCTGACCAATGCGTTTCGTCGCCTCCGGAACCGTCAGGCCCACGACCCGCGGCGCCAGGGCGTGTTTCATGCCGCGCGCGGTATCGACCACGCCGCCCACCATGTCGGTGATCACCCGGCAAACTTCATCGACGCTCATCAGCTCGCCGCGGCGGACCGCGTTGTCGATCTCCAAGCGTTCATTCCGGAGCTCGATCGTTCGATCTTCCAGAAGTTGCCGATCGGCCGCGTTCGATAGTTTTTTCTGCAGGTGGCCATGCTCCTGAGCCCACAGTTTCCAAAGAGTCACGTTGTAACGGCCGTCACTCGTCGGCGCCGGCGCCGCGTCTTCACCCTCGATCTTGAGAAACCGGCTGATCTGCTTTCGACTGCAGCGAAGATGCTTTGCCAATTCGACCTGGCTCTTCGCCCACACCGGCTCGAGTGCATCGGCCGGAGGTTTCTCTTGCGCGGCCGCTTGGTATGCCTGCAGCCGCTTGACCTCCACCGCGGTCAGCGGTTTTTTGTTTTTGACCTTCTCGCGAATCGCCAGCAAATCCTCCAAAAAGAGCTGATCGATCTCTTCCGCGTTGAACGCCGGAACCTCTCCATCGGCCGCGTTTTCACCGGCCGATTTCGACTGGGACAATGTCTCACTTTCCACAGCGCCAAACGGCGCTATGTCAACGGGACATCACCTGCGACATTGTCCCACCAGCGTGCTTTTGCTCCAAATTACCGCCCAATTTGGGCGAAAATGGGACATCCAAAAACGGCCCAATCACAAAGATGTCCCGCAGCGCAAAGCGACCTGCTTCTCCCTCGATGAAAATAGATTCCTTTGCCCATGGTGGTGGCTAATTTGGTAGGGTGTGGACGGGTCGTGCGCCTTGGTGCGACATATTTTTACGAATCAAATTAAATCTGAAAATCACCATGGGATACGCTTCTCTTACCCATACATACCCATACCAACCCTACCATTATTGTAATAACCAAATTGTAATCAAAGGATTACAAATGGTAGGGTCAAGCGCGAAAGCGTGAGAAAGTGGTAGGGTAAGGATGGGTGAAGCAATAAAACAATGAGTAAAGGGAATAGACCCCGCCTCATCGCCATGTCAGACGCGCACCCTCAATCCGCTAAGTTTTCAGGCGGTAATTCGACAACAAACTTGCGCCGGCCTGAGCGCCCCGTAGAGCTCGTTCTGATGAGCTGCGAGCCCTCGCCCTTGCCAATACGAAACAAGCGATGCTTAGGTCCCTTCTCTTGGCCTACAAACGGCGCGTAGCGCTTCAGCAGCTTCCCAAATTTACTGTGCGACTCCGACTTCAAAACAAAATCTTCACGGCGCACGATGCCGCCTTCCTTGATCTCGACCTGCTTGCCATCCAATATCCAGTCGAACAAATCCGCATCATGCGCCACGTTCACGACTTGCTGGTATTCGTATTCAGCCCGGCGCAACTCGCCTTTCAGCAACGGCTCGGCCAATACCGCCATTAGCGTCCTGGCATCAGCGCCTTCAGTATCCAGATCTTCCTCTTCGTCGCCCTCCGACTCAGCCAACGGATCCCCGAAGCCGGCGAAGATCGTCAGGCCAGCGAACACTTCGCACCAGCGCTCATAGCCGATCCGGAGATTCTCAGTCGCCAACGGCTTCCCATTCGCTTCCCAATGCCGCACGATCGCCCAGAGCACATTCAGGATCTCGCGCCGATGCTTCAGGTTCATCAGCCACGCATCATCGATCGGGTGCTTGACCTTGCGCGATTGCACATTCGCTTCTGGAACGAACATCGCCACTTCCAGCGTCCGATGCTTAACGTCCGGACTCACCGACAAATCATTTCCAGTAATAAAGATCGTCGCCAGGTTCGCAGCCTCGAACATCTGTGTCTTACCCAGGAGCCGGCCGGTCCACGTCGGCGACGTCATAAACCCCTCGAGCACTTGCGAGCTCACGTGCGATTTCACGTTATCGAAGATGATGTAACGCGACCCCCGCAGCGTCTCCGCGTCCAGCACTTTGCGCAATTCTTCATCTTTCGGGCTCCACGATTGCGATGCCATCCGGCCATTCGATGGAATGATCACCATCTTCGTTAAAAGCGATTTTCCCGACCGCTGCGTATTCGAATCGTAGATGTACCCAAGCCTGAGCGATTCCCGCGGGATCAACCCACCCGCAAACTGGCTCAACATCGCAGTCACATGCACTGCCTGCGACCGGCTTTGGCGAAAGCCTTCGGCATTCTCCATCTGCCAGTCAGCAAACGGGAATTCGGCAAGCAGCTTGCGCAAATAAACTACTGCATCTTCCAGTGACAGCTTATCATCGTAATAACCGTTGGACGTGATCAT
>WNGF01001285.1_pt1 | contig 37375 bp, 30 predicted proteins | sample 5400641 | NCBI WGS metagenome assembly WNGF01 (sample SAMN13153371, study PRJNA577476) | soil metagenome | isolation source: 80 cm soil or saprolite under grassland replicate 2 | place: USA:California | collected 2016-06-15 | reverse complement strand
CCAAAGTCTGGGCCGCGCTGACCACGGCCGAGGGTCTGGGCACCTGGTTCGGTGACAAGGGGGCGACGATCGACCTGCGCCCGGGCGGATCGGCCCAGATGAGGTGGGCCAGCGGCGACCAGGCCGACATGCGTATCGAACGGGTCGAGGAGCCAACGGTGTTCGGCTTCACCTGGCACATCATGGGCCTGCCCGCTGACGATCCGCGCCGCACCTACGTGGAGCTCACCCTCGAACCGGTCGGCGCGGGCACCCGGCTGACCGTGGTCGAGTCCGGCTTCGCCCAGCTGCCGCACGACGCCCACCGCAAGGCCTACGACGGCAACACCCAGGGTTGGGCGAGCGAGCTGGGCGAGCTGGTCGAATACCTCAATGCCGGCTGACATCGAGGCGATCGCCGAACAGGTCTTCATCGCCCTGGCCGACCCGAGCCGGCGCGGCATCCTGGCCGCGCTGGCTTCGGGTGGTCCCGCCACGGCCACCGACCTGGCCGATCGCCTGCCGATCACCCGGCAGGCCATCGCCAAACACCTGGCCCTGCTGGCCGAGGCCGGCCTGGTCACAGGAGAGCGGCGCCGAGTGCGCTACCGGCTGCGTTCCGCCCCGATGCAAGTGGCGCAACAGTTTCTGGCCGCGCTGGCCCGCGACTGGGACGGCCGGCTCGACGCGTTGAAGGACCACCTCAGCCGTTGAGCTCGGCCGCCCACGTCACCAGCAGCGTTGGGTGGATCGGCGATAGGTTTCCGAGCTGGTTGTGGTCTGACTCTTTGGAGGGCGACGTTGGTACGTGGCGCATGGAGTCGATCATGAAGGATGAGTCGAAGGACGTGGGGTGGCCGGCAGCCGGCGCCACCGATACACCGGGGATGCCTGTGGTGGTCGACCGGGCCACCTGGCAGGCCGAACTGGATGCGCTGCTGGTTCGGGAGAAGGCGCACACTCGCGAAGGTGACGCGATTGCGGCGGCCCGTTGGCGGCTGCCGATGGTGGAGGTGGACTCCACCATTTCGCTGACCGGCCCGCATGGGTCGGTCACGCTGCTGGAGGTGTTCGAGGGCCGTCGACAGCTGATCGCCTACTTTCACATGTGGCACGCCGGCCGACCCGCCGCCGCCCAGTGCGAGGGCTGCACGTTCTACAACGGCCAGGTCCGCGAGCTGTCCTACCTGCATTCCCGCGACGTCACCTATGCCACGTTCTGCCAGGGCCCGTACGACGAGAGCGTCCGCTACCGCGACTTCATGGGCTGGGACGTGCCCTGGTACTCGGCGCAAGACTCCGCCGACGCTCTGCTGGGCCGGGCGCGGGTTCGGCATGCTGGTGTGCTACCTGCGGCACGGCGACAGGGTGTTCGAGACCGACTGGAGCAGCCGCCGCGGCCTCGAGGCGATGGCCCGGCTATGGGTTGTTGGACATGACCGTGTAGGCACCGCGGCGGATGTTCCACACGACGGCGGGCCAGCTGTCCGGATCGCCCCCGGTCAGCCAGCACCGGGAGTCGCCGTTGCTGGTGCTGGCCCACTCCAGCAACCCACCAGGCTCGGGGTACAGCGGGTGCGGGAAGTCCTCGGGAAGCTCGTCGCGCAACGGCCGGTGGAAGTCGACCAGTCGGCGAGCGTGCTTGACGAGATCGAACACGCCGTCAAGGCGCTTGGCGAACGGCGTCCACAGCGAGATGTCGCCGAACTGACCGACGCCGTAGCGGCCGACCAGGGCCTGGAAATCAGCCGGTAGCCGAAGACCGAGTGCCGCCTCAACGGCGGACCAGTCGCCGTCCGCGTCGACCGGCGCGGCGGGTGGCGGCACCAGCCGGACCAGGTCGTCGATCGTTACCACGGGCAAGTTCGTGAACGCCGCGGCGACCCGCAAGGCCGGCGCTACGTCGAGTCCCAGTTCATCGTGGCCGCGTCGAAGGTTTCGCATGAAGGCGTGTCCGGCGATGATGACACCGGCTGTACGGTCGGTGCGCAGGCCGCGCATCGGCCGCAGCCGATGCTTGAGCTGGCTGTGATCTGCCTCGATCGATTGTTGGCGTACCGCTCAAACTGCTGCGCCGGTGCTGGCCGCGGCTCCAACAACGGTTGGCCGGTCATGGCCTCTAGGGCAGGCCGTCGCCCGTGATGCGCGCTGGCGCGCCAGGTGCAGTGAAGACCTGGAAACCCGCCTTACCCTGGTGTTTGGCGGCGTACATCGCGACGTCGGCCTCCCGCAGCAGGTCGCCGCTCTCATGCGCGCCGTTCTGGTCGACCGCCACACCTACGCTGGCGCACACGACCATCTGCTCCTCGCCCAGCAGGTACGGTGTCTGCAATGCGCGGACCACGCGCTCCGCCACCGAGGCGAAACCCCCAGCGACCGGCTCCTCAAGCACTACCGCGAACTCGTCTCCGCCGATCCTCGCCGCGGTATCGGTTTCGCGTAGGCACCGGCGCAATCGCTCCGCTACCTGTTTGAGCAGCTCGTCGCCGCAGGCGTGGCCGAGGCGGTCGTTGACCGGCTTGAAATTGTCTAGGTCGATCAGCAGGACGACGACTTCGCCGCCGTTGCGCCTGGCTCGACCGAGCGCCGTCTCTACCCGGTCGACGAATTGCGCCCGGTTGGGTAGCCCGGTAAGGCTGTCATGGAAGGCCAAGTGGCGCAGCTCCGCTGCCAGGTCGTCCCTTTCGCGCAGCGAGGTGCGCAGTACCGCCTCGGTTTGGTTGAGCTCCTGCACCTTATTGTCGAGATCAGTGAGCAGGCGTGCGTTCTCTGCGAACGCGGCAAGCTGGCGGACGACGACGAGCCCGGTGCTGACGATTGCCGAACCGAGCACTGCCCAAGCGCGCGCGTCGAGTCCGCCTCGCGCCAGCACAATGACGAGCAGGGCGTAGGTGGCGCCGACTGCCAGGTACGGCAGCCGACTGTACGGCCGCCGGCGGCGGCGCCTGGCAAGCACGCCGCGGTCCGCCCGTACCTGCAGCTGCTGCACTCGCGCACCAGCGACGAGCAGGCCGTTGGCGGTGACGTTGAGGACACCGATCCAGTTCGACGCGCCGGCCGGAGCGGTCGGCTCCAGGCCTGCCGCCACTCCCTGAATGGCGGCGGCCGCGGCGAGAAGTACCGCGCAGCGCCGGGTGAACGGCGGCGCGCCGCCGGAGAGCAACTTCACGACGACGAACACGCCGACCAGAAAGACGACCGGACCGAGCAGGACATCCTGTACCCAGCGCAGCATGTTCGCCGCGGAGAATGAAACAGCATCGGCCGCGACCGTGAAGTACGCGCCGAAACCGGCGGTCGCCGCCATCACCGTGGCCGTGTCGAGCCAGAACCGGGCTCGCTCGGCCGCGGTTCGCAGACCCAGCGGCGCGGTGAGCATCACCACGAGTACCACCACGATGCCGACGTTCACGCAGAGCGCCTGCACGGGGATGCCCTCAGAGTGCTCAGCCGGGTCCGGAATCACGGCGACGAGCTGGAAGATGTCCCCCACCAGAAAGCACGCCGCGGCGAAGCTCACCGCGGCCCAGAACCGGCGTGCCGACCGGGCAGCATCCGCGCTGCGGGCGATCCGGTACGCGAAGAGCGCCGTCCCAAGATGGAACGGAACGAACAGCAGCCAGCCGGTGAGCGACCGCATCGCTGGGCCAGCCAGATTGCTTCCGCCCGCGATGTCGTACGCCAGGACTGCCGCCGCCAAGCCAAGCAGGACCGGGTCAGGCCGCTTCGTGGCGGAGGCTAAGGATCGCGTCGCGGGCGGCGGCGAGCTGGCGAGTTGGGTCATGATAGTCCAGCGGTCACGGCTGTGCGTCCTCGACCCATCGTGCGCCAGCTAGCGGCCAACCGCGAGTGTTGCGCGTCAAGGCTCGGTGTCACCGATCGCGGCGGGCGCCCAATGGACTCCTCGTTGACAGCCGACATAACGTTATGTCCGTGTCCGACTACCTTCCGTTCGCGCCGATGCGTGCCGGCACGGACTGACCGGAGCCAAGCGAGGCCACGGCATAGGGGGAGGCTCAGCGGACCTGGTCCGCGCGGCGCGTTGCTTCAGCCGATGCGCGGAGACGTGCGGCTTTGGTGGTGAGGTAGTCGCGCTCGGCGAGGCTGGTGGTGCGGCCGGCTGCCCGCAGGTAGTGCGTGATTGCGCTGTCGGCGTCGCCGGCCATTTCCAGCAGGTGCGCCCGTACCGCGTCGAGTCGGTGGTGGCCCGCCAGTCGAGTGTCGAGGTCGACGAGCGCGGCCAGGCCCACGGCGGGGCCGTGGACCATGGCGAGGGCGATGGCGCGGTTGAGCGTGACCATCGGGTTGCCGGTCATCCGCTCCAGCAGGCTGTAGAGGACAAGGATCTGTGGCCAGTCGGTCTGCTCGGCGGAGGGGGCTTCGTCGTGGATGGCGGCGATGGCGGCCTGCAGTTGGTACTCGCCGATGGCTCGCCGGGGCAGGACGGCGGAGAGCAGCGCGACGCCTTCGGCGATGAGCGCCGGGTTCCATCGGGTGCGGTCCTGCTCGGCGAGCGGTACGAGCTCACCGTCGGGCCCGGTGCGGGCGGGGCGCCGGGCGTCGGTGAGCAGCATGAGGGCGAGCAGGCCGGCCACCTCGGGGTCGTCCGGCAATGCCCCGTGCAGGGCGCGGGTGAGCCGGATGGCCTCGGTGGACAGGTCGGCCCGGGCGACATGCGGGCCAGTGCTGGCGGCGTACCCCTCGTTGAAGATTAGGTAGAGCACGTGCAGGACCGTGCGCAGCCGCTGGGCCCATTCGCCCTGGGTGGGCATCCGGAACGGTATCTGCGAGGTCTTGATGCGTTGCTTGGCGCGGGTGACGCGTTTGGCCATGGTGTCCTCGGGGACCAGGAACGCCCCGGCGATCTCCGCGGTGGTCAGGCCGCCGACCGCGCGCAGGGTGAGCGGGATCGCCGAGCTTGGTGTCAGCACGGGATGACAGCACAGGAACAGCAGCGCCAGCGAGTCGTCGGTGTGGGACGGTTCGCCCGGTGTGGCGGGTTCCCGGGCGGCGGCCAGGTCTTCGCGGTGGCGGCGGGCCCGGTCGGCGCGCCAGATGTCGGTCAGCCGCCGAGCCGCGACGGTGATCAGCCAGCCGCGTGGGTTGTCGGGCAGGCCTTGGTCGGGCCACTGGGTTGCCGCGGCGAGGAGCGCTTCCTGCACGGCGTCTTCGGCGTCGGTGAAGTCGCCGTGGCGGCGCACGAGCACGGCGAGGACCTGCGGCGCCAGCTCGCGCAGCAGGTCCTCGACGTCGTTGCGAACGCTCACCACTCCGGCGGCGGCGCGTCCATGATCGGCCGGACCACGATCGGCTTGCGGGTCGGCTGGCCGCCTGGGCCGGGTGCCGCCGAGGTCCGGGCCGCGATCTCGATGGCGCGCTGTTCGCTGTCCACGTCGACCATCCAGAAGCCGGCCAGCAACTCCTTGGCCTCCGGGTAGACCCCGTCGGTAACGACCGGAGCGCTGACCCCGTCACCAGTCACGATCTTCGTGGCCTCCGGCCCGGCCAGCTTCTCTGCGGCGAGCAGCTCCCCCGCCTCGGTCAGTTCCTGGTGGATCTGCTGCATGTGCGCCCAGCTGGCCTTGAGGTCGTCTGGTGTCCACTCGTGGACCGGGTCGTCGGGCGAATGGGTCATCATGATCAGGTACTTCATCGGGTGATGCTCCTGTCGTCGGTGCGCCTGGCCGGCGCTTTCACCCTACGGTCGGAGCCGGCTGCCGGCGCTGGACATCGACCTGACCCCGGTGGACCGGGATGCCGGGACAGGCGCGATCAGTGGTCCTGCCGGGACAGCTTGCGGGCGACGGTCTGCCGGTCTCGACGTAAGTGCTTGAGGACGCAAGGGCACCTGTCCATGTCATCAACAAGGTCGGACTGTCCACGGTGGAAAGTGCCACGACGTCCCTGCGTAACGTCCGCCCAGCCCGCCGCTAGGATTGGCGGGTTACGGGTAGCTGAGTTGCTCATCCCAGTCGGTTCCGCGCCCTTCGGGGACGAGGTCGTAGAGGTTCCAGAGCGGCTCGATGGTGCCGACATGGCGGGGGTCCTGTCCAGGATCGGTTGGCGCGTAGAGCAGTTCCGAGCCCCAGAAGTGGCGGACGCTCTCCCCGTCGCGGTGGAACACGTTCAGCATTGGTCTTTGGTGGCCCTCGGCGGTCTCGCCGAAGTAGTCGCGGTTGTAGGTGTTGCCGGCCGAGGACAGCAGGCGGAGCCGGCGCCAGCCGCGCTCCTCGGCGAAGGCCAGGATGCGCGACAGCGGCGCCTTCCCGACGGCCACGAGGTTGACCCGCTGGGAGACATGTGCTGCCGCGCCGTCGAGCTGATCGAGCAGGGCCGTGCACGACGGGCACGGGCCCTCCAGGAGGGGCAGGAGAGCGGTTCGACCGCCGGTGGGGCCGGGCCGTTCGTCGCCGGGATCACGTGGAAACATCATGTTGTAGACCACGAGCGAGTCCTTGCCCGGGGCGAACAACTCGGACAGCCGCACGTCGGTGGCCTCGCCACCCGGCCCCCGCCCTTGGAAGACGTAGTCCTCCGGCACAACCCCGCCGGGCGGCAGCCGTCGTCTCGTGACCGCCACCGCCTCCATGGCACGGCGCAGCTCGATCTCCTGCTCCAGCAGTCGATCCCGCGCGGTGCGGTACTCGGCTGCCTCTCCTGGAAACCTGATGCCCATGGTTGCTCCCTTCCCCCTGATTCGCGTAGAGGCCGCGGTCCGAATGGTCACCGGAACGGATCGCGACGATCTCCGAGTCATCGGTCGCCGATCGAGATCTTCGGTCCGGGGCGGCCTTCCGGGCGCCTGAATCGCCTCGTGAGCATGCGGCAGGCAGCGCAGCCAAACCTGGGGCCGATCCGATGGTGTTGCCCGCCGAGCGCACGAGGGCACCGCCGGCCGGTAGCAACGGCCGTGCCGACCGGCCTGGTATCGGCGCCCCTTTGAGGGGTACTCCACCGCTCATCGCTGCCTCACTACCCTGTCTGCTCTACGTTCCCGCCCAACCGAAGCATCACCGCCAACTAGCAGTACCCACGGTGCAGCCCGATTCACGAGCGCGTTGGGGATCGTCTTGAAGGTACGCCTCAGGGTGGAATGAGCCGGCGGCGTCGAGCTCAACGCCACGACCCAGGGCAATCGGCCGAGATCCGCTCTCCGCCAACGCCTCGGTAACGGTCAACTCGGTACGCGGAGGACCGTGGCTGACTCGTACCGCGGCCGCCCTGTCCGCCTTAGTTCACAACGTTTACTGAAGCCTTGATGCATCATCGAGTTTGAGGGCTGCGATTAGTCTGCCTGCACAACCGGGAACGATCGGTGGGGGCGGCGGGGATGGATGCGAAGAGAACAACGGTTCGGGACATGCGGCGGGCCAACCGGTCGGTGCTGCTCACCAGGCTCTACCGCGACGGGCCACTGAGTCGCCATGAGCTGGTGCAAAGCACCGCCCTAAGCCAGGCGAGCGTCAGCAACCTCGCCGGGGAGCTCATCGAGGAGGGGATCGTCGAGGAGGCTGGCCAGGTCGAGTCCGATGGTGGGCGACCGCGAGCGCTCCTGCGAGTGGCGCCGGAGTTCGGTTACGTCGTCGGGGTCGATGTCGGCGAGACGCGCGTGCAGGTCGAGCTGTTCGACATGTCGATGACGGCGCGGGCCAAGACCGATTACGGCATCGAGTCGGCGGCGCTTCTGCCGGCCGAGGTGGTGAGCCGGGTCCTCGACGGGCTGCGGACGGTTGTCGCGCAGGCCGGGATCGACCCGGCGCGGGTGCTCGGCGTCGGTGTTGCGGTGTCGGGCGTCGTGGAGCGCACCGGCGACGCGGTCGTACACGCCCAGACGCTGGGCTGGGATGCGGTGCCGCTCGGCGCGATGCTGCGTGCCGGCACCGATCTGCCTGTGCACGTCGACAACGGCGCGAAGACGCTTGGGCAGGCGGAGATGTGGTTCGGTGCCGGCCGTGGGGCTCGGCATGCGGTCATTGCGCTGGTCGGCTCTGGAGTCGGCGCCGCCGTGGTCGCCGACGGTGCCAGCTATCGCGGTTCGCGCAGCAGCGCGGGTGAGTGGGGGCACACGACGATCGTCTATGGCGGCCGCCGCTGCCGCTGCGGCGCACGGGGCTGCTTGGAGGCATACGTGGGTGCCGAGGCGGTGCTGGACCGCTATCGCCAGGCCAACCGTGGCCGGCCGGCGCCGGGGGTTGACGAGGAGTCGGCGATCAGCGCCCTCATCCAGACGCCATCGAAGACCGCGACGAAGGTGCTCTCCGAGACAGTGGGCTACCTCGGCGCCGGCTTCGCCACGCTCATCAACCTGTTCAACCCGGAGCGGATCGTTCTGGGCGGGTGGGCCGGCCTCGCGCTGGGCGAGCGGTTCATGCCTGAGATCCGTGCCGCGACGGCCGAGCATGCGCTTCGCCAGCCATACGCGCAGACCTCGATCGTGCTGTGCGAGCTTGGGCAGGACGCGGTCGCCCTTGGCGCCGCGACCCTGCCCGTGGCGCGCCTGCTCAACGGCGGCGGCCTTCGCCCATAGACTTGCGCCGATCAGCCGATTAAGGCTAGGGGACGGTCCACTTCTGGTTGGCGCCGCCCGTACAGGTCCAGATCTGTAACCGTGTGCCGTCGGCCGAGTTGTTGCCTGTCACGTCGAGGCACTTGTTGGCCTGTGGGTTCACCAGCTCATGCCCGCTGGTGTAGCTCCACCGCTGCGCCCCCGTCCCGTTGCAGGTGTATAGCTGCACCCGCGCGCCGTCGGCCGTCGAGCCGCCACGGACGTCGAGGCACTTGCCCAGTGCCCGCAGCGTGCCGTCAGTACCCCGCGTCCACTGCTGCGCACCGGTACCGTTGCAGGTGTACAGCTGCACCTGGGTGCCGTCCGCACTGTTGGCGCCGGCCACGTCGACGCACTTGCCGGCCAGCCCGGTGATGGCGCCCGTAGCGCCGCCGCCGCTCGGCGAACCGCTCCAGGTAAACGTCGCGGAAGTCCTGGTCGGCAGGGTGTACACGAAGGACTGGGCGCCCCAGCTCACCTTGACCGACTGCGAGCTACCGGTGTTGTTGTACGCGATGAGTGCCTTCGACCCGTCCGGGTTCTTCCACGCCACGTTGGGCACCGAGCTGTTGGCGGTCGAGTCGATGCGCACCGCGCTCGGCTTCACGAACTTGGTCAGGTGGCCCATCGTGTAGTACTCGATGGTGTAGTCGACCTGCCCGCTGCGGCCGTCTCCATTGTGGACAGTGATGAGGCCGGTGCAGGTGCCGCAGCCGCCGTTGTGTGGCCCCATGTTCTGGTCGACGGCGAGGCTCCACTTGACCCAGCTGCGTCCCCAGTTGCGGGTGTAGTCGACGAGGTTGAGCATGTCCTCCCGCTGCTGGTTGCTGATCCAGGTGCCGCCGGAGTGCTCGGTGTCGTACGCGTTCACGGACGGGTACTGGTTGTGGACGGTCGTCTGCGTGCCGACGTTGCCGCCGTAGCCGTGCCAGGCGATGCCGCCGAAGAGCGGGTCGTTGCGGATGGTCCCGTCGGCCAGCAGCGGCGCGGCCCACGTGTCGTAGCCGTCCCAGTTCCAATCGTGTACGAGCACCTTCGTGGTGATGCCCGCGCCGCGGAAGGCTGGGTACAGGGCGTTGGTGATGAAGTTCCGCAGACCAGAGGTGTTCCAGCTCATCGACGGGTACCCGGCACAGCAGGTCGGCTCGTTCTGCGGCGAGACGTAGTCGACGTGCAGACCCTGCGCCTGGTACCCCTGGACGTACTTGGCGAAGTACTGCCCGTAGAGGCCGTAGTACTGGGCCTGCAGCCAGCCCTGGCTCCACGAGCGGTTGTCCTTCATCCAGGCCGGGGCGCTCCACGGCGTAGCCATGATCTTCAGGTTGGGGTTGAGCGCCTTCGCCTGCTTGGTGAGCGCCAGGACATCGGCGTCGGCATCGAGCGAGAAGTCGTTAAGGTTGCAGCAGGTGTCGTCGTACGAGTAGCTGTAGCGGGCCAGGTCCGAGGAGCCCATCGGGTTGCGGGTGAAGCCGAGGCCGATGCCGTTGACCGGGATACAGCTTCCGCATCACCGTGTCCCGGGTGCTGGCGCTCACCGCGCTGCTGCCGCGCAGCAGATAGGCAGCGGTGTCGGTGAACGAGGCGCCACCGCCCTCGAAAGGCTGGTAGGTGGTGTTCTCGTTGACGGTGACGGTCTGGTTGGCGCCGCCGCTGCTGGGCGCGAACGCGATCGGCGTCTGTTGTTGCAGGCCCCTGGTGACGGTGCGGCCACCCGAGTCGGACGTCGTGGTAAGCCAGATGTCGACCCTCTCTCCGGTGGCAGAGGCGGAGAGCGCGGGCACCACGGCCAGGCCGGTGGCGACCAGACCGAGGGCGAGAAACCACGGCAGGTGCCGTCTGCGTTTCGCGGGCACGGCGGGTGCTCCCTTCGGCGGGCGGGACAAGCGAGGCTGGGCGGGCAGGACAGGCGGGCGCCGGCCGCGGCAAGCACGAGGAAACACCAGCGAGGGAGCGCTGTCAACCCATCGATCGCAATAACGGTATTACTTGATGCAAGTTTAAAACTTTCACTTGACCGAGCCCTCGATCAGGTCTTAAATCACCCTAAAAAATAAGTGTCCCTAGCCCCAGCCCAGCCTCCAGCCCGACGGCGCCGGCTGCCGCCAGCCGTCCGGCGACACCCCATGACCCAAGACTTCCCTCGTCACCCCGGAGGTGTACTCGATGCGCGACCTGCGCGGCTTACTCGCGCCCGCGCTCGCCCTGTCGATGGCCGCTGCGCTCGCGGCTTGCGGCAGCGGCGGAAGCAGCGGCGCCGGCGGAAAGACCAAGCTCATCATCGCGACGTTCGGTGACTTCGGATACCAGGACCTGTACAAGGAGTACGAGAAGCTCCACACCGACATCCAGATCACCGAGCGGGTCACCAAGGCCGAGGACCACCACAAGAATATCGCCGCGCACGTGGCAACCGGCCAGGGCGCCGCCGACATCGAGGCGATCGAAGAGGGCTGGATCGGCCAGTTCAAGGCGCAGCCGGACAAGTTTTACAACCTCAACGACCTGGGCGCCGCCGAGCTGAAGAGCCAGTGGCCGGACTGGAAGTGGCAGACCTCGGTCGCGAAGAACGGCGCGCAGCTGGGCCTCGGTACCGACGTCGGCGGCCTGGCGATGTGTTACCGCAACGACCTGTTCGCCAAGGCCGGCCTACCGACCGACCGGGACGCCGTATCGGCGCTCTGGTCCACCTGGGACGGGTACATCGAGACCGGTAAGAAGTTCGCCGCCGCGAAGGTGCCCGGCTCGGCGTTCTTCGACGGTCCGACCGTCATGTACCGCGCGGTCCTCGGCCAAGCCGACGTCGGCCTGTACGACTCCTCGGACAACGTCGTGGTGGAGACCAACCCAGCGGTGCGGGCAGCCTTCAACAAGACCATCGAGGCGCTGGGCGCCGGCCTGTCGGCGAAGATCGAGGCGTTCTCGCCGGAGTGGAACGCCGGCTTCCAGAAGGGCGGGTTCGCCACGGTGGCCTGTCCCTCCTGGATGATGGCCTACATCCAGGACCAGGCGAAGGACTCAGCCGGCAAGTGGGACGTCGCCAAGATCCCCGGCGGCAGCGGCAACTGGGGCGGCTCGTTCTTGACCCTTCCTAAGCAGGGCAAGAACTCGAAGAAGGCGTTCGAGCTCGCCAAGTGGCTGACCTCGCCCGAGCAGCAGGCCAAGGTCTTCCGGTCCAAGGGCAACTTCCCGTCGACCTCGACGCTCTACAACGACCCGGTCATCACCGACTTCAAGAACCCGTTCTTCAGCGACGCGCCGGTCGGGAAGATTTTCTCGTCGTCGGTGCAGAACATGAAGGCCCAGTACCTGGGGCCGAAGGCCGGTGACATCAACACCGCCATCATCAACGCTCTCCTGCGCGTCGAGCAGGGCAAGCAAAAGCCCGACGAGGCGTGGCAGCAGGCGCTGGGCGAGATCAAGAAGATCGTCTAGCGCTCCCGCGCGAGCCGCCCGGCCCCGGTGTCCTCACCGGCACCAGGGCCGGGCGTACCAAGGAGTCGACCGTGAAGAGCTGGCTCTACAGGCTAGACGTCAAGGGTTCGCCGTACGCGTACATCGCACCGTTCTTCATTCTCTTCGCCGCCCTGGGCGCCTTTCCGCTCGCGTACACGCTCTGGGTGTCGCTGCACGATTGGAGCCTGCTCGCCGACCAGCACCCGTTCGTGGGCCTGAGCAACTACCACGAGCTGCTCGGCGACTCGCTGTTCTGGAACGCGCTGGCCAACACCGCCTCGATCTGGGTGCTGTCGACCGTGCCGCAGCTTCTCGCCGCCCTCGTGCTCGCGCACATCCTGAACAACCGGCTGCGCGGGCAGACGCTGTGGCGCACCGGGATTCTGCTGCCGAACATCACCAGCGTGGTCGCAGTCGCCGTGATCTTCGCTCAGCTCTTCGGGCGCGACTACGGCCTCATCAACTGGATCCTGGGGCTGTTCGGCGTCGGTCACATCGACTGGCGGGCCGGCACCGCGACCTCGCACATCGCCATCGCGACCATGGTGATCTGGCGCTGGACCGGGTACAACGCGCTCATCTACCTCGCCGCCATGCAGGCGGTGCCCGATGAGCTGCACGAGGCCGCGACCATCGACGGTGCGACGTCGATGCAGCGACTGCGGAAGATCACGATTCCGGCGATCCGGCCGACCATCATCTTCACCGTCATCATCTCGACGATCGGCGGCATGCAGTTGCTAGCCGAGCCGCTGGTGTTCGGCACCGGCGGGCTCACGGGGGGCTCGGACCATCAGTTCCAGACGCTGGCGTTGTACATGTACGAGGCGGGCTTCGGCCGGTACGACTTCGGCTTCGCCTCGGCGACTGCCTGGCTGATGTTCCTGGTGATCGTGGTCGCCGCGGCCGTCAACTTCCTCATCGTCCGACGCATCCGGAGGGCCTGATGGCCACCGCCTTGGATTTCCGTCGATCCGAGACCGAGGCGGCACCCCGCCGTCCCAGGCGCGTCCGGCCGATCCGCCTGCACCGGCCCGGACGGCTGACCTACCTCACGCTGATCGCCGTCGTGTTCTTCTCCGGCTTCCCGTTGTACTGGAGCGTGGTCGTCGCCTCGCTGGACAACTCGGCGTTGGGCCAGATCCCGCCGCCCTTGCTGCCCGGCGGCCATCTGATCGAGAACATCCGGCGGGTCTTCGACACCGTCGCGTTCGGTCGGGCGCTTGTCAACTCGGTGATCGTGGCTTCGACCATCACGTTCAGCGTGGTGCTCCTCTCGACGCTCGCCGGCTTCGCGTTTGCCCGGCTCCGCTTCGCCGGACGGCCGGCCCTGTACGTGAGCGTCATCGTCACGATCATGGTGCCTACCCAGCTCGGGATCATCCCGCTGTACATCCTGATGGCGAAGGTTGGCTGGATCAACACGCTCTACGCGGTGATCGCGCCAAACCTGGTCAGTGCGTTCGGCGTGTTCTTCATGACCCAGTACCTGTCCTCGGCGCTCCCGGCCGATCTCCTTGAGGCCGGCCGGGTCGACGGCTGCACCACCTGGGGGCTCTTCTGGCACGTCGTGCTCCCGGTCGCCCGACCTGCCGCCGCCGTCCTCGGGATGCTGACGTTCATGAACGCCTGGAACGACTTCTTCTGGCCGCTGGTCGTCCTAACCCCCGAGAACCCGACGGTTCAGGTGTCGCTGTCCACCCTCTCCAGCGGCTACAACAGGGACTACGCCCTGACATTGACCGGCACCGCACTTGCCACCGTGCCACTGATCGTGGTCTTCGGTCTGCTTGGCAAGCACCTCATCCAAGGAATCATGCAGGGAGCGATCAAGGAATGAGCGAGCTCGCGGAGCCAACCAGGAGCTCCGATGCCGGTGCCGAGCGGAGCGAGGTGACGGCATGACCCAGGTGCAGGAGCAGCCGCGTACCGACCTCGGCACGCTACGGTTCCCCGATGGCTTCCGCTGGGGCGCGGCCACCGCCGCGTACCAGATCGAGGGAGCCGTAGCCGAAGACGGCCGCACACCGTCCATCTGGGACACCTTTTCCCATACACCCGGCCGAGTCCACAAGGGACACACCGGAAACGTGGCATGCGATCACTATCACCGCTCCGCGGCCGACATCGCGCTGATGCAGCACCTGGGGCTCGGCACGTACCGGTTCTCGATCTCGTGGTCACGCGTGCGTCCCGACGGCAACGGCCCGGTCAACCCTCGGGGCCTTGACTTCTACGACCGGCTCGTCGACCAGCTGAGCGCCGCCGGCATCCAGCCGATGGTCACGCTCTACCACTGGGACCTGCCACAATGCCTGGAGGACCGGGGCGGGTGGACCAGCCGCGAGACGGCGCAGCTCTTCGGGGACTATGCGTTGGCCGTACACAAAAGACTCGGCGACCGCGTGAAGACCTGGACCACGCTGAACGAGCCCTGGTGCTCGGCGTTCCTTGGCTACGCCAGCGGCGACCACGCACCCGGACGCCGGGACCCGGCGGCGGCGTTTACCGCGGCTCACCACCTCCTCCTCGGGCATGGTCTCGCTGCGCAGGCCCTGCGCTCCCGCGGCGCAAGCGAGATCTCGATCAGCAACATCCTCAGCCCGGTGGTGCCTCGCGACCCGGCCAGCGGGCACGACGTCGCGGCGGCGACGCTTGTCGACGGCCTGCACAACCGGCTCTTCCTCGACCCAGTGTTGCGCGGTGGCTACCCCGACGACGTCATCGTGGTCGCATCTCGCTTCACCGACCTGGACTTCCTTCGCGCCGATGACGAGGAGATCATCGCCGAACCGGTTGACATCCTCGGCGTGAACTACTACCAGCCGACCCATGTCGCGGCGAGGATCGGTACGCCGGCCACCGCGAAGTTCCCCGGCACCGAAGGCGTTGTCTTCCTGCCCCCGAACCGCCCGACCACCGCGATGGGCTGGCCCATCGACGCGGATGGGTTGTTTGGGGCGCTCACCCGCATGGCGACCGACTATCCGGGCACGCCGATGATGGTGACCGAGAACGGCGCGGCGTTCGTCGACACGGTTCAAGGTGACCGCATCGCCGACGCCCGGCGCATCGAGTACTTCGAGTCGCATCTGCGTGCCGCGCATCGCGCGCTCGGCGCGGGTGCGGACCTGCGGGGCTATCTCGCCTGGTCGCTGCTGGACAACTTCGAGTGGGCCTACGGCTACGACCAGCGCTTCGGCCTGGTCTACGTGGACTACGCGACACAGAAGCGGCTGCCCAAGGACAGTGCCTTGTGGTACCGCGACGTGATCGCCTCGAACTCGCTGTAGCCCCGCTTCGACCTGGTCGGGACGATCTCGACTTATTTCAATACTTGTATTGCGGCTAATAGTAAGGTCTCTTAAGCTTTTCGCTGTAACCGTCCCCCTCGAAAGGATCGCCATGTCAGCAAGCCTTTCCCCGCGGCGCTCGCGATGGTTTGCCGCCGTGCTGGCCTTGGCTACGGCCGCCGGGATGCTGGCGACCCTCGTCGCGGCGAGCTCGGCCGACGCCGTCACGCTGCCCAACAACTTCAAGAGCGTCGGCTACCTGCCCTCGTGGTCCGGCAGCGTCAACGGCATCCAGTACGGCAAGCTCACCCACATCAACTACGCCTTCGTGCTGCCCAACGGCAACGGCACGCTGCGCGCGGTGGACAACCCGTCGAAGCTCTCATCACTGGTGTCCCTCAGCCACGCCAACAACGTCAAGGTGTCGATCTCCGTCGGCGGGTGGAACAACGGTGACGACTCCGCCTTCGAAGCCTTGGCCGCCAACGGAACCGGCCGCACCACGTTCGTGAACAGCATCGTCAACCTCATCAACCAGTACGGTCTGGACGGCGTGGACGTCGACTGGGAGTACCCAGACCCCGGCGCGTCGGGCGATAACTTCAGCCTGTTGATGCAACAGCTCAGCTCGGCCATGCACAGCCGGGGCAAGCTACTGACCGCCGCCGTAGTCTCCGATGGCTACACGGCGGGCGGCGTGCAGCCCGCCGTCTTCGGCTACGTCGACTGGCTCAACATCATGGCGTATGACGGCGGGAGCCCACACGCCAACTACGACTGGGCCATCAACAGCGTCAACTTCTGGAAGTCGCGCGGGCTGCCCGCCAGCAAAGCCGTGTTCGGGGTGCCTTTCTACAGCCGGCCCAACTACTACACCTACGCCCAGCTCGTCACGATGGACCCGGCCAACGCCAACCGCGACTGCACCTGGGTAAGCGGTGTGCAGCAGTGTTACAACGGCGTCCCGACCATCAAGCGCAAGACCCAATGGGCGATGGCCTATGCGGGCGGGATGATGAACTGGGAGCTCTCGCAGGACACGACCGGTTCCACCTCGTTGGTCACAGCCATCTACGACACCGCCACGGCTGGAGCCGGAGCACGCGTTGGACAGATCACCGGCATCGGCGGCAAGTGCGTCGACGTCCAGTGGGCCGGCACCGCCAACGGAACACCCATCCAGCTGTGGACCTGCAACGGCACCGATGCACAACGCTGGACGGTGGGTACCGACGCGACGCTGCGGGCGCTCGGAAAGTGCCTTGACGTCTCCGGCGGCGGCACCGCCAACGGCACGCTCATCCAGCTGTGGGACTGCAACGGCACCGGCGCCCAGGTGTGGCAGGCCCAGAGCAACGGCACGCTGCGTAACCCGCAGTCGGGCAGGTGCCTCGACGCCAAAGACGTGAGCTCCGCCGACGGCACCCGGCTGCAGATCTGGGACTGCTTTGGCGGCAGCAACCAGGTGTGGCGGTTGCCCTAGGTGACTGGGGCCGGGCCCACCCGCGGCCCGGCCCCAGTATCGGGGGCCAACGCGGGCATGCGCCGCCAGCGCCCAAAGCATCCAGGATTATCAAGGAGAAGTACCACATGGGAGTTTCACGCCGAACGGTTCTCACGTCCGCGGTGGCCGGGTCCGCCCTCGCCGCGCTAAACGCCATCGAGCCGACCCGGGCCGGCGCCGCGACGGCGCCAGCGGCGAGTCCCGCCGGCGACGTGGTGGGCAAGATCAGCGTCGGGTACCAGGGCTGGTTCGCGTGCATCGGCGATGGCGCACCGATCAACGGCTGGTGGCACTGGAGCGCGAACTGGGCGCAGCCGCCTTCGCCGAGCAACACCATCATCAAAGCCTGGCCGGACATGCGGGAGTACACCAGGGGCTACCAGACTGCTTACCAGAATCTCAACGGCGGTGGCCCGGCCACGTTGTTCTCCTCCTACGACCAGCAGACCGTCAACACCCATTTTCTGTGGATGCAACAGAACGGCTGCGACACGGCAGCGTTGCAGCGGTTCAACCCGAACGGCGGCGAGGGCCCGACCCGCGACGCGATAACCGCGAAGGTGCGCGGCGCGGCGGAGGCGTACAGCCGCAAGTTCTACATCATGTACGACATCAGCGGCTGGACGAACATGCAGCCGGAAATCAAGACCGACTGGACCACCAAGATGTCCGCACACACCGCATCGAGCGCCTATGCTTACCAGAACGGCAAGCCGGTGGTGTGTATCTTTGGCTTCGGCTACACCGACCACGCCCCGAGCGCCTGCCTCGACGTGGTCAACTGGTTCAAGTCCCAGGGCTGCTACGTGATCGGCGGCGTACCCCGGGAATGGCGGGCCTTTCCACGTCCCGGCTTCCTCGACGTCTACCACGCGTTCAACATGCTGTCCCCATGGATGGTGGGCGCGATCAGCGACGTCAACGGGTCGGACTTCATGTACCAGTACTACAACGTCCCCGACGTGGCGGACTGTGCCGCTCATGGCATCGACTACCAGCCGTGCGTGCTGCCCGGCGACGTATCCCTCCGGGAGCGCGCACACGGTGACTTCATGTGGCGCCAGTTCTACAACATGGTCCGGGTTGGCGCCCAGGGCATCTACATCTCCATGTTCGACGAGTACGGCGAGGGCAACCAGATCGCGAAGACTGCGGAGAACGCGTCCATGGTGCCGGCCGGCTCCGGCCTGTGGGCGCTGGACGAGGACGGTACCGTGTGCTCCTCGGACTACTACCTCCGGTTGACCGCAGACGGTGGCCGCATGCTCAAAGGCCAGATTCCGCTCACCGCAACCAGGCCGACCCAGCCGGTCGCCGGCGGCGGCGGTGGCACGATCACGGTGATCAGCCTGCGGTCACGCGCCAACGGGAGGTACGTCACCGCGGAGAACGCTGGCGCCCAGCCCCTGATCGCCAACCGCACCGCGATCGCTACCTGGGAACAGTTCGACCTGCTCGATGCCGGCGGTGGGCATGTGGCCCTGCGGGCGCACGCCAACAACATGATCGTTACCGCTGAGAACGCCGGGGCGCAGCCGCTGATCGCCAACCGCACCGCCATCCTCCTGTGGGAGACCTTCCAGCTCGTCCACAACTCCGACGGCAGCGTCAGCCTCAAGGCGATGGTCAACGACAACTACGTATGTGCCGAAAACGGGGGAGCGCAGTCGCTAATCGCCAACCGCACCGCGATCGGTACCTGGGAGCAGTTCGACCTCATCACCCGCTGACCGGCCGCCCTCAACGACCACCGGCCACCGCAGCCCCCAAGGCTGACCGGCATCGGCGTCATCCCGGGCTGCCGGGACGGGCCCGCGCGACCGGACCAGCGACGTCCGCTCGGCGAGAGAGCGCGTTCTCGTCGAAAGCCACGGGATGACTGTCGATCCCTTGACCGAGGCGGACAACGCGGGCATCATCGCCTACAGTCGCTTCGCCGGTATCGTCGCCGGTCGTTCGCGAGCCGCCTCGCCCCGCCGACGAGGAGTCGATGTGAAAGCGCTCTCCTACCCGCGTCGTCACGGCATGCGGTCGCCGGCCCGCCGCTCCCCAGGACATCTCCCACGGCGTTTCTCGTGGCAACCGCCTTGGGAAACGCCATGGCAACCACGCTGGCTATCGCCGTGGCGGCCGTCTCTCGGCGGGTCGACCCCTTGGCTGCCGTCCACACCGCGGTTGGCGATCCTGACGGCCGTCGCGATCGTCGCCACCGTCGGAGTGTCGGTGGTACCCGCCCACGCCGCGACAACGAACCTCGCGCTGGGCGCGCTCGCCACCGCGACGTCGTCAGAGAACGCGGGTCTTGGCCCGGACAAGGCCATCGACGGCGACCCGGCCACCCGGTGGTCGAGCGCGTTCAGCGATCCACAGGCGTTGACGGTCGACCTCGGGGCGCGCGCTCACATCACCGGCGTAACGCTGCGCTGGGAGGCGGCGTTCGCCACGGCCTACCGGGTCGAGACTTCGCCGGACGGGTCGGCGTGGACGCCAGTACACGAGGAGTCGGCGGCGGACGGCGGCGTCGACGAGATCACCGGTCTCGACGTCACGGCCCGGTACGCGCGGATGACGGGCACGGCACGGGCGACCCCGTACGGGTACTCGCTGTTTGAGTTCGAGGTGTACGGCGAGTTCGTCGAGCAGGCGGTGAGCATCGGCGTCGGCGCGCCCAGCCTGCCTGAAGGCGGCTCGGTCGCGGTGCCCGTGTTGCTCAATCGGCCGGCCGACCACGTGGTCACCGTGAAGTACGCGACTGCGGACGGCACCGCGTCGGCCGGCGCCGACTACGTGGCAGCGGCCGGAACGCTGACGTTCCAGGCCGGCGAGACTCGCAAGGATGTCACGCTGTCCGGTGTGGACGATGGTTTCCACGAGTCATCGGAGACGTTCACGCTTGCACTGTCTGAGCCGACGCCGACCGACACGCTTGTCTCGCCGCGCGGCATGGTAACGGTCACGGTGCTGGACAACGATCCGTTGCCGTTCGACGGCAAGACGCAGACCGTGGACGACTTCGAGTCGGGCGTACCGGCGGAGATCTTCACGTTCGGCAGCGACGCCGATGACCACCCGACGCTCAGCACGACTCCGGCCGCCGACCGTCCAGGTGGGACGGCCGACAACGACGCCCTGCGCGTGCAGTACGCCATCAGCGGCTATGGCGGCTTCACCCACAACCTTTCCGCCGCACGGGACTGGCACCAGTACGACGGGTTCTCGTTCTGGGTCAAGGGCACCGGCTCGGGACAGTCCATCCAGTTCGAGGTCAAGGACGGTGGCACGGACGCCGAGCACTCGGAGCTGTTCGAGTCCCGCTTCGTCGACGACCTCGCGGGTTGGAAGAAGGTACAGGTTCCCTTCAAGAACTTCACCCGCCGGACCGACTTCCAGCCCGCAGGCGCACCGACCGACGGCACCCTCGACCTCGTTTCGATGTGGGGCTACGCGGTCAACCTGCCGGTCGCCTCGGGGTTGCTGCTGGTCGACCAGGTCGAGGTGTACGAACAGGTGTTGACGATCGACCGGTTCGAGGGCGAGGTGCCATTCGCGGCGCCGCCGCAGGCCGGCATCTTCACGTTCGGCGGCGACGCTGACGACAACCCGACGCTGAGCCTGCGCGCCGCCGACGGCCGGCCCGGCGCGGCCACGGGCAACCGGGCGCTGCACGGCGACTACAACATCAGTGCGTACGGCGGCGTCGTGCACGACATCTCCTTCGACACCGAACCGCAGGACTGGAGCGCCTTCAAGGGCTTCCGGTTCTGGTGGTTCGGGCAGAACACCGCGCCGCTGCCACCTGGTTCTGGGCGGCGCATCTTCCTGGAGATCAAGGACGGCGGGACCAACGCCGAGGCGTCGGAGCTGTGGAACACCTCGTTCACCGACGACTTCGAGGGTTGGACGCTGATCCAGATCCCGTTCAACCAGTTCGCGTTCCGGGGCGACTACCAGCCGGTTGGCGGCATCGACCACATCCTGAACCTCACCCAGATGTGGGGGTACGCGTTTACGATGCCGGTCGGCGCACCGGGTGCGTTCGATCTCGACGACGTCCAGGTGTACGGGGTCTCGACGGGCTCCCCGAAGGTGCGGGTCGGCGTCGACCGCCCGGTCTATCCGGTGAACGAAGGGGAGACCGCTCACGTCCGGATCACCGTGTCCACCGTGGACGGTTCGCCGCTCGACCAGCCGGTGACCCTGCGGTTCGGCACCGGTACCGGTACCGCCACCGCCGGCAGCGACTACATCCCGGCGTCCGGCACCGCGACGCTGCCCGCCGGTACCTTGTCCGGCACCGCGCAGGTGCTCGCGGTGCTCACACTCGCCGACAGCTCCGCCGAGACCGCAGAGACGATCCCGGTGACCATCGACGCCGACGGTGCGAACGTGCCCGACGACCTGCCGACGATCGTCATCAACGCCCATGGTCTGCCTTACCTCGACCGTAGGTTGCCGGTGCAGGCGCGCGTGGCCGACCTGCTGTCGCGCATGACGCTGGACGAGAAGGTCGGCCAGATGACGCAGGCCGAACGCAACGCGTTGATTCGCCAGGACGACATCGCCTCGGCAAACCTCGGCTCGCTCCTGTCCGGCGGTGGGTCGGTGCCGACACCCAACACCCCGGCTGCCTGGGCGGACATGATTGACGGGTTCCAGCTACGCGCCCGGCAGACCCGCCTGCAGATCCCGCTCATCTATGGTGCCGACGCGGTGCACGGGCACAACAACGTCGTCGGGGCGACGCTCTTCCCGCACAACATCGGGTTGGGCGCCACCCGTGATCCCGTACTGGTGGCGCAGTCCGGCCGCGTGACCGCAACCGAGGTGCGCGCGACCGGCGTCCCGTGGGACTTCGCGCCGTGTCTGTGCGTGAGCCGCGATGAGCGATGGGGCCGGGCATATGAGAGCTTCGGGGAGGATCCGGCTCTCGTCAGTCTCATGGTGTCTATCGTGGATGGTCTACAGGGGACGGATCTCGCTTCGAACACGAGCGTGCTGGCGACCGCCAAGCACTTCGTCGGCGACGGTGGCACGCAGTACGGTTCGTCCACCACGGGGAACTACAAGATCGACCAGGGCGTGTTCGTAGGCACCCGTGACGAGCTCTGGGCGGTGCACATCGCGCCCTTCGTCGAAGCGGTCAAGCGGGGCACCGGCTCGGTCATGCCGTCGTACTCCAGCGTCGACTTCATCGGCGACACGGCAGGTCCGGTCAAGATGCACGCCAACGCGGATCTCATCACCACCGTGTTGAAGGGGCAGTTGCACTTCGACGGCTTTGTCATCAGCGACTGGCAGGCGATCGACCAGATCCCGGGTGACTACGCGAGCGACGTACGCACGTCGATCAACGCCGGACTCGACATGATCATGGTGCCGACGCAGTACGAGTTCTTCGTGGCGACGCTCAAGGCGGAGGTCCTGGCCGGCCGGGTGCCGACGAGCCGCATCGACGACGCGGTGTCGCGGATCCTGCGGCAGAAGTTCCGCCTCGGACTGTTCGACAACCCATATGCCGACCGCACCCATCTCGGCGAGGTGGGCTCGGCCGAGCACCGGGCGGTGGCGCGTCTGGCGGCCACCGAGTCGCAGGTCCTGATGAAGAACACCGGCAACCTGCTCCCGTTGCGCCGCGACGCGAAGATCTACGTCGCCGGCTCCAACGCCGACGATCTCGGCAACCAGCTCGGCGGCTGGTCCGTGACGTGGCAGGGCGCCTCCGGCACCACCACGACCGGCACCACCATCCTCGCCGGCATGCGACAGGTCGCCCCGCAGGCCCAACTTTCGTACAGCCGGGACGCGAGCGCACCGACCGCGGGCTTTGACGTCGGCGTCGTGGTAGTCGGCGAGACGCCGTACGCCGAAGGCGTCGGCGATGTCGGTGTCGGTGGACACGACCTTCGACTGTCCAGTATGGACAGGACCGCCATCGACCGAGTCTGCGGCGCCATGAAGTGCGTGGTACTCGTCGTCTCCGGCCGCCCCCTGCTGCTCGGGGACCAGCTCGACAAGGTGACGGCGCTGGTCGCCTCGTGGCTGCCGGGCACCGAAGGCGCGGGCGTCGCCGAACCACTGTTCGGCGTCAAGCCGTACACCGGGAGGCTGCCGGTCACCTGGGCCCGGAGCCTGGACCAGCTGCCGATCAACGTCGGCGACGCCAGCTACGCGCCGCTTTTCCCGTACGGCTGGGGGCTACGCACGGACAACGCCCGCAGCCGCCTTACGGTGCTGCACGACCAGCTAGCGGCGATCCACGACGACGCCTTCGCCGCAACCGCCACGACCGCGATCGGTCTCGCACTCCTGCCGCCGCACTGGGCAGCCGACGGCTCGGTACGAAACGCACCGGCGGTACTGTTCTGGCTCAACGTCGCCGCCGTCGCACTCACATTCTCCACAAAGGACACCTATGCCCAAGACGACGTCCTCGTCTCGGTTGTGCGCGACCTGGCGCAGCGGGCCATGGTGACGGCGGGCACCCGTACCCCCGCCGATGTGCCCTCGTTGACCGCTCGCGCCGACGCTGCTCTCGCCGGCGGACGACCCGACACCGCGACCAAGCTGCTCACCCAGGCGTACTTCGCGACGAGCCGGGCCTGACCGGTCGCAAGCGTGACGTCGCGAACCGCCTCATCAACGAGTACGGGAGGAGTTCGTCGTCGACTGCCAAGACCCAGGATCTTCGCCGAGCTCTTCGCCGGCGACGGCCTGTACGCCGCGATCTCACGGCAGCATGGCTCGCGCTGTCCGCAGTGCAGGGACCACGGCGGGCGCCGGTAGCCCGTAGGGTGGCAGGCGTGGCCGACTGGTCCGGGCCGCAGACCTTCGAGGTGCCGCTCTGGCGGGCGCTCGCCGTCTTCCGCATTACCGCGCTCGCGTACGCCGCCGTGCGGGTCGCCGTCAACTTCCGGTACTTTGCCCACCCGTTCTTCGGCTGGGCGATCATCGCGGTGATGGCTGGCTGGACGATCGCCAGCATCTACTGGTACCGGGTTGCCCGCTGGCGGCACTGGCCGCTGCTCATCGCCGACCTCTCGATCACGGTCGTCTGCCTGGTGGTCTCGCCGGTCATTCTCGGCGGCGCCGCCGCCCGGCTCGGGCTGGCCAACATCCCGGTGGCTTGGAGCGCCTCCCCGGTCATCGCCTGGGCGATCTCGGGCGGGCGGCGGCGTGGTGCGGTCGCCGGGTGCGTGGTCGGCGCCGCGTCGCTGGCCACCCTCAGCAGTCTGAGCAAGGGCTCTGTGGACAGCCCGGTTCTGCTGGTACTGGCCGGGATCGCGGTCGGGCACGTGGCCCGGCTCAACGTGGACGCGAGCGTGCGCCTGGAACGGGCCATCGAGCTTGAGGCGGCCACCCGGGAACGGGATCGGCTGGCCCGCGGCATCCATGATTCGGTGCTGCAGGTCCTCGCGATGGTGAAGCGGCGCGGGGTCGAGCTGGGTGGCGAGGCGGCCGAGCTGGGCCGGCTGGCCGGCGAGCAGGAGGTCGCGCTGCGTGCGCTGGTGCGTGGCGGCCTGGGAGAGCCGCGCCGCGCAACCGATCCGCCGGACGGTGATCTCGACCTGCGGGTGGTGCTGGGGCGCTACGCCGGCGCATCCGCGTCGCTGGCCGCGCCCGCCCATCCGGTGCCGCTGCCGGTGGCCGTTGCGGAGGAGGTGGGCCTTGCGGTGGCCGCGGCGCTGGCCAACGTCCGCCAGCACTGCGGCCCCGAGGCGCGGGCGTGGGTGCTCGTGGAGGCCGAGGCGGAGGCGGTGGCCGTGACGATCCGCGATGACGGGCCGGGCATCCCGCCCGGGCGCCTCGGCGAGGCGGTCGCCGCTGGCCGGCTCGGTGTCGCGCAATCGATCGTCGGCCGGGTACGCGACATCGGTGGGACCGCGACGATCGTCTCCGTTCCGCATCAGGGTACCGAGGTGGAGCTTCGGGTACCCCTTGCCGCCGCGCACCGCGCGGATATCGTGGCGCCGTGACGTTCCTGGATGCGGTGCGCCGCACCGGTGACGGCGACGCGGTCGTCACCGCCGGCCCGGCTGGGCTGGTCCTGGGTCAGTACCGGCGCCTCGCGGCTGCCGCGGCGGCCGACGAACCGCCCCGGCCGACCGAGCGGGAGACCGAGGCGGTGTCGCACCGTACGGTGCAGGGCCGCAGCCAACGTCACAGCCACCGCCGCCAGCGTGGCGGCGCCCTGCCGGATCCCTCGCCACACCGAAATCTCGCCTCCCCTGCACGGGCCCGCTCGTACTGTCCAGACTCGACGATGATCGTGAAACCGCAGCCGGCCGGCGCTTAAAGAAACGGTGAAGATCGCAAGGGAGACCGGGCTGCGGCACGCGGCACCGTACGGCGGGCGTCAGGGACTCGCGAAGCCGGCCCCGGGCAACCATGCGCACCTGTTCCGACGCGCGCCGATCTCGACACCGTGGTTGAGGAATTGCTCCTGGCGGCCGCCATGATGGCCATGAGCCTCCGGCGGCGCGCCACCTGACCGCCACGACCCGCTCGACGGCGCCGACGAGTGCGTCCGGGTCCCGGCGCCGCTGGGCTGCGTCGCCCAAACCTTGCGGTCGGCGCGGCGGGGGACGAGTATCCGTCGATATCGGTGGGTCGTGACAGCTCTCTTGTGGAGGCGACCGATGATCGAGCACTCCGGCTCCGTTTCACCCACTGTCCCGAGACGGTTACTGGTTGGTGCCGCCGTAGTCGTACTGCTGATTCTTGGGCTGCCGGCCGGCGCCGTCGCCGACCCCGGCGCGGGCGCCAACGCCGCCGGGGTACGCATTCAGGTGCTGTCCAACCGGGCCGACCTGATCTCCGGCGGTGACGCCCTGGTACGGGTCGCGCTGCCGCCGCGCAAGGACGCGAGCGGGGTACGGGTGAGCGTGGGTGGACGCGATGTCACCGCCGCCTTCTCCCCGCAGTTCGACGGCTCGCTGCTCGGCGTGGTCACGGGGCTGGTCGTCGGGCCGAACGTGGTGACTGCGACGCTGACCCATGGAGCGGCCACGGTCGGCGCACAAGTCACGATCACCAACCACCCGATCGGCGGCCCGGTCTTCGCCGGCCCCCAGGTACAACCGTGGGTGTGCCGGACCCAGGGCCTGCCGGGGATCCCGCTGGGTCCGCCAACCGATGCGCAGTGCAACACCCCGATCGTGTACCGGTTCGTGTATCGGTCCAGCGACCCCGCAAAGTCGGGCTTCCTGCCGTACGACCCGGCCGCGCCGGCCACCGACGTGGCCACCACTACCACGGACACGGGCCTGCTCGTGCCGTACATCGTGCGCGTCGAGTACGGCGTGATCGACCGCGGCATCTACGACGCGGCGGTGCTGTTCGACCCGTCCCGCCCGTGGACGCCGGTCGCGCCGCAGCCGGCCTGGAACGGCCGTCTGGTGTACGTGTTCGGCGGCGGTGCGGCGCCGCACCACATCCAGGACCCGCCAGCGTCCATTTTGGACGATGCGGCGCTGTCGCGGGGATACCTCGTTGCTTCCAGCGGGCTGGACGTGCAGGGCTCCAACGCCAACAGCGTGGTGTCCGCCGAGGTGCTGATGATGGTCAAGGAGCACCTCATCGAGGCGTACGGGCAACTGCGCTGGACGATGGGCCAGGGCTGCTCGGGCGGCAGCATCCAGCAGCACCTGATCGCCGCCAACTACCCGGGCCTGCTCGACGGCATCCTGCCCAGCTGCAGCTACCCCGACCTCTGGACGACCTCGACCGAGGTCGCCGACTGCGGCCTGCTGATCCATTACTTCGCCACGGCCACCGGCTGGACACCGGCACAGCAGGCGGCGGTCGCGGGGGAGAAGACCCCGGAGGCGCCGTTCTGGCCGCCGCCGCCCACCCTCTTCCGGCAGGTACACCCGACCACGAGCATCTGCACGAACTGGCAGGTGACGTTCGTCAGCGTCAGCAACCCGGCGCTGGCGGCCAACTGCGGGCTGCCGGCGGATGACCCGAGGGTGTACAACCCGACGACCAACCCGGGCGGAGTCCGCTGCGACGTACAGGACTACCAGAAGGCCATCTGGGGTACTCGCGAGCCGGCCGACTGGACCGCGGTGGAGCGGGCCCTCGGTCACGGCTTCGCCCGCTCGCCAGTGGACAACGTCGGTATCCAGTACGGGCTGGCCGCGCTGAACGCCGGCACCATCACGCCCGCACAGTTCCTGGACCTCAACACGCACATCGGCGGCTTCACCATCGACGGGCAGGTGTCCCCCGCCCGTTCGACGGCCAGCGCCGGCTCGCTGCCGATCGCGTACCGCGCCGGGCAGGTCTCCAGCGCGCGGTACCTAGCCGACGTGCCCATCATCGACCTGCGCGGCTCGGCGAACGTCAACGACATCCACAGCGACTACCACAGCTGGGAAATGCGAGCCCGGCTCGACGCGACCAACGGTACGCACGCCAACCAGGCCATCTGGACCTGGCCGTCGGGCGGGTACTTCGTCGGCATCTTCCCGCCGCCGGACATCGCGCTGCACGCCTTCCTGACGATGGGGCAGTGGCTGGACGGCATCACCGGAGACCACAGCAACCGGCCACTGGCCCACAAGGTGATCGCGCACAAGCCCGCCGCCGCGGTGGACGCCTGCTGGCCGAACGGCACTCCCGCCGCTGGCGGCACGAAGGTCGTCGACCCCGAATATGCCGGCATCTGCGGGCGCAACTTCCCGTACTACGGCGACGCCCGCAACGTCGCCGGCGACCCGGCGACCGGGCAGGTCCTCAAGTGCCAGCTCAAGCCGTTCGACCCCGCCGACTACGCGGTCGGCTTCGACGTGGCACAGTGGACGACACTGCGAAGCCTCTTCCCGTCCGGCGTTTGCGACTACCGCCGGCCCGGCGTCGGGCAGCAACCATCCGTACCGTGGCTCACGTTCGCGGCCGGTCCGGGTGGTCAGCCGCTCGGGCCGCCGCCGAGCTCGAAGGTGATCGGCACCGGCGCGGGCTGAGGATCCGTCGCGATCATCACCGCGAGCATGTCCGACCAGCGGCTCCGACACCCAGCCCGGCCAGCCTGCACATCGACCTCACCTCATTTCATTCCCGGGTACCACGGGGCGGGCGACTCGCCGGTACGACAACACCCCGGTAGCCGTCGACACGGACCTGCTGGTCGTCGGCGAGCCGACTGGTGCCGTCGACAGTTCCCATGACGGCCGGGATGCCGTACTCCCGAGCCACGATGGCAGCGCGCGAGGCAGGGCCGCCGCTGTCCACCACCACCGCCACGGCCCGCTCGAACAGCGGCGTCCACGCGGGGTTGGTGTACGGCGCCACGAGCACGTCACCGGGCTGCAACGTCCCGAACCGTGATGCGTCGTGCACGACCCGTACCGGTCCCTGCGCGACGCCGGGACTGCCGGCCGAGCCGCGCAGCAGGACATCGCCGGGCACGTCCGGGGCAGCGAACAGGCGCGGGTCCAGCAGCGGCGTGTCCGCAAGTGCGGCCCGCGCGGCCGCCCGCCGCAACGCCAGCCCCCGGGTCTCGCGTGCCAGGTCGGGAGCGGGAGGCCAGGTTCCCGCCATCCGGTCCAGCTCGCCGAGTTTGAGGTTCGCGCCCTTGCCGCCCGCCCGATCCACGTCGGTGCGACCCAGGTCGGCGAGCGGCACGACGTACCCGGGAACGGTCTGCATCGCTGCCGCCTCCGTCCGTGTGTCTCCGCTCGCTCCGCGGCGCCTTGAGGCGCCGCCTTCCCTCGGCGCCACACCCCGGCCACGCGGTGTGTCGATCGGTGAGTTTAGGCCGGGTGGTGGGATCTCGAGGGCTCTTCGACTCTAGGCGGGCAGGCGACCCGTTCCCGGCGCCGGGCGTAGCGAGCAGCGAACCCGCTCGCGGGGGCGGATGCGCGGAGCACGGCAGGTCGCACCCTGCAGGGGCTGCCATGCCGCGGCGGTAGCGGGAAGGTGTGGGCCGTGCAGGATGCACGCCCGATCGGAGACAACGCTGCCGAACCGGCTCAGTACTGCGGGCTCGATGGGCGGGTCCCAGCTCGCGGCCCAGCCCGCAATCCGATGGCGAGCCGGCGGGGTCGGTCATCGTCAACCTCTGCGTAGGAGAGGCGGTGCTCGCCGGCGGGGTCAGCGTGCGATCATCACCGAGCAGGGGGCGTGGCGGCTGATCTTCCCCGCGGTGCTGCGGAGAAGCCAGTCCAGGATCGCGGAGTGGCCGCTGTGCACGGGCGGTACGTCGAACCGGTGTCACGCTCTCAACGACACCTCGTCACGTGGCATGTCCTTGCTCAGGGCGCCGTAACGGTGCGCGGACCGGCTGTCGGTGAGCTCGATATCTATACCAACTGGCCGGCGCTCGCCGACGCCACCCGCCGCACAGCCGTCGAGTACTGGACGCCGTGGCTAGACCGTAAGGCGAGAAGCGTCGTCGGCCCGAGGCGGCGCACTTTGCCCTCCGCATGTATGACCAGCGATGGCACGCATTGTGCGCGAGGCGCTGCGAATCCACATCGGGGGAGCACCCTGTACCGCAACCCTAAGCGGCGCCGCGCCGACCTGGTCGGCTTCATCGCAGAGGCTCTGCAGAGATGACCGGAGTCCCGCATTCCCCGGTGGCGAGGTGGATGTCGCTGAGATGGGGGATGACGGTCACGAATCGCCTCGTGCGGCCCGGCTCTGCCCCAACCGTGGCGCCGCGCCGGGAGAAGATCCAATCCGGCACCGTTGGCCCTCGCCGGCGCCACCGCGGACGGCTCGGGCGCGGCCGGGCCGCCTCAGGTCGTCCGGCCCACGCCGGCCAACCCGCCGCTGCTGACCGGGTTCTCGGCGAACTCGCTCCGCTCGTCCGGATCGGGTCGCCACTCGGGCAACCAGACGATGCCCGGGTCCACCAGTTCGAGGCCGGTGAAGAATCGCTCGATCGCCGGCCGGTTCCGCAGGGTGGCCAGCCCGGTCGCCGTCTGGCTGTCGTAGGCCCGGCCCGCCGGTGTTGACTTCCCGGCGCCGGGCGGGAAGCTCTCCGCGGCGATGTGCGAGGCGACCAGGTAGCTGCCCGGTGCGAGTGCCCGCAGCAACTGCGCCACCACGTCGTAGGCCTGCGCGTCGTGGTGGACGAAGTGCAGCACGGCGATCAGGAGCAGGCCGACCGGCCGGCTGAGGTCCAGCAGGCGGCGCACCTCCGGATGGGCCAGGATGGCCTGCGGATCGCGCAGGTCCCCGCGCACCGCCGTGGCCCGCTCGTTTCCGACGAGCATGTCCCGGCTCTCCGCCACGGCCACCGGATCGATGTCCACGTAGACCACCCGGGCGGTCGGACAGACCTGCTGGGCGACCTCGTGGACGTTGCCCTGGGTCGGGATGCCGGAGCCGATGTCGAGGAACTGGTCGATGCCCTCGGCGGCGAGGTAGCGCACCGCGCGGCGCAGGAAGGCCCGGTTGGCGCGTGCCCCGGCGGGTATGAACGGCAACTCGGCGATGACCTTACGAGCCACCTCCCGATCGGCCGGGAAGTTGTGGACGCCGCCGAGGATGCAGTCGTAGATCCTGGCGGCGGTCGCGGGCTTCTCCGCGGAGTTGCGGGGCAACTTGTCCATCCTCGTCACTCTCTCCCCGGCGCGATCACGGGTGGCCCATGGGTGAAAACCGCCTCGGCCCCTGCTCGGTTCTCCCTGCCGAACCGGACAGCGACGTCGATACAGTACCGGTCCGCCGATGTCGCCACGACCCGGCGGCGGGAGTGGATTGCGCTGGTTGCCGGTCAGCACACGCGGCGTCCAGCGCGGTACACGGCGGCCACGTTGCGCAGGGCGGCGATGTCGGTCAGCGGGTTGCCGTGCACGGCGAGCAGGTCGGCGTCGAAGCCGGGGGCGATGCGTCCTTTGCGCTCGCCGAGCCCGCAGGCCTCCGCGGCGACCGAGGTCACCGCGCGCAGTGCCTGGACCCGGGGTGAAGCCGCCGGTGACCATGTCGGCGACACCGTAGGGCAGCACGTCGTGCGGCTTGGCCGCGCCGATGCCGGCGTCGCTGCTGCACACGACGGTGGCGCCGGACTGACGCACCTGCTCGAACGCGTGCAGGATGGCCGGGAGCCGGGCCATCAGGCGGGCGAGGATCTCCGGCGGGTGTGGCGCGCCAGGCAGGAAGCCGACGGTGGCCGAGACCACGATGCCCCGCTCGGCTATGGCCTCGACGAGGCGCTGGTCGGCGTGCGCGCCATCGGCGGTCAGGAACGTGCAGTGCTCGATCATGTCAACGCCGGCGGCGACCACGTTGGCGATGCCAGTTGCGGCATGGGCGTGCGCGGTGACTGGCCGAACGCGTGCGTGACCAGGACCCCACTGTGGCCGCCATCCTCGCCGACCGGATGCAGCGCCGCTTCGACGGCATGCGCACCGTCGTCGCTCGCATCGCCGCCGAGGGCCGCCTCGCCCCCGGTTGGGATATCGACACCGCCACCGCGTTCGTCTGGGCACTCACCGCACCCTCGACCTTCCACCTCCTCGTCGGCGAGCGAGGCTGGTCACCGCGGCGCTGGGCCCGATACACCCAACAACTGCTCCACGACGCGCTCGTCCGCTCCGAAACGCCCCAGCTCCGCCGTACGACCACGAAGCCCCGAACGCAGAACCGAGCTACACCACAGTCGAAGGCCACCAAGCGGCCGCGACGTTCATGACACGAGTCTCGCCTGGCGTCGTCCTCCTCTGCCGCACATAGAGGCCTTTGTGGCAGGTGCCTGGAGCCGGGCAAGGGGTTTGGCGCCAGGCAGCGCACCGGGCCTGCCGGCCCAAGGCGAGGCTCGACGTGGCCCTGGCCGCCGGCGGACTCGACCAGCTCGTCCACCTCTCCCGGCGCGACGGCCGCCATGCCAGCCTGCGCCGGCTCGTCTGCGACCTGATCGAGGAGTACGGCCGGCACACCGGGCACGCGGACCTGCTCCGCGAGGCTGTGGACGGAGTGGTCGGCGAGGACCCTCCGGCTGGATGGCAGGCAAGATCGGGCCGATCACGCCTGAGCAGCTGACGGTCGTACTGGCAAACGAGGTGTCGTGGGACGACCTCAAGGCACCCGTCGGGCTGGGCGGCCATTGCCTGACAAGGGCCCACTCCGGTCGTCGACCAAGCCCATCGGCCCCCGGAAGAAGGACCAGGAATGCAACGACAGCGGGTTCGTCCTCGTGGACCATCTACGACCGCACCGCGGTGGAAGCTTGCAGACCAGCGCCATAAGGAAGCGGCTGTGCGCGCTCATGCCGCGAGGGCACGCTTATCCTCGCCAACCGTATCGGTTCGAGCCAGCGGCGCGAGTCAGGCACGCGGTGGGGACGCGGCCGGACTCGCCTTCCTAACGAAGCGCGTTGATTGGCGCGGTTGCGACAATCCCCTCGACGCTGCGCGCCAGTTCCGCGTCCAGGGTGACGAACGCGTCTGCCTGCAGTTGAGTGAGTGCAACGTATTCGGCGTTGTAGGTCGAGGCCCATCCCAATTGATCGGCAAGGTCCCAGGCCCGACGCCGGAGCAGGGCGTCTCCGAGGAGCCGGATCGGCATCCGGCCGATACGGGTGAGGCGCTCGCGCGCGACGTCGGCCGTGATCTCGCCCCGGTGGACGGCCTCGTGCAAAGCCGACAACGTTTGGGAACGAAGGAGCGTCGGCGCGAGGAGCTTGTGCGCGCCTGGGACCTCGATCCCCGCGCCCACCAGGTGCAGGACGGCGCTGGCGTCGACGACGAACCTGGTCATCGGGTACCTCAGATCGGCTTGCAGGAGCGTCACGATCATACTTGTTGCGGCGGCGCACCTGCCGCCCGGTGATCTTCGGACCGTCCCGCCAGCGACAAGTACCGTCCCCCTTCCGGAGCCGCCTGAACGGCACGCACCTCAGCGCACTCAACTGCCGCCAAGTCGCGCTCGACCCGGTGACCGCGGCGGCAGCCGATTCAGATCGACAGCGGCGTGCGAGCAGGCGCGCGGCCGGCCATGTAGTCTGCCGCTGCTATCGAGCCAACCGGGCGGCGAGCTCGGCGTTGCGCTGGGCGAAATCGGCCCACGGGGCCGGGGTGGTGGCCAGGTGCCGGACCGCATTGACCTGGGTGCAGGCGCGCTGGGTCCAGGTACAGAGGCGGCCTGCCCGGACCTGGAACCGCACCAGGACGCCGCCGGCCCAGCCGAAGACCTCGAAGTCGCTTGGCTCGGCGCGCGTGACCCGTTGCGGGCTGGTGATCCAGTCGACGGCATGGATCTCGGCCTGCAGGCGGGCGGCGAGCTCGAAGGCAAGCACCTTCGCGGCGCGCTCCCGCCGCGCCGCCAACTCGCCGCGCACCGCCGCCGCCGCAGCGCGATCACGCTCCAGGACCGCGGTGAGCGCCTCGATGAGCGCGTCCCGGTCACGAACACCGACGCCGCGTTTGGCGGCCATGTCGCGTTCCGAGCCGCTGAGGCCGCTGCCCGCGTAGGCAAGCGGGAGTACCCGATGCAGGGCGGCCACGGCCAGCCGCACCTTCTCCCCGCCCAGGTACGGGCCGAAATGGCGGGCGTCCGCGGCTGCCGGCACGGTGCGTACGACCCTGAGCCCCGGTGCCACGGGACTTCCGTCCAGGCAGATGTAGACCGGCACCTCCTGCCCGCCCCGGGTGCGATTCCAGCCCGGCAGGGTGTGCTCGAGGAGGTTGCGTTCCAGCCATGCCGCCTCATGCTCGGAGTCGCAGGCGACGGCCTCGACTCGAGCCGTCCGGGCCACCATCGGGGCGAGGTGCCGTCGGTCGCGCAGGTCGCCCCAGTACGAAGCGACCCGACGCCGCAACCGGGCTGCCCGGCCGATGTACAGGACGCGGTTGCGGGCGTCCCGGAACCGGTAAACACCGGGCGTGTGGGGCAAACGCGCGACGATCTCCGGCAGCGTCGAGGTCATCGATGCCCCGCTCCCCATCGGCGATGACGGTGGTACCGGACCAGTATGCGCCGACGGCTGAAGTGGCGAACTCCTTCTGGTGGCCCGCTGGACACTTCGCGCCCGACTCTGCCGAGATGAACCTGTCTCCGGCCGGCCGGGCGCGTCCGGACGTCGATGGCCGGAGTCCGACGCGTCCGCAAACCAGTCGCTGACGACGAGCGGCTCGTCTTACGGTTCCAATCCGTGACGATTACATACGAGTGGCGCGGCACCTTCGACAACACGGAACTCAACACGTTGCACGCGGAGGGCTTTGGCCATGCGCTCTTGACGCACGACTGGTGGACGCAGGTGAACCGCCACAGTCTTGGATGGATCTGCGCCCGAGAGGGCGACGAACTCGTCGGCTTCGTCAATGTGGCGTGGGACGGCGCTATCCATACCTTCGTGCTCGATCCCCTTGTCATCGCGAGACTCCGGCGGCACGGGGTCGGGACCAAACTCATCGCTGTCGCTGCCAGAGAAGCCCGTGGCGCCGGGTGCGAATGGCTTCACGTGGACTTCGCCGATCATCTTCGGCCCTTCTACTTCCACGCCTGCGGGTTCAAACCCACAAACGCCGGCCTCATCGCCCTGCAGGAGACCTCCAACTAGCCGCCCGCTCATGCCTCTGGGAGCCGCGTCTGGCCAGCGGCTCACCAACATCCGCTTCGACTCGGCGCACGGCTCACTGGCCGTCGGGGACAGGCTCAACCTGCCCGCGGCCGCGGAGAGTCGTGCCTGGGCGGGTGTACGCGGTGTGCATCGATCGGTCCGTGTGGCTCGGTCGAATGCGACGAGACGCGCCGTGATGGGTTGTCCGAGGAGGATTCCGAGGAAGACCAGGACAAGACCGCAGATCTGGTACCGGGCGAGTGCTTCACCGGCGATCGCGGTGCCGAGCAGGACACCGGTTATCGGGTTGAGGAGCCCGATGAGCCCTACTGTTCCGGCGCTCAGGTGCCGCAGTCCGGTGAACCAGACGGCGAAGGCCAGAGCAGTCGCGACGACCGTGACGTAGCCGAAGCCTACGATCGCGGGTCCGTCCACAGTGGGCAGCGGCCCCTCCGTCGCGACGGCGATGGGTGTCAGGGCGGCTCCCCCGGCGATGAGCTGCCATGAGGTCAGCGAGAACACGTCGACGTTCGCACTCCACTTCTTGGCGAGCACGTAGCCGAGGGAGGACATCACCATGGCCGTGATGGAGGCGAGTACGCCGCAGGCGTCGACGGCGACCACGCCGTCGAGCAGCATGAGGCAGACGCCCCCGATCCCGATGCCGGCTCCGGCCAGATGCATTGTCTGCGGGCGTTCAGATAGGGCCGCCCAGGCGAGCAGCATCATCACGACCGGCGAGGTCGCCATGATCGTCGAGGCGATGCTCGTGGGGAGCGTCTGCGCCGCCAGGTAGATCAGGGCGAAGAACGCGCCCCATGTTCAGGGTGCCGAGGACCAGCGATTTCCACCACCACGATCCGTGGGGAAGCTTCCTGCGCACAAGGAGGAGCAGCAGGCCGGCGGGTAGCGCTCGGATGACCGCCCCGTACAGCGGGTAGTCGGCCGGCAGGAACCGATGGGTGACGAAGTATGTGGTACCCCATGCCACGGGCGCGATCGCCGTGACGGATGCCCACCGAATGGTAGTTTCCATGGAAGCAATTATAGCTTCCGTAGAAGCTATAATCAGGGTCGTGACCGACTACCTCGACCATGTCGCCCGCATCCAGCAGGCATGGGCCCGCGAACGACCGGACGTGGACGTGAGCCCGCAGGGTGTAATCGGACGGCTCCACCGCGTTGCCGATCACCTCACCGAACAGCTCCGCATCGTCTACCGGCGCTACGGGCTCGGGGAGGGAGAGTTCGACGTCCTCGCCGCCCTGCGGCGCGCTGGCGAACCCTTCGAACGCGCACCCGGAGAACTCGCCGTGTTCACCATGGTCACCACCGGCGCCATGACCAAACGCATCGACCGGCTCGAACGCGACGGGCTGGTCACCCGCCGCCCCAGCACGAGCGACGGTCGCGGACGAGTCGTCGCACTCACCAGCGCCGGCAGGGAACTGATCGACCAGGCGTTCACCGAGCACATGCGCAACGAACGCCGCCTCCTCGACCTCCTGACACCGGAAGATGCCGCCCAACTGGAATCGCTTCTCGCCACCTGGCTCGCCTGCTTCGAGTCCCCACCTCACACAGAAACCCCAGCGCCTCGGTTACCCGCAGCTCCCAGGACCCTAGCGGGACGCCGTAGTAGGCATCCTGGAATAGACCCCTGATGCCCGTCCCGCTGCACCGGGCCGGGGGGCTGGCGCCGACAAAACTTTGCCGCGCCGTCCTCTTCTGCCGCGAGCAGCGCGTTGGCTGATCTCGACGCATCCGACTGCGTTGAGCCGACGTCTGGGCGGCGGTGTCGTCGGCGCCGCCGTATGCTGTCGGCTCGTGACCGAGGCCCGGCGGCGTGCCAGCGCACGCTGACACGACTCAGCGCCGGCCTCACTCTCACCGGGCACTCACCCACGACGGTGTCGCTGCTGCCGGACCGATCCAGCCGGATCCTCGGCCAGGCAGCGGCAACCGTGCTCGACCTGCCCTCGCTGCCATGGCAGCCGGGCCGCACTGACACCATCGTGGTGCCTACGACTGCGACAGGCCGAGGCCGACCTGCTTCAGCAGCTCCGCGAACGCTCCAGCGGCTCGATCCTGGTCGAACACGCCAGTTGCTGGACCAGCCCGCCACCGATCGCCGCCGACATAACCGGCCTGCTGTACCAGACCGTTGTCGAACCATGGGGCCAGCGCCTGATGGCACCGCCCGGAATCGCACCATACAGGGCGCCGGCCGACGAGCGGCCCGACGAGAGTCTGGCCGCCGACATTGCCGCCGCAACACCCGACGGCGAGGTGGCCCCCGGCGACGAGGACGCCGACCTGCTGTCCTTCGCAACCGCCGTGGCCCGTGCCTGGCCATCGGCACACCCGCAACGCGACCGGATGTGGTCACCCGGCCCGGTGCCCAGCGCCCACTTCACATGACCAGGTCAGAACCAGTTAGACGGTTCGCCAGCGGCGGCCCGATGACGGTGCCCCGGCGAGGTGCGAAACGCCGGGCAAGGTCCCGGCCTCCCCGAGCGCCGGGGGCGTCCCCTCAGCCGGTGAACTGGCCGGACTCGGTGGGCAGGCCCGCCTTCTGTGAGCCTGATGTCACGGTCGCGGTCGACCAGGTCGTGCCGCACTACCGGCGCTGAAGGTGGTCCTCGAGGCTCGACCCGCCGCTGAGGGATAACCTGGCCGAAACGTCATCGCGGCACGATGGGTTGTGGATGTGCGCCAGGTACGCGTCGGGTGCGAGTTCGTCTACCTCGCCGCCGTCGACACCCCCACGGTCTTCCAGGTGGAGGCTCGGGACGCGCCGCCGGTCAGGCTCGCCCGGCAGGGCTGGTCGATCCGGCCGCAGTTGCGCATCCGCCGGTACGTCGACGTCTACGGCAACCCGTGCGTGCGTACGGTGCTGCCCGCCGGGCGGTCCATACTGCGCTACGGCGCTGTGGCTCTGGTGCCCGACGCGACCGAGGACGCCGACGAGCAGGCACCGGAGTTGCCGCCCGAGCAGCTGCCCGACGCCGCCCTCATGTACACCCTGCCCAGCCGCTACTGCCTGCCCGACATGCTCGGGGACGAAGCGTGGTCGCGTTTCGGCGCCGTGC
>WNGF01003655.1_pt1 | contig 37386 bp, 36 predicted proteins | sample 5400641 | NCBI WGS metagenome assembly WNGF01 (sample SAMN13153371, study PRJNA577476) | soil metagenome | isolation source: 80 cm soil or saprolite under grassland replicate 2 | place: USA:California | collected 2016-06-15 | reverse complement strand
GTATGCCGAACGCGGGTCGTGGCATCTACCCAACAGTCGGATCAGGAAAGCGCGGACTTATCACCACAACCCGAAGCGCAAAGCGTTCGGGCGAACGTCGTTGACACCTGCAATACGCGCCCATATGATCATTTTGTAATGCCGCCAACGAAATCTGCCCCCGGTGCTCGACCGGCTGAGCGAGTCTTTCTCATCGACTCGATGTCTCATATTTTTCGCGCCTTTTATGCTCCGCTGGCGAATCGGGCGGCGCCTTTAATGAATTCAAAAGGACAGGTAACCCAGGCTATTTTTATCTTCACAAACATGCTGCGCAAGCTGCTGCAGGACGAGAAGCCAAAGTATCTGGGCGCCGTTTTTGAATCAAAGGAAAAGACCTTTCGTCACGAATCGTTCGCCGATTACAAGGCCACGCGTGAAGCAATGCCCGATGATTTGGCGTTGCAGCTTCCTTACATCATCCGGCTCTGCGAAGTTTACAACGTTCCGGTAATTACCGTGCCCGGTTTTGAAGCCGATGACGTTATTGGAACTTTGGCCGTCAAGGCCGCTGACCGCGGGTTGCAGGCGGTAATAGTTTCCAATGACAAGGACATGTGCCAGCTGGTGCGCGATCCGGCGATCGTTTGCATGCGACAGAATTCGCAGGTGGTTAAGCGTAAAGCACCCGTGCCGCCCATCGAGTGGTGCGACGAAGCCTGGGTGCAGAAGAAATTTGGCGTGCCGGCTGAGAAGCTCGTCGATCTGCTCGGACTGATGGGTGATTCAATCGACAACATTCCCGGCGCTCCGGGGGTCGGGCCAAAAGGCGCGGTGCAGATCATTCACGATTACGGATCGATTGATAATGCGCTTCAGCACTGGGAAGAAATCAAAAACAAGAGATACCGCGAGTCTTTGCGTGACAACGCCGACCTGATTCGCAAATCGGGCGAACTGGCGCAAATCAAAACCGACGTCGAGATTGAACTGGATTTGGATCAGTTACAGGTACGCCCGCCCGATCGCGCCAGAGCCTATGAACTGTTTCGCGAACTCGAGTTTCAGAATCTCACCAACGAATTTGCGGATGCGGCGGTCGCTCCCGCCCAGGTTGGTCCCGCGCGCCAATACTCGATCATTGAAAATCAAAGTGAACTCGAGCGTCTGATGCCGGCATTGTGGGAAGCCGAGCACATAGGAATCGCGCTTTCGAATTCTTCTCCTGCAGGTGCCGGCCAGCAACAGAGCCCGCGCGACGGGCACGGTGCTCGTGGTATCGCTCTCTCTGCCAGGCCAGGCATCTCGGCCTTCGTCGATCTCGAAACGTTTCGGGAAGGGAAAGAGGTGGCGATCGCCTCACTGCGCGAATTTCTCACCAACGGGTTGCTGGAAAAGTCAGTTCACGATCTAAAGCGGGCCAGCTCCTTGTTAGCGCCTTTCGACATTCAGTTGGAAGGGGTTGCGGATGACACTTTGCTGGCGGCGTACGTCCTGGATCCAAGCCGGAGCAAGTACGAACTGGCGGATTTAGCGAGGGAAGCAATAAATGTCGATACGGTTGGCCCACCGGCCGGCGGCTGGTCGGAAAATGCATGGCAAACGACCGAAACTGCTGATCTGACTGCGCGGGTTGCTCCGGTCCTGCACCAGCGGATCAATGAAAAAGATCTCGGGATGATCTACCGCGACATCGAGTTGCCGCTGGCGCCTTTGCTTTATCGCATCGAGCGTGCAGGAATCTGCATCGATTGCGAGGTGCTGGCGGATCTCTCTCGTCACCTGGGCGAAGAGCTGGAGAAGCTGACCCAACGAATCTGCACCCTGGCCGGGCGCGAGTTCAATATCAATTCGCCTAAGCAGGTCGCCGAATGTTTCGAGGCGCTGAATATCGTCTCGGGACGAAAGACTTCGACGGGCCGAGTGTCAACCAGCAAGGCAGTGCTCGAAGAGCTGGCGCAGACTCATGAATTGCCGCGGCTGATCATTGAATATCGCGAGCTCGAGAAATTGAAAAGCGTCTACACGGATGCCCTGCCTCACCAGGTTGCCGCCGACGGCCGCATCCACGGCCAGTTGAATCAAACTGTGGCCGCGACCGGCCGGCTTTCATCCAGCGACCCGAATCTACAGAACATTCCGATTCGCACCGAGCTTGGCCGCCGCATCCGGCGCGCATTCGTCGCGCAAAAGGGAAACAAACTAATCTCGGCCGATTATTCGCAACTCGAATTGAGACTGCTGGCGCACATCACGCGCGATGAAGTGATGCTCGATGCTTTTCAGAAAGGCGAGGACATCCATGCTCGCACGGCGCGACTTGTCTTCAAAGCAAAGACTGACGAGGAGCTCAAAGAAGCGCGCCGCTTTGCCAAGATTGTTAATTTCGCGATTGCCTACGCGATCGAGCCGTGGGGACTGTCGCAACGCGTCGGGATTTCACGTCAGGAAGCGCGGAAAGTAATCGACGAATATTACGCGACTTACCGGGGCGTGCGGCGCTATATGGATGAAATCCCGGTGCGCGCTCGCGAGCATGGATACGTGCGATCGCTTTACGGACGCATTCGGCCATTGCAGGGAATCAACGATCGGAACGCCAACATTCGCCGCGCGGCCGAACGCGAAGCGATCAATATGCCGATTCAGGGCACCGCCAGCGACATTGTAAAGATTGCCATGCTCCGCGCAGATGAGGCGTTCAGGCGCGAAGGGCTGAATGCGCAAATGCTCATGCAGGTGCACGACGAGCTGCTGATCGAATGCCCGGCCAGTGAGGCCGGCAAAGTGGCTGCGACGTTGCAACGCGAAATGGAAAACGCCGTCGAATTAGATGTGCCACTGGTCGCCGAAGCCGGAGTCGGAGATAACTGGATGGAAGCGAAAAAGCAGTAAGCAGTAAGCAGAAGGCAGGCCGCAGACGAAGTTGCTATTAATAACGCTGAAAGCGTCGAAGAAGGTAGCCAGGGGTGAGCGCGAAGCGCGACACCCCTGGATCGAGTGAAAATGTTTTCTTAGCCCGCTTTAGCGGGCGACAGACAGAAGACCCAATCAATTTTCAATTTTCATTGCTTTGCACTTAGTTGATAACTGTGGCTACATCCAATCAGAACCAACCGCCTGAAGGAGAGGTCGTCTATCGCCGCGTCGGTTTCGATCCGCCTCCGGTTCCCGCGTTCCGCGAGCACCGCATCGATCCAACCTTGATGCCTTTGTTGATCGGCTGTGCGTTGCTTCTGCTTTTTGTCATCGTGCTGGGAAATCTCGCCGTGCGCCGGGTGGAAGATACCAGTGGCGAGGTCCTTGAACTCGAGCAGCAACATCTGGCGCGTGCGACTTTGCTGCTCGAGTTGCGAATGGCGGTCACAGCGCTTGATAACGAAGCTCGAGCCAGGATGGCCGCGGAATCGCGTCACGAGTTGCGACCCCCCTTTGATTTCCGGCTGGGCACGGCACGAAACAATCTCTCGGACCTGATTGCAAAACTCGATCACGTTCCCCTCTCGGACATTCCCAAGTGGCGAACGTTTCGCGATGACCTTGGTTCGTACCTGGAGATAACCCGCGACTCCAGCGATTATTCGCTTCATGGCTTTGAGACCTTTCAACGAGTCGATAACGAGCTGGAGGACGTGATTCACGATACGACGGCCCAGCAGGCAGAAATTTTTCAGCGCAGTAACGCGATGCAACGCGCCGCGGCGCGCTCAATCAGGGTTTGGAGCATTATCGCCATTCTCGCCGGACTATTTGTCACCGGCGGAACCATTTGGGAAGTGCAGAGACGTTTTCGGCAGACTCGCCGCAGCATGGACGAAGCGCGGCGCGAACGCGAGTTCAGCAATCAAATGATGCAGGGAATGGTCAGCGCGATTGCGGCAATTGACCGGCATGATCGCATCCGCAGCGCGAACGCGGCATTCTTTTATCTTTTTCCCAACGCCGGCATTGGCGCCTCAATTCATGACAAGCTCGGCTCGCCGGAAGCTGTGCGCGTGCTTGAGGCTGCCACCGCGTCACACGTCACGAGCTCAACATATCGCGGTCGATGGGAGTTGAATCAAAAGGAACATGCCAGCACGTTCGATGTGTATTCATCACCTCTCGAAATTGACGGCGATCGCGGACAGCTCTTGACGTTGGTTGACGTCACCGAAGCTACGGCAGCTGAGGCGGCCCTGCGCCGATCTGAGGCTCTGGCAGCGGTCGGAGAAGCCGCCGCCCAGTTGGCGCACGAAATCAAGAATCCGTTGGGAAGCATCCGGCTGGGCGTGGCCATGTTGCGGGACAACGAGCCCAGCCAGGACGCGTTACACACGATCGCGCTGGTTGAACGAGGCATTCACCATCTGAACAAACTTGTGGTTGACGTAACCCAGTTCTCACGGCGCGCGCCGCTCGAATTATCGGAAGTCAAGCTTCATGAGCTGATCGACTCCAGCCTCGAGCTGGTGGCCGATCGCATTCAGGAGAAGCATACATTCATTGAAAAGGAATTCGCGTCTCACGAGATCGTTGGTTACTGGGACGTCGACCAGCTACGGGAAATATTCGTGAATCTGCTGGCGAATGCAATTGATGCCAGCGCGCAAAATTCCAGGGTGACCATTACGACTCAATTAATAAGTGACGAATCCGGTGGCTCAACGGTTCGCGGTCCGCAAGCTGTGACAACTAACGAAGCCCCGGGCGAGGATGGTCGGCAAGCGAATTCGAAAGCCCGCATTACCATCACCGATTATGGCCGCGGCATAGATGAAACAGCCCGAGCCCGCATTTTTGAACCGTTCTTTACCACTAAAAAGCGGGGCACGGGGCTCGGTTTGGCGATCGTCAAGCAGATTCTCGAAGCGCACGGAGGGTCGATCTCGGCCCGAAGCGAAATCGGCAAGGGGGCGAGCTTTATTGTGGATTTGCCGCTGTTAATACCCCCGTCCCGGGATGCTTAAAGAAATTATTCGGCTCTTTTTCTCTTTTTGCTAGCCACCGGTCGCTGCACTCGTGTAAAGTTGTTTTGCGCAATCTCACCGGGCTTCGTCCACGAAGCCCTAAACGCTGAGCCCCAACAAAAGACAATCTAAGGAGCTTCGCGATGAAACACTGTCCGCAATGCGATTTTCTTTATGAGGACGATCAGAGCGTTTGCGACATGGACGGCGCGCGTCTCGTTCATGATGACCGAAGGCTGGCGCAGCAGCCGGGTTTTATTATCGATCCCCTGAATGCGGTCCAACCCCCGAAGAACAGCAGATGGTTGGTGTTCGTCTTTGCCGGGATTGTTATCGCCCTGGTGAGTTTCGTCGCGTATCTTGCTTCGTCGCGGGTGTCTAGCTCCAACGCGCAAATCCCGGCGGTCGAAGTTTCGCCGCCTGACGTGAAATCCAAAACTTCAGCGCCCCAATCCACGCCTCAGCCAATCACCGCGCCTCCGATGGAAACTCCGCGCTCAAATAAACCCGTCGCGTCAGAATCCACTTCGAGAGTAAGCGGGACATCGCCGGCCGCCGCGGAAGCGCCTGCCCGAGCGCCGCTGAGCGAAGCCAGGGTCGTTACGGAAAAGCCGAGGACAAGACCGAGCCTTCCTTCGCGGAGAGTCGACGAACCTGATCAAAAGAAAGAATCCAAAATTGGATCATTCTTGAAAAAGACGGGCCGCATTCTGAAAAAGCCGTTCGAGCGTTAAGCCTCAGTCCTCGATAATTCGTTTGATACTTTCCTTCGGTTCGACATTCATGGTTTTGAATTTCGAGAGGCGGACAAGTCCGGGCGCAGCACCTTTGGGCTTCGAGAGAAACTTGCGTGGAGTGTAATGAATGGCAACCTTCAGATCTTTGCGCGCCTGTGAAAAATACCCGGCGAGCTGCGCCGCTTCAATGATTGTGCGTTGCGGAATCTCCTGGCGGCTGGAATTTCGCACGATAACGTGCGAACCCGGGTAATCCCCCGCATGCAGCCAGAGATCATTGGGCTTTGCGACTTTGAACGTCAGAGAATCGTTATCACGCGACGTCCGGCCTACGAGTACTTCATAGCCGTCTGAAGAAACGTAAGATCTGGCCCCGCGAATTTTTTCGCTGCTTTTTCGTTTCGCCCGCGGCGCGGCCGCAGATCTGCCGGCAAAGCTTTGAAGCGCCGGCTCATCACGTTCGGCAATGATCCTGTCCAACTGATCTTGCCGAAGTCTCAGGACGTCTCGCGCCCTTTCCACCTCGGCAATCCGATTCTCGATTCTGGCAACTGCGCGCTTCGAGCGCGAATATGAATCGAAGCGACGCTGGGCTTCTGACTGCAATGACAGGTCCTTGTCAATTTCAATCTCAATTTCCGGAGCGTCATCTGCAAAGTAATCGATGAGTCTTACGATCGCGCCCTGGCGTTTGGCGGTGCTGAGATTTGCAAGCAGTAAGTCACCAACCCTTTTTTGTTGTTCCGCATTGCTATGGCTCGCCAAATCATCGCGAAGTTTCTCCAGTAAGGTTCGATTGCGCGCAATTTCTTTATTCAGGGCGGCGCGGGCCGCAGTTGCGCGATCGTGGAAGCCTTTCTCAGCCGCGAGCGAAAGATAATAAGCATCGGCAGCAGCTGAGGGCGAGGCGAATTTGCCATCATGAAAGGACTTGAGGATTTCGCTGCCGGCCCTGTTTGCCTGAACGCGCTTAGCAGAATCCGGCGGCTGGTAGATATCGCCGGGGGCTGGCCCGGTACTTTGATACGTCCGAAGCCCTACCATAATCGCATCGGCTTCATTCAAGAGAAACAGGTTTGCTGTGCGGCCGGTAAGTTGCGCCACGAGCGTCCGTTTTATTTGCTTACCTGATTCATCCTGCCCGGCAAAACGGAAGCGCACAATTCGATCTCTTCTATCCTGGTCGATTGATTCCGTCTTCGTGTTGCTTAGCTCCTTTCTCAGCAGCAAAGCAAAAGGGGTTAGCGGTATTGAGAGCTTTTCCAAATCACGCAGGCGGCGCTCAATCAGATAAAGGCGCGGCATCGACGGCTCGACGCTGATAAAGAGGTAGCGCGAATCCCGCACGTGAAAATCGATAGTGAGCGAGTTCTGATTAAGCTGAAATATTCTGCCCGGCATCCGGCCGACGATAACAGGTCCGATCTCGCTGACGATTTCCTGAATCGTTTGTTGGTCCATTGTCAAAAAACACGTTCGCACAGGGAAGGACGAAAAGAAAAGGGCGAAGCAAAAGGCTTCGCCCGTAGCTACATCAAATTACTAAGAAGAAGGCTAATCTCGCACAACTATTGTCTTGGAAAAACGATCCGGCACGGTTCGCCTGTCACGATCTATTAAGGCATAGATCTGGCCGAGACCGAGTGTCGGGATCGACAATAAGCAGGTTAGCGCGCGCACGACCGATTGCGCTCCAGTTGGTAATAAGCCCGTGCGAATGTCGATGGTTCGAATCGAGAACAGGCGCATGCCCCACGTTTGCCCATTCACGGCCGTTAAGAGTGTCAGGTAGAGAATCATTACCGTCAGGCCCGCGGCGACCATCAACATACGGATTCGCGGATCATTCCAATTTCCGTCAGCGAATTCGATGCCGGCAGCAAACGGTAAAGTCAGAAGACCGATAAACAACAAGTCACAAATCGCTGAGACGAGACGAATTCCAAACCCTGCGCGCTTAGCACGAGGATCGGAGGAAGCAGCCGATGGAAAATGGCTTTCCAGGTACGAGACCGCCACCTTTTCGATGTCCGCCGTGAGCGAAACTGTCCTGGCTCGCGGCTTTTCTTCTTTAACGTTCATAGGAGTAACGGCGACCAATTGTGGTTTGTTTAGCGAACGTTTTTTCTTTGGTGTTTCAATTGGCGTTGATTCAACCTCAGCCTCAGCCGCGGTTTCAGGTTCGGCAGGCGCAAGTTTTTGATCTTCAGTGGGCTTGGGTGCAACCAGCAGGTCGGGGCTTTGAACGGGTTGTCTGGTTGAAGGCCGGGGAAGTGGATCGACTCTGCGCGCGCGGCCGACACGGCGCAAAGCATTCTCGACAATCTGATTTTTTGCCGGAGTCGGTAGCTGCGGCACTAACTCGAGTTGCGAGATTAACGGATCGGGCGAAGCCGGTTGGGAGTGAATCGCAACTGGAGCTTCGGCTGCTTCGCGCGCCTTACGCTCCTGGGCTTCACGCACACGGCGACTGAGCTCTTTACGCCAGGGTGGCTCCGCACGTCTGCTAATACCGGGAAATTCAATTAAGGTCGATCGCGGAGGGTCGTTACTGGAATTGTCTGAGTCGAACTCTTGAGCAGGTGATTCAACCTTGATTTCGATCTCGCCTGCCCGCTCCGTTAGGCCCGATACGTCGGGGGACCCCGCTTCTGGGCTACACTGCATACCAAAGCCTCCGTCGTCCAAAGTCTTTGGGGGGCTCGGGCAAACGGTCGTAATAGGGAACCGACTCCGTTCCGCAGTCGGGCCGGATGGTATCAGACTTTACTTTAAGTCGTCAACGAGAAAATATAGCAGGCCTTGAGTTTGGCTGTACCGCGACGGAAGCCAAACCCGTTTCCAGGGAAGTCGAAATTGTTGATTGATTGAGGATCCTGCCCGGCACTAGAGAGGTTGTCTGCCGGCAAAGCCGGCCTCGGCATCATGCCACCATTCGAGTTGATTTCCCTCATCCGCTTTCCAACAGAGCAGAACGACGCGACCTTCACGCATCGACGGAAAATCAATCAACCCGCGGGAATAGTCTTTTAATTGCACACCCAGACTCTCGAGTTCGCCGACGCCGAGTGAAAGCTCAATGACCAACTTTGCGTAGTGGGATCCGTTTGCCATGCCGCCGCCACCGCCATCTTTGCCTCCTTCGGCGGCTGCGCTCGCCTGGGACTGATACGAGGCCAGCCGGCGATGCGCGCGCTGAATACCTCTCACGATCGGTCGCACGCTGGGCAGAAGTGAGTTGGCTTCTTCTATGGTAAAGAGTTTCATTGCGGAAAAAGTGTTGAGTGTCACCCGCGGGTTCACTGATCGTCAGTGATGCGTATGAAATCCGATGAAGAATTCACTTCGTCAAATTCTTCGGCGCCGGCTTCGATTATCGACCCAATCGGCGGGTGAAACGAGTGATTGTCAATCGGAATTGCGGTCACCGAAGTTGACGGTGGCTCGACAAAACTCGACGCAGACAACTGTGCCGGAATTTCGCGGTCTTCGCAGCGCCCGGCATGCTGCATATCCTTGCGGATTTTTTCTGCTATTTCACCGAGATCGACAAAACAATCAGCGACGTCGATCAGCTTGGGGGCGGTATTCGATCGAAACCCGACGATTTCAACTCGACACCCCTTATAGGCAACGGCATTTACCGCATAAACAAAGTCCTCGTCGCCCGAGACGAGTACCGCAGTGTCATAGCGGCCTGCGAGCGACAGCATATCAACGGCGATTTCGACGTCGAGGTTCGCCTTGCGGGTTCCGTCGTAAAATGTCTTCAACTCTTTTTGCACCACGCGAAAACCATTGCGGCGCATCCACAGCAGAAATCCCTGTTGTCGCTCGGCGCCGGCATCAACGCCGGTGTAAAAGAAAGCGCGAAACAATCGGCCGTCACCCAGGAGTGCTCTCAGCAGTTTATTGTAATCAATGTCGATGTTATGAAATCGCGCCGCGTGAAAAAGATTGTTACCGTCGATAAAGATTGCCACTTTGCCGCGATGACCGAACTGCAACGAAATATTGTTTTCGTAATCAAAGTGGTTCACGTTTTTATGCTCCGTTAAGGCTTGAATACCTGCTCGATAGAATGCAGCCTGGGCTTGGGATGGTCAAGTTGAGATTACGGTGCCGCTCTGTTCGCGGCGTATAATCTCCCGGGCGAGGATGCAGCGTTGACGAAAGATGATCAAATAACTCACTCTGCCGCCGGCGCAACTCCGACCGGCCGGCAAGCATTCAGTTTCGACCAGATGGTCACTTGCGTGGAGTGTTTGCGGGCCAACCCACCCACTCGCGCAGCCTGCCTCTATTGCTCGGCGCCGATGCCGAGCGCCGGCATAGTTGACGAAAGCAAGTCATCCCCAATTTCCGTAGCGGGGGCCACAAAAAATGGATTTAATGTTGTACTTCTTCCGAGCAAGTCCCGGGACCTAACCGGCGATCTGTCTCAGCTGGCCGCACTATTTCGCCTAAAAGAAGATGAACTTGTGGTGCTGGTTAGATCCGGCGAGGCTTTGCCCGTCTTTTGCGCTTCGACACAAGCGGGCGCCGGCGAGCTGGGCGAGAGTCTGAGAATCGACGGATTGGAATATCTGATTGTGGCTGACGAGAAGCTCAACCTTGATTGCGCGCCGCAAAGAATTCGGGCACTGGAAATCGTCGATGACTGCCTGATTGGAGTGTCGACGAACGGTTGTCGCAGAATTTCTATGCCGTGGGAAGAAATCGTTCTGATCGTCGCCGGCAGACTAAATGTCAATCGCGTCGAGATTCAACAACCGCAGAGTCGCCGCAAACAAAAGCCGGCTGTCAGGCGCGAGCTAAGCGAGGATGACGCTGTTCTCGATCTTTGCACCAGTCATGAAGAAAGTTGGCGCATCGTCGCAAAGAATTTTGACTTTACCTGCCTGGGCGAGGCCAGGAGCATACTGGCGTCTCAAAATATCGGTCTGCTGGCTGAATTTCTCGGCCGGCGATCCGGGGTGCATTTCGATAATTCCTACAACAGAGTCCGGCGAATGCTCGATTCAGTTTGGCCGATCGAGCCACAAACCGAAAAGTCTATGCGGCGACGTGCGGGAACGGGAAAGTTCGCCACGATCTCGGCAACCATTCATGACAACGACGCACAGTTCACGCGTTACGCGCGCCTGCGCCGGCACCTGCTCGCGCGCGAGCTTGAGAAGAGCTGATGAAAAGATCCAGCGCCGACGGCGCGAAGTCTGAACGCAGATACGAACTGTGCGGAGTGAATCCAATATTGGAGGCGCTGCGCGCCGGCCGGCGGACCATCGAAGAGATCACAGTTGCCGAAGGCGCGCGCAATCCGCATTTGAACGAGTTGTTGGATTTGGCTCGCAATCAAAAAATTGCGGTCCGTCATGCTCCGCGCGCCAAACTTGATCGCGAAGCCGGTACAAACAATCATCAGGGAGTCATTGCTCGCGTCAGCGCGGCGCGATACGTTGATGCCGAGGAGTTGTTAACCTCAATCGAGCTCAAGATACAGAGTGAACAGTCGCCGCTGATTGTTCTGCTCGACGGCGTCGAAGATCCGCGGAATTTCGGAGCAATCCTGCGCACTGCGGACTGCGCCGGCGTTCAGGCGGTGTTCGTTCCGGAGCGCCGGGCGGTGGGGTTGACGGATACAGTTGCAAAGGCGGCCGCCGGCGCGCTTGAACATGTACCGGTCGCGCGCGTTACTAATCTGGTGCGTTTGATCGAGCAGTTGAAAGAGCGTAAGGTTTGGATCGTCGGCACCGACGCCGCAGGCCCGAGTAATTACACTGAGTGGGATTGGACCCAGCCAACTGCGGTGGTGTTTGGAGGCGAAGGCTCGGGCTTGCATAGACTTGTGCGCGAGCGCTGCGACATGCTGGTTCGGATTCCGCTCCAGGGGCATCTTGAATCGCTGAACGTTTCCGTAGCTGTCGGCGTCGTACTCTTCGAGGCATTACGCCGGCGCGAAGCGGGCCCTAAACCGAAGTGAAAGGTGAAACACTGGAAGGGCTGAAGCCGTTTTCAGTGTTTGAATGTCGTCACCTTTAAAGAAAACAACGGGTAGTGCCGGAATTTGAAGGTTTTCTGTTCTTAGTGCTCTCTGTGTCTCCGTGGTGATGCTAATGATGGGCAGGAATTCACCACCGGTTCACAAAGAGAACTGAGAAAAACTCAAACTAAGAGACTAGCGATTAACGGTAAACCTTGATGTTCTGCCCTAAGTGCGCAACTCAAAACATTGACGGCGCCAGTTTCTGTCGCACCTGTGGCGCGAACATCAGCCTGGTACCTCAGGCGTTGACCGGGCAACTGCCCGAGGCGAAATCCGAAGACTATTCCGATCGCTTCTCGCGGCGAAGACGAAAGCGAGGCGAGCCGACGCTTGATCAGGGCATTCGCAGCTTGATGATGGGCATTGGATTCATCGTCGTTTCTGTGATGGTTGATCTCTATAGCCCGGCTGGTTGGACCTGGTGGTACTGGTTGCTGATTCCCGCCTTCGCCATGTTGGGTAGAGGCGTGTCAGAAATTGTGCGCGCCAAACAAGCCCGGGGCGAACTAAAGCCAGCGAATTCATCACCGCGTGAGATTAGCGGCGCATCTTTGGGAAATAGTTTACCTGATCCGCGCACGGGCAAGCTTCGCCCTCCCGTGCCGAGCGTGACCGAGGGCACCACACGGCATCTTGGCGCAGAAGCGCCTGCTCGACATTTCGATCCCGTTACCGGCGAGGAAAAGGTCCAATAGAGTTTCCTGACTTAGGATTTGGCAGATGAGGCGATGGCCTGCTTCGTGATGAAGTCAACGGACATCGCCTCGCATTGTCTTTGATGGAAAAGAATATCGCCAGAATCTGCGTTCCGGTTTGTGTTAAGCGCGCAAGCGAATTGACGGATGGGATTAGACGCGCTTCCGAGGTCGCTGACATAATTGAATTGCGGCTGGACTGTTTGAACCAGCCGGAGCTTCGCCTCGCGATCAATAGTCTTCCGTATCTTTTAGAGGGAGCTTCGAAACCTTTCATCCTGACCTTTCGTCCGCGCGAAGAAGGTGGGTATCGTGAAATTGATTTGAACGAGCGGTTGAATTTCTGGCGCCATATCAATGAATCGCCGGCGAGGGCTGCAGGCTTCTCGGACATCGAAGCGAGCCTGTTGAAGTCCTTGTCGAATGCACCAGTTAAGTTGGGAAGGGAATCGCTGATCTGTTCGTTTCATGATTTTGCTCAAGTCCATTCAGACTTGGAAGAAATCTACGAGCGCATGGCCGCCACACCTGCGCGTATGTTGAAAATCGCGGTCCAGGCCGATGATGCAATCGATTGCCTTCCCGTTGTTCGTCTGCTCGAACGCGCCCGTCGCGATGGCCGCGAAATAATTGCGATTGCCATGGGTCAGGCCGGCGTAGCTACTCGCATCCTGGGACCGTCCCGGGGCGCGTTTCTCACCTACGGGTCGCTGGACGACGAAAGTTCAACTGCGCCCGGTCAATTGACCGTCGAGGAGTTACGTGAAGTCTATCGGATCGATCAAATCAATCAGCAAACTGAAATCATGGGCTTGATTGGAAATCCGGTGGGCCATTCAATCTCTCCTCAGATACAGAACGCCGCGTTTGCCGCCGCGGAAACAGACGCTGTTTACATTCCATTTGAAGTGCGAGATCTGACCGCGTTCATGAGGCGCATGGCGCACCCGCGCTCCCGAGAGATCAATTGGAAAATGCGGGGCCTGAGCGTTACAGCTCCGCATAAGACTGCGATCATGCAACATCTGGATTGGATTGAACCGGCCGCGAAAGAGATCGGGGCGGTCAACACTGTAGTTGTTGAGGCAGATGAGCTCCGCGGCTTCAACACCGACGCCAGTGGATTCATCGAGCCACTAAGAAAACCCTTCGGATCGCTCGAGGGCTCGCGGTGCGCGATTATCGGCGCCGGCGGCGGCGCGAAGAGCGCGGTCTGGGCCCTGCAAAGGGAAGGCGCCTCAGTTACTTTGTTCGCTCGCGACCCTGAAGCAGCGCGGCGCCTGGCTGAAAAGTGCGGCATAAACTGCTCGGCCTTGACCGGCGCCGCTTTCAATAACTTTGACCTGGTCGTCAACGCCACGCCGGTCGGAACACGCGGTCCCAGCGAGGGCGAAACCGTGGCCGCGGCTGAGCAACTCCGTGGGGTGCGGGTGGTCTATGATCTCGTTTACAATCCAGTTGAGACGGAATTCATTCGGCAGGCGCGGGCAGCCGGATGTGAAGTGCTGGGCGGACTTGAAATGTTGATTGCCCAGGCTTGCGAGCAATTCAAGTTGTGGACTGGCCGCAACGCCCCCGAAGAGACAATGCGCGCGGCGGCCATTAAGTCATTAGCGAGGCCGGAGCGCGGGCATCCTGCCGGCATTCTTTTGGGTTCTTAGATTTCAATGAACGAACGCTACAGCCGGCAAATCCTTTTTAGTGGCATTGGCATCGAAGGCCAGCGCCGTTTGCGAGACGCTCGCATCCTAATCATAGGTTGTGGGGCGTTGGGTTCGGCACAGGCCGAAAGCCTTGCCCGCGCCGGCGCCGGCCAGTTGCGAATTGCCGATCGCGACTTTGTCGAAACTTCCAATTTGCAGCGCCAGACAATGTTTACTGAGGACGATGCCGCGGAACGTCTGCCGAAAGCGATTGCCTGCGCGAATCATATCGGGAAAATTAATTCAGAAATCACGGTTGAGCCCGAGGTTTCAGATGTGAACCATTCAAATATTGAGCGCCTAATCGAAGGCTGCGACGTCGTCCTCGATGGCACTGACAATTTCGCAACGCGCTATTTGATTAACGATGCGTGTGTCAAACACAACGTCAATTGGGTTTACGGCGCGGCGGTAGGATCCTACGGCGTGACGATGACAATTCGGCCGCAGGTCACGCCCTGTTTGCGTTGCGTGTTTGAAGAGGCCCCGCCCCCGGCGAGCGCCCCGACCTGCGATACAGCCGGAGTCATCATGCCCATTATCAACTTCGTGGCCGCGGTGCAGGTGACTGAGGCGCTGAAACTTCTAACTCATGACCTGGGTTCGCTGCACCAGTCTCTGATGCAATTCGATGTCTGGCGCAATGAATGGCGCCGCATCGGGCTGAGGGATCCTTCGCCGGATTGTCTCACCTGCGCGCAAAGGCGCTTCGAAACCCTGACCGCCGAAAGTGATGAATTCGCGGCGGTGTTGTGCGGTCGAAATGCAGTGCAGATTTCTCCTTCGGTCGCGGGCCATGTGGATCTCGCCTCGCTGAGCGATCGTTTGAGAATGAGTGGCGAAGTCAAAGCGAACGAATACCTGCTGCGGTTTAGCACCGGGAATTACGAGCTGACCGTTTTTGCCGATGCGCGTTCGATTATTCGCGGGACTTCTGATGTTGCGACCGCCAGATCTTTGTACTCAAAGTATGTTGGTAATTGATCCTTCTTATTTACCCAAAAAGGCATAAATGATGTTCACAGCGAAAACCCTCGTTAATATTTTGAAATCAGGCCTCCTGATTGTCGCTTTTCTGATTACTCCAACATTAACGCAAGCGGGCGACCCGGCGGTTTGGGAGATGAGTTCGCGCGTTGAGCTCTTGAAAGGCGAAGCGCACGGAGTCTCGGTCACAGACAATGGGACATTGATGCTCGCCCCGAGGTTCGATCAACTCTTCAATTCCGAGCAGCCGTACATCTGGTCAACGGCCACAGATGCCGCCGGCAATATCTACCTCGGGACCGGTCATGACGGAAAAATCTTTCGCGTCTCGAGTGACGGCAAGGGATCCCTGCTCACCAAAATTAGCGAGATTGACGTAACCGCGCTCATCGCGGGTCGCGACGGCGCCATTTACGCCGGCAGCTCTCCGGACGGCAAAGTCTATCGCATCACGCCGGATGGAAAAGCGGAAGTATTTTTTGATCCGCACGAAAAATATATCTGGTCGCTGGCAATGTTCCCGGACGGCTCGCTCGCCATAGGGACCGGCGACAAAGGGAAGCTCTATCGCGTAAAAACTGCAGGTGCAAAGGCAGAGGCTTCTTTGCTGTTTGCCACGAATCAGACACACGTGATGTCGTTGGCGGTCACAAAGCAAGGCGAGTTGGTAGCGGGCACCGATCCAGGCGGTTTGGTTTTGCGGGTCTCGCCCGAAGGAAAGGCATTTGCTCTCTACGACGCGCCACTCCGCGAAATTCACGCGCTGACATCCGGAGCAGACGGCTCGATTTACGTGCTTGCGCTTGGTGAAGCGGCCGCCACTGTTCGCGCTACGGCTGCCGGAACACCTGCCGCTGATGCGTCGGCCGCCGCCGCGACGGCAGTTGAAGAGGCTGGCGCCCAAGCGGCAGCGCAACCGACACCCGCGCCTCGAAGTCGCAACGATCTGACGGGTGCCAAGTCGGCGGTTTTGCGCATTCTTCCTGACGGCGGCACGGACATCCTGTGGAACTCTAACTCGATCACCGCATTCGCCGTGGCTCCCGCGCCACAAGGCGGCGTACTCGTCGGCACATCTGACAAGGGGCGCATCTTTTTAATCAGCGACGACGGTCGCGACACTCTGCTTTTGCAATCAACCGAAGGACAAATTTCGTCCCTGACAACGCGCGGCAGTGACGTCTTCGCTGCCTCGAGCAATCAAGGAAAGCTGTTTCATTTTGGCAGGGAAGCGGTAAGCGAAGGTGATTATGAATCGCCGGTCCGCGACGCGAAACTGGTCGCGTCGTGGGGCAGAATCTGGTGGCGCGGACGCGGGCCGATTCAGTTGCAGACGCGCACAGGCAATAGTGAGAGACCTGACGCGACCTGGAGTGATTGGAGCGCGTCATACAGAGAAGCTGAAGGTTCGCAGGTCGCCAGTCCGCGTGCGCGATTTATTCAGTGGCGCGCGCTGCTGCGGACGAACGGAGTTGCTCGCGCAGGTGAACCGGTGTTGGAAGACGTCAGCCTCGCCTATCAGCCGCGCAACGTGGCACCCGAAATTTTGGGAATAACAGTACTCCCGCCGGGCGTCGCGTTGCAGCAACAGATTCAAATTCCCAGCGATCCAAATATCGAAGCAACCGGGCTGGATCCGGCGCTGTTTGGCGCGGTGGCCCAGATCCAACCACGCCGCCTTTTCCAGCGCGGCGCTCGATCCCTGCAGTGGCAGGCCGAAGATCGTAATGGAGACACGCTGGAATATGCTGTCTATTATCGTTCACTCAACGAAGGTACTTTTCGTCTCCTGAAAGATCATCTGCGAGAGAATTTCTATACGGTAGACGGGGCCAGCCTCGCCGATGGCCGTTACCTATTCAGAGTAGTTGCCTCAGACGCTCCTGATAACCCAACCGGCTCGGCTCTTTCCGGCGAACGAATAAGTGATCCTGTAGACATCGATAATACGCCGCCAGTGATACGTTTATTCGGAAGCCCGCAGATAGCCGCTGATCATCTGCGAGCGGTATTCGATGTCGAGGACGCGACTGGGCGCATCAAACGCGCAGACGTCAGCGTTGATGGCGGTCCGTGGCACGAAGTCTTTCCTGATGATGGCATCGCGGACAGTGCAAAAGAACGGTACTCGCTCGACCTGACAATTACCGGCGATGGCGAACACACGGTTTCTTTGCGGGCCTTTGATAACAGCGGAAATGTCGGGACGCTGAGTGCCTTGGCCAAGCGATGAACGGGGGTCGATCCGCGAGAGAATTTGCGCAGTGATTGCACGATACGGTGCGTGATTGGGCCGAAACCGTTAAATGATGATAATGGTGGCACTTGCGAGCCGGCAGGATTCGCGAAAATAAGTTAGCCCAGGCACATGCTTAAACGTCTAAGTCTGCGATCAGATGGTGCTTCGGGCTGTTGCTGGCACCTTTATTGCTGATAAGATGGCCGGCGCAACTCTCCGCCTCTCCCTTTCAAGCGCTGAAAGAGAAGCGAGGAGGACGCGAAAGGAAATGATCAAGGTAAGACAGCTGCTGGTGGTGATTCTGATGGCGTTGGTCATTGGTGTTGCCGGTGTCGGTGGATCCGCCCAGAAGAACGACAATGATCGGCGCCCACCGAAAGAGGGCAGTAGGGTCAAGGAAGGAAACAAACGGCCGCCACCCAACACTAGTCAGGGAAATAGCAACAAACACGGAAGACCCAACTAACCTCCCAGGATCTCCGCGAAACCGGACCCGTCGACGCGAAAGTGCTCGGCGGGTTTTTCATTTGATGAACCTGGCCGCGCAGCGACGAGAGAATCATTCAATGCAGAAATCCGAGACATATTTGGAGTGCGGCGCACTCCACATGATCAGTTTTTTCCGGCTATTTTATTGTCAACCGTCGGGTCCCGGAACGCTTAATCCTCCACCCAATAAACACTGCGAACAGCAAGATTAAAACCGACATTATCCGGGCCCGGATTCCATGAATAGTTAGAGTGCCGCCTCTACCCAACAGATATAGATTTCCGGTGATTAGTCCAACCACGGCGCAAATGAAATTGATAAGAAAATAGAGACCGAACGTCACCACAATGAACGCTAAACAACCATTGAAAAGACAGGCAGCACCTTTGTTGGGCGCCGGCAGTGGCGGACTTGTAGTTTGGTCCTGTCCGGGCGTGAGCTTTTGGTGAACGGACCACTGAATGCCATCAAGCCATTTACCGATTTGAATGTTGTAGTAACCGCCGACGTCGAACAACATAAATCCGGCGCCACCGGCGCGCCTGACCCGCAGTTCGATCGCCACTCTCATCCCGCCGGTGGCGGATTGGATCTGAAAGTTTGCGATTGCCTCATGAAAAAAACTAAAGCCTTCTGCTGTAAAGCCTTCAGGTGTATCTGTGATCTTCCACCCGAGCGATTCAGCCATAACCCTGCGCGCTGCTTCCAGAACAACATCGCGCTCCGCCGGAAAGACTCTCTCCTGATGAAAGTGCTTGTACTTCCAATCCATGAGTGAATGCGCGGAGTATAACGACCGGCTAAAACTTGTCAAAGACTTTGTCAGAATCCCGACGCGTTGGGATAGCGAGTGGGCCGAGCCTTCAAAGCAGGCGACAGATACGGACCCGCTGCCGCGGTAGGTCAGAAAGAAATCTCCTGCTCAGGAACTTCCTGGTCAGAAACCTCATGGTCAGGAAGGGGGCCTGCCCCCGCTTCTTCCAGCAAGATTCTTGCTAAGAAGTTGGCATGGACAGCTCTGATATGATCCTTTTGAACCTTCTCCCATATGGCCCGAAAATGGTCCAACCTAAATCTCCCTGGCGCCCTTCATTATGTTACCGGCAACTTTCTGCATCGGTTGCGGGTGTTTACTGAGCCTGACTGCTGCAAAGCTTTCCTTGAAGAACTACAGTCAATAAATCATGAGTGGCCGAGCAAACTAATCGCATACGTGTTGATGCCGGATCACTTTCATTTGATAAGCAATCCGCGCGACGGCGAAATTAAAGAGTTCATTGGCGACCTAAAGGGTCGTGCCGCGAAGCGCATTGTGGAAGTAAACAAGCGATTTGATTTCCCCTACACAGGCGAAGAGGGCCATCGCGTCTGGCAGGAGAGCTTCAAAGCTACGCCTTTGTGGAGTGGTTGGATGATCTGGCAGAAAATCAACTACATTCATGCGAACCCCGTGAGAGGGGGATTGGTAAAGTCAGCAAGGGACTATCCGTGGTCCAGCTTCCGCTCGTTCTATTCACTAGGTGACGAGCCATTGGCAGTTGATCATGATTGGTGGTGGTCAGATGATGCAGAGAAATTGGCTCTTGCAGTTAAGAAGCTTGGTTGGCGGAGGTAGAGAAGAGCGGGGGCAGGCCCCCTTCCTGACCATGAGATTGCCACCTTGAGCTTATCAGTCTGGTTGTCATCTTCATCAAAATATCGTAAGACAGCTTCGCAATGTTTAAGACCCACCGCCAAACAGAAGAAGACGACGGTCATTTTCGTCGCTTCCCTCGCAACCTCGTGCTCTCCGTCGGTCTTGCCCTTATGATGCCGGGCGGAACGCAAGCCCAATTACAACAACACGCACGTCACGCTTTGGGCACGATAAATTTTCCTGTTACCTGTTCGTCACAAGCACAAACGGAATTCAATCGAGCGGTTGCTCTTCTCCATCACATGACATATCCGCAAGCGCGTGAGGCGTTCCAGCACGTCGCCGCCATTGATCCGCATTGCGCTATGGCGCACTGGGGAATCGCGATGACTCTCTTTCAGCCGCTGTGGCCCACGCGGCCAGGACCAGGAGCTCTTCGGCAGGGATGGCAGGCGGTAGAAAAAGCCAAGGCGCTTCAGCCGCCAACCGAACGCGAGCAGCTCTTTATCGCTGCCGCTGAGGCTTTCTTTCTTGATCCCACTTCGAGTGACTACTGGTTGCGTATCCGCCGCTGGGAACAGGCAATGCAAAAAGTGTATCAGACATTCCCCGATGATTCTGACGCGGCTGCTTTCTACGCGCTGGCCCATCTGGCTACGACACCAGCCGATAAGATTACGAGAGCTAATGCCGATCAGGCGGCCGAAATTCTGCTAGGCGTTTACAGAAAGAACCCGAATCACCCGGGTGCGATGCATTATCTTGTTCATGCGAATGATGTCCCGGGACGTGAGCGCGAGTTACTTGAGATCACGCGCAAGTACGAGCTGGTCGCGCCGCACAATCCGCATGCGATCCACATGCCGACGCATATCTACACTCGGCTCGGTGATTGGAATGGCGTCATCCGGGGAAATCTGCGAGCAGCGAATGCTGCGTTGGATTACCGGGCAGGCGACCACGGCGAATTTGTCTGGGATGAGTTCTGTCATGCGATCGAATATCTCGTCTACGCCTACTTACAAAAGCATGCCTACGCGGCGGCCGCAGCGCAGTTGCAACGGCTGCGCAGCACGCCGCGACTCGAACCGACGTTTAAGGCCGCTTTTCACCTGATGTCGACGCAGGCGCGCTACTCCCTGGAGCGGCGAGCCAGGCGCGCTACTCCCTGGAGCGGCGAGCCTGGAGTGAGGCGGCCCAGATCGTTCCGCGCCAGCCTGCAACTCTGAATTGGGATCGTTTCCCCTGGGCTGAGGCGATCGCTCGCTTTGCGCGAGGTCTGGGTTCCGCGCACCTTGGTAAAATTGATGAAGCGAAGGCAGAGAGCGCACGCCTGAATGAACTCGAAGCTGTCAGCACAAAAACGGGCGAAGAGTTATTTACCCGAAACATTCACATGCTGCGCCTGGAGCTAAACTCCTGGACAGCTCACGTTGAAGGCCAGGAAGAATCAGGCGTTTCGCTGATGCGTCAGGCTGCTGATCTGGAAGAGTCGACGCCCAAACACGCCGTCACACCCGGACCGACGCTTCCAGCCGAAGAATTGTTGGGAGATCTCCTGATAGATCAGAAGCGACCCGCTGAAGCACTCATCGCATACCAGCGTTCACTTGAACTCTATCCGAAACGTTTTAATAGTCTGCTTGGGGCTTCGCGTGCAGCTCACGCTCTTGGCAAATCTACGTTGGAGCGCGCCTATCGTCGGGACCTTTTTCGAATTACTGATGGCCGGCTGGGTCTGAGGAGCAATTAAGCTTTGCCGCGCATCGGCAAAACTTCTTACGCACCGTCCAAAGTTATTACGACTTTTCCTCTTGCATGCCCTTCTTCCACCTGCCGAACAGCGTCAGTAGCATCACTCAAGCTGTAGCGACTATCGATGATGGGTTTTAATTTCCCGGTCGCGATCAGTTCGCCCAACAGCGTCAGATCGTCTTGACTTGATTTCGCGATGAACATGACAGCCTTCTGACTAACGAAGAGAGACAACAAGAGCGCTTTAATCATCTGCGCCAGAAGACCCATCAACGACGCGTCGTGCGGCGCTCCGATCATGACGGATCTTCCATCAGGATTTAAGACGCGCCTGCATTCTGAAAACGAATGATTCCCAACGCAGTCGAGAATCAAATCGTAGCGTTGATTGCCCGTAGTGAAATTGTGTTGGGTGTAATCCGTGACCTCATCCGCGCCGATTGATCGGACCATGTCGATATTCCTGGTGCTGCATACGCCGGTCACGTGCGCGCCGAACGATTTGGCGATCTGCACCGCGAACGTGCCCACGCCTCCCGCCGCACCATTAATCAGGACCTTGCTGCCCGGCTGAATCTTTCCCTGGTCGCGGAGGCCCTGCAACGCGGTCAGCCCCGCGACGTTTACGGCTGCGGCTTGCTCGAACGTGACATTGGCGGGCTTTCTCACTAACGTTGACTCGGCAGTACACGCATACTCAGCGAAAGCGCCTCGACACGCACCGAACACCTCGTCGCCCGGTTTGAACTGCTTAACTTTGCCGCCAACTGCTTCAACCTCGCCGGCGACATCAACGCCCGGTGTTCCCTCCTTTGATCTCATTCGACCCGCTACGATGCGGATAAGGTACGGCTTGCCTTTCATGAGGCGCCAATCAAGTGGATTGACGGACGCCGCGCGCACCTTGATTAAGACTTCATTGTCCCTGGGAACCGGCTTCTCCACCTCTTCACACTTGAGCACGTCGGGCGAGCCATATTCGTGATAAACGATTGCCTTCATCGACCTCGTCGTACGAGTTTGCAAGAGCTAATGTTTCGGCTGGGCGAACTTTCGAGATTAGCCGTGGGCGATTTGGAGTGCGCCGGCCTCGACGGCGCTTTGGATTTCTTCCTCTTCCTCTGGGAGGGAATTGAGGTGAGGATTTAAGGGTTTACTGCGCGCTAAGCCCTCTCCCCTAAATCACTCTCCCATCGGGAGAGGGGACTTGCTTACTGCTACTGCTTACTGCTTATTCTTCTCAGCTTTGTGATAATGATGCAACGCAACGATGCAACATTAGTCTGTTCAGATCACGGCTGGAGGTGATGCAAATGATTTATCGAATGTTGGGCAGCACCGGAGAAAAGGTGTCGGCGATTGGTGTGGGCGGCTGGCATCTCGGCTTGAAGCAGGTCGACGAGAAGTTGGCAATTCGCATTGTTCGTTCGGCAATCGATCGCGGCATTAACTTCCTCGACAACTGTTGGGATTACAACGAAGGCAAGAGTGAGAAACGCATGGGCAAGGCGCTCGGCGACGGCTACCGCGAACGCGCGTTTGTGATGACCAAGATCGATGGCCGATCCAAAAAAGAAGCTGCCAGGCAACTCGACGAATCACTTAAGCGTTTGGAGGTCGACTACATCGATCTCGTCCAGCATCATGAAATCATCCGGTTCGACGATCCGCATCGTATCTTTCACCCGGAGGGAGCGAATGCTGCATTGCTCGAAGCCCGCGGAGCAGGGAAGCTTCGTTACATCGGATTCACCGGCCACAAAGATCCACGCATACACCTCCACATGCTCGAGGTCGCCGCAGAGCATGGGTTCCGCTTCGACACGGTGCAAATGCCTCTGAATGTTATGGACGCTCACTACCGCAGTTTCGAAAAGCAGGTGGTGCCGGAGTTAGTAAAACTTAAAATCGGCATACTCGGAATGAAGAGCATGGCGAACGGCATTCTGTTGAAGTCACAGACCGTCACGCCGGTTGAGTGCCTTCACTACGCGCTGAGCCTGCCGACTTCGGTTGTGATTACCGGTATTGACAGCATGGAAATTCTTGACCAGGCATTCGCGGCGGCCGAATCGTTTCATCCGCTGGAGCATGACGAGCGCGACGCCTTGCTACGGAAAACTCGCGCGGCCGCGGCGAAGGGCGAGTTCGAGCCCTTCAAGACATCATCTATTTTTGATGGGACTGCCGGGAACCCGGAGTGGCTCGGCGACGAGCCGCGTGAGATTCGCGAGCTGGTGCCGGCGTAGGTATTCTCGAGTTGTTATACGGCCCATGGATTAGGCCCGAAGGGCCGACATAAATTCATGTCGGTCCTTCGGACCTTCGCGAAATCGCAAGCCTGACCCCAAGTCTATGCGATCCTGTTGGTGTTATAGTAGGTCAGTTCCCCCAGCAGCTTTTCCATCTTCCTGCGAATCGTCCTCTCGAATCGCTGAGAAGTGAGTTGATTGTGTTCTTTCCAAAGGAGGTGTGACCAATGGTCAAAGAAATGATTGATGGAACTTATCGTCAAACTAATCTCCCGAATGAATCTACGGAGTATCTTACCAAGCGTGAAGAGGTGCGCCAGGCGGAAATCGAATTATTGAAACAACGCGAAAGAGTCGCGGAGCTTCGGCGAGCATTGCCAGCGGGCGCGACGGTTGCGGACTACGAGCTTCTTGAAGGCCCGGCGTCTCTCGACGAAGGCGATGAGCCGGTAACCAGGGTGCGTTTGAGCGAGTTGTTCACGGCGCCGGATCGATCGCTTGTCATCTATCATTTCATGTTTGGGAAGAAGCAGACCAATCCTTGCCCGATGTGCACTGCCTGGATCGACAGCTTCAATGGGGTCGCTCATCACGTCGCGCAGAATGTTGATCTGGCGATTGTGGCCGCCGCGGATCCATCCACGTTGCGCTCGTGGGCTCGGGAACGAGGCTGGAACAAACTGCGTTTGCTCAGCGCCGGCGACAGCACTTTCAAGTACGATCTTGGCAGTGAAGATCGCGAAGGAAACCAGGATTCGACGATCTCTGTTTTCACTCGAGCCAGTGACGGCGTGCTGCATCATTTTTACAGCGGTCATCCGTGGCTCGCGCCTGAGATTAGAGAGCGCGGCATCGACGAGTTGAATCCGATCTGGAATATGCTGGACTTGACACCGCAGGGCAGAGGCAAGTTCTACTCATCGCTCGACTATGGTACGAAGGTGCAGGCCGCGCGGCGGTAAACTCTTACCAACTCGGTTTCAGGCGAGGTCAGTACCGGGAGCCCCCGGTACTGACACGCCCTTACGGTCGGGCTACTGCCCCGTCTCATACTTCTCCTTATGCGAACTACTTCACCCGTAACTTCGCGTCCATCATCACACCGCCGGTGTAGACGACGGCCCAGGTTGGATGACCGCTCCGCAACAAAAAGTGAACCTCGGTGTTTTCGTTGACGGCGTAGATATTCGGAGCCGGTCTTAACATCACGGCTCACTGTCGACTGCTTTCCACTTTTTCATGTCCACACCGCCAATGAGAAGCCAGAGCATCAGGACCAATTCTCCGGTGAGGGCCGGGAAGAGAATGTTTGAAACGCTCCGCCCATACTGCGGCATAAGCAGACTCACAAGGCTCATCGCCACGTAAGCGAAACCGTTGATGGTGAGCCATACCGCGACGAAGCGTGGTATGAACCGTGATCTGTAAATGAGAATTGCCAACGGCAGAAGCCAGAGGCCCCAGAATATCTGCGCGGCGTTGACTACCTGATTATGCAGGTGGAGCGACAACATCATCAGCGCTTCGCGTTGCGGCTGATCGAATGTGGATAGAACATTCGCGCCGCGCGCCGTCAGCAAACCTGCGCCGCCACGCGCGAGCGTCAGCGCGGCAGCATCGGTCCAGACATTCGCGAAATTGATCGCCGCTGGAAGCACACCTCCCAAAATCACGACGAGAGCGGCGAGCTTTCGATTCACCGGCTTGAACAGATCGTAAAAGGCGAGCGTCAGGAAGATCACGGCGACGCCAGTGAACAATTCTGCCAGTATTCCCAAACGAAAAAGCGTCTCGTGCGTCGCGATGTTGTTCGCGGTCGCCGCGGCGTCGCCCGGCACAAACAGCTTCGCGGGAATATAGATCAATCGAAGCGGCGCTCCCATCAAAAGCAGGTAGAGCAGTCCCGCACGTCGTCCGGGGTTTTTGATTAGGTTCATCTTTATGGGGCCCTCGTGCGCCACGTTTGCGCAGAGCAAAACCGCAGTTCCGAGTAGTAGACGCTCAGCCATTGATTGCATTAACGTCGGAGATAGAGATTTACGTCATACCTCCTGATACGAAGGATTTGCCGGGACGATTCACCAGCTGACTTGGTGTACGGAACGGGGAAGGATGGAGTTCCTGCAAGATCGGCCGGCATCAACGCGGAGGTGTCCGTGGCGTTGCCCACGGCTATTAAATTGCACGCCTTCGGCGTGCTCATTGGTTGTTCCTGCGATGATCCGTGGGCGACGACTATTGAATCGTACGCCTGTGTCGTGGGCGTGAAACCTGAGCCCTTCACCTCGGTGAGCCGTGCAGTTCTAGGGCCGGCGGCAGACTGTTCTTAGCATGGTTTCGCCGGCAGTACGGGGTGCTGCGTCTTGCCAGGGGTCGCCATCATGATTAGTGGTTTCTAAAATGTCACCGCTCTTGTCATATTCAATTACGGTCTTAACTCGCAATTGATTCGTCTTGCATTTGAACTCGTACAGGACGAGGGCGTAATTCGAGTCTGTATTCTTGTGCTCTTCCTTGATCCAGGACTTGAGCATGCTGGTCTTCGCATCACAGCTTGTTTTGCGCGGATTATACCAGAAATGCTTATTAGCTGATTCGCCCAGAGAGAACCACTTATCAGCGAGGTTGGACTCGGCGATCATGTCCGCACGGTTTCTGTAGTAGACGCCGCACGCGGAATACGAGGGTTTATCTTCATTCGCAGTCGGTTTCGGAACGGGCTTTTTCTTCGCAGGCGTTGCAATGCCCTCGCTTGTTCTGCCGCCTGACGCTCCGCTATTGCTGTTTTGGCCGAACGATGAGGCCAAAGCCAATAGGAGAGTTAGAACGAGGATCGCCTTACGCATAGAGCGGCGTTATATCACCAATTCGAAGAAGAAAAAAGATGTAAGCAGTCAGCGGTGAGCAGTGAGGAGGTCAGTACCAGGAGCCGATGTTCCCCTCTCCGTTGGGAGAGGGGCCAGGGGTGAGGGTGCGCAGCATAGCGATCGGGTCGTCTTCAAAGACAAAATACAATTACGATCGAGGTGCTAAGCCCTCGCCCTATCCCTCTCCCAATGGGAGAGGGAACACCCGGTCGCTAAGCTTCGCACCCTCACCCAACCTCTCCCAAAGGGAGAGGAGAAAAAACCGCTCCTCGGTACTGACAAATCATCCCTCACGCTGACAGAGCCAACGACGAAGTTTCAAAGCAACTCCGAATATCGTTTGCTTCGACGGTGTCACGCTCGAGCAGCATCTCGACCAGGCGAGAGATTGATTCCTGCTGGGAAGTAACAACCTCGCAGGCTCTCTCCAGTTGCGCATTGATGATCTGATTGGTGGCGTCGTCGACTCGATCTAGAAGACTTTGACTTTGATATTCGCCCTGCGAGTCGCCGACATAGATCGGACCCAACGGGCTCATGCCGAATTCGCCAACCATCTTTCTCGCGATCTCAACCGCTCGCTCGATGTCGTTCGATGCTCCCGCGGTCATTGTGTCCAGCACAACCTGTTCGGCCGCGCGCCCGCCCAGCAGCACCGCAATCTGATCTTCCAGATACTCGAGTTTCTTCATCAAGCGATCGCGCTCCGGCAAAGACTGTGTAACTCCCAGCGCACGTCCACGAGGCAGGATGGAAACTTTGTGGATCGGATCGCCATTCTTCACCGCCAGGCCCACAGCGACGTGTCCGGCTTCGTGCACAGCAGTCGCATAGCGCTCATCTTCGTCCATCATGAACCCTTCGCGCTCGGCGCCCATCAGGATCCGATCGCGCGCCGTTTCAATATGTTTGCGTCCGACGGAGTCCGCAATGTCTCGCGTGGCGGCGATGGCCGCCTCGTTCAGCAGATTGGCCAGATCGGCCCCGGAAAAGCCCGGCGTGCCGCGCGCGATCCAATTGAGATCGAGTTCATGATCGAGCGGGATATTTCGCGCGTGCACTTTCAGAATTGCTTCGCGACCTCGCAGGTCAGCCAGGTTAACCATGATCTCGCGATCGAACCGTCCCGGGCGAGTCAGAGCGTGATCGAGGACGTCCGGACGATTAGTCGATCCGATGACGACGATGCTGGATGACTGGTTAAAGCCGTCCATCTCTATCAACAACTGATTAAGTGTCTGGTCCTGATCGGCTGAGCCGGAGTCGTTGCCACGACCGCGCTGGCGACCCAATGCATCAATCTCGTCGATGAAAATAATGCAAGGCGAAAGCTTCCGCGCGCGGGCGAAAAGCCGCCGCACACGCGCCGCGCCGACACCCGCAAATTTCTCCTGGAAACTCGAGCCGGATACTGATAGAAACGGAACGCCCGCCTCACCTGCGGCCGCACGCGCGAGCAGAGTCTTGCCGGTGCCCGGCGGGCCATACAGGAGGATGCCGCGCGGCGCTCGCCCACCGAGCCGTCCAAAGCGGATCGGGTCGCGCAGAAATTCGATTGTCTCAGACAGTTCCGCCTTTGCTTCGTCAACGCCCGCAACGTCGGCGAAGGCAGCACTTTGCTTGCCACTGTGATCGGCGAGACTGAAGTTAGCGCCGCGACCATTTACTGTGGCATGCACGCGCCAGCCGGCCAGGCCGAGCAAAAGGCAAACGAGGACCGGCCATGAATAGATTAAGACAGTGCCGGCGAAAGTCGGTTGTGTCGAAGCAAACTCAACCGGTACGCCATTCCTTCGGAACAACTCAACGATCGTTTGCCGGAAAGACTCGCCGGCCACGGTAGTCTGAAACACCGCGCCGTCCCCGCGCCTCACGAGCAGGGAGTCGTTATCGACGAGTACAGACGCGGCCGAACCACCTTCGGCAATCGCATAAGCTTCGGAATAATTTATCGTCTGAACGGACGACTTGCTGTGGCGATAACGGATGACTGATATCGAACCCGTCATCAGTGCTGTCGCGATTATGATAAGGAGAATCAAAGTCGTTCGCTGTGAACGACCGGCAAACTTCTTAATACGAAAAGCCATAAAACCTTTCAGGGGATATCGCAGCAAGCTTCGACACTTGCGGCGAGTAAATCAAATAATCCGAAAGCAGCTAAAGGATTGAAAGCGAAGGCGTGCCGGGGGAACGATACAACGCAAAACCCTGTGAGCTATCAAAAAAATGCGCTTGCCGTGCGACAAGCAGTGCCAATTTAGCAATCCTGCGCAATGAAAGTCCAGCGAAATCTGGGGAGATGGTGGATCCTTTTTCAGCCTCGGGGTGCCAGGACCGGCGGACATGTACGTGCGTTCCGAGCGCCACGAGACCTTCCTAGCCGCCTCGACGCCTTCCCAGCACCGCGAGGCGCATTCGATAACGGACATTGAACCTATTCTGAAGACGCGACGCAGAATTTTTGAAAATGAGTCGCGCTTTCCCAGTTGCATGAGATAAAGACTCATGCACTCTGACAGTGCCGCACTTCCGTACACTCTGACGCTTTCGGCCACACATTGATTCAAGCAGGCAACGAAATTCGCTGAAATCCAGCGAAGGCATTGGGCCCGCGCATCCGAGGCATGGACATTGCGAACAACCAACAACAGTTAAGGTAATTTCCATTGTTGATAAGGGAGGAACGCGACAATGTTGTGGACAATCTTTGTGATTCTGTTGGTCCTGTGGTTGGTTGGGTTGGTATCAAGTTACACAATGGGTGGATTCATCCATTTGTTGCTGGTACTCGCCCTGGTCGTTCTGATAATTAACCTGGTTACCGGCCGGGAAACGGTGTAAGTGAAGAGTCGATATTCGTCACATTGTTTTTTCTTCTCTCACTCTCCCACAGGGAGAGGGCTGGGTGAGGGCTTACGAAGCGTCGGCTCCGATTGATATTTTTCTCTTTGAATGCACTCGCCAATCATGTAGCGCAAATAAGAAAATAGATTGTACTTAGCTCAAACCCCTCAGCCCCGGCCCTTCTCCCAAAGGGAGAAGGGAGACAAACCCTCCGATTCTTCTCCCAAAAGGGAGAAGGGAAACAAACCCTCATCCGATTCGTCCCCAGGGAGAAGCGAGAGAAACTCATCGCTTCTTCAGCGCGTGGGGAAAAGCGTCGGCGATCGCGTTTAATTCGAGGTCGTGTTCCAGCAGTGCTTTTAGACCCGCAAGCACCCAGGTGAATCCACCCTTCGAATCAAGCGCATCTTTTACCACCTTGTCTCCATCTCCCTGGAATCCTGAATTTGTAATCGTGACGTAGGTGGTGTCGTTCTCGAAAGGAGTGAAGACCCACTCGACCGTCGTCATCGAACCATAGTTTCCCCACTCGAGCAATATTCTTTTGTTTGGTTCTACCGCTTTGACATCTACCTCGATGGACATTCCATACATCTCCCACGTCCAGACGATGTGCTTGCCCGTCTCCAGACGTCCGGTACTCTTGGTGAACCAAAACCTGCTGGTAGTTTCCGGATCGACAAAGGCTGCGAAAACCTCCGCCACCGGCTTGCGGATCAGCATCTCGGCTTTGGCAATGGGCGCTTGTGTCAGTTGAAGGTTTGCCATGGTTCGGATCCTTTCGTTTCGGCTTTTGTGAGTGGTTAGCACAGCATGCACGCTGAAAGCGTGCAATTCATATATTTTCCGGCAGAACTTTGAGCGCGATTTTGCGGCGCAAACGAGAATCCTTCGCCAGAAACACTTCGCCCATCCCACCCTCGCCGATTTTTCTGACGATACGGTAGTGAGAAATATTTGAGTTGTTTGACAACGACTCAAGCATAGAATTCTGTTCTCACGGCTTCACGGCTCAAGCCCCATCCGGCGCCCGCGTTCTGAAACCGCGAGACGGCGATTTGTTCGATTTGTTTGGTCTTTATCTTGTGCGGTTTCATTCTGCAGGATTTGTGTCGGCAGGCATCGCTTACGCGTGCGGCGGGAAGGATTAAAGTACTTGAGGATTCGGCGTGGGAAGATTTGAAGGAGCCTGCTATCATCACGGCAAAACTTCAGCCTCTCATCCATGTATGTCTGATGGCTTTGGGGCAGTATTTTATCAGCGTGATAGATTATCATAGTAAACCTCAAAGCACGTGCATCTTGTTATATTGTTCTCGTTTGCGCTTCAGGGCCATGAGGCTGCCTCTAAACTGCAACGGGATTAGGTGATCTTCTTCATCCTCACACCTTACTGCTATTAAATCCTTTACTCGTTCATTGCATGGCTGCGGGCGTGGACAACGTGCCAGTGACAAAACGCGTCGCATTACTGCCGGCGGTTTCGCCTTTCAGCTTAGAATTCCCGACACGGAATTCCCGTCATGCCGTTTCGGTAGGTTCCCCAACTTTCAACCAATTTAACCAAAGAAAGGAAAGGACTGATGGATGTTACGAAACAATATGACGACGCGGAGCGCCTCTTTCTTAAGAACCAGGCGCAAGAGCTGAGGAACAACAACCAGCCATGCGAACTTCACACGCGGACGCAGGGGTCACTCTATCGGGGCCGCGTATTGCAGGCGGACGATGGTGGAATCGTGTTCCAACAGGAAGACGGCCGGCGCATCGCCGTGCCCATCTCGTTAGTGGAGAAGTTTGTCGGCATCCCGATTTCCTGGAGCCAGAAGACCGGCGATCTGGCGCGCAGTGCCGCCGCTGGTAGCGGCACTCCTTACTAAAACGCCGCCTTAAGCTCGGAACAAAATAGCGCGAGGCTGTTCTCCCCCAGCCTCGCTCTTTGCTGCTTGCTTCTGTAGACACTTTCAGACCGGATGGTGTCGCACCCTATGTCAAAACACCGACTGCCCCGGTCTTCCGCTGTAAGAGCAATTCTCGTCAGCGTTCTAACCGTCGAGCAAATTGCTCTCTCGGTCCGAGATGAGTAAGCGCGCTCCCAATTCTCTTATGTTTCAGAAGCAATTGTGATCGGAATTTGGATCATTATGATCAATGCTCCCGCGTGAAGCTCTTTAGACTCATCTCTCGGTTGTATACTTAGCGGTCCACCCCGAAACAATGTCGCTCCCTCTGGGAAATCCAGGGGCCGAGGTGCGTGAAAGGAGACATTATGAGTCAACGCTTGAATTACTATGAGCAATCCCCAGAGTTGGCACAAAAGCTCTTTGAGTTTGGTCAAACCGTGAAGAACAGTTCGCTGGGAAACACGCTACTGGACCTTGTAAACATAAGGCCCTCTCAGCGGCAGCCGATCTCTTATTCGCATTTTTTCAGGAGCTCGGACACAGCTTGACTCTGGCACGCTTGGAGCCGCCTGCTTCATTGTGATTGCAATCGTCCCACCCCTGCTCGTCATGCATGCTCTAATCTTTCGGTTTCTCGCCGTCAAGAACGTTCGCACAGGGACCTAAGACTGGTTGGTGTCAGGACTAGAGCATTCTCGCATTCACCCGCGGTATCAGCCTGAAATCTTCGTCGGGGTAAGCCAAGATTCTTAAGAGTCGATTTTTTGAGAAATCGTGATCGTTTTTCACTTCAATGTGTGTGCGAAAGTGTCTGCTGCAGAAAACGGGCGACGCCAATATTAACTGGGTCGCCCGTAACTCGCTGAATTACAATTAACGCCGAAAAATATTGGTGCCCGCTAGTAGATTCGAACTACTGACCCCTCGCGTGTGAAGCGAGTGCTCTACCACTGAGCCAAGCGGGCGTAAGTCCTTTAGAATCAACGAATTATACGGGCAGTTGGCCCTCAGATTTAACTGCTAATCTCACCGCGAACGTCGGCATATTATACGATCGTGCCCGCTTGCGCTAGCGGTAGGGGCACTCGTTTGGTTTCAGCTTCCCAAGTTGGTAATACGAGTTCGATTCCCGTCGCCCGCCCCATTTCCTTAGCAAATTCACATACTCAATTTTCAAGAGTTAAAGAAACTTTAGAAACGGACACGCACACGTTCCGCAAACTCTCTCTATGTAACTGTCAGCCTGTAGGGATAACACTCGCAACGGATTTTAAGTCCTGTCAAAGGCATCTTACCTGATCTCACGAAATGAGATGAACCAATATTTACCGCACTTGCAGCCGTCAAAGTCGCGCTTCGTCCGGTTAGGTCTCGCGACAAAATGTCGTCATCTTAGCGTCATCGCGGCAGCTCAATATCAGAACGATCCGCTAACGAAAGTCTCGTCGTAAGGTTTTGCAACTGTCAGCGACCAATGTAGGTGCTGTGAGCTTAAGGCACGTGTAGTAACGGCTGATCGCTTGTACGGTCGGCTGTTATATGGAGTAAAGAGATCAACAACAATAAGGAGCAACAGAAATGAAATCAGTAATCAATCGCGTAATCGTTAGCATCGCGCTCGTGGCCTTGGTTGGCGCGACAGCGCTGGCCAAGACCAACATGCGTACCGTTTCTATTTCGTCGGACATCAAAGTCAACGGCACTATCGTTAAGAAGGGCGAGTACGGCGTCAGGTTTGATGAAAAGAGCGGCGAGCTTTCATTCGAAAAAGACGGAAAGGTGGTCGCGAAAACGACGGCCAGGTTAGAGAACCGCAATCGCAAGGCGGCCAATACCGAAGTCCAGACGATCCTCGAAGGCATGGACCAACGCTTAGTCGGAATCGCCTTTAGCGGCAGCGTCCAGAACATTGTCGTGAGTTCGACTGCGATGCAGGCTGGCGGAAACTAAGCAGGAGCGCCAGCGCAATAGTGATTCTTGCACCTCGGTCTCGTTTGAGTTCGAGGTGCATTTCGCTTTCAGACCTCAGCGCCACAAGTAAACGACGACCACACCAACCAAAACTCCGATGATGGTGAAAGCCAGTACCAAACTGCGCCACACAAAGCGCTCGATCATTCTCTCCGCCTCAAGATTCATTGCGCATCCAGGGCAGCCGCGCGCAGTGTTTTCCAGCAGATGACCGCAATCACGACACGCCCTTCTGCCTATCGATTGATCTGTCTTCATTTCTTGAGAAACCACGTTCTGATTTACTGCCAAGCCTAACCTGAACTAATCTAGTGCGCGACCTGGTATGAGCGCGCCCCAACCTAATCTCGATAAGTTAACTGCCGACCCTGGCAGATGGCTGGACGATCACGGCGACTATCTTTTCAAGTACGCGAGCTTCCGACTTCGTGACGATACCGCTGCCGAAGACGCCGTGCAAGAGACGTTTCTCGCGGCGCTGAAGGCTTACGAGAAATTTGAAGGGCGGGGATCGGAGCGAACCTGGCTGGTTGGCATACTCAAACACAAAATAATCGATCATTTTCGGAAGATTGAGCGCGAAGCTCCCATCGGCGAAGGATTCGATGAAGGTCCCGAACATGCTGAGTTCTTCGAAAGAACTGATGAGTGGGTAGGGCATTGGAACGCCGACCGCGCCCCGAGCGAATGGCATGCTACCCCGGCCGAGTTGATCGAGCGCAGCGACTTCTGGAAGGTCTTCAGCAACTGTCTCTCGCCGCTACCACAGCGCACCGCCAGCGCCTTTACTTTGCGTGAAGTGGACGGTTTGAAGAGCGAAGAAATTTGCGAGATTCTTAGCATTAGCGTAAACAATCTGTGGGTAATGCTTCATCGAGCGCGTTTGCACCTACGAAACTGTCTCGAAATAAACTGGTTCAAGCAGCCGGAAAGATGACATGGCCATAAAGGCGTACGACAAATTGAAGCATACGATCCGCTACTGGCTCTTGCGGAAGCTGCCCACCTGTCAGCAGACCGTCGAAAAGATCTCACAATCGATGGAGCGGAAGCTGACGCTGCGCGAGCGAATCGACCTTAAGCTTCATTTATGGATCTGCGCCTGGTGCCAATGGTATCTGGAGCACTTGCAACTCATTCGTGATACTGCGCGTGCGAAAGGTGCTGAATCTCCCGATCTCGAATCAACGAGTCCCTCACTTTCTGCTGAAGCCCGCGAACGGATCAGACGCAAACTCGCCGGCGAGAGCTAGTCCTAACTGTAAGGTTCTTCCCAACACTCCGACAAACTCATGGAGGGAGCAGTTTGTTTTGTTTGCTGCAATGAGTATCGAACGCAGCTCAGCGTTTTTCATTGCCATCTCCCTCTGGGAGAGCGTTGGGTGAGGGCTTAGCGCGCTAGACCCTCTCCCCTGACCCCTCTCCCAGTGGGAGAGGGGAAGAAGCATTATGAAGTCTGCAAATCACAATCATCAGCATGCGCCGAATCGCTTTGCGGTGATTCCGACCAGCGTGCGTTTGAATGCGGATCCGCAATACAGCGGCAAAGGTGTGACAATCGCGTTTCTTGATTCGGGTTTCTATCCGCATCCTGATCTCATCGAGCCAACTAATCGAATAATTGCCTATCATGATTTGACGAAAGAGCGCCTATCGCTCAATTCGCATGATCCATCTGAGTCATGGCAATGGCACGGCACGCAGACTTCAATCGCCGCAGCCGGTAACGGTCATTTGTGCGACGGAGTCTATCGAGGGCTCGCTTATGAATCTCAGCTGGTGCTGGTCAAAGTCAGCCAGAACGGCCGGATTACCGAAGAGAACATTGCACGTGGCATTAAGTGGGTAATCAAAAATCGCGAACGCTACAACATCCGCGTATTGAATATTTCATTAGGCGGCGACGAAGATGTTCCGTGCTCAATGAGCATTATCGATCAAGCTGCCGAAGAAGCGATCAAGAACGGAATCGTGGTCGTGGTTGCGGCAGGAAACTCAAGCGATGGCCATTCAATTCCACCTGCCAATTCGCCTTCAGTAATCACAGTTGGCGGATACCATGACAACAATCAATTGAATGGGAGCGGACTGGATCTCTATCACTCGAACTTTGGCGCGACAGCTGATGGAACAATTAAGCCGGAAATTGTCGCGCCGGCGATGTGGGTGGCCGCGCCGATTCTTCCCGGCACACGCCTTTACGATCGAGCGGAAGCGTTGTCACATTTGGCAGCGGCACCCGACTATCAATTGCCAAGTATGGCTCGCGAATTCGAAGAGAAGGCTGAGCTACCCGAAAATCTCCGTTTCGCCGACCCGGCCGAAATTCGCAGTTTTGTTGAGGGTTCTTTGAATCAGGAGAAAATTGTCGCGTCACACTATCAGCATGTCGATGGAACCTCGTTCGCCGCGCCGATTGTTTCATCGATCGTCGCCCAGATGATCGAAGCGAACCCGAAGCTGACGCCCGAAGCAGTCAAGAACATTCTGATTTCGACCGCTGATCGAATCTCGAACGCGCCCGCGATTCGCCAGGGTTTTGGTGTCGTAAACGCAAGACGCGCAGTTGAACTGGCAAAGAACGAGCATCATGCCCTGAATACTGTTGGTTGTAGTCTGCCACGAATCGAGGACGGTCACCTGATCTTCGTCTATCACGACGACGCAGCGAAAAGCGTGGCGCTCGCCGGTGATTTCAATGGCTGGAATCAGGCTGTCCATCCGCTGAAGAAAGACGGTTCGGGTCTCTGGCTTGTAGAACTGAAAACATCTGCCTCGGGTCGTTATCAATACAAATTCATCGTAGACAACAAACGCTGGACCGAAGATCCGAGCAATGGAATGAAGGTGTCGGATGGCTATGGCGGCTTAAACTCCTTGCTAGTAATTGAATGAGAAAAAGAAGCTCCATGCTTAAGAAAGCCATCCATTGAAACCATACAACACTATCAGAAGACGCCTTCGCCGATCGCTGCTTCGTACCTTGCAGCCCTGCAGAAGGATTGTTCCGTTGATGTCAGAGTCTCTGGAGCGACGGCTCTCAATCCGTGAGTGTCTGGGACTGCGTTTGCACTTATTCGTTTGCGCGTGGTGCGCGCGTTATCTCAAGCAAATCAAATCTCTCCGCTTCATTCTCCGTGGACAGAGTTCGCAGCTTTCGACCGAGTTGGTCCCATCGCTCGCTGATGACAGCCGCGAAAGGATTTCGAGAGCTCCTCCGACTATTAGCATGAACATGGAGTTGTTCACGAGGAGCTGGGAAAAATTATGCGACGCAGGTTACGAATCAGAAAGAGACTTCAGCGCAACCGATTGAACGCGCGGAAGGCATTTGCCAAGCAGGGTCGGCGCGCAAGCAAAACAGACAACTACAACATCTGTCTGGTCAGCGCCGTTTAACCGATCCTTTTCCAGGCTAAGAGAGCGTCGCCGCAAAACCAATAATCAGTAAAGGAATCGCGCGAGCTGCGCGACGAAGCAGATGGAACTGTCGATTTCTGACAATACAAGTGTGTTCGATAGCCTGCGGCGGCGAATGATGATGCCGGAACCCTGGAGAGTTATCGAGCCGCTGCCAACCGCGAATCAGTGGAGCGATCGGATGATCGAAGCGCTAAGACAACATTGGCCTGAATACCTAATGGAAGGGGCGGAGCTGGGACTGTTCATGATCTCAGCTTGTGCCTTCACTGTGCTGCTCTATCACCCCGCATCAGCGGTCGCTCAAAACATTCATAGTGAGACATTCCGGCGGCTGCTTATGGGCACCGCGATGGGTTCGACGGCGGTCGCCATCATCTTTTCGCCGCTCGGCAAACAATCGGGCGGGCACTTCAATCCGTCAGTGACTCTGACATTTTTCCGGCTCGGCAAAATCGAAGCCTGGGACGCAGCCTTCTACGCCCTATTTCAATTTGTGGGGGCAGTAGCTGGAGTGCTCATCGCCTCGTTAGTGCTCGGCAAACTGGTCTCGCACATGTCGGTGAACTATGCGGCGACGGTTCCAGGACCTGCTGGTGTGATGGCCGCTTTCGTCGCGGAACTCGCGATTACCTTCATCCTGATGACCGTGATCCTGAATGTTTCGAATACAAAGCGCCTCAGCCGCTGGACCGGGTTGTTCGCGGGGGCGTTGGTCGCAACTTACATCACGATCGAAGCGCCGATTTCAGGCATGAGCATGAACCCGGCGCGCACCCTCGGATCGGCGTTTGGCGCGCATGTTTGGACTGCGCTCTGGATCTATTTCACCGCGCCGCCGATGGGAATGCTTCTGGCGGCCGAGGTTTATCGACGGATTAAGGCGGGTCGCGCAGTCGCTTGCGCGAA
>WNGF01002357.1_pt1 | contig 37421 bp, 42 predicted proteins | sample 5400641 | NCBI WGS metagenome assembly WNGF01 (sample SAMN13153371, study PRJNA577476) | soil metagenome | isolation source: 80 cm soil or saprolite under grassland replicate 2 | place: USA:California | collected 2016-06-15 | reverse complement strand
AGCGATGATCGAGACGGCGCTCACGGCGGAGCGGATTCGCGCGAACACGGCGGCGGGGTACTGGCGCGACGAGACCGTCGACACCTATCTCGATCGCTGGGCGACGGAGCGGCCGGCCAAGACGGCGGTCGTGGACGCGAGCGGGCGGCTCACGTGGGCGGAGCTGGCGCGGACCGTCGAGCGCGTCGCCTATGGGCTGGCCGAGCACGGCATCGGTCCGGGCTCCGTCATCTCCTGCCAGCTGCCCAACTGGACGGAGTTCGTCGTCCTGGCGCTCGCGGCGACGCGCCTCGGCGCGATCCTGAACCCGATCCCGCCCACGTACCGGGCCAGCGAGCTGCGCTTCATGCTCGAGACGCTCGAGGCTCAGGCGCTCGTGATTCCCGGCCGATTTCGCAACTTCGACTACGTCGAGATGGCGGCAGAGCTGCGCGCGCACGCGCCTCGGCTGGAGCGGGTCTGGGTGGCGCGGGGAACGCCGGAGCCCGCCATGCTGTCGTTCGCCTCCTTGCTCGACACGGCATGGGAGGCTCGGGCCGGCCGCCGTCCGCTGGACGGCACCGATCCCAACGCGGTGAGCGAGGTCATCTTCACCTCGGGGACGACGGGGGAGCCCAAGGGCGTCATGCACACGTCGAACACCGTGCTCTCGATCATCTATCCGCTCATCGAGCGGCTGCGCTTCAGCGAGCGCGACGTCACGCTCATGTCGTCGACGTTCGGCCACCAGACGGGGTTCCTGTACGGCTACTGCATGACGCTGCTCCTCGGGGGCACGGGCGTGTGGCTGGACGTGTGGAACGCCGAGGCGGCCGTGGGTCTCATCGAGGCCGAGCGCGTGACGTTCACGATGGGGGCCACGCCGTTCCTCCAGGACCTGACCTCCACGCCGGCGCTCGGCCGTCACGACGTCACCTCGCTCCGCGTCTTCATCTCCGCCGGCGCGCCCATTCCGCGCAAGCTCGTCGAGGATGCTCGGCAGCGTCTCGGGTGCGCCATCTCGGCGGGGTGGGGGATGACGGAGAACGGCTGCGTGACCTGCAACGGCCTCGACGACCCCGACGACAAGGTCTTCGGTACCGACGGCCGTCCGCTGCGGGGGATGGAGGTCATCGTCGTCGATGCCGACGGCCGCGCCCTGCCTCCCAAGACGGAGGGCGATCTCCTCGTCCGGGGGCATTCGCAGTTCGTCGGGTACTGGAAACGGCCGGAGTTCACGCGGGACGCGCACACCACGGACGGATGGTTCAAGACGGGGGACCGGGCGACCCTCGACGCGAGCGGCTACCTGTCGATCGTGGGACGCTCGAAGGACCTCATCATTCGCGGGGGCGAGAACATCTCGGTCGCCGAGATCGAGAACCTGCTGTTCACGCATCCGAAGGTCGCCGCCGTGGCCGTCGTGGCCATGCCCGATGCCCGTCTCGGGGAGCGGGCCTGTGCGTTCGTCATCCCGCGGCCGGGCGATGCACCGACGCTCGCGGAGCTGGTGGCGTTCCTCGAGGCGCATCGGCTCGCCCGGCACAAGTTTCCCGAGCGGCTCGAGCTGGTCGGCGAGTTCCCCATGACGCCGAGCGGGAAGATCCAGAAGTACAAGCTGCGTGAGGCCGTCGCGCGCGGGCTGGGGCTCGGACCGCCGCGCTGATGGCCGTGAGCCCGCCGCGGCTGTGGCCGGTGTTCGTCGCCTACGTGCTGGCCTTCGTGTCCATCGTGAGCTTTTCGCTCGTCGCCGCGGTCATGATCCGGGCGGCGTACCCGGAGCTCTCCGAGCGCGAGGTCTTCGACGGGCTGCCCGGGCTGCTCGCGGGCGGGCTGGCCTCGTCGGCCGGGCTGCTCGTGACGCTGTCGATCGTGGCCCGCCCGCTCGATCCCGCGCGCCTGCGGCTCGTGCCCGGCCGGGAAACCGGCGATCAGCTCGCCGCGATGATCCTGGGCACGCTGGCCCTCGGCCAGGTGCTCGACTCGGCCACCGTGCTGGCGGGGCTCGCCAATCGGGGCGCGATGGCCTTGATCCGCCGCGCCCTCGAGGGCGCCGCCGGTCCCGAGCTGTTCGCGGCGGTCGTGGTGATCGGCGTGTTCGCCGGCTCGGCCGAGGAGGTGTTCTTCCGCGGCTACATGCAGGCGCGCCTGCGCGAGCGCTGGTCCGTTCCCGTCGCCGTGATCGTGACGAGCGTGGCCTTCGGCCTGCTCCATCTCGAGTGGTTGCACGCGGTGCTCGCGCTGTCCCTCGGCGTCTGGCTCGGCCTCATCACCGAGCGGGCGGGCAGCGCGCTGCCCGCCGTCGCCGCTCACGTGATCAACAACGTCGTCTTCACCGTCCTCACGGCCACGGTCGGCACCCTTCACGACCGTTCCCTCAACATGATGCTACTGACCGCCTCGGCCGTGCTCTTCTGCGCCTGCGTGTTCTGGATCTGGCGGTCGCCGCCGGTCGGGAAGCCGACGCCTGGGGTCAGACTTTGACTCTTACCACTTCGAGACCCGTGTACTGTGATGGTATTCGGGAGTCGCGAAGTGGTAAGAGTCAAAGTCTGACCCCAGGAGAGACACCATGGCCGAGCTGACCCGGCGGTATGTCGTGATGACGATGGCGACCGAGGCCCCGTTCGACGTCCGCGACCCCGAGGGGGTCTTCGTGCTCAAGCCGTGGAAGGATCCCGCGGCGCTTCGCGCGCTGCGGGCCTACGCGGACTGCTGCTATCCGGAGCTGGCCACGGACCTCGCCGACTGGATCCGCGCGATCGAGCGCGGGCCGATGGTCCATGGCGGTGTCGGCCGCCGAAACGAGGACCACACGCGGGCGACGGCGGCGCCGCGGCGAACGCCTCGGCCGACCCGGGCGCCGAAAGCGCGCCGGGGGGTCGTGGGGAAACCCGCCCGCGCGAGCAAGAAGAAGCGCCGCTCGTGACCGGGTCGCTGGTCGCCGCGCTCGTCGACGCTCGCCAGCGGCCGCACCTGATCGCGCCGCCGAGTGAGACGACACCGCTCTCGCTGGAGGAGGCGTATGCGGTGCAGGACCGCGTGCGCGAGACACTGGTGGCTGGCGGCGAGCGGGTCGCCGGCTGGAAGGCGGCCTTCACCAGCGCGGCGATGCAGAAGACCTACGGGGTGACGGAGCCCGTCTGCGGCTTCCTGCTCGCCGGCGGCGTGCTGGGCAGCGGCGCCGAGGTTCCGATGTCGCGCTTCGTCGTGCCCATCGTCGAGGCGGAGATCGCCTTCGTGATGCGCTCCGACCTCGCCGGCCCCGGCGTCACGCCGCCGCGCGCGCTGCTGGCGATCGAGGGGGCACTGGCCGCGCTCGAGCTGCCGGACTTCCGGATGAGCGGGAAACCCATCGGGTCCGATCTCGTCGCCGACGGGATCTTCGCCAACGCCATCGTCCTCGGCGCCGGCCTCACCCCGGTGACCCATCTGGATCTGGCGCTCGAGGGCCTCGTCTACGAGATGAACGGCGCCGTGGTCGCGACCAATACCGCGGCCGAGGTCCTCGGCAACCCGCTCCACTCGCTGACGTGGGTCGCCAATCACCTCGGCGCGCGGGGGCTCGGGCTTCGCGCCGGCGACATCGTGATGACGGGATCCGTGTCGCTCCTGCTCCGCCCCAGGGCCGGCGATACCGTCCGCGCCTCGTACACGCGCCTGGGGTCCGTGTCCGTCCGCTTCCGCTGATCGTGACCGCGACACAGCTCGCGGAGCTGACGCGGCGGCGGCTGGCCGCTCACGACCGGCGCGTCGCCCCCGACGGCCCCCTCATCAAGGCGGCCGTGCTGATCCCCATCGTCGACCGCGGCGAGCCGACGATCGCGTTCACCAAGCGCACGGAGCGCGTCGGCCAGCACAAGGGCCAGATGTCGTTTCCGGGCGGTGTCGTGGATCCCACCGATGCCTCGCTCCTCGACGCGGCCCTGCGCGAGTGCGAGGAGGAGGTCGGGCTGCCGCGGGCGCGCGTGGAACCGCTCGGCGCGCTCGACGACACCGAGACCGTCGCCACGCAATTCGTGATCACGCCGTTCGTGGGCCTCGTGCGGGACGCCGTGGCCTGGCAGCCCGACGGCGAGGAGATCGAGAAGGTGATCGAGGTCCCCTTCGCCGCGCTGATCGAGGAGGGGAGCTTCCGCGTCGAGACATGGACCCGGAACGGGGTCGAGCGGCCGGTCTACTTCTTCGACTACGAGGGCGAGACGATCTGGGGCGCGACAGCGCGGATCCTCGTGCACTACCTCGACCTCGTGAGACCCCGCTGACCCGCCCGCCGCCGGGCCTCTGCGCGCGGTGCCGTCACGCCCGCTCGTTGACCTCCGCGCGAGGCTCGACCTTCTGGCGCTGCGCGCTCAGCGACCTGGATCCGCGATTCCCGAAGTACCCGCGCCTTCCGATCGTGGAATGTTCCGGGTTCGAGCGCGGGCTTTGCCCGCGCAATCCCGACCTAGAGGGAGGCAGCGAAGCGGACCGATAGGCCCGCGAGCGTCGGAAGGGGGACAAAGTCCCCCTCCGAGTTTAGGGCCACCAGAGATAGAGGAACTTGGGACCGCCGGCGGCGAGAGCGGCCATCGGCCCGAGCATCGTGTCGACGCCGGCGATGGGCAGGTCGTCGGCGCGGGCGTAGTACGTCGCGCGGTACTGGCGCGGGCGGTGGTACACGATCACGCGCGCTTCGTCCACGCCCGCCGCCTTCTGGGCGAGCGTCACGACGTCGCTCATGTAGCCCACGCGGTCCACGAGGCCGTGGGCCAGCGCCTGGTCCGCCGTGTACACGCGCCCGTCGGCGAGCTTGCGCGCCGCCTCCGGCGAGAGCTTGCGATGCTCGATCACCTTGGCGAGGAACTGCCGTTGCAGATCGTCGATCACCGACTGGAAGATCGCGCGCTCTTCCGCCGTCAGCGGGCGGAAGGGGCTGCCCATGTCCTTGAGCTCGGCCGACTTGATGGCCGTGGTCGCCACGCCGATCTTCTGCATCAGGCCCTGGGCGTTGACGGTGATCATGATCGTGCCGATCGATCCCGTCACCGTGGTGGGATGGGCGACGATGGTGTCGGCGGCGAGCGCCACGTAATACCCGCCCGAGGCGGCGAGATCCATCAGGACGGCCACCACGGGCAGGCGACTGCGTTGCTTGAAGGTCTCGATCTCGCGGTAGACGATGTCGGAGGCCGTCACGGTGCCGCCGGGGCTGTTGATGCGCAGGATGACGGCGCGCACGTGGCGGTCCTCCTCCGCCTTCTTGAGCTCTTCCCGGATCCGCACGAGCATGGGGACGCGGGCCGGCGGCGTGCCCAGGCTGAGGATCGGCGTGGTGCCCTCGTCGCTCAGCATGCCGGAGACGTCCATCAGGAGGATCTTGGCGGCGCCCCGGCCCTCGACGGTCTCCTCCTTGAGCGGCTGGATCCGCGGGCTCAAGTCGAGGGAGATCACCGAGCATCCGGCGAGCCACCCGGCGATGACGATCGCCGCCACCGCCGCGGGCCATCGAGACTGCATGCGACGAGTATACCGAAGCCCGATCCCGTTGCGACCGCCTCGGCCGCCGCGGCATAATCCGCGTGTGACGACCCCCGCCCCCCTGACCCTCGACGACGTCCGCGCCGCGTCACGCCGGCTCCTCAACCGGATCCATCGCACGCCGGTGCTCACGTCTGCGGCGTTCGACGACGCGAGCGGCCACACGGTGTTCTTCAAGTGCGAGAACCTGCAGCGCGCCGGCTCGTTCAAGCCGCGTGGCGCCCTCAACAAGCTCCTGACCCTCACCGCCGAGGAGCGCCGTCGCGGGGTGGTCGCCTTCTCCTCGGGCAACCACGCCCAGGGCGTGGCGCTGTCCGCGCGGCTCGTGGAGACGACCGCGATCATCTGCATGCCGACGGATGCGCCGCGGCTCAAGCTGGACGCGACGCGCGGCTACGGTGCCGAGGTGGTGCTGTACGACCGGCAGAAGGACGACCGTGAGGCGCTCGCCCGCCGCATCGCGAGCGAGACGGGACGCGTCGTCGTGCCGCCCTTCGACGACTATGCGATCATGGCGGGGCAGGGCACGGCGGCGCTGGAGCTGCTGGAGGACGTGCCGTCGCTCGACGTCCTCGTCGCGCCGGTCGGGGGCGGCGGGCTGATGGCGGGCTGCAGCACGGTGGCCCGCGCCCTCTTCCCGGGCATGACCATCATCGGGGTCGAGACCGAGACCGCGAACGACACGTACCTCTCGCTGCGCAAGGGCGAGCGCGTGACCATCCCGCCGCCGCCGACGATCGCCGACGGCATCCGGCTGACGACCCCGGGGGCACTCACCTTCCCGATCTTGCAAGAGAATCTCACCGACATCGCGCTCGTCACCGATGACGAGGTCCGCGAGGCGGTCCGCTTCCTGGTCTCGAGCATGCGGATCGTCGTGGAGCCGACGGGCGCCGTCAGCGCCGCGGCCGTTCTCGCGCGCCGGCTTCCCGTCGAGCGGGGCGCCCGCGTCGGGGTCGTGCTCTCCGGCGGCAACATCGACCCCGCCATGCTCGTCGACATTCTCGAGGGCTGAAACGGGCGGAGGACGAGACCCCGCCCGGTCTTCGTCTACTGCACCGAGAAGGGCGCCGTGGCCAGCGCGAGGATCTCGTCGTTGGTGACGACGCCGTCGGCCAGCGCACCCGCTCGCAGGACGGCGATGAAGAACACATAGGACCCGCGCAGGTCCCCGGCTACCCACTGATGGGTGTAAAAGCCCGGCTGGTTCACCGAGAACGGCGTCCCCAGAGGGATCCCCGTCGCCAGCGGCCGAAACGACCCCAGGTTGGCGAGGCTGCCGATGACGATGCCGGTGGGTGTGAAGAACTGAATGGATCCGTCGGGTCTGAGGATGCCCACGTAGAAATCCGCCGAGCCCGGGTTGCCGGGGTTGTTGACGGAGCCTCCTGCCATGAGTGTCTGCCCGTTCGTGAACGTCGTCGTCGGGCTCACGGTGGCCTGAACGGTCAGCGACGCCGTCGTGAGCGCAAACGCCCCCCGCCCGTGGGTGAACGCGACGACCCGATTGGTGGCCGGGTTGATCTTCAGGTCGAAGACGGCGACGTTCGGCATCCCCGTCTCCGGTCCCATGTGGCCCCAGGTCCCGCCGCCGTCCGTGCTGGTCCACACGCCGAGATCGGTGCCCACGTACAGGGTGTTGGGGCTCGTCGGGTCGATCGCGATCGTGTTGTGAGGCAGGTTGACCGGCGGGCTGACGTTGGTCCAGGTCGGAGACGCCGCCAGGGCATTGGTCGTCTTGAAGAGATGCCCGGGCTGGCCGGGCGTGCCCTCGTCGAAGCCCGACAGCGTCACGTAGAGAACGTTCGGGTTGGTCGGATGAAACGCCAGGTCCGTCACCGCGCGATTGGGGACCGTGGCGCCCGCGTCGAGGTTCGTCCACGCGCTTCCGCCGTTCGCGGTCACACGCAGGGCCCCGTTGGCGCCGCCGGCCGCGTAGGTGTTGCAGCTGGTGTCGCTCGCGGCGAAGGCCAGACCGGAGACGTTCACGTTGAAGCTCCCGCTGTTGTTGTCCGACCACGTCGGCGGCGTCGCGCTGAAGAAGTTGGTGGACCGCCAGATCCTGGTGGTTCCCGCGATGAAGACGTCGTCGTTCGCCGGGCACTTCTCGAAGCGGGCGATGAAGGGGGCGTCGCTCCGGTCGATCCCCGACGTCGCCACGCTGAACGACGCGCCGGCGTTCGTCGTTCGCCGGATACCCAGGTTCTGGAACGACACGGCCCAGTTCGTGTCGGGATTGGTCGAGGAGATCGCGTTGCTCGCGCCGTCACCGCCGGGGCTCAGCGCGGACCAGGACGTGGTGCCGGTCCATGTCGACGTCCCGTTGTCCTGGGCCCCGCCGAGCGCGACGTTCGGGTTGGTCGGATGCAGACTGCCGTCGAAGAACTGGAAGGTCGACAGGTTCGTGTTGTGGTCGGCCCAGCTCGCCCCGCCGTCGACCGTGCTCCAGACGCCACCGTCGTTTCCCATGATCAAGCGGCCGCCCGCAAAGACCGAGGCGTGCTGGTCGACATGGATGCCTTGCGCGGGATTCGACGCTTGCTTGCTGATCTCCGTCCAGGTGGCTGACGCGCCGCAGTTCGTGCACTTCCACAGCGCCACGCCTCCGGCGTAGAGCGTGTCCGCGTTGCCCGGATCGACGATGACGGTCATGTCGTACCAGCATTGCTGTGACGGAGAGCCGACCTCCTCCTCGCCTTCGTCCTCCCGCGCGGGCCGGCCGCCCTCTCCGCCTTCCTCCGGGCCCGCGACACTGAACCCGCAGAAGCCGAAGGCGCCGGTGTCCGACGGTTGCGGGACAGAGACGAAGGTGGGCGTTCCGGACCACGCATTGTTGGTCCTGAACAGGCCGAGCAGGGCGCCTTCGGTGTCGCCGCCACCGCTGTTGAACGCGCGCTGAATGGCCACGTACAGCGTGTTCGGATTGGAGGGGGCGATGGCGAGGGAGATTCGTCCGACCTGCGCCTGGCTCCAGGGCCCGGTGATGACATCCCAGGTCTGACCGCCGTCCGTGGAGCGAACGAGGTTGTTGGTCGCGCTCTGGAAGGTATCCCCGATGCCCGCGTAGTGATGGTTGAAGTTGGTGGGATCCGTGGCGAGGTCCGATGCTGAACCGTCGCGTGTCCGGCTCCAGCTGGTGCCTCCGTCAGTCGATCGATAGACCCCTCTGGGCGGCAGGGCCGGCGCGACGCCGCTCACACGTCCGAAGAAACCGATCGTGGTCGCGGCCAACAGGATGTTGGGGTCGCCCGGATCCACCTTGAGGGCGCTGAAACTGTTCCTCCCGAAGGTCGAGGCGGCCAGCGGGCCCCACGTGTTGCCGCCGTCGGTCGACTTGAGAAGGCCCGCCCCGCCGTACGAATCGGTGGAGCGGTTGCTCTCTCCGGTGCCGGCGTAGACGATATTCGGATCGCTCTGAGCAAAGGCGAGGGCGCCGATGGCCAGCGAGGCCTGGCTATCGGTCTTCACGGTCCAGGTCGTGCCGGCGTCGCGCGTCTCCCAGATCCCCCCCTGCGCTGCCCCCACCAGCCAGCGGTTGCCGTCAGCGGGGTGGACCGCAATGGCCGCGACCCGGCCGCTCATCGGACGCGTGCCGACCGTCAGTCCGACCTGCCCACCCGTCTGGGGCGCCGGGCCGATATTGATCCAGCTCGTGCCCGCCACCGCCTTCGGCTGGGCCAGCTTCGTTCGCTCGATGCGCTCGAGGGCGCGGCGCTTGGCGTCGGCGGGGATCTCGCCCAGCGGATACGCGCGCTGCTGAAAGGCCCACCACCAGCTCTGGAACTGTCGGCTGTTGACCAGGTTCGGAAACTGCCAGGCATCCACCTGTGGCGCTGACTGCGCCCAGGCGCCGCCGGCGCCGGCGGCGAGAACGAGCGCGATCAGCGACGTGGTCGACAGCCGGCGAGAACGGCTCATGCGGAGGTCTCCTATGGCAAGACTCGAATCTCTGACACCCACCAGCGCGTCGCGCGGGTATCGCCCGCGAGGGTCGCGACCGCTTCGATTCGTTTGCCGGTGAGCTCCGGGGGCACGACGCTACACGAGAACGCTTCGACCGTGGAGCCGGGCAACATCAGATTTTCGTACTCCGGCGCCTCGGCCCTCGACGACACCACCGACAGCGTCACGGAGGAGACGGAGCGATCCGGATTCGATGGCAACGGGGGAACGGGCAGTGTCCCCGGAGCCCACACCGAGCGCTTGAGGACGTCGGCCACGATGCGGCTCGCGTTCGGCGGCGCTGGGCCGGGAGGGGCAGGGGCGGCCCCCGGGCCCGGCGAGGTCGTCCGGGGCGAGGTCGTCTCGCCTGACAGGCAATCGGGACCGCGATCCCGCACGTCCTGGCGTGCGGCGGACGCTTGCGGCTTGACGGTTGTCGCGACGGACCGCTCCGCGGCGCACCCGGTGACGGTGAGCAGGAGCAAGACGGGGATCGCCGCATGGTACGGACGCCGGCCGATCAATGCGCCGGGATGATCGGCGCAAACAGCCGCCGCGTCAACTGGCTTTCGGCCCTACCGCGCGTGAAAGGCGGGGATGACTTCTTCGGCGAGGCGCGCGAGCTGGCCGAGCATCGCGTCGGCGGGCACCATCGGGCGCAGGATGAACTTCGAGGCGCCGCCGCGGATGTACTGCTCGAGCCGCTCGACGAGGATCTCCGGGGGGCCGAAGGCCGCGCACTGCTCCAGCGTCGCGTCGTCGACACGGTTGCGCGGAATGAACGGCAGGGCCGCGGCGCGGGCGGTGGCGCGGTCGGCGGCAAAGCCGAAGTAGATCAGCACCCCGAAGTGATCGACGGGCACCTCGCGCCCCGCCCCGGCCGCGAAGGCCTGGGTCTTGCCGACCCCCGCCGCGAAGGCGTCCGGGGTGATGAAGGAGGGGATCCAGCCGTCGCCGAGCTGGCCGGCGCGGCGCATGGCGACCTCGGTGTTGCCGCCGATCCACAGGGGAAAGGGCTGCTGCCGGGGCCGGGGCAGGACCGTGACGCGCTCGAGCTGGAAGAACTCCCCGTCGAAGGTCACCTCGTCGTCGCTCCAGCACCGACGGAGGATCCGGATCGTCTCGTCGGTTCGACGGCCGCGCTCCTTGACCGGGATCCCGGCAGCACGAAACTCGCGGTCCTGCTCGGCGCCCACGCCGACGGCGGGCAGCATCCGCCCGTTCGACAGGTAGTCGATCATTGCCAGCTCGCGCGCGAGGAGGACCGGCGAGCGGAACGGGGCGATGAGGACGCTGGGCCCGAACTTGAGTCGCTGCGTGCGTGCGGCGACGGCGGCCATCGTGGTCATCGGCTCCAGCACGGGCAGGGGTGAGGTCAGCCGCTCCGAGAACCACACGGAGTCGATGTCGGTACGCTCGCAGAGATCGATGAAGCGCCAGAAGAGATCGACGCCGTCGCCGTTCGTGGTCCACGGCCCGGGCATGACGCCGATCCGATACTTGATCCGCATCCCACGCATGCTAACATGAACGCCGGTTCATCGGCCCGTCATGCGCGACCCCGGGAAGCCTCAGCAGATCATCGACGCAGCCATCCGCGTGTTCGCGCGGACCGGCTACTACAACTCCCGCGTGTCCGACATCGCCCGCGAGGCCGGCATCGCCAGCGGCACGATCTACCTGTACTTCAAGACCAAGGAAGAGATCCTGGTCTCGCTGTTCCGCGACAAGATGGCCGACTGGGTCGCCTTCGCGCGGCGCGAGATCGCGGGCGAGCCGGACCCCATCGCCAAGATCCGGCGCCTGATCGCGCTGCACTTCAGGGTGCTCGAGGCGAATCCCGATCTGGCCGAGGTCGTGCAAGTCGAGCTGCGCCAGGGGCACAAGTTCTTCCGCGGCGCCTCGGCGCACGAGGTGTCCGCGTACTTCGCGCTGATCGGCGGCGTGCTGGAGGAGGGAATCGCCAGCGGCCAGGTCCGGGGCGACCTGCCGGTCAAGCTCGCCACCAAGATGCTCTTCGGCGCCATGGACCAGGTGGCCACCTCGTGGGTCCTCGGCAAGCGCGCCTACCGGCTCGGCGATGCGGCCGAGGCGGTGGCCACGATCTTTCTCAAGGGAGTCTCGCCCGATGGCGTATGAGACGCTGCTGTTCGCCCGCGAAGACGCCTTCGCCGTCCTCACCCTGAACCGTCCGCCCGCCAACGCCATCAGCGAGCAGCTCGTCAGGGATCTCGCGGCGGCGCTGGCCGCGGTCGAGCACGACGACGCCGTCCGCGCGGTGATCATCACCGGAAACGGCGATCGGATCTTTTGCGCCGGCGCCGATCTCGGCTCGGCCTTCGCCGGCGGCGACATGGCGGCGTTCATCCGCTTCGGCAACGGCGTGCTGCGCAAGATCGAGCGCTTCCCCAAGCCGGTGATCGCGGCGATGAACGGTCACGCCCTCGGTGGGGGCTGCGAGATCGCCATGGCCTGCCATCTCCGCCTGCTCAAGGAGACGGCGCGGATGGGACAGACCGAGACGAACCTCGGTATCATCCCTGGCTTCGGCGGCACCCAGCGGATGCCGCGGCTCATCGGTCGCACCAAGGCGCTCGAGTTCATGATCCTCGGCACGCAGGTGCCGGCGCCGGAGTGCCTGGCCCTCGGCCTGGTGAACCAGCTGACGAAGGAGGGCGAGACGCTCGAGGCCGCCAAGACGCTCGCGCGCCAGATCGCCAAGCGCCCGCCTATGGCGACACGTCTGCTCATCGAGGCGGTCGACGACGGGCTGGCGGCGCCGATCGACCAGGCGCTCGAGATCGAGACGCGCGCCTTTCTGCAGACGCTCCGCACCGAGGACGCCGCCGAGGGCATCCAGGCGTTCTTCGCCAAGCGCGAGCCCGCGTTCAAGGGCCGGTAGCGTGGACCTCGGCATTCGCGGGCGGGTCGCGCTCGTCACCGGTGGCGCCCGGAGCCTGGGCCAGGCCGACGCGACCGTGCTGGCCGCCGAGGGCTGCCGCGTGGCTGTCTGCGATCTCAACGCCGAGGGCGCCGAGGAGACCGCGAAGACGATCAGCGCCGGCGGCGGGGTCGCGCGCGGCTACGCGTGCGACGTGCGGGAGACGGGCCAGGTGCGCGAGGCGGTGGCGGCCATCGAGCGCGACCTCGGGCCCGTCGACATCTGCGTGAACAACGCCGGGATCATCTACACCATGGGGCAGCTCAAGGACATGAGCGACGCGGACTGGGATCTGAACCTGGCCGTCAATCTCACCGGCACCTACAACGTCACGAAGGCCGTGTTCCCGGGGATGCGCGAGCGGCGATGGGGACGCATCGTGTGCATGGCGTCCATCGCCGGGCTGATGGGCGGCTTCGGGCAGGTGGCCTACGCGACGACGAAGCTCGGAGTGATCGGGTTCGCCAAGTCGGTCGCCCTCGAGGGCGCGCGCCACGGCGTCACCTCCAACGTCATCGCTCCGGGGATCATCGGCCCGAATGCGCAGCTGAGCCCGATGTACGAGCGCATGGTCAAGCGCGTGGCCATGCAACGTGCTGGCGAGCCCGAGGACGTGGCCCAGGCCATCGCGTTCCTGTGCTCGGAGCGGGCGCGCTACATCACGGGGGCCGTGCTCACCGTCACCGGCGGCATGGACCTCTTCACTTTCTGAGGGAGGACAGGGATGGCGACAGTCAAGGAGACGTTCGATCAGATGCCGAGCCGCTTCAAGTCCGACCGGGCGGCGGGCACCAACGCCACGATCCAGTACGACATCAGCGGCGAGGGCGGCGGCACGTGGCACGCCGTCATCAAGGACGGCGCCTGCACGGTGGCCTCGGGGCCGGGCACGAACCCGAGTCTCACGCTCCAGATCGCCGCGCAGGACTGGATCGACATGACGAGCGGCAAGCAATCGGGCCAGATGCTCTTCATGTCCGGCAAGCTCAAGCTCAAGGGCGACATGGGCCTGGCCATGAAGCTCGGGTCGATGTTCGCGATGTGAGGTCTGACGCGATGCGGAAAGATTTTGCCGCAGCGCTCCATGCTGAGATACTAAGGTAACAAGGGACGTCGGAGCGAAAAGGAGCCTCGCGCCATGGGGCAGGAACGGTTCGCCGACATCGTCGAGCGCTTCGCCAGCGGCTACCGGGATGGAGCGGCGGCGGCAGAGCCCGGGCCCGATACCGTGCGCCGCTGGCAGGAAGAGATCGAGCGCCAGCAGCGACGGACGCAGAACCTGGCGGAGATGATGCTCAACCCCACCGAGCCCAAGGTGGGGTGCACGCCGCGCGAGGAGATCTTCCGCACCAACAAGTCGCGTCTGTACCGGTATCAGTCCCGACGCACGCACCGGATCCCGCTGCTCTTCGTTCCGAACCTCGGCATCAGCCGCCCCTACATCTTCGATCTCCTGCCCGGCGGCAGCTTCATCGAGCACATGACGCGCGAGGGCTTCGACTTCTACCTGCTCGACTGGGGCGTCTTCGGCCCCGAGGACAACGGCCTGACCTTCGAGGACTGCGTCGTCAAGATCCTGCCGAAGATGGTGCGCCGGGTGCTGGAGACGTCCGGGGCCGAGGAGCTGTCGATCCTCGGCTACTGCATGGGGGCGCCGCTGTCGGTCTCCTTCGTGGCCTCGCACCCGGAAGTCCCCGTGAAGAACTACGTCAACATGGCCGGCCCCATCGACTTCTCGCAGATCGGCCTGTTCGGGCTCTGGCTGGACCGGCGCTACTTCAACGTCGATCGCTTCGTGGACACGATCGGCGCCGTGCCCGCCGACATGGTGAAGGCCGGATTCAAGCTCCTGAGGCCGACCATGGAGCTCTCGACGAACCTCAATCTGTGGTGGAACCTGTGGAACGACAAGTACGTCGAGGGCTTCAACGCGCTGAACAAGTGGGCCAACGAGTACGTGGCGTTTCCCGGCGAGTTCTTCCGGCAGTGGGTGCGCGATTTCTACCAGGGCAACAAGCTCTACCGCGGCGAGCTGGTCTTCGGTGGACGGCCGGTGCGGCTCGCCTCGATCACCGCTCCGGTGTTCGTCGTCGGCGCCCGGGAAGACTACATCGCGCCGCCGGGGTGCGTCCGCGCGCTCCTCGACGCCGTGTCGAGCCGCGACAAGGAATACGTCGAGCTTCCGGGAGGGCACATCTCGCTCATCGCGGGACGGGGAGCCTCGCTTCACTGCTGGCCCAAGGTCTCCGGGTGGCTGGCGCCGCGATCGTCATGACGAGGGAAATCTCATGACCGAGGCAGGCCCGCAGCAGCAGCTCTTCGAGATGTGGCGGAAGCAGCTCGAGGAGGGGGCGACCGCGTGGAGCAAGCTGATATCGCCCCCCACCGCCCCGCCTCCGGACCCGCTGGCCTTCTGGCGCCCCATGGTCGAGCAGTGGGTGCAGGCCTCGGCCCGGGCCTTCGCGCAGACGCCGATGACGCCCGACGTCATGACCCAGTGGAAGCAGTTCATGGATCAATCGATCGACACCTGGTCGCGCGCGCTTGGGCAGGCGATGAACACCGAGGCCTTCGCCCAGATGCTCGGTCGTTACCTCGACCAGTGGCTGGTCACGTCGGCCCCCATGAAGAAGGCCACCGATCAGGCGATCGACCAGGCCCTGCAGACCCTCAACCTCGCCTCCCGCACGCAGCTCACCGCCGTCGCCCGGCAGATCGTCGAGCTGGAGGAGCGCGTCGAGCGGATCGAGGATGCCGTGAACGCCGTGTTACGGGCCGTCCAGCGGGAGCGCTCATGATCGGCAAGACCATCGAGGACCTGCGCGCGGGTGACGTCGCCGAGATGGTGCACCGGGTGACCGCAGAGGACATCGGTGACTTCGTGGAGGCCGTCGGCGACTACAACCCGATCCACAGCGACGCGGACTACGCGGCCACGACGTCGTTCAAGGAGCCCATCGCGCCCGGCGTCTACACGGCGGGGCTCATCTCGGCGGTGATCGGCACGCAGCTGCCCGGACCGGGCGCGATCTACCTCTCCCAGAGCCTGAAGTTCATCAAGCCCGTGAAGTTCGGGGACACGATCACGGCCCGGGTCACGGTGATGGAGGTCATCCGCGAGCGCAATCGCGTTCGCCTGCTGACCGTGTGCCGGAACGAGCGCGGCGAGGAGGTGCTCACGGGTGAGGCCTGGGTCATGCCCTCCCGCGAAGCGACCGTCTACGAGCGGCGGAGGCCCGAGGCAGGCGCCATCGCGCTCGCGCTGCAGCCGTGGGAGCTGGCCGCCCGCACCGTGACCCTCTGGGCCACGTTCGGCTTGTCGATCTTCACCGCCGCCACCCGAGGCCCTTCGTCGTGCGGAGAGGGGCAGGGGTGGGGAGCGATCACATCAAGAGGCCGCCGTTGATGGAGAGCTCGGCGCCGGTGATGTAGTCGCCGTCGGACGAGACGATGTAGCAGACGGCCCGCGCCACTTCCTCGGCCGAGCCGAACCGCTTGAGCGGGATCTGGGCCAGCAGCCGATCGCGGACCTTCTCCGGGATACCCTCGACCATCTCGGTCTCGATGAACCCCGGCGCCACCGCATTGACGGTGACGCCCTTGCCGGCCAGCTCCTTGGCCAGCGACTTCGTGAAGGCCGCCACGCCGGCCTTGGAGGCCGCGTAGTTGGCCTGCCCGAAGTTGCCGATCTGCCCGATGACCGACGTGATGTTCACGACGCGGCCGTAGTTCCGGGCGAGCATCTGATCGACGAACACCTTGGTGCAGTTGAAGACGCCGTCGAGGTTGATCGCCAGCACCTTCCGCCACGAGGCGTGGTCCATCTTGGTGAACGTCTTGTCGGAGTTGATGCCGGCGTTGTTCACGAGGATGTCGAGATGCCCGAACTGCGTGAGCACGTCCTGAGCCATGCGGAAGGTATCGGGGAAATCGCTGACGTCGGCCTGCGCGAGAATCGCCCGGCGGCCCATCTTGGCGATGTTGGCCATCACGTCGCGCGCCGCGGACTCACTGGACACGTAGTTGACGGCGACGTCCGCGCCTTCCTCCGCTAGCGCCAGCGCGATGGCACGGCCGATGCCGCGGGAGCCTCCAGTGACGAGAGCTGTCCGACCCGTGAGCTTCATGGACACCGCCTCCTCGGGCACGCTTGAGGAGGGTCAGTGTAGCACGCTCCTTGTGGAGCTTGACGCATGGTGTTAGATTCCGGCACGAGGGCGCTTCCATGGCATACGTCATCAAGCGGTATTCGAACCGGAAGCTCTATGACACGCAGGAAAGCCGCTACGTCACGCTCGAGGAGATCGAGGAGATGATTCGCGGCGGCCGCGAGGTCTCTGTCGTCGACGCCTCCACCGGCGAGGACCTCACGTCGGTGACGCTGACGCAGATCATCCTCGAGCATGAGCGCAACCACCGCGGCACCTTGCCCATCGGCTTCCTGCATCAGCTCATCAAGCATGGCGAGGCGTGGCAGGACTTCGTGCAGCGCTCGATGCGCTCGAGCCTGGAAGGGATCACGACCAGTCAGCGCGAGATGGAGCGGGTGTTCCGCGACTGGGCGACGCGGTCCGGGTGGCCGGCGCCCGGCGCCCCCGGCGAGGTCAAGCGCGAGAGCGCGGAGCCGGATGCCGAGCGCCTCCGCGAGGAGGTCTCGTCACTGCGCGAACGGCTCCGCGCTCTCGAAGAGCGTCTGGAAAAGCGCAAACCCAAATCGTAGGGCGGGGGCTCGTCCCGCGCCGAAATCGCCCTCAGGCCCGCGCGTAGATCTCCCGCGTCTTCGACACCGCATCCGTCAGCGTCGCCTGGATGCCCTTGCCGGCCTGCTCGGCCGTCGCCTGCAGGCGCTCGGCCGTGCGCGTGAGCGTCTGCACGTTCTCCTCGGCGAGCCGGAACGCGGCCTGCGGGCCATACGCGCCCTCCGCCACGGCCTTCACGCCGTCGATGGCCTTGATCTGCAGCTCGCCGTAGAGCCGCAGGCTTTCCTTGGCGGCGCCGGAGGTGAACTCCACCCACTCCTTGAGCATCCGCTGGTTGGCGTCGGCCCACACCGTCATCGTCTCGAGCGTCCTGCCCGTCAACTGGCTCCACACTTCCTGGGCCCGTGCTGCCTCGTCCATGATCGACCTCCTGTGTTGTGCGGTTGCAGCGGCCTCTCCGCCGCCGATAGCAGTACCGTAACGCGATGCGTTAGACAGGTCAAGCGAATTCTATTGCGGCGCGTCATCCGGTGCGCAGGCGGCGACCGAAGCGCTTCGGGGGTGGGGTGGTATTCTTCGCGCGAATCGTACAGGAGGGGAGCCATGGCTCAAGACACGCTGGCGCGGATGTTCTGGGATCGCGTGGACAGGAGCGGCGATCGGCCGGCCCAGCAGTTCAAGGAGCAGGGGAGCTGGAAGACCATCACGTGGCGGCAGGTCGGGGATGTCGTCCAGGAGGCGGCGCTGGGTCTGATCGCGCTCGGTCGCCAGAAGGGCGATGCCGTCGCGCTGCTCTCCTCGAGCCGCGCCGAGTGGGTGCAGGCGGATCTGGCCATCCTCAGCGCGGGCTGCATCACGGTCCCCGTGTACCCGAGCTATCCGCCGCACCTCGTGGCCTACGTGGTCAACGACTCGCAGGCCAAGACCCTCATCGTCGAGGATCCCGCCCAGCTCGCCAAGGCGCTCGAAGCGCGCGCCAAGATGGAAGGCCTCGAGCAGATCGTGGTGATCTCGGGATACGACGCTCCCCAGCCGCCGGAGACGGTGCTCACGTGGGACACGCTGCGCCGCCTCGGCCGTGAGGCCCGCGCGACCCACCAGCGCACGCTGGCCGAGCGCGTGGCCGCCACGACCCCGGAGGACGTCGCGACGATCGTCTACACCTCGGGGACCACGGGCCCGCCCAAGGGCGTCGTGCAGACCCACGGCAACCACGTCGCCGCCATCACCGCGAGCGGCCAGGCCACCCCGACCGAGGAAGGCTGGGTGCACCTGCTGTTCCTGCCGCTCGCGCACTCGTTCGCGCGGCTCGAGTCCTTCCTGGGGCCGTCCAAGGGGCTGACGACCGCCTTCGCCGAGAACCTCGACAAGGTCGGCGACAACCTGAAGGAAGTCCGCCCGCACTTCATCTGCAGCGTCCCGCGGGTCTTCGAGAAGGTCTACGCGAAGATCCTGACCGGCGTGCAGGCCGGCTCGCCGGTCAAGAAGCGGATCTTCAACTGGGCGATGGACGTGGGGCGCGAGGTGAGCCGTCGCCAGCGCGCCGGCCAGCCGATCGGCGGCGCCCTCGCGCTGAAGCGCAAGCTCGCCGACCGGCTCGTGTTCGAGAAGCTGCACCAGGCGCTGGGCGGGCGGCTGCGCTGGGCCGTCTCCGGGGGGGCGCCGCTGGCCCCGGACATCGCCGAGTTCTTCCACGCCGCCGGCATCCTGATCCTCGAGGGCTACGGGCTGACGGAGACGTGTCCGGCGCTGACCTTCAATCGTCCGTCGCGGTTCAAGTTCGGCTCGGTGGGACAGGCGCTGAGCGGCGTCGAGCTCAAGATCGGCGCCGACGGCGAGATCCTCGCGCGCGGCCCGAACATCGCCACCCGCGGGTATTACAAGCAGCCGGAGGCGACCGCGGAGGTGTTCGAGCCGAGCGGCTGGTTCCATACGGGTGACATCGGCCACCTCGACGACGAGGGCTTTCTCTACATCACGGATCGGAAGAAGGACCTCATCGTCACCGCCGGCGGGATGAACCTGGCGCCCCAGAACATCGAGAACCTCATGAAGGCCGATCCCTTCATCAGCCAGGTCCTGGTCCACGGCGACAAGCGCCCCTATCCGGTGGCGCTCATCACGCTCAACGCCGAGGAGCTCGCGACGTTCGCGCGCGAGCAGGGCATCCTCACGACCGACGCCGCGGTGATCGCCAAGCACCCGAAGATCCTCGAGCGCGTTGGCCGCACCGTCGAGGAAAAGAACACGCAGCTGCAGTCCTACGCCAAGATCAAGAAGTTCGCGATCCTGCCCACCGACTTCTCCCAGGAGGGGGGCGAGCTGACACCGACCCTCAAGGTCAAACGGAAGGTCGTGGCCGAGAAGTACCGCGACGCCCTCGAAGACCTCTACCGGTGACCCCGCTCGCGGGCAAGGTCGCCGTCGTCACCGGCGCCTCGCGCGGGCTCGGCCGTGCGATCGCTCGGGCCCTCGCCGAGGCCGGTGCCGATGTCGCCGTCGCCGCGCGCTCGAAGCCCGACCTCGAGGAGACGGCGCACCTCGTCGAGGCGGCCGGCCGCCGCGCCCTCGTCGCGCCCACGGATGTGACCAGCTATCCCGCCGTCGAGGCGCTGATGCGATCGGCCGCCACCACGCTCGGTCGGCTCGACATCGTCGTCAACAACTCCGGCGTCGCGCGCGTGGCGCCCCTCACCGAGTGGACGCCGGACGAATGGCGAGCGCTGCTCGACGTCAATCTCGGAGGCGTCTTCAACGGGTGTCGCGCGGCGGCGCCCTATCTCATCGACCAGCGCGGGGGCAAGGTCATCAACCTGTCGTCGATGCTGGCCGCCGTCGGCCTGCCCGGCTACACGATCTACTCGGCGACCAAGGGCGCGATCGTCGCCTTCACGCGCACGCTCGGCGTCGAATGGGCTCGCCACAACATCCAGGTCAACGCGATCGCCCCCGGCTGGTTCGCCACCGACATGTCGGCGCCCGCCTTCGAGGGCGGTAACGACACGCTGGCCGAGCGGTTGCTCCGCGACGTTCCCGCTCGCCGCCGCGGCCGCGCCGAGGAGATCGGTCCGCTCGCCGTCTATTTGGCGTCGCCGGCGTCGGACTTCATGACCGGCCAGACGCTCTATCTCGACGGCGGCCACACGGCCGGATGATGGGTCGCAAACCCTTGAGCGTCGGATCAGAGATTATGTCTTAAGTATCTGATTATTCAGTCGATATGTCTTCAATGGCATATGGCTCTCGGTGGGGCGTGGGCATCCTCGCCTCTGACCTCGGTTGGCGGCGGCCACGTCGCAGGCGTGGCCTGGCCGGTTCAGCGAATGTTGCTGCGCTGACAGTCCTCAAGTAGATTGGCGGGCGTGCACGCGGCCATCTTGCGGGGCCCTCGGTCGCTGACGGTCGGTCCATCTCCCAATCCCGAGATCGGGCCCGAAGACGCGCTCGTCCGCGTGCGGATGGTCGGGCTCTGCGGGACCGACTATCGCATCTGGAGCGGCGATCGCCCCGTCGACTACCCACGGATCCTCGGCCACGAGTTCGTCGGACGGATCGAGTCGGTGGGCTGCGACGTCGGGCACGTGACCGTCGGTCAGCGTGTCGTCGCCGAGCCGAACTATTCGTGTGGCCGCTGTCCGCTGTGCCTCGAGGGGAATCGCAATCTCTGCGCGGGCCGGACGGCGCTGGGCATCGACGTCGACGGCGCCTTCGCCGAGATGGTCCGGCTCCCGGCGCGATGCTGCTGGCCCGTGGCGGATGCCGTCCCCGACGACGAAGCCGTGCTCGCCGAGCCGCTGGCCGTCGTCGTTCGCGCCGTCAATCGCGGTGCCCCGAAGCCGGGCGAGACCGCGGCGGTGGTCGGCGCGGGAACCTTGGGGCTGCTCGCGCTCCAGGTGCTGCGCGCGGCCGAGACGCGCGTGCTCGTCGTCAGCCGCAGCCCGCGCCGCTTCGAGCTCGCGAGAGAGCTGGGCGCGGCCGAGACGCACGCCGTCGGCGACGGGCCGCTCGACGCCACCGCGCGGCGATTCTCGGGTCGCGAGGGCGTGGACCTCGTCGTCGAGACCGCGGGGACCGCCGAGGCCGTCAATCACGCGCTGGCCCTCGTGCGGCCCGGCGGGCGTGTCGTGCTCACCGGGCTGCCGCACGAATCCACAACGCTGTCGTTCTTCCCGATCGTCCGGCACGAGGTCACGATCGTCGGCTCGATGATCTATCAGGACGAGTTCCCGCAAGCGCTGCGTCTGCTCGAGCAGGGTCGGGTGCGCACCCGCTCGCTGCTCACGCACCGGTTCGAGCTCGACGCCATTGACGCGGCCTTCGCGGCCCATCGCGAGCCGACGTCGATCAAGGTGACCGTCGTGCCCACGGGATCGCGGTAGCCATGGCCTACGCGATCATCAACGGCATCCGGATGCACTACGACGTCGCCGGCACGGGCGACGCCGTGCTGCTGGTGAGCGGTCTCTCGATGCCGGGGGCGATGTGGGCGCCCCAGATCAAGGCCCTGACGCCGCACTTTCGCGTGATCACCTTCGACAACCGCGGGGTGGGCGAGACCGACCTGCCCCCCGAACCCGTCTACAGCATGGGGCAGATGGCGGACGATGCCGCGGCGCTCCTGCGCCAGCTCAAGATCGCGCGCGCACACGTGGTCGGCATCTCGATGGGGGGCACGATCGGCCAGGAGCTGGCCCTTCGCCATCCCCAGCTCGTCCGCTCGCTCGTGCTCGTGTCCACCTGGGCCAAGGCGGACGCGCGGTTCGTGCAGGTCATCGAGTCGTGGATGTCGCTCGCCTCGCGGGTGCCGATCGAGGAGCGCTATCGCCACGTGTTCTTCCCGTGGGTCTTCAGCCCGGCCTTCTTCGACAAGAAGGACAACGTCGAGACCGCATTCCGGGGCGCCATGGCCTATCCGCACCAGACCAAGGCCGAGGCCATCGAGCGGCAAGGGCGCGGCATCTTCGCGTGGAACGGCACGCGCGTCGGGCGCCTGGGCGCCATCAAGGTGCCCACGCTCATCGTCGCCGGCAAGGACGACGTCTTCACGCCGCCCGACTACGCGCGCGCGCTCGCCAAGCTGATTCGCCGCGCGCGCCTCAGCCTGTTCCCCGGCGGGCACTCGATCATTCTCGAGCAGGCGGAGACGTTCAACCGCGCCCTCATCCGCTTCCTCAAGAGCGTCCGCTCGAAGTGAGCGTCGACGACGGCATGAGCATCGTCGACGATTTCGCCGCGGCCTTCAACGGGCAGGACGTCGACGCGCTCGTCGCGTGCTTCACGCCGGCCGGGAGCTACGTCGACACGTTCTTCGGGCCGCATGCGGGCCACGCCGAGCTCCGCGCGATGTTCGGGCGCATGTTCCACGAGGGCAAGGAGTACCGCTGGACGATGGACGCCATCGTCGCGACGCCCGCGCGGGCCGCCGCGGAGTGGACGTTCAGCTACGTCGTGACCGAGGCCGTGCCCCGCAGCGCCGGCCGCGCCGTGCGCTTCCAGGGGATGAGCCTCTTCGAGCTCGACGGCGGCAAGATCGCCGCCTACCGCGAGTACTTCGACACCGGGGCCGCGCTCCTGCAGCTCGGGTTCAAGCCCGACTCGCTGGCCAGAGTCCTCGCCCGCAAGCACGCCCAGGCGGAAGAGTCGGCCCGACGTCCTGCGGCCGCGGGTCTGGTGACGGAGCGGCCGTGAGCCGGGTCGACTATCTCCAGAGCTATCTCGCCCGGAGCGCCGAGGCGCTCCGCAACCTTCCCGTGGCCACGATCGATCGCATCGTCGAGGTCCTCATCGAGGCGCAGCGGGCCGAGCGGTTCATCTACGTCATGGGCAACGGCGGGAGCGCCGCCAGCGCCGAGCACTTCGTCAACGACCTCGGCAAGGGCGAGGCGCGCGGGTTCCCACGGCGGTTCAAGATCATGAGCCTGAGCAGCAACATCTCGCTGCTCACGGCCTGGGCCAACGACACCGATTACGAGCACGTGTTCGCCGAGCAGCTACGCAACTTCGTCCAGCCGGGCGACGTGGTGATGGCGCTGAGCGGCAGCGGCAACTCCCGCAACGTCCTCAACGCGGTGCAGCTCGGGCGCGAGCGCGGCGCCGTGACGGTGGGCCTGACCGGCCTGGACGGCGGCAAGCTCGAACCTCTCTGCGACCACTGCCTCATCGTCCCCAGCCACGACATGCAGCACATCGAAGAGATGCACCTGGTCGTCCTGCACAGCATCTACTCTGCGATCCGCGACACCTACATCGCCGGCCGCTAGGGCTTCGCGTCCTTCGTCTTGAGCTCGGCGTCGTGGGCGCGGAGAAAGTCGCGAATCTCGTCCGCCATGTCGAGGAGCTTGGTCCACTGCTCCTTGTAGAGCGTGACGGGAAAGCGGCCCAGGCCGTACACCGAGAGCCCGCCCTTCTCGCTCACCTTGAGGGACACACGGCTCTGGCGTTGGTCCTTCAGGCGCTCATTCTCGGCCCGGAGCCGGGCGATCTCGGCATTCAGATCATCGTTGTTCATGGGTTGGCTCTCCGTTCGGGGATCGGGCGCCGCCGTGCGGGTTGCCGTCGACGCGACGGCAGCGCCGCGGTGAAGTCATGGGGAAGCCGCTGTTTCAGGGACAGCACCGGCTCGAACAGGTCGCCGGTCTTGTCCAGCCGTGTCCGGGCCGCCTCCGGCGAGAACTCGAGCCCCTCCGCCTCGCGGCGGGCCAGCGCGGTCTCGAGCTCGGGCCACGTGACGGGCATCGAGACGAAGGGCCGCGGCCGCTTCGCGCGCAGCGAATAGACCGCGACCGTCGTCTTGTGGATCGCATTCTGACTCCAGTCCACGAGCACTTTGCCCGCGCGCTGGGCCCGGTGCATGTCGGCGACGACGAGGTCCCGGTGCTGCGCCGCGAGCAGATCGGCGACGGTGCGCGCGAATGGTTGCGTGACATCGTACGTGACGGGCGTATTCAGCGGAACGTAGACCTGGACGCCCTTCGAGCCCGACACCTTGGCGAAGCAGCGCAGCCGAAGACGATCCATCACGCCCTTGACCAGGAGCGCCACGCGCGCCGACGTGAGGAGGGTCGCGCCCTCGCCCGGGTCGAGGTCGAACACCACCGTTGTTGGCCCGGTCAACCGGGGCGCGCGGTGCAGGAACGGATGGATCTCGAGGCTCGCGATGCCAACGGCCCAGACCAGGGTCCGCAGATCCTGAATGACGACGTAGCGGATGTCCGGTCCTCCGCGGGCCCGCGGCACGGGTGCGATACGCACCCAGCCGGGCGTGAACTTCGGGGCGTCCTTCTCGTAGAAGAACTGGCCGCCGACCCCGTCGGGATATCGCTTCAATGTGACCGGCCGACCCTTGAGATGCGGAAGAAGGAACCGCGAGACCGTCACGTAATAGCGGACGGCATCGGCCTTCGTGAAGCCGGCCGCCGGATACCACACCTTGTCCGGATTGGAGATCGTGACGCCGGCGATCGTCTCCGTCCTGGCCCCCGTCGGCCGCGGGGGTGTCTGAGTGGACGTCGTCCGGCGGGCTCGCCCCATGAGCCCATCATAGCGACCCGGCCGTAGGGGCGCCGAGATGCTCTATCGCGTCGGCGTCCCGGTCGGGAGCGGACGCTCACCGCGCCGGAGCGCCGTTGCGCGGGACCTGGGACCCTGGTGCGACGTCGCCGCGCCCGGGGGCTAGTCGGTTCGCCGCTTCGCCGGGCAAGGCTCGCGCAGGGGCGCGAGAGGGCTCCACGCGCTGCGGCGGCGCTTGGCGCATCGCCGGCGGTGCCGGGCTTGCCGGCCGGGGCTCCCCGACCACCGGCGGCTTAACGGGCGACATTGGGGGTGCCGGCGCTGGGCGTGGCGTCGCAACTTCCGGCGTGGGCGACGCCGCACGCGGGCTCGGACGTGGCGCGGGTACGGAGGCTGGCGACGTACGCCCGGGCGTCTCGAGAGCGTTCGACTCGCGCGCGGCCGGCGGTCCCGACGGGCGCGGCGGCGGCGCCACGACCTGTGGCGTCCGAGGCGGGCCGCCCTTGAAGATGGGCGGGGGCGAAGGCTGCGGCCGCTCCGCTTGACCGCGCCCGAATGGTGGCCGCGGCGCCGCGACCGCGGCATTGGGCTCTTGCGGCGCCGGCACCAATCGTGGTGTCGGTGCGACCCTCGTGACGGGAGTCGGCTTGACCGTTTCGGGGGTCGGCCCCAGGGCGGCGGGCTGCGGGACCCGCGTCGCGACCACCGGGCGCGCGAGGTGCTGCTCGGGCGGCCTCACGCCGCGCACGGAGCTCGGGACGAGGCTGCCGGGCGACGGCTTCACGTCGAGCCGGCCGCGGACCGGCTCGAGCGCGTGGATGTCCACTCGCGCCACGTGCTGGCGCGTGATGAGGCCCTGTCCGAAGCGCTGGTGCTCGACGGCGACGACGGCATTCGGCGCGGTCGCGTTGCGGTACGTGGTGATGTTCTGCACATTGATGATCGTGGTGCGGTTGATCACGACGTTGTTGACGACGCGCGGTCCGCCCCAGCCGCCCCACCACGGCGCGCCGACGAAGCGCGGCCCTCCCCACCACGGAACGACGGGTTCCCCCCAGCCGAGCGCGACCCAGCCGATGACGGGCCCCCCGGCGCGAACCGCGACGGCCGGTCCCCCGCCGAAGAACGCGACGAGCGCCGGAGCGTAGACCGGCCGGACGACTGGCCCCGGTGTCCACGCCCAGAAGCCGTCGACGAAGACCCAGCGTCCATAGTGAAACGGCGCCCAGCCCCAGGGCGCGCTGTCGACCCACGTCCAGCCGAAATAGGGATCCCACGTCCACGTCCCGGTGCTGTAGGGCACCCATCCCGCGGGCACCGCGGTCGGCACCCAGACCGCGCCGTAGTCCGAGACGACACGCCAGCGTCCGTGGCGATCCAGGTCGCTCACGCCGTAGGCGCCGGGCGAGACATACCGCGCGCTCACGGCGTCGACCAGATACTCGGTGCGCGCATAGTTCCATCGGTCCCACTCATCGAGTGGGGGCGCGACGTACGCCGCGACCTGCGGCATATCGACGCTTTCGACGATGACTTCTTCGCTGGACGCGATGGCCGCGGCTTGACCATTGGCCGGCGTCACGATGGCGCGTCCGCCGCGGCGGGAGATGAACGAGGTCCGGTTCGCGCCGACGTCGACGCGATAGTAGCCGGCATGATCGATGGTGAAGGCCGCGTTCGGCGTGTCGAGCTCGACGATTCGACCGGGATCGAGTGTCCGAAGGTCGAGGGCGACATGGCCGGCGGTGAGCTTGATCTGCAGATAATCGGGATCCTGGTTCACGAGGCCGAGGGAGGTGTCGGCCCACGCGCGGACGAAGGCGCGGGCGCCGATCTGCAGCTCGAGATTCCCGGGGGAGCCGGTGAAGAGCTCATCACCGGGGGCGAGCGGCGTGTTGATCTGGGCGGCCACCCAATCCGTCGCCCGTCGGCGGCCGATTCGTCGGGCGGGCCCGGGGCCTGGGCGGCTACGGGCGCGATGCCGCCTCCGAGCGCGAGCGCAAGGACCAGGACAACGGTGACCGCCTGTCGCAAACGCATGGCCATCGACACCTCCTTGGACTGCTTTCCCGGCACCATTATTCTCCGGCAGAGGGGTCGATGGAGTGTGCGAATGTGGTGCTCATGAGGCGACGATGAAGCGGAGCGAGCACCGGATCCTTACGACGCACTGTGGAAGCCTCGCGCGTCCCCACGACCTGCTCGACCTCATGAAGGCCAAGCTCGCAGGCGGGCCGTACGACGAGGACGCCTATGCCCGCCGCGTCCGGAGCGCGGTCGCCGAGAGCGTTCGCAAGCAGGTCGAGAGCGGTATCGACGTCCCCACGGACGGCGAGCAGGGCAAGCCCGGCTTCTTCGCGTACGTGCGGGAGCGGCTGAGCGGCTTCGAGGCGATGCCCGGCGGAGGCGCGCCCGGCTGGCCGGAAGAGGTGGCGGCGTTCCCGGAGTACTACCGCGAGTACTTCGGCCGCGCGATGCTCGGCGGCTCGATCACCGGCGGGACCCGGCTCCGATGCGTCGGCCCCGTCGCCTATCACGGGCAGGAGGCGATCCGTCGCGATCTCGACAATCTCCGGGCCGCGCTCGTCGGGCTCGACCCCGCGGAGGTCTTCGTGCCCGCCGTGGCGCCGAGCGGGGTGGGGACGAACGTCTACTACCGCACGGAGGACGAATACCTGGCGGCGGTCGCCGAGGCGCTCGGCGCCGAGTACCGGGCGATCGTCGACGCGGGCTTCGTCGTGCAGATCGACGACCCATTCCTCACGGACCTCCACAGCGGATCCGGGCTCGCCGGCGCCGAGCGGCGGAAGAAGGGCGAGCTGTACGTCGAGGCCGTCAACCACGGGCTGGCCGGGATCCCCGCGGACAAGGTCCGCTTCCACACGTGCTATGGGATCAACGAAGGACCGCGGGTCCACGACGCGCCCCTGCGCGACATCGTCGACCTGATGCTGAAGGTCAACGCGGGAGCCTACTCCTTCGAGGCCGCCAATGCCCGCCACGAGCACGAGTACCACGTGTGGGAGCGGGTGAAGCTTCCCGAGGGCCGGATCCTCATCCCCGGCGTCATCACCCATGCGAGCAACATCGTCGAGCACCCCGAGCTCGTCGCGGAGCGAATCGGGCGCTTCGCGGCGCTCGTCGGCCGGGAGAGCGTCATCGCCGGATCCGACTGTGGCTTCTCCTCGCAGGCGACCTACCGACCGGAGGTCCACCCGACCGTCGTGTGGGCGAAGTTCCAGGCGATGGCGGAAGGCGCGCGCGTGGCGACGCGCCGGCTGTGGAGCTGACTCAGATCTCGGGGCGCTTGCCGTAGGTCGCGCGGATCTCGGTCTTGATGCCGCCGCGGACGCTGAAGTCGCCGACGATCTCGATCCAGCGGGGGCGCGCGGCGGTGACGAGGTCGTCGAGGATCCGATTGGTCACGTCCTCGTGGAAGGCGCCCTCCTGTCGGTACGACCAGACGTAGAGCTTCAGCGACTTCAGTTCCACGAGGTGCTGATCGGGGACGTAGCGGATGCGCAGGGTCGCGAAGTCGGGCTGCCCGGTCAGGGGACAGAGGCAGGTGAACTCCGGCACCGTCATCGTGACTTCGTAGTCGCGATCGGGGTGTGGGTTGGGCACCACGTCGAGCGCCCTCGACGGCGAGGTCGGCATGTCGCGATTATACCTATCGGCTTGTCAGCCAGATGCCGACCGTGACGGCGGCGCTCGCCACGATCAGCTCGGCCGTCAGCGCGTCCCTGGTCAGCACGGCGGCGGCGAGCACGCCGAAGATCGGCTGGGTGAGGAAGAACGCGGCCAGCGCCGACGGCCGGTAGCGGCCGAGCAGCCACAGATTGACGACGAAGTTGAAGCCGGCGAGGACGACGCCCTGGAAGAGGACGATGCCGGCCAGGCCGACGGTCCAGTGCGTGGGCCCCGGCTCGGCGATCGCGGCATAGATCGAGAAGGCGAAGCAGCCGATCACGGTCTGCGCGAGCAGGAGCTTCACGGGATCCAGCCGATGGACGGCGCTGGCCAGGTACACCGTCCGCTCGGCCAGCAGCACGGAGCTCACGAAGATCAGGAGGTCGCCGAGGAGCGTCGAGTCGCCGCCCGGTGCCCGGCGCGCGAAGAGCAGCACGATGCCCGCGTAGGCGATGAGGATCCCGGTCAGGCGCCGAGGGCTCAACCGGTCGCCCGGGATCAGGAAGTGGGCGAGGGCGACGATGTGCACGGCGTAGCTGTTGAGGATGATCGCCGAGTGCGCCGCGCTCGTGATGTTCGTGCCGTAGTTCATCAGCGCCACCTGGATGCCGAGCATCGTCGAGACGACGACGAGCGGGCGCGCTTCACCGGGAGCGATCCGGAAGCCGGCCAGGCGCCCGCTCCACCAAGCCCACAGGGCGATGGTCGCGCCTCCCAGAACGAAGCGGACCGCGGCCAGCCGGATGGGCGCGATGTCGGCGAGGGCGATCTTGATGAGCGCGGGGTTGATGCCCCAGAAGACGGAGATCAGCAGGGCCAGCGCGGCGCCCTGCGGGTCGATGTTCTTGCGGACGATCGCGCCCGACGACGTTGTCGGCGATGACACGCCGCCCAATCTACCCCATACTCAAGGCATGAAGATCGGGTTGATCGGCCTCGCGAAGAGCGGAAAGACGACGCTCTTCAACCTGCTCACCGGCGCCAACGTCGCCACGTCGCGCTACGACAGCGGACGCGCCGAGCTCCACACGGGCGTGGCGCGGGTCCCGGATCCTCGCGTCGATCGGCTCAGCGAGCTGTTCCAGCCCAAGAAGACCACGTACGCGACCTTCGAGGTCGTCGATCTCGCCGGCATCGCCAAGGGCGAGCGCGGTGGGCTCGAGACCAAGGAGTTCCGCAACGCCGACGCGTTGCTGCACGTCGTGCGCGCGTTCGCCGATCCCGCGCTGCCCGAGCCGGATCCGCGGCGCGACATCGTCGATCTGGAGACCGAGCTGATCCTCGCCGATCTCGAGGTCGTCGAGCGCCGGCTGGAGCGGCTGGAGGTCTCGATCAAGAAGCGGCGGACCGATACCGAGGTGAAGGAGCACGAGGTCCTGCAGCGGCTCAAGGGCGCGCTGGAGGCGGAGCAGCCGCTCCGGAGCGCCGAGCTGTCGGCCGACGACGCGAAGGCCATTCGCGGCTTCACCTTCCTCTCCCAGAAGCCCATCCTGCATTGCGTGAATCTCGACGAGAAATCGGTCGGCGACGGCGAGCGTGTGGTCGAGCGCTTCGGGCTCCAAGCGCTGGCGGGACGCCCGCACACGCGCGTGGGCTGGGTCTCGGCGCTGATCGAAGGCGAGGTGGCGCAGCTCGCCGGCGACGAGCAGGCGGCCTTCCTGGCGGATCTCGGGCTTCGCGAACCCGCGCTGCGGCGGCTGCTCCAGGACTGCTACGCGTTGCTCGGGCTCGTGTCCTTCTTCACCGTCGGCGACGACGAGGTCCGCGCGTGGCCGATCCCCGACGGGACGCGCGCGCAGGACGCGGCCGGCGTCGTCCACTCGGACATCGCCCGCGGCTTCATCCGTGCCGAGGTCAACACGTACGACGAGCTCCTCGCCGCCAACGGCTCCCTCGCCGATCTCCGCGCTCGCGGCCAGCTCCGACTCGAGGGCAAGGACTACATTGTCCGCGACGGCGAGATCTGCCACTTCCGCTTCAACGTCGGGAAATGAGATCCCTCCCCACACGGGGAGGGGGAGTCAGCGGGAGGTGGCGCCGGGGACGGGCTTGAGGGGACCGCCGAGGCGGCGGATGACGGCGGCGACGTTGGCGTCGGGCGTCTCCATCGGGAGCACGCAGCCCGCGGCGACGATGAGGCCGCGTCCCTCGGCTTGCAACAGCGCGTCGTCCGTCTGCGCCACGGCCGCTTCCGGCGTCCCGTCGCGCAGCGTCTTCCATTGATCGACACCGCCGGCCAGAGCGCCGGGCACCATGGCCCGGACTTCACCGAGCGCCGGGCCGGCGCCGCGATCGTCCCAGTTCCAGATATTGCCGGGCAACCGCGCCAGCCGATCGAACATCAGGCGATCACCGTGGCCGTGGATCACCGTGAAGATCGAGCGCGGCCCCAGCGAGTCGAGGAAGCGGCGGTCGTACGGCTCGCCGAACTCCGCGTACTCCTCCTCGGGGTGCACGCTGAGGCTGGCGGCCTGGATCGAGTAGAAGATTCCGGACACGCCCTCGGTCAGGGCGAGATCGGCGAAGCGGATCAGCGTCTCGGTGATCGCTTCGAGGGCCGAGCGCACGAGCTCGGGATGCGTACGCAGATCGTCGCGCAGCCGCTCGCCGGAGAGCTTGCGGGCGAGTGACAGCGGCGAGAACACCGTGGGCAGGACCGGCGCGTCGCCGATGCGACGGTCGAAGCCCATGCGGATGATCGTCTCCAGGTGGAGGGAGTAACCGGCGGCGGTGGCCGGGTCGAGGACCCGGATCCGCTTCCAGTCCTCGGCGCTCCGCACCGCGCAGGCCGCGCACGGCCGGTGGCCGTCCGGGCGCGGCTCGGTGCTCTCGACGCATCCCCACTCCTCGACGGCGTACCCACCGGCCGGCGTGATCTTGAGCAAGTCGGACCCATAGCGCTCGTGAAAGCGCAGCGTGGACTGCGCGAGGCCGGCGGGGTTGGTGTCGACGGCGGGGAAGTGACGCCAGAAGGCGTAGGGCGTGCGGTCCGTGGGCTCGCGGCGGACGGTGGCCAGGAGGCGCTCGCGGCGGCTCATCTGCTTCATCGTCGAACGACTCCTCGGTCGAGCACCGGACGCCCCGCGGCGTCGACGGCGTCGAAATGGACCTCGGCGTGACTCGCGCCACGGCCGCGGACGGTGAACGTCGAGGGCAGCGGAACCATCCCGGTGAAGCGAACGGCCACGCCACGCACGCGCGCGGGATCGCCGCCGAGCTCGCGCCCGACCGCGCGGCACACGGCGAGGGCCAGGGTCGCGGTGCCGTGAAGGATGAGCCCGGGTAACCCGGCGGCGCGCGCAACGGCGATGTCGGTGTGGATCGGATTCCAGATCCGCGCGCACTCGGTATACACGTGCGCCAGCCCCGCCCCGACGTCGACGGGCTCTTCCCAGCCCACGCCCCCCGGCGGCTCTCCCGGGGCCGGGGCGGGCCCACCGCCCTCGTCGCATCCGATCCCTCGGTAGATCGAGCCGTACCGGGTCGTCGTCACCGGGGCGCCCTGCGCGTCGACCGTCTCCAGCTTCACGACGACGAGGCTCCCGGCCTTGACCGGCCGGACCTCCACGACCCGCGCGGTCGTGGTCAGCACGTCGCCGGCGCGCGGCGGGCGCTCGATCACGAGGTCGTGCGTGGCGTGGACGCTGAACGGGGCGATGACATCGCCGATCACGGTCTCCCGCAGCTCGACCGCGAGCGGCCACTCGTAGCACACGGCAAAGAGCGGATGCGCGAGGGGGCCCGCCGCCGTCTCGGTGTCGAAATATCGCGAATCCGTCTCGCCGAGTCCCGCCGCATACGCCATGAGCCACCGCGCATCGATGGCCTGGGTGCGCGGCCCCACCGACGCGCCAAACGTCGCGGGCGGTAGGCGCAGCGGTGCCGTGCTCATCGCGGAGGGGGGAAGTTCATGCAGTCGACGAAGATCTGCTCGAAGTCGGGATGCGCGGCGAGGGAGACGTGCTCGATCCGGCCCGCGATCTCGGCGGCCCTGGCGCGCTCCGCTTCGGAGAGCAGGCAGAGCTGCGCACCGAGCGAGGCCGCGTTGCCGACGTAGCGAACGCGGTCGCCCGGCAGCGCGGGGATGAGGCCGATCCGGATGGCGCTCGGGATCGAGACGTAATTGCCGAAGCCGCCCGCGAGCATCAGCTCGGCGACGTCGGCGGGCGGAACGCCGGAGACGTGGACGAGCATCTGCACGCCCGAGGCGATGGCGCCCTTGGCGAGCTGGACCTGGCGCACGTCGTCCTGCGTGAGGACGATCTCGCGCATGGCGCCGGCCTCGCCCGGCCGGAGCACGATGAACTGGCGCTCTTCCCCACGCATGATCACGCGCGGGCCGAGGCGCGGCGGTAGATCGTCGCGCGCCTCGACCTGGATCAACCCCGTCGGGTCGATGACCCGCGCGTCGAGCAGCCCCGCGATGAGGTCGATCAGTCCCGAGCCGCAGATGCCGAGCGCGTCGGTCTCGCCGATGGTGTGGACGTGCACGTCGTCGTCGATCGTCACCCGATCGATCGCGCCGCTGGCGCCGCGCATGCCGTGCCGGATCTGGGCGCCCTCGAAGGCGGGCCCGGCCGGCGCCGAGCACGCCCACAGCCGCTCGCGCGAGCCGAGGAGCACCTCGCCGTTGGTCCCGATGTCGACGGCGATGCGCACCTGAGCACCCGCATAGATCCGGGTGGCGAGGCCGACGGCGACCGCATCGGCCCCGACGAAGCCCGCCACCAGCGGCAGCAGGCACACGCGGGCCTCGGGCGCGATCTTGAGCGAGAGCCCGCGAGCGGGCAGGACGAGCGGCTGGCGCATCACCGGCGCATACGGCGCCAGGCCGACGTACGAGGGATCGATCCCGAGCAGCAGATGATGCATGCACGTGTTGCCGACCACGACGGCCTTGTAGATCCACTTGGGCAGCACGCCCGCCTCGCGGCAGACCTCGGCGACGTGCTGGTTGAGCAGGCCGAGGATCCGTGTGGTCAGCTTGCGCAGGTTGCCGGGGTTGAACTGCGCGAAGGCGATCCGCGACATGAGATCGCCGCCGAAGACGGCCTGTGGGTTCAGGCTCGACACCGCGGCGAGCTGTTCGCCCGATTCCAGCTCGAGGAGCGTCGTGACCACGCTCGTCGTCCCGATGTCGATGGCGAGCCCGAACTTCATGAGCGACGTGTCGCCGCGCTCGACGGCGAGCACGCGCCGGCCGAAGGTCGTCACCGTCACCTGGCCCGCGTCGTCCCGGAGCGCCGCGGGCAGGGAGGTCAGCACGCTCGGCCCCACGTCGTCAGGCTCGCGGCCGATCGCGGCCAGGAGCTGCTCGAGGTCGGAGGTCTGCCGGTGCTCGTCGTGGGGGATCTCGACCTTCACGACCTGCTTGGCGATCCCCGCGTCGATGACCACGCCCGTGGCGCGCGCGGCCCCCGGGCTGGCGGCGAGGATCTGGAACGCCTCTTCCTGGAGCGGCGGCGCCAGCTGCACGGTCGCGTCCTCGCTCGGATGGCACTGGCAGGCGAGGCGATAGCCCTCGCGCACGAGATCGGTCCCGAGCTGGACCTCATCGCCGAGCGTCGGTGGTGGAGGCGTCCCGGCGATGAACTTGATCCGGCAGGACGTGCAGCGCCCACGGCCGCCGCAGGTGGCCGTGATGTCGATCGCCGCGGCGTGCGCCGATTTCAGGATGTTCGCGCCGGGAGCGACGACGACCTCGCGTCGGGTCACGGGCTGGCGGGGATCGGTCAGGACGGTCACCGAGACGGTCACGGGCCTCCATTCTAGTGGTATTCTCCCCCGGATGCCCACGACCGACGTCGACACGCTGCGCCGCGCCGCGCGCCTGGCCGGCTTCGAGTTCTCGGCCGCGGATCTCGAGCCCCTGCGCCCCGCCATCGAGCGGGCCCTGGAGGCGCTCGAGCGACTGGAGCGACTGGCGGTCGGCGCCATCGAGCCCGTGACGCAGTATCGGGTGGTCTGACGTGCCCGCGCTCCCGTGGATGTCCGTGACCGACCTCGCCCGCGGGATCGCGACGAAAGCGGTCTCACCCGTCGAGGTCGTGCGCGCGCATCTCGATCGCATCGCGACGCTCGACGGAGGGCTCCACGCGTTCATCACCGTCACCGCGGAGGCCGCGCTCGACGCCGCCCGCGTCGCCGAGGACGAGCTGACGGCCGGGCGCGCGCGCGGACCGTTGCACGGCGTACCGTTCGCGCTGAAGGATCTCTTCGACACGGCGGGTGTCCGCACGACGGGTGGGTCGAAGATCCTCGCCGACCGGGTGCCGACGGTGGACGCGACGGTGGCGCGACGGCTGCGCGCCGCCGGCGCGATCCTGCTCGGCAAGCTCAACATGCACGAGTTCGCCTATGGCCCCGAGGGGCTCAACGTGCACTACGGCACCTCGCGCAACCCCTGGGACGCGGCCGATACGCGCATCGCCGGCGGGTCCTCCTCGGGGTCCGGGGTCGCGGTGGCCGCGGGCCTCGCCCCCTTTGCCCTCGGCTCCGACACCGGCGGCTCCATCCGCATTCCCGCCTCGCTGTGCGGGATCACCGGGCTCAAGCCCACCTACGGCCGCGTGAGCCGCGCGGGCGTGCTGCCGCTCGCGTGGTCGATGGATCATGTCGGCCCCATGACCCGCACGGCCACCGACGCGGCGCTCGTGCTCCGCGCCCTGGCGGGCTACGACGCCGGGGACGCCACGACGAGCGTGCTGCCCGTCGCCGATTACACGGTGGCCCTCACGGGCGACGTGAAGGGCTTGCGCGTGGGTCTCTTGCGCGCCTCGTTCCTCGAGGCCGCGGCGCCCGAGGTGCGGATGGCCGTCGAGGCCGCGGCGAAGGCGCTCGAAGGGCTGGGCGCCCGCGTGGACGAGGTGCGGCTCGAGCACGTCACGGACGTCGCTCCCGCCGCGATGGCCATCGTCGGGGCGGAGGCGCTCGCGTATCACGCGGAGTGGGTCCGCACACGTCCAGGGGACTATCAGCCGGACGTGCTCGAGCGTCTGCGCATGGGGGCGTTCGTCAGTGGCGTGCATTACGTGCGCGGCCAGCAGACGCGCGCGCTGTTCCGGGCGGCCGTCGACGAGGCGCTCGCCAAGCGTGACGTGTTGCTGGCGCCGGCCACGCCGATCGCGGCGCCCCGGGTCGGCGAGACGGAGGCCGTGCTCGGCGACGGCAAGACCGACGTGCGCTCCTCACTGATCCGATTGACGCGGCCGTTCAATCTCTCCGGTCATCCCGCGTGTGCGGTGTCGTGCGGCTTCACCGCCGGCGGGCTGCCGATCGGCCTGCAGATCGTCGGCCGCCCCTTCGACGAGGCCACCGTCCTGCGGGTCGCCGACGCGTATCAACGAGTCACGGACTGGCACACCCGCCGCCCCCCGCTGGCTCCGTAGGAGGTTGCATGGACGACGGTAAGCTCGATCAACGCCTGGCCGCCCTCGAGGCGCGCCTGGTCCGTCTGGAGGGGATACTCGGAACGCTGAGTGAGCGCCTGACGTCCGGAGCCGGCGCTGTCGACGAAGCCAAGGTCGGCATCCAGGCCTGGGTCACCGAGTACGTGTCGCTCCGCCTCCAGCAGCTCGTCCCCGAGACATGCGAGCACGCGCCCGACGACCCCATCGCCCACGACGGGCCCGTCCTGCCGGGAACCCGTCTGCGTTGCACGGAAGAAGTCCTCCACCGCCTGGGTCGAATTCCGATCCCGTTCGTCCGCCAGATGGTCACCCAGAAAGTGGCCGAGACGGCGCGGGCGGAGAACGTCGGGCTCGTGGACGTGGGATTCTTCGAGCGCGCGGCGACCTTTTGACAGTGCAAGCTCTCGGGAGAGGATCTCCTGAGCTACGACCACTGGCAGAAGCACGTGATGACGGGGCCGAAGATCTGACGGCAGAGGAGCCGGTTCGGATCCCGATCGAGGGCGCGATCGATCTGCATGCGTTCGCGCCGCGCGACGTCGCCTCGGTCGTCGACGAGTATGTGACGGCGGCGCACGCCCGCGGGTTACGCGAGGTCCGGCTGATCCACGGGCGCGGGATCGGCGTTCAGCGCTCGATCGTCCACGCGCTCCTGTCCCGGCATCCGCTCGTGTCGAGCTTCGCCGACGCGCCGCCCGAGCGCGGCGGCTGGGGCGCGACGGTCGTGCGTCTGCGCGATCTGTAGGGCGGGGGCTCGTCCCCCGCCGGTGCCACGTCGCGGCGGGGGACGAGCCCCCGCCCTACGGTTTCTTGGGGCGCTCGGCGAGGTGTCGGTAGAGGAATTCCTCGTCGAGGGGCGTCAGGTCGAAGCGCCGCGAGGCCTCGTCGACGAGCTTGACGCGGTCGGCCTGCGGGCGGTCGACGAGCTGATCCTCGATCCACTTCACCGCTTGCTTGATCGGCGCCTCACCCGCCGGCATTACGTGGTGTGCTCACGCTCGTACTTCGTCTTCCACTCCTTGTTCAGGTCCTCGATGCCCGGGATGTACTTGATCGTGCTCCACGTCGCCCGGGCGGCGCCGCGCATGGCGTACATGAGCGTCTCGCTGATCTCGTCCTCGGTGGCGCCGGCTTGCTTCGCAGCCGCGAAGCGTCCGGGCACTCAGGACGTGCAGCCGGCCGCGGCCATCGCGGCCAGCGCGACCAGCTGCATGGTCTTCGGGTCGAGCGCGCCCTCCCGGTAGAACACGCCCGCGAACTCCTTCATCTCACCCATGGAAGCCTCCTCGTGGTGGCATGACGCCACGTCATTATAGCCGCCGGTCGGCGGATCTCCGTGCGGCCGTCGGCGGAAGCGCGGTCACCGCGCCGATCGAGCCGTCGGGGAATGGCTGGCGGTAGTACAGGCCAATTGGTCCTTGACGGGCCTGGGTTCAGGGGCAAAATGGTTGGGCGACTGAACCTCATGCATATCGCCCTCGACCGCAGCAAGCCCGTTCCGCTGGCGCGCCAGATCCAGGCGCATCTCGAGCGTCTCGTGCGCGAGGGGCTGCTGCCGCCCGGGGCGAAGCTGCCGGCCACGCGAGAGCTGGCCGACGAGCTGGGCGTCAATCGCGCCACGGTCGTCCTCGCCTACGAGGAGCTGGTGGCCGCCGGCTGGGCGCGGGCGCGCGTCGGGCAGGGGACGTTCGTCGCCGAGCGTCCGACCGAGCGCGCGGACGTCGAGGCGGC
>WNGF01002747.1_pt1 | contig 37438 bp, 27 predicted proteins | sample 5400641 | NCBI WGS metagenome assembly WNGF01 (sample SAMN13153371, study PRJNA577476) | soil metagenome | isolation source: 80 cm soil or saprolite under grassland replicate 2 | place: USA:California | collected 2016-06-15 | reverse complement strand
CCGTCGGGCGCGAACCGATTCGTCGACTCCGCGAGCTCCGCGTCCTCCGCGTGCGATCCGTGTCTCTGCGCGAAATCGCCGCCGGGGCGGTTTGTAACACGGTTCCGCGAAGAGCGTCAACGAATCGAAGTAATATCTGTCCCTCGAAAGGTACGTTGCCGATGACAAGGATGACGCGACGATTCATGATCGGCGCTGCCGCGCTCGCGGCCGCTGGCTTGTCCCTGTTTGCGCAGTCTCCGCGCCCCGCCGCACAGCGGCCTGTGCGCGCCGCCACGGCGCCAGGGCGCCCCATCAAGGTGCTGTTTCTCGCGCCGGAGGAACAGACGCCACACGATCCGGTCAAGATGATCACCGCGATTGCCCCGGTGCTCGCGCGGCGCGGCATCCAGCTGACCTACGCCACGAAACTCGAAGCCATCGAGCCGGCGCGGCTCGCGTATTACGACGCGGTCGTCGTCTACGGCGACAAGCTCGCGCTCACCCCGGCGCAGGAGAAGGCGGTCACCGATTTCGTCGACGCGGGTCACGGCCTCGTCGCACTGCACGCCGCGGGTGAGCTTCCCCTGGTGGGCGCTCGTGTGCAGTCAGAGGGCGGGTCGGAATTCACGGCGGAGATCGTGCAGCCGTCCAACCCCGTCCTGCAGGGCGTGCAGCCGTTTGCCGCATCCGAAGAACCGATTAGCGCGGGCGCCGCGGGCGGCGATCGCACGGTTCTGATGGAGCGTGCCGGTCCGCAGGGACGTCAGCCCTGGACCTGGCTGCGCACGCAGGGCAAAGGACGAATCTTCTGGACGGGCTACGGCCACGACGAGCGCACGTGGAACAACGCGGCGTTCCAGAACCTTGTCGAAAAGGGGATTGTGTGGTCGGTGGACGAGCAGGCGCGCCGCAGCTGGCAGCAGCTCGAGATGCCGGGCGTCACGTACGTCGACGGCTTCAACGTGCCGAACTACGAGAACCGTCCGGATCCGCCGAAGTTCCAGCTCCCGTTCGCGCCGGAGGAAGCGCAGAAGTTCATGCAGACGCCCGCGGAGTTCCGCGTGGAGCTCTTCGCGAGCGAGCCCGACATCATCAAGCCAATCAGCTTCACGATCGACGAGCGCGGCCGCGTGTGGGTCATCGAAGCGCAGGACTATCCGAACGAGGTGCTGAACGGCAATCCCGGCGACGATCGCATCAAGATCCTCGAGGACACGAACGGCGACGGCAAGGCGGACAAGTTCACCGTGTTCGCGGATCATCTCAACCTGCCGACGAGCCTCACGTTCGCGAACGGCGGCGTCATCGTTGCCGCGGCGCCGCACTTCCTCTTTTTGAAGGACACGAACGGCGACGACAAGGCGGACGTGCGCCAGGTGCTCAGCACCGGCTGGGGCATCCGCGATTCGCACGCAGGCCCTTCGAATCTTCAGTACGGCATCGACAACTACATCTGGGGCGTCGTCGGCTACTCCGGGTTCAACGGCGAGATCAACGGCAACAAGATGCAGTTCACGCAGGGTCCCTACAGGTTCAGGCCGGATGGCAGCGACTTCGAATACCTGACCACCTCGACGAACAACACGTGGGGGCTTGGGTTCTCGGAAACGTTCGACGTGTTCGGGTCGACGGCGAACAACGATCAGAGCTGGTACATGGCGATCCCGAATCGCTACTTCGACGGTGTGGAGGGACTGCCCGGTGCGGGTGGTCGCGGCGCCGCGTCAGGCGCCGGCTATCAGAGCGCCGCCGCGTTCTATTCGGTGCACCCGACGACTCCGTACATCCGGCAGGTTGACGTGTGGGGCGGCTACACGGCAGCGGCCGGTCATTATTTATATACGGCGCGCGCGTATCCGAAGGAGTACTGGAACCGCGTCGCGCTCGTCAGCGAGCCGACGGCCCACCTCATTGGCCTGCCGGTGCTCGAGGGCCAGGGCGCCGGTTTCGTCGCGCGCGACGGATGGAACCTGATCGCCAGCGCGGAGGAATGGTTCGCTCCCGTCGCGGCGCAGGTCGGGCCCGATGGCTCGGTGTGGTTCGCCGACTGGTACAACTTCATTGCGCAGCACAATCCCACGCCGCCGGGTTACAGCACCGGCAAGGGGGCCGCGTACGAAACGTCTATGCGCGATCACCTGCGCGGGCGCATCTACCGGATCGTCTACAAAGGTGCGCCGCCCGCGAGGAAGCGATCGCTGTCTAAGAGCGATCCCGCGGGGCTCATGAGCGCACTCGGATCCGACAACATGTTCTGGCGGCTCCACGCGCAGAGGCTCATTGTTGAACGCAAACAGAAGGACGTCGTCCCGCAGCTCATCGCGCTGGTGCGCAACCAGTCGGTGGACGAAATCGGAACCAACGGCGGAGCGCTTCACGCGCTGTGGACGCTGCAGGGTCTGGGCGAGCTGAGCGCGACGACGACGGATGCGTATCGTGCCGCTGTCGATGCGCTGAAGCATCCGGCTGCCGGCGTTCGTAAAGCGGCCGCGATGGCGCTGCCGCGTACGGCGGACGCGGCGAAGGCGCTGCTCGCCTCGGGCGTTCTGCATGATCCCGATCTGCACACGCGCCTTGCCGCCGTGCTCGCGGTCGCGGACATGCCAACGTCGCCGGAACTGGGGCAGGCGTTGTACACGGAAAGTCTCAAACCGGAGAACTTCGGCGATCGGTGGCTGAGCCGCGCGTTCTACATCACGGGATATCGGCACCAGAGGGCGTTCACCGCGGCGTATCACGCGGATCGCGCCGCGCTTCCGTACACCGCGCTGCCCATCGCGGTTCGCCTCGGAAACACGAAGCCCGATTGGCGCACGCCTGACGCGAGCTCACTCGCGAGCGACTGGGCCGACATGCAGGTGCCGGGCAACTGGGAGTCGCGCGGACTTCCGGATTTCGACGGTGTCGTGTGGTTCGCGCGCACGTTCGACTGGACCGGCAATACGGAGCCGACCACGCTGTCGCTGGGCCCGGTGCGGAACAACGGCGAAGTCTGGATCAACTCGCAGGCGGTGACGCCCGCTCCGTTCGTGCCGCCTGCCGCCGCCGCGCCGGCGCCGCAGGGACGCGGTGCGGGACCCGCGGGTGCGCCGCCTGCCGCAGCTCCCGCCGGCGGCGGCCGCGGATCGGCGACCTACGTGCTGCCCGAAGGCACGGTGCACCAGGGCAAGAACACGATCACCGTGCGGATCCAGAATGGACGCAACGAAGGGGGATTCGTCGGCACGCCCGATCTGATGTTCGTGGAGGGTGGGTCAACGCGTGTGCCGCTCGCGGGCACGTGGAAGTATCGGATCGAGCGGCAGACGAACGCGGGCGCCCTCTACACGAAACCGGGCCAGCTTGCCGCGCACGTGGCGTTCACGGTCGAAGGAGGCTCGAGCGGCGCCGCCGGTGCCGCGCTGCCGCCGGTCGCGCCGCCGGCGCCGGACCTCGTCGTCCGCCTGAGCACGGTTCCCGGTCAGATGAAGTACGACAAGCCGGAAATCAACGCGGCCCCCGGTCAGCTCATCGAAATCGTGTTCACGAATCCCGACGTCATGCAGCACAACTTCGTGCTCGGCGCGCCGGGGTCCCTCAACGCGATTGGTGAAGCAGGCGACAAGCTCGCGGCAACCCCCGCAGGGCTCGCGCAGAATTACGTGCCCGACATTCCGCAGGTGCTCTTCTCGACGAAGCTGCTGGAGCCAAGCCAGACGCTGACGTTCCAGTTCAGGGCGCCGACAACGGCGGGCCAATACCCGTACGTCTGCACGTTCCCCGCACACTGGCGCACGATGAACGGAACGCTGAGTGTTATCCAGCCAGCGGGTAGAGGCGGAAGAGGCGGAGGGAATTGAATCACCAATCACCAATCATCAGTCGGGAATCCCTAATCCCTGATCGGATCGGGGAATGCCTCGTTCGCCCGGGCAGGCCTTCAACCCACGTCGTAAAAATGTGAGTGTGCAGAAGCGAAAGGGGCTTGGTTCCGCTCTTGTTGACACCACGATCGATCTTAGCTAGATTAGCTAATATGATCGCCGTCAACATGCACGAGGCGAAGACGCGACTGTCGGAACTCGTTAAGGCCGTCGAGGAGCGGAACGAAACCGTCGTGCTCTGTCGCGACGGCCGCGAGGTGGCTGAAATCCGCCGCCGTGTCAAACGGCGCCGGGCGCGCAATCTCACACCCGATCCGCGCTTTCGCGTAGAGCTCGCCTCTGGGTACTGTCCGACGGACCCCCTGACGGAACACGAGTGGCCGGACACTCTCCGATGAACGTGCTCCTGGACACGTGCGCCCTCCTCGCTCTCGCAGGCGGCGAACTCCCGGATGCTGCCGCGCGAGCCTTACGGCAGGCGCCAGAGGCATACGTCTCGGTCGTCACCCCATGGGAGGTCGCGATCAAAGTGATGGAGCGCAGGCTCCGTCTTCTCGAGCCGCCTTTCCAGTGGTTCGTTGGTTTGCTCGAGAGGTACGACTTGCGGGAAATCCCGCTCGAAGCGGACATTACGTGCGCCGCGGCCGCACTGCCGCCGCTTCACAGAGATCCGTTCGACCGCGTGATAGTCGCGCTCGCAAAGGCGAACGGCTGTACGGTGCTGACCTCGGACGAAAACATCTCGAAGTACGCAGGCGTAAGAACGCTCTGGTGAGCGGTCCACCCGCGGCCGTGGATGGACCAGTCGCTGCTTTCCGCTCGCCGAGCGCCGCGTCGTCCGCCGCATCCAGGACACCGAGCGCTTGCCCCGCCGCAAGAAAGAGATCCTGCTCTCGACGATCGATTCATTCCTCCGCGGCGCCAGCGCCTCGCGGTGACAGACCCTCGCCGTGTGCTGATGAGAGAGCCGCCTGCGGCCTGCAGGCGGCGATAAGAGCCACCTCGCCACGCGCCAGCGGGGCCGGCTCCAGCGCGCCGTCAGGTGCCGCGCCTCAGCGCGCAGCCCCTGGACGCGGACCCGCGCGCGTGACTCGTCACGCGGTTACTCGCAGTTCCTATTCGCTAACCAGGGAAACGAGACGAGAGGAATTTCTGAGCTATCCCGCGGTTCCCCATTGATAACCGCCGTTCCCCTGCAGCAACCCTCTCAGGGGTGACGTGTCGCCGCTCCGAGCCGGTGCCCCCAGGCACCGTGCGCAACGGCGGGCTGTTACCACGGAAACTGCGGTTAGGACGCCACTCCGGAGGCGAGATCTAAAGACATCGGCGGATCACTGCAAAACTCCAATTGCAACGTGGTGCCGCTGAGTTCAAAATCTGTGATCAAATCGGTATCGATTCTCCACAACTGGTCGCCGGAACTCGTCAGTGCCACGACAGCCGTTTCACCAAGGACGAGAATATCGTCGGCACTCCGAACGTCAAGAAACTGCCAAAACAGAGTCAGGAGCGGGATCTCGGCAAACAATTCGAGCGAATTGTTGCCGCGAAGAATGGCGATTCGGCTATTGAATCCTACAAAAAGATTGTCATTGCGAATCACCCAACCCGGCTTCACGCCGATGCCGGCGGACAGGATCCCGACACGCTGAAGATCCGATCCCAATCGCACCTCGACGACATAGAACTCCCGCGGAGCGTCGATCTCAGTGCCCAACAGAATCTGCCGAGAGCCTCGCAGCACGTCGAGCAGGTGGCTCTTGGACTCCACCTGCTCCATGTCGACGGCCTCGATCATGATCCCCTCCATACAAGAACACCGTGATGAGTTCGTCACCCTCCCAAATGCGTTCGGTCAAGGGCGAAGTCGGTTTGGCGATAGATGGCGCGTCCCCGTGCCGCTGGTGCAGGTTGAAACGAAACGAGTAGTTTCATTGATAGTGGAAATGCAGGATCGTGTTGTCAGCTTCGCGGTAGATGATGGTCAAGGTTCGCCTCGATCCGTTCACGAAAATCTCCTGGACGATTTTGATGGCACCTGGAGCGTTCTGAGAGCAGGTTGCGAACCGACCCGCTCGGATCCACGACTTGAGTGGCTGAATAGCTCCGCGTTTCCAGTTCCAGTTCCGCGTTCGCGGCGCCGTCGCGCACCTCACGCGAGGTGACCACGGGTGCTCCCCCCTCCGCTGGTCCGGGCTCATACGTCTATACATGTTGCAGTTGATCCGGACCGTCGATGATCCAGCGGTAGGACGGCGCGAGATCACCGGGGTCAAGGACGAATGTCCACGCGCCAACGAGCGAACCGTTGTCCCAAGTAGAGCGTCCGGTCAGCATGCCGTACACACCGGGGGATTCCGACTGGACAAATGTGTAGTGGATCTCTCCCTTTTGCGGCAGCGTGATGCGCAGGCCAGGCACCCCTCCATCAGGACCCGGATAATCAAACGACCATTGGGGTCCAGCCGGCGGGATCGCGGCCGTCAGGTCAGTAACGCGGGACGATCCTTCGCCGTACACGTAGGTCCACACACGATTGCCGTACCGTGCTGACTTCAGCAGCGAGTACGTATTGGAGCTCGCTTCGTCGAAAACGTCGTCGTAGGCCAGCGTCAGTTCCCGAACGCGATCGTCGCCGACAATCTGCCTGATGACTGTCGGCCGTATCGCGAGCAGCGCCGCGAGGCCACCGAAGAGCGACGTCAGCGCGGAGAGCAGGCGCGGCTGGCCGAATCACGCCGACACCACTTCTTCCATCGTCTGCACCTGGTTGATCGGCAGCGTCGGATCGAGCGTGGCGACGATTCGCCGCGCGGTCTGCACGACCTGGCTCGGGTCGTCCGCCGCTTTGACGAAGTTTCACCGCCTTGCGTTGGGCTGTTACACTGAATTTGTGCACGCCATCCGAGCCAGAACGCTCTGTCTCGCTGCCGCTTTTCTGATCTGTTCCGGTGGTGCCGGCCTGCCACCTTCGCCAAGGCTACGGTGGACCGCCGTAGCTTTAGCGGAGGCTGGTCAGGCCGGCCGAGACGTCCAGCAGCCTCAGCCCGCCGGGGCCGAGGCGGACGTGCCAGCCGTGCGCATCGACGTGGTCGTCACCGACGCGAACGGCAAACCGATCATCGACTTGCGGCCGGGGGACTTCGAGGTCGTCGAGAACGGCACGCGCCGTCCATTGGCGGGCGTGGAGCTCAGGACGCTCCCCACCACTCCACTCGACACGCTGCCGATTCAAACGGAGGCGGATGAAGCGCGTGCCGCTCGCGAGCCCGGAACGCGCGTCTTTGGCTTTTACCTCGACGAGTTTCACGTCACAGCTGGTCCCACCACCGATCGCGCAAGGGTGGCGATCGAGCGCTTCGTCGACGAGGTGCTGCGGCCCCAGGATCTTGCCGTGGTCATGCGGCCGCTCGACTCGCTGAACGCCGTCCGGTTCACACGCGACCGGGCCCTGCTGCACGGCGCGATCGACGCGTTCGCCGGACGCAAGGGGGACTACGCGCCACGGACCCGCTTCGAAGAGCTGTACATCGGTCGCGCACCTGCGGCCGTGGCGGCCGCGCGCCGGCAGATCGTCGTCTCCGGGCTGCGCGAGATGGTGATGCGCCTCGGAGAGTTGCAGGCGGACCGCGCGATGATCCTCTTCGTGAGCGAAGGATTTTCGCGGGACTCACTCCCGGCGCTCCGCTCGCTTCGCTTCCCGGCGGTGGATGGTCTTGCGCGCGCCTCCAGCCGTTTTCACGTGCCGATGTACACGTTCAATCCGGCGACGGCGGGCGATGCCGAACCCTCCACGGATCGCGATCGAGCCATGGAGATGCTGCAGTGGATTGCGGACCAGACCGGCGGCCGCACCATCGCGGGCGGGTCGGAGACAGCCGGGCTCGCGCGCTTGAAGCACGATCTCGAAAGCTATTACGCGCTGACGTACCAGCCGACCACGGCCGATGGACGGTTCCACCCGGTAGAAATACGCGTCCGCCGCAGCGGCGTGGTCGTGCAGTCGCGGAAGGGCTACTGGTCGCCGCTTGGCAGCGAGTGGCGCACGATGGTCGCGAGTACCTCGAAGATCGCCTCGCCGCTGTCGACGCGCCCGCTGCGGCGCAGCAACATCATCGACACCTGGGTCGGGCTGCTGCCGGACGCGAGCGGCCGCACGCGCATGATCATCACGTGGGAACGGCGCGCGCGCGGGATCTCGGGCCCCGAAGTGATTGCGCTGAAGGCGACAACTACGACCGGCACGGTCCTGTTCGACGGACGCCTCGGTCACGTCGGCTCCGACGCGGCGCTGCCGCCGGACAGCGCGCGCTTCGAGGTCCCTGTCGGCCGTGTCGAGATCGACATGGCGATCTACGACATGGAAGGAAAGGTGATCGATACCGACGTGCGCGATTTCGACGTGCCGAATCTCGGATCGCAAACGCGCGGGCCGGTGCTCCTCGCACCCGAAGTCGTCCGGGCGCGGACGCTGCGCGATTTCAACAGCGCAGCCAGCAACCCCGACGCCGCACCGTCATCCGCGCGCACGTTCGCGCGCGGAGATCGCCTGTTGATTCGCGTCCCCACATTCGACGCGAGCGGCGCCGCCGTGCAGGTGACCGCGAAGGTGCTCAATGCGTGGGGTCAGCCGATGCGCGACATCGATGCGATCGGAACGACGCCACGCGATGGCCTCACGCAGTTCGCGCTGCCGCTCTCGTGGCTCGTGCCCGGCCAGTATCAGATCGAGCTCCAGGCAGCGAACGCCAACGGCGCCGTGAAGGAGCGCGTCTCGTTCAAGATCAGCGGGTGAGCGGCACGATCAGGAACGACTGCGGGTGACCGATCGGCGTGGCCGTGTCTCCCGTCAGCTTGCCGAGCGTCGCGCGGTAGCGTCCGGCCGCAGCAGGCGGCCCGCCCTGCCGTCCGCGTCCGAAGAACGGCGCGGCTTCGAGCGCTTCACCACCCGCACCGCCTCGTGCTCCGCGTCCCGCGGTACTCGCTGCCGGCGGCGGCGGATCGCCGCGCAAGTCCCACGCGATGCGGTGCACGCCCGGGTCCTTCGCGAGCTCGAGCCGGCGCACCTGTTTGCCCGCGTCGTCCGCAATCGTCAGGACGAGCTTTGACTCGCCAGCCGGCGCCTGCCCCACCGAATACGTGAACACCGCACCGTATGGCGGGTTCGGAGTCGTCGGATCGCCCCAGGTGGCTGCGACTTCGCCCAGGATGTCGTACATGTACGCATCGCGCAGCGGGAACAGGTGTCCCTCCTCCGACAACGCCTCCGGCGTGATGTTGCGAAGCGCCGTGTAATCGTCGAGGATGTACGCGCCGCGCCCGAACGTTCCGACGATGAGATCGTTCTCGCGTTTGTGAATGAGCAGGTCGCGCGCCTGTGCCGTCGGAATCCCGCCACCGAGCTGCACCCAGTGCGCTCCGCCGTCGATCGTGAAGTAGACGCCGAACTCCATTCCCGCAAACAGCAGGTTGCCATTCACGTCGTCCTGCACGATCGACCACGCGCCCGAACGCTGCGGGAGATCGCCTGAAATCGACGTCCACGTCCGTCCGCGGTCGGGGCTCTTGACGATGTACGGCTTGAAGTCGCCGCGCAGGTAGTTATTGAGCGTGACGAAGAGCACGTCGGAGTCGCGTGGCGACGCGTACACGGCCGTCACATAGGTGTGTTCGGGGACACCGGGAAACGACTCGATCTTGCGCCAGTTCCTCCCGCCATCCTCGCTGACGTGCACGAGCCCATCGTCGCTGCCGGTGATGAGGAGTCCCTCGAGCAGCGGCGACTCGTCGAGCGCAGTCAACGTGCTGAGCATGGTCGTCGCCTGGTTGAAGGCCACGGAGTCGGGACGCCACACCTTCCCCATGATCGGGATCTTCGTCGCGTCGAGCTGACGGGTGAGATCTCCGCTGACCGCCGTCCATGAATCTCCCCGGTTATCGCTCCGATAGAGCCGCTCGCCGCCGAAGTACAGCCGGCGCGCCGAGTGCGGACTGACGATGAGCGGCGAGTCCCAGTGCCAGCGGCCGAAGCGCTGCTGGCCACGTCCGCCGCCGGCGCCCCGTGCGCCTTGCGGCGCGTCGGGCTGTGCGGTTTGCGGTCCGCCAACGATGTTCCGCGGATTCGGCCGGATGCTGACGCTCTGTCCCGTGCGCAGATCGAGTCGCTGGAGCGAACCTTCCTGCGACTGCGAGTAGACGATGTTGGGATCCTCGGAATCGACGCGCCCCTGGAAGCCGTCGCCGCCGCCGACGCTGATCCAGTCGCTGGTGCGGATCCCGACGCGATTCACGGTGCGCGACGGGCCGCAAATCGATCCGTTGTCCTGCGCGCCGCCGCACACGTGGTAGAACGGGCGCGCGTTGTCCGTCGAGACGCGGTAGAACTGCGACAGCGGCAGGTTCGTGAAGTGCCGGAACGTCTTCAGGTTGTCCCAGGACTCATAGAGACCACCATCGTTGCCGATGATGTAGTGACCCGGGTCGGTCTGGTCGAACACGATTTCGTGGTAGTCCGTGTGCATCGGCAGTGACAGCGTCGTCCACGTCTTTCCGCCGTCGGTGCTGCGCTCGATCGTTGTCTCGGTTGACCAGATCGTTTCGGGATCGTGCGCGTCGACGAAAATCTCGTTGTAGTAGCCGGGATCGCCGCCGCGATAGCAGTCGTCCGCCGGCGGCTGCGCCGCGGCGCTCTCCCCGCTTGTCGCTGACGGCGGCGTTGACGTTGCGGCATCAACCGGGCCGCACGGCGTTGTGGTGGTTGCGGCGGCGTCAGCAGCTCCACCGCGACCGCCACGTCCGCCCTGGCTCACGAGGCGGCCGATGCGCGTCCAGCTTGCGCCCGCGTCATCGGACCGGAAGAATCCGCCCTGGCCTTTCTGCGCGGTCACGAGCGCGTACACCGTGTTGGGAGTGCGCCAGTTAATCCCGAGACCGACCCGGCCCATTTCCACGGTCGGCAGGCCTTTCGTCAGCTTTGTCCATTTCGCGCCGCCGTCGACCGACTTGTAAATGCCGCTCTCCGGTCCACCGCCAATGAGCTGTCCGACCGCGCGCCGACGTTGATAGGCGGCGGCGTACATGACGTCGGGCTTCCTTGGATCAATCACCATGTCGGTGACGCCGGTGTCCGGGCTGATCGTCAGCACCGCTTTCCAGGTCTGTCCGCCGTCTGTTGTCTTGTACAGACCGCGGTCGCCTCCCGCTGCCCAGAGCGGGCCAATGGCGGTGGCGTAAACGACGTTCGAGTTTCGCGGGTCAATGACGATGTTCTGAATGTGCTCGGAGTTCTCGAGCCCCATGCGCTTCCACGTCTTGCCGGCATCGGTCGATTTGTAGACGCCGTCTCCGAAACTGACGCTGCGCTGGTTCGCGTTCTCACCGGTGCCGAGCCACACGATGTTCGAGTCACGCGGATCGACGACAACGGCGCCGAGCGAATACGAGCCGTAATCATCGAAGACCGGCGTGAAGGTGTTGCCGCGGTTCTCGGTCTTCCACAGGTTGCCGGATGCGGCCGCGACGTACCACACGCTTGGATTCTTCGGATCGATCGCGACGTCCTGCACGCGCCCGGTTGTGAGCCCCGGGCCGATCGAGCGGAACGCGACGTCCTTGAAGGTGTCGCGCGTCATGCGATCGCTCTGTCCGTTGAGATCCATCGCGGCGGCAGCCGCACAGACGGCGAGCACAACTCCAGAGCGGCAGAAATTTTTCATGATGCTGATGTCCCGGGCGAAACGGCCGGCCTGACCAGCCTCCGCTAAAGCTACGGCGGTCCACCGTCGCCTTGGCGAAGGTGGAAGGCCGGCACCACCGAGGCCCGGGTGTTGCGGCGGATTATACCTGCCGCAGACGTTCGGCCGCGCGCTCCAGCGTCTCGTCCTTCTTCGCGAAACAGAAGCGCAGGACGAGCGGCGCAGGCGAGCGATACAGGAACGGAGACGTGGGGATCGAGGCGACGCCGTGCTCCTTCGTGAGGCGCACCGCAAAGTCCGCGTCGCGCTCCGATGTGATCTCGGAGTAGTCCATCAACTGGAAGTAGCTGCCGTGGCTCGCGAGCGGACGGAACCGCGAGCCTTCCATCAGCTTCAGGAACAGATCCCGTTTTCGCTGAAAGAAGGACGGCAATTCGGCGAGCCCCTTGCGCGAATTGAGGAAGTCCGCGAGGCCGTACTGCACGGGTGTGATCGTCGAGAACGTGACGAACTGATGCACCTTCCGGAATTCAGCCGTCAACTCCGCGGGGGCGACGGTATACCCGATCTTCCATCCGGTCGTGTGGTACGTCTTCCCGAACGATCCGACGACGAAGCTGCGCGCGGCAAGCTCGGGATGCCGCGCCATGCTCTCGTGCTGCAGGCCGTCGAAGATGATGTGCTCGTACACTTCGTCGCTGACGATGAGCAGGTCAGTGCCTGTGACGAGATCGGTGAGCTCGCGGATGTCGGTGGCGCTCAGCACCGCACCTGCCGGATTGTGCGGCGAGTTGATCATCAGCAGCCGCGTCTTCGATGTCACCGCGCCGCGCACCGCTGTCCAGTCGATGCCGTAGTCCGGGTAGCGCAGCGGCACGATCACGGCAACGCCGCCGCTCAATTCGATCGCGGGGATGTACGAGTCGTAGCACGGCTCGACCACGATGGCTTCGTCACCCGGATGGATGACCGCCGCGACCGCATCGAAGATCGCCTCGGTGCCTCCAGAGGTGACCGTGACCTCCGTCTCCGGATCGTACCTGCGCCCGTGGAAGTCCTGGTACTTCGCCGAAATCGCTTCGCGCAGCGCCGGCACCCCCTGCATCGGCGCGTATTGATTGCGCCCGCCGCGCATGTGTCTCGCGACCGCTTCGACGAGCTCGGGATCGCAATCGAAGTCGGGGAATCCCTGCGACAGGTTGATCGCGCCGAGGTCCGACGCGAGGCGCGACATCACGGTGAAAATCGTCGTGCCGATCGCCGGCAGCTTGGATTGCAATCGTACGTCGAGTGTCATATGCCCTCGAACGTTCCCGTGTCCGTGTTCTTGCGGACCGCGTTCCAGGGGAACTGCTGTCCGTTCATCGCGATGTAGACGCCCGGCGGAAGCACCTGCACGAACGACAGCGCGGAGCCCAGGTTGAAGAGCCCGTCGGAGCTCCCGAATGCGTACGGCACCATCGCGCCGGTGAGCACGATCGTCTTGCCGTCCAGCGCCGCCGCGGCCAGAGCGACGATCGCCGTTTCGCGGCTCGCCCGCGCCCGTTCGACGATTCGCGCCCGCCCGCCGTCGTCCAGCTCCAGGCTGTCGATCATCATGACCGTTTCGAGCGTCACGTCGAGCCGGCACCGCCCGCGCCGCAGCATCTCCGGGAGGTGGGTGTCGCGGAAGAACAGCCGCCCGGTGAGCTCGTCGTACTCCTTGTCGAACGTGCCGCCGGTCACGAGGACGCGGATCCTGGTCATGACAGAAATGCACGCGCAGCTACCGAATCGGAGCGTCGCACGGCCCCTTATTGTAAGTCGGGGGACCGCGCGGGCGCGCGGCCTGACCGCGCAAGCGAGTCTATGTCAACCACTTAGCGCGTGTGCGGGGGCGCCCATGCCGGATCCGGCACCCCGCTTGCCTCGCGTAGCCCAACTGAGGAGGTCTTCATGTTTGCTGTTGCAGCTGTTCTCATTGGCGTGGTCGGCGTGTTCTATGTGCGCCGCCGCAGCTCGCGCAAAAAGACGCAGGCGGTCTAGCGCGACGCTCGGAACAAATCGTCGGCGGAGGAGAGCACAATCCGCCGCAGTCTGTCGGGATAGTCTGGCGGAAGCCCCGCAAGAAACGTCCTCACCATGCGCGCGGCGCTCGAGGAGTTGTGCCCCGAGAGCGTCGCGTCCGTCCAGCGCTTCGGAAAGAAAATGTCGGCCGTGCGTTGAATCTCCTGCAGCATCGTCAGGCTGCGCGGAATGTATTGTTCCGACGCGGCCGCGCGACGCGGATGGTGCAGGTAGGAGAGCGCCTCGAGCACCCACGGCTCGCGCCTGCGCTTGTTCACGTCGCCGAACGACGCGAACAGCGCGTCACGAACAGCCGGATCGCTTGAGAGCGCGGGCTTCACGAATTCAAAACGCGCCTTTCGATCCGGATTCTCGATGCGCGCAAGCTGCGTCGCGAGGATCTGTTCCGCTCCCGGAACGGCACGGACGGCGAGCTCCTGCGACAACGTGATGTAATCCGGCTCGGCGAGGGTCAGGCCGGGGACGGTTTCGGTCTTGTCCCACACGCGCTGGAGCCACTGAAGCGTGACAGGGGTCTGCGCGACGTCCCGCAGCGCCGAGAACCACGCGGACTTCAAGCTCTGGGTCGGCGCAGCGGCGATCCCATCGCGCAGCATCCGCTCGAGCGTCGGCGCCAGCGCATCGCGCTCCGCCGCCGGCATGAATTTCCAGTAACCCTGCTGCACGTACGACAACATCCGCTGCACGTTCAGCTCGTCGCGCTCGCGCGGAAGGCTTGCGGCAAGGACGTTGACGACGTCGGCGGCGCGCGCGCGTCCGTCGAGCGTGTCCTCCCAGAGCGCGACGAGCGCGCTGCCGCGGGTCAACGCGTCAGGGATGTCGGGGAGGTGCACGAGCAAGTAATCACGCGTCGTCGCATCGAGCGCGAACCCTCCATACGCAATGCCGCCGCTCGTCGGCAGGACGTAGAGCGGCGCGGGCAGACCGCGCGCGTCAGCGACCTCCACGTGCGCGGCATTCAGGTTCAGGGGAATGCGTTTGACATCGGCGTCGTAGCCGAGCGCGACCTCGATGCGCTGCGTCCAGACGAGGCCGCGCCTCGGCGCGGGATCGCGTTGAGTGAACGACAGACGCGCAATCGTTCCGTTCTGCACACGCAGCTCGGTGGTAATCGCAGGACGCCCTGGCTCGTCGACCCACACGTGGCTCCATGCCGCGAGATCCTCGGACGTCCGTGCGTCGAGCACCTGAATCAGGTCCGTCCAGGTCGCGTTTGCAAACGCGTGCGCCTTCAAATAGTCGCGCAGGCCGTCACGGAAAGAGTTCTCTCCGACAATCGTTTCCAGCTGCCGCATGACGATCGGCGCCTTCTGATAAATGATCGCGCCGTAGAGCGTGCCCGCTTCGCTGAGGTTGTCGAGCCGCTGGCGGATCGCGTTGCTGCCCTTGGTCCGGTCCACGTCGTAGGCGCCGGGATAGTACGAGAGCAGAAACCGCAGCTGATGATTAATCCCGGGAAACGACGGATTGACGATCTTCGCCGCCATGAAATTGGCGAAGACCTCCTTCATCCACACATCGTTGAACCAGCGCATCGTCACGAGGTCGCCGAACCACATGTGCGCCGTCTCATGGGCGATCACGCTCGCGCGCCCGAGCTTCTGGTTCTGCGTCGCGCTTTCGTCGAGCAGGATGCCGGACGCGTTGTAGAAGATCGCCCCCGCGTGCTCCATCCCGCCGAACTGAAACGACGGCACCAGCAGGAAATCGAATTTCCCGAATGAGTACGGAATGCCGGTGTAGCGCTCGAGCCACGCGAGCGCCGCCGCGTGCAGATCGAACACGGCGTCGCGATTGCGCGCGACCTTTGCGACATCCGTCTCGCGATGGAACATCCGGAACGTGCGGCCGTTGCGCTCTGCGGTCTCCACCTGGAACTTACCCGCGGCGAACGCGAACAGGTATGTGGACAGCGGCTGCGTTTCGGCGAACCGGATAGAGGTGCGATCGCCGTGCGGCTCGCGCGCCAGTTCGGCGCCGTTCGCGAGCGCCTGCCACTCCGACGCAATGTCGAGCGTCAATGTGTAGCGTGCTTTCACATCGGGTTGATCGAAGCACGGGAACGCCAGCCTGGCGCGCGCCGGCACGAAGAGCGTGTACATGAACTCGGGATTGCGATTGAGCGCGGCATCACCGGCAGTGAAGGCGAGGCTGATCTCGTTGGCTCCGCCGCGAAGGCTCGACGGCTCGATGACGAGGTGCTCCGGAACGATGGTGGGTTGCGCGTCCCGGCCGTTGACGCGCGCACGTGACGGCGCAGCGCCCCTGAAATCCAGCGCCACGGGGCGCGTTGCATCCGACAGCGTGAACCGAATCGTCGCGTCGCCGGTCACCGGCGCCGCGATGTCGCGCGGCACCGTGAAGTGCAGCTCGTACCGCACGTCCGAGATTCGGCGCGCCCGTTCTTCCGCCAGTGGCAGCGGCACGCCCGGACCCGCCGCTGCGGGAGGATCGTCGCGCCGCCCGGCGGCCGCGATGCACAGGATTCCAAGCACGGGACACATGATCGCGCGGATCATCCCGCGATGATATCAGGCGGCCGCGCGGGTCCTGATGTTCGCGAGCGCCGCAACCACGACGAAAAAGCAGACGGTGATGACCGACAGCATCATGAATGTCGAGTACGCCGTCCGCCCGATCACGTCGTACGTCGTGAATCCGATGAGCACGAGCGCAGCAGCCGTCGCGTCGCGCAGGCCCTGTGGGAGAACCGCGAAGTAATTCAGGACGAACATGACGGCTGGCGTGGCGACGAGAAAGACATAATCCCAGCCCTGCGGCGACAGCAGCGGAATGCACGTCAGGAGCAGCGCGGCTTCCAGGCCTTCGGGAAAGTTCAGCGTGCGGCGGCGCATGAAGACGAACACCGCCGCTGCCAGCAGTGCCGCGCCGGTGAGCGACGAGAGCAGCGCGGCGGCGCTCCCGCTGCCGATCCACTTCGCCCACATCGCCGCGATCGATACGTTGTCCGCGTTGGTCAGATTCGGCGCGGTGGACGCTGTCACGGTCGTCCACCACGCCCGATGCAACGCGACGTCGCCGCGCACGCCGTACATGACTGCCGGCAACGCCAGCAGCGCCGCGGTTCCGATGGCGAGTGCCGCGATGGATCCGGCACGTCGCCGCGCCAGGATCCACGGCGTGAAGATGATCGCGTACGGCTTCACGACAATCGCGAGGGCGAGCAGCGCGCCCGCGAGCGCTTCGCGTCCGCGCCGCAGGTCCGAGACCGCGCGGACGACGAGGACCGCAAAGAGCGCGTTCATCTGGCCGAGCACGAGCTCGTGGCCGTAGAACTTCAGCATCACGACGAGCGTCCCGGCAATGACCCACCAGCCGGGATGCCGCAGTTCGGGAAGCAGCGACACGCTTGCCGCGAGGAGCGCGACGAGCAGTACCACCGAGATCACGAACCACGCGGTCTTTGCAGCGTCCAACGGAATCCGCGCGGCAGGGGCTGTCAGGACAGCAAACGCAGGAAGGTATTTGAACTGGTAGTGGCCGTCCTCGGCGCGATACAGCGGTTCCGCGGCGCTCGCGCGCACCGCCGCCGTCCAGTAGACCTCCAGGTCCGGCATCTTGCGGGAGAGCTTTTCAGGAAACGCGCTCGCCGCACCGAAGGCGGTGAGCGCGGCGACGAGCGCTATGGCGAGACTTCGGTGGTGTCCGCCTTCAGCCGGACCTGATTGCCTCACGACGACGGGTTCCGTTCCAGGAGCGGCGCGACGCGCGCACGGAAGCGGGGCATCGGCTTCACGATATCTCAATCAGGCCGCCCGTAAAGGGCGGCCCCACATCAAAACGGATCCCGGATCCCGCACCCCGGATCCCGGATTGCTACTCGTTCCGTAACGCGACGGACGGCGCGATGCGCGAGGCGCGCAGGGCGGGCAGGTACGAGGCGATCAGCGCCATGACGCCGAGGAGGAGCGGGACGGCGGTGAACGTCGCTGCGTCGGTCGCGGAGATGCCGAAAAGCAGGTTCGCAAGCACGCGCGACAGCGCGAGCGCCGCCAGGACGCCGAGCGCGAGCCCCGCGGCGATCAGCCGGAAGCCGTGTCCCACGACGAGCACGAGGATATCTCTGCGCTGCGCGCCGAGCGCCATCCGCACGCCGATCTCTTGCGTGCGCTGCGCGGCCGTGTACGAGACGACGCCGTAGATGCCGACGAGCGCGAGGAGCATCCCGAGGAGTCCGAGCGCGCCGCCGAACATCGCGCCCATGCGCAAAAGGAAGAACCCGTTGGGTCCCTCGAGCGTGTGCTCGAGCGAGCGCACGTCGTAAACCGGCAGATACGGGTTGAGCGCCCGGATTTCCTTCTCGACGACCGGCGCCATCGCTTCCGGGTCGCCGCTCGTCCGGATCTGAAGCACGCGGAGCGCCTCGTAATGCTGGGCAATCGGCTCGAAATAGTACGGACCCGGGTCCTCGAAGATGAAGCGATACTTGCCTGTACGCGTGACGCCGACGACCTCCCGCGGGATGCCATCGTTCGCCGCCTTGAACCGCTTGCCGATCGGATCCTCGCCGGGCCACAGTATCCGCGCCATGGCCTCGTTGACAATGGCCACGCGCCGCGCGCGCTCGTCGTCCTGCGCGGTGAAGCCCCGTCCGCGCGCGAGGGGAACCTTGAGCGTCCGGAAATAGTCGGGTCCGACGAGGTTGTACGCGGCGCTCGGCTTTCGTTGATCCGTCGGAACGGGATGATCCTCGGCTTCGACGTAATCGTTCGAGTTGTAGTAGCCGAACGGCACCGAAAACGCGTACGTCACCGACTCCACGCCCGGCAGCATCCGGATACGCGATTCAACATCCTGGTAGAAGGCACGTCCGCGCGGTTCGTCCACTCCGAGCTGAGAGACGTCCATCGACATGCTGAGCACGTGACGCGGATCGAAGCCAAGGTCGACGGACTGCGCGCGCTGCACGCTTCGCACGAACAGGCCCGCAGCGATCAGGAGGATCAGCGACACCGCGACCTGTGAGATGACGAGCGCGCTGCGCAGCCGGTGCCGCCCCGTGCCTTCGGCCATGCTGCGGCCGCCCTCCCGCAGCACGTCGTTGAGGTCGGCGCGCGAGGCGCGAAGTGCCGGAATCAGCCCGACGAAGACGCCCGTGCCGAGCGCAATGGCGGCGATGTAGGCGAACACGCGCCAGTCGAAACCGAATTCCAGGCGGATGGGAATATCCGCGGGAATCCTGATCCGCATCAGCAGCACGCTGAGCCAGCGGCCGATCATGCCGCCCGCGAGCGCGCCGATGATCGCGAGCAGCAGGCCTTCCGTGAGCATCTGCCGGACCAGACGCCCGCGTGCGGCGCCGAGCGCGGCACGCACGGCAAGCTCGCGCTGCCGGACCGTCGAGCGGACCATCAGCAGGTTCACGACGTTCACACACGCGACGAGCAGCACGAGTCCGACGAGAGACAGGAACACTCCCGCAACGAGCGGATTGCTGTCGGCGGACCCCGCCTCGGGACGCGCGAGCCGTTCGGCAATCAGCACCGGACGCACGGCCTTGTTGGTCGCCGGGTACTGTTGCTCGAGTTGACGCGCCACCAGGTCCAGCTTCGCCTGCGCCTGCTCGCGCGTGAGCCCCGGCTTCAGCCTGCCGAGCGCATGCAGATCGTGGTTGTCTCTCTTTTCGATCAGATCCTTGTAGGTGTTCGCGGGAAACATCATCCCGAGCGGCATGTACGCATCGAACTCGACGAGCGCGTACACGCCATGGAACCCCTCGGGCACGACGCCGGCGACGACGAATGGCCGCCCGTTCACGAGCACGCGTCGACCGACGATCGACGGGTCTGCATTGAAGCGCTTCTTCCAGTAGGTCCGGCCGAGCACGACGATGGGATTCGCGCCGAATGTCGCGCCCTCCGACGGCAGGACCGGACGTCCGGGTGACGCGCCCACACCAAGCATGGAGAAGAAGTTACCGGTGACGTACGCGACGGTGATGCGATCCGCGCGGTTCTCGCTGCTCAACCCCGCGAAGTTGATTTCATACCCCGCAAGGTCCGAGAAGACGCCGCTCTCCCGGTAGTCGATTAGGTCCGCGTAGGAGACAGGGTGCGGCTCTTCGTGATCGGGGTGCGTGACGCCGAGGACGTAAAGGTTCAGTGGATCGGCGACCGGGAGCGGCCGCAGCAGGAGCGCATTGACGATGCTGAAGACCGCGGCATTGGCGCCGATGCCGAGCCCGAGCGTCAGCGCGATCGTCAGCGTGAAGACCGGGCTCTTCAGCAGCATCCGAGCGCCGTGCCGAATGTCTTGCCACATTTGAATTACCTGGTCCCCAGTCACCGATTCGATCCTTCACTATTACGCGCAGCGACCGCTGCCGGTTCACGGAGCCGGGTGATAATGTGGGGACCTTGACTTCAGCCGCCCCCGAACAGAAACGGCCCCAGCGCCGCAGCATTCTTCCACCGTCGTACGAACGCACCGTCGGCCATGCACGCCGGATCGAGCTCGCGACGGACCGGCCCATTCGTGAACGCAACAAAATCCGTTATCGGTTCGCGCACTGGCCGATCTGGATTTGGGTCTTCTTCATCGCGCCGGGGCCGCTGACGTTCGACCTGTTCGAGCGCGGCTTCGACGTGCGGATGGCGCTGTGGCTCGGTGCGGTGCTGATCGGCACCGGGATCGCGGGGCTGCGCGGCCGGCTTCCGGGTGTAGAGCCGCGCCCCTACATCATCCGGTTCACCGAAGATCGCCCGAACCCGCTCTACCGCCGCGTGTGCTACACGCTCGCGTGGAGCGAGGTGATCGCATTTGCGGTGCTGAACATCGCGGGGCTGGTTGTGGCGATCGCGACCGGCGCGTGGCGAATGCGCCAGCTGTACGACCTCGCGTATTTTCCAATCGTCATCGCCATCTGGATCCTCGGCGCCGCCGGGCAGCTGCCGCGCGTGAAGAAATCCACGCAGAACGAAGGGCACGAGCGGCGCTACTTCTACGGATCGGTCTGGGCGGTCTGCATCGCGCAGCCGGTGCTCTGGTTTGTCTGGAAGGCGCTGCCGCGGACAACGACCGCCGACGCGATGAAGCTCGCGGTCTTCGTCGGAATTCTTGCCTACGTCGGCAACATGGCGCGTCGTGGACTGCTGCCGCGCACGCGGCCGATCGTTCCGGGAGAGCTGGCCGTCTCTGATTGATGCCGCGCGTTCTGTTCATCAACGGCGGCATCCTCGGTCTCTCGTCCTTTCATCGTTTTCTCGTCGAGTATCTGCCGTGCCAGTCGAACATCGACGGCACGCACGTTGTGCTGACGGAAGACCTGACGCTGTTCGATCGCGTGGTGCGGCGGGCGATGTGCCAGCGACTCTGGAAGGACGGCGCATTCGGGATCCGCAACGTCGATCTCGCGCGATTCCGGCACGAGCTTCATGCGGGAGTGCTCGCGCGCCGGCGCATCGCGTCGCTGGGCCCCGGACGTTTCGATGTCATTCACTTCCACCGACAGGCCACCGCATACGGCAGCCTCGATGTGATGCGGCATATCCCGTCAGTCGTGTCGATTGATTGCACGCAGGACTGCATCCTCCAAACGGCGACGTCGGCGGCGGAGCGCGCGTCGTACGTGCCGAACATCCGGATCGACGGCAGCGTGTTCCGGCGGGCAGCCGCCATCATTGCGACGTCGCGCTGGGCGGCGAACGCGCTTCACGCGCGCTACCCCGACTGCGACACGCCGATGCACGTGCTGCCGAACCCGGTCCTGCTTCAGCATTTCGATCGTTCGTGGATCGAGCAGCGCCGCGCGCGTGCAGGCGCGAAGCCGCGTGTGCTGTTCGTCGGCGGCGATTTTCCACGCAAGGGCGGATTCGATCTGCTCGACGCGTGGAAGGCCGGGAACTTCCCCAGTGTCGCAACGCTCGACATGGTGACGAACTGGGATCTGCCGGAACGATTGCCGGAGGGCGTGAACGTGTGGCGCGGCGTCGACGCGCATTCACACGAGTGGCGCGCGCGATGGGAACAGGCGGACGTCTTCGTGATGCCGACCAGGAACGAAGCGTTCGGCCTCGTCTATCAGGAAGCAGCGGCCGCCGGTCTTCCGGCGATTGGGACCGCGCAGAACGCGGTGCCGGAGATCGTGCGCGACGGCGAGACGGGGATTCTCGTGCGGCCGGGAGACATCGCGGCACTGGTAGGCGCTATGCATGCGCTCCTCGATTCGGCGGAGCTCCGCGATCGCATGGGATCGCGCGCTCGTCAGCTCATCGAGACCGCCGCGAGCCCGGAGGCGTACATGGAACGGCTCACGGCCATCATCATGGAGGCGGCAGGCAGCCGGACGCTATGAGCACGCTTCAGCTGGACGAAACCGGCCTGATCACGACGTGTCCGAACTGCGGACAGCGGAACCGCATCGCATTCAACGCACGCGAGGCCCGCTGCGGAAAATGCAAGACCGACCTGCCATTGCCGTCAGAGCCGATCGAGGTGCCGGACGAAGCCTCGTTCGACGCGCTCATCCGGCAGGCCGCGCAGCCGATCGTCGTTGATTTCTGGGCGCCATGGTGCGGCCCGTGCCGCATGGTCGCGCCGGAGATCGCGCGCGTCGCGGCGTCACACGCCGGCCGCGTGGTCGTCGCAAAGGTGAATACCGACAACGTGCCGGAGCTGGGGGAGAGGTTCCGGATCCGATCGATTCCCACCATGGCGGTGTTCGACGGCGGCCGCGAGGTGGCGCGCACGAGCGGCGCCATGCCCGCCGCGCAGATCGAGGCGTTCGTCCGCGGCGCCGTGCCCGGTCGCTTCTGACATAATCGCGGCATGCACCGGCCGCCCACCGTTGCTGCCGCGACGCTCGGCGCGGAGCTCGCCTCTTTTGTCCTCGAGCGGCACCCCTTTGCCGCCGCGGCGGCAAGTGTTGCGTTCGACGCGTGCGGCGGCCACGCCGCCCGCAACGAAGCGGCCATCGATGCGCTGCGGACGCCGTTTGCCCGCGAGCTGCGCGCGCGGCTGCAGCCGATGTTCCCAGATCATGCCGGCGAAACGACGCCGGGGATCGCGGCGAAGGCACGATTCAGTGCCGCGATCGACGACGTGCTCGACGCGTGCGACGGCTTTCTTCGGCGCGCGGCGATTCGCGCCTCGCTCACCCCGTCCGAGCGCCTCGAGATGCTGCGTGGCATGATCCTCACCCGCGCGACCGACAACCGCCTCAAGGCTTTTTTTACGAACGGCGAAGTGCGCTACGGCGACACCGCGTTTCAGGGGAAGGGGTTTCGATCGCTGGGACAGGAAGCGATCTACGCGGCAGCGATTCGACTTCGCCGGGGCGACGAATACGCCACCACCGAAGGCTGGCGCGGTGACGTGATCGCGCCAGTCATCCGCGATCTGGGCGCGGCGCTCGCGATGCGCCCGTCCGCCGAAACCGTGCGCATGGTGCTTTCCGCGCAGATGGCAAAGGCCGGACCGCCGATGAACGGCAAGGATTTTCACATCGGCGATTTCGGGCGCGGGATCCTGCCGGCGTCGGCGCCCCTCGCGATCGGGACGCTCACGATCGCGGGCATGGCGCTCGCGTTTGCGCGCGAGGGGAGCGGCCGCGTCGCGGTGTCGTTCATCGGCGAGGGCGCATCCTCGCTTGGCGAGTGGCACGAAGCGATCAACCTGTGCGCCGCACGCAAGCTGCCCGCGATCTTCTGCCTCGAGAACAACCACACGGCGCTCTCCACCGCCGTCCGCGATCAGTCGGCGGTGCGCGTCTTCGCCGACAAGGCCGTGGGCTACGGTATTCCGGGCATCACGATCGACGGCACCGATCCCGACGCGATCGCCGCGGCGTTTGTGTGGGCGGTGGAACGCGCGCGCGGGGGAAGGGGCCCGGCGCTCATCGAGCTCGTGTGCATGCGCATCTGCGGGCACGCGCATCACGACGACATGCTCTATCTCGGCAAAGATGCGCCCGGCGCGTGGGACTACCCGCCGCTGTCGGAACAAGGCTACGCGAACCGCGAGCTGTACGAGTACTGGTCGGCGCGCGATCCGATTCCGGCGTACGCGACGCGGCTCGAGCGCGACGGTCTACTCGAGGCTGGCGCGCTCGACAGGATCAAACAGGAGGCCGAGGCGCTCGTCGAGGAACAGGCGCAGCGCGTGGTGGCCGCGCCATGGCCGGCCGGAGAGGAAGCCGGCGCGGGAGTCTTCGCCGGCGAGCCGCCGAGGGTCAGGACCGATCCCCTGGAGCGCGAGCGAAGCGGTGGCGCGATGTTGCCCGCGCTCGAAGCGGGACCGCCGTTCGATCGGACAGGGGCGACATTCCTCGAAGCCGTCATGCTCGGCGTGCGGGACGCCCTTCGCGCCGACCCACGCGTGTTCATCTACGGTGAAGACGTCGGCGCCCCCTATGGCAACGCGTTTCTGCTGCTGCGGCCCCTCCTGCAGGAGTTCGGCGATCGCATCCTCAATTCCCCCCTCGCCGAAGGCGCAGTGGTTGGAGTCTGCGTGGGGGCGGCCGTTGCGGGGCAGCGTCCGATCGGCGAAATGCAGTTCAACGACTTCGTCGCGACCGGGTTCAATCAGCTCGTGAACAACGCCGCGAAGATCCGGTACCGCTGGGGCGGCACCGTCCCGATGGTCGTGCGCATGCCCTGGGGTGGGCTCCGCCACGCAGGCCCGTACCACAGCCAGAACACGGAGCCGTGGTTCTACAGAACGCCCGGCTTGAAGATCGTGGTTCCATCGACGCCGTCCGATGCGCGCGCGCTCATGGCGAGCGCCATCGCCGATCCGGACCCCGTGCTGTATTACGAGCACATCGCGCTCTATCGCGATCCGCGGATCAGGCAACGGCTGGACGACGCGGCGCCGGCGCCGATTCCGATGGGACGCGCCGCGCTTCGCCGCGCGGGCGATCAGGTCGCGATGATTTCGTACGGGGCGTACGTGCACACCGCGCTCAGGGTTGCCGAGCGCCTGGCCGCTGACGGCATCGAAGCGGCGGTCCTCGATCTGCGATCGCTTGCGCCGCTCGATCGCGAAGCCGTCGTTGCGGTCGCGAAGCACTGCAGCCGGGTGCTGATCGTCCACGAGGACTCGCGCACCGGCGGGATCGGCGAGAGCCTCGCCGCGATCATCCAGGAAGAGGCGTTCGAGTGGCTCGATGCGCCGGTGCGGGTCATGGGCGCGCTCGATACGCCGGTGCCGTACTCGCCGCCCCTCGAGGAGCGGTTCCTTCCACGCGAAGACGAGATCGAGCGGGCCGCGCGCCTGCTGGCCTCGTATTGACGCCGCGGCACCGCCTCGGACCCTGAAAACACTCAGCGCGTGTATCTCAACGGCCACAATGACGTGTCGTTCTTGACACACCTCGGCTGTACTGGCAGAATTTCCTTCGTACTCCCCCCGTTTTCAGAGTCCCGTCCCCCGGCAGCGCGGCCGCCGCTCCAGCGGCGCTGTGTGACCGAGAGGGCGGAGCTGCCTGCAGGTGGCTGTTCTCATGCGCACTCCTTCTGTAATGCTCCACACCGCGGCGCCCCCGCTGCCCCTCGTCGGGTCGTCCGACGCGGTGCGGCGCGCGCGCGAGACGTTCGCGCTCGCGGTCACGCGCTCGACGCCGGTGTTGATCGGCGCCGAAGCGGGATCGCGGCCGAAGGAGGTCGCCGAGGCGCTGCACGCGCGGACGCGCCCGGCCGCGCCGTTCGTGGCGATCGATTGCAGCGCGCTCCAGCCGGGCGAGCTGGAGCGGCGACTGTTCGGCACGCCCCCTCGCCGCGTCACGTCGCCCGGGCTCGAAGCGGTCGGTGCGGACTCCGCGATCGTCGACGCAGGCACTGGCACCCTGTTCCTTGAAAACACCGACGAACTGCCCGCATCCGCGCAGCGCCGGCTCGCGCGCGTCCTCCGCGACGGCGAGGTACGGCTGTCGGGCCGGCAGGCGCGCCTGCCGCTGCGGGTCGTCGCCTCGACCTCGCGCGATCTCGACGCGGAGGTCCGCGACGGCCGCTTCCGCCAGGATCTGCTGCGGCGCCTGAGCGCGTGTCGGCTCGCGATCCCGCCGCTGCGCCATCGCGCGTCGGACGTGGCGGAAATCGTGGCGCAGCTGGTGAGGGAACGTTCGAGCGAGCCGCGGTCCTTCACACAGGCCGCGATCACCGTGCTTGCCGCGCTGCCGTGGGCCGGCAACGTCGACGAGCTCGCCGCGCTGCTGGACAAGATCCTCGACACCGCCGGCGCGAGCGTCACCCAGGAGGACGTGCTCGCGCACCTGCCGATGGACGGGCAGTTCTCGCGCGTGGACCTCACCGCCAGCCTGCGCGACGCGCGACGGCGATTCGAGCGCGACTACATCGCCGCGGTGCTCGAGCGGCACCAGTGGCGCATGAGCGAGGCCGCGCGTGCGCTTGGGATCGAGCGCGCGAATCTGTACCGGAAGACGCGCCAGCTCGGCATCGTTCGCGTTCCGCGCGCGGAGGTGTCGTGAACGGGCTGCGAGCATGCTGCCAGATTGCCTGCGTGCTGGCGCTCGCGATCGCGCTCGTGCCGCGCGCCGCGTCGGCGCAGTCGGATCCGGAGCGGCCGAGCCTGCGGATCGGACCGGTGGAGTTCCGTCCGCGGCTGATTTTCAGAGATATCGGCGTCGACAACAACGTCTTCAACGAGCACACGAACCCGAAGCGCGACTTCACACTGACCGCGTCGCCCGACCTGGAGGTCTCGACGCACCCGGGACGGCTTCGGCTCGCTTACACGAGCGGAACGGACTTCGTGTACTTCCACAAGTACACGAGCGAGCGCAGCCGCAACAGCACCGTCGGTGCGCGCGCCGACCTGGACCTGACGTGGTTGAAGCCGTTCGCCTCGTTTTCCGCCGCGCACACGAGCGCGCGTGCGAACTCCGAGATCGACGTCCGGGCGCGTCACCGTCCGCGCACTTACACGGCGGGCACGACCATCAAGTTCGCGTCGCGCACGTCGATCGGCGTCCTGCGCCGGCATACCACCGAGATCTATGACGAGGGATTCCAGTTTCGCGGCGAGGACCTCGCGCGCTCGCTCGATACGAAGGTCACCGCGTATGAAACATCCTTCAATCTCGAGCTCACGCCGTTCACCACCTTCAGCATCGTGACGGCAAAGGAAGAGCAGCGGTTCGATCGTGCGCCCGAGCGCAACGCCGACAGCGTCCGCGTAGCGCCGACGCTGACGTTCAGTCCGCTCGGCCTCGTCACCGGCAGCGCCTCGTTCGGGTATCGCCGGTTCAACGGGCTCGATCCGTCGCTTCCGGACCACACCGGCTTTGTTTCCACGGGTACGGTCGGCATCCTGATGTACGACCAATACAAGCTCGACACGACGTTCACTCGCGACGTCCGCTATTCCTACGAGCGCACGCTGCCGTACTACATCGTCAGCGGCATTCGCGCGACGCTCGCCGCGCAGACGTTCGGGCCAGTCGACGTGCGCGTCATGGGCGGACGCGAATCGATGGACTACCGATCGCTCGGCGGGGTGGCGGTCGTGGGTGCGAGCTCGCCCGGCACCGATCTTCTCGTGCTCTACGGCGCCGGCCTTGGCTATCGAATCGGCACACGCGCGCGCGTTGTCGTCGATGCGGAGTTGTCGCACCGTTCGTCGGAGCGCGACGAGTCGCGCGAGTTCCGCAATCACCGCGTCGTGGCGTTGTTGAACTGGGGAGCATTGAACCGATGAAGACCTTACTGCTTGCGCTGTTGTTCGCAGGGGGACAGGCGGTGGCCGTCCAGCAGACGGCGCCGCCGGCGCCCACCGCGTCGGAAGACTACGTCGTCGGACCGCAGGACGTGCTCGCGCTGACGGTGTTCAACGACGACACCATGTCGCGCCCCGCGCTCGTCGTCGACAGCGAGGGCACGGTCGACTGCCCGCTCATCGGCCGGATCAAGGTGACCGGCAGGACCGCACGGCAGATTGAAGAGGACCTGCGCGTGCGCCTCGGGCCCAGGCGCGATGCAACCGGGAAGGTCATCGGCGGCATCTTCCTGAACCCGAACCTCAGCGTGACGGTGAAGGAGTTCCGCAGCCAGCGCGTCATGGTGCAGGGATCGGTGCGATCGCCCGGTGAAGTCGACCTCCAGGGAGATCCGACGTTGACCCGCGCGCTCGCAGCGGCGGGGTATCCGACGGCGGAGTCCGGATCGTACGTGCTCATCACACATGCATCCGACGCGGTTCACGGAGGCGCAGTCCGGCCCGAGGACCAGCTCCGCGTGCCCCGCTCGGAAATCGAGAACGGCCGCGCGAGCCGGATCCGTCTCCGCGCGGGAGACACCGTCTTCGTCCCCACCGCCGACAAATTCTTCATCGGCGGTGAAGTGCGATCCCCAGGCTTCTACGTGCTGCCCGCGGATCTCACGGTCATGAAGGCGCTCGGCGTGGCCGGCGGCCCGACGGATCGCGCGAACCGCAGGAAGATTCGCATCGAGCGCGTCCTCAACGGCAGGCAGGTGGAGATCAAGGCCGAGGACTCCACGCTCATCATGCCGGGCGACACGATCATCGTGCACCGCCGCGTCTTCTGATGGGACCACGCGCGTCCCTCGACGTGCTGCACCTGTGCGCCGGGAACATGTACGGCGGCATCGAGCGAATCGTGTCCGAGTGCGCGATGTCGCGCGCCTTGTGCCCGTCAATGGCGCCATCGTTCGCCGTGTGCTACGAAGGGCGGCTGTCGGGGGAGATTGAAGCATCAGGCGCGCCGTGCGTGCGAATCGGCAGTGCGCGCATGAGCCGGCCGCACACGGTGCTGCGGGCCCGCCGCGAACTGCGTCGCGTGTTGACAGCGTCGAAACCGGACGCCGTTGTCTGCCATTCGTCCTGGATCGCGGGTCTTGCTGCTCCTGTGGCTCGAGCTGCCGGCATTCCAGTGGCGACCTGGATTCACGATCGCCTGTCAGGGCGCACGTGGGCGGAACGGTGGGCGAGTCTCACGCCTCCTGATCTGCTGATCGTCAACAGCTATTACACGGACGAGACGGTTGGCGCCGTCTATCCGGGCGTCCCGCACTGCGTCGTGTATGCGCCGGTGCCGGCCGCAACGAACGGAGCCTCGCGCGACGAAATTCGCGCGAGCTTCCATGTCCACGATGCGATGCCGGTCGTGCTCATCGCGAGCCGCTTCGAACGGTGGAAGGGGCACCGGGAGCTGCTTGCGGCGCTGTCCGGGATCGAAGAGCCCTGGCGCCTGTGGATCGCCGGGCGTCCGCAGCGCGGGGATGAAGCGGAGTACGAGCGTGACGTGCGGTCGCTCGTCGAGCAGCGTGGTCTTGCCGAGCGGGTGCGATTTCTCGGCGAACGCCGCGATGTTCCCGCGCTCATGCGCGCGGCCGATGTGCACTGCCAGCCGAACTCCGTCGCGGAGCCGTTCGGCCTGACGTATGTCGAGGCGCTGTATGCCGGGCTGCCGGTCGTCACGACTGCCGTCGGGGGCGCACTTGAGATCGTCACACCCGACTGCGGTCTCCTCGTCCCAGCAGGTGACGACGCCGCACTGAGAGATGCGCTGCGCAGAGCGATTCGGGATCCCGAACTACGTGGCCGCCTCGGCGCCGCCGGTCCGTCACATGCCGCCGCGCTCTGCGATCCCGCGCGTCAGCTCGCGACGCTTGCGGCAGCGATGAGCGGCGCGATTGCCGCGCGAGGGGTCGCGTGATCGACGCGACTGCGACGGCCGTGGAGCTGCGTGCGCGCCAGAGCCTGGGCTCGAGCGAGCACGCGATCTACCAGGCCCTCGCGAACGCGCTGCGCCGTCGCGGCGCGTCAGGCGTCCTTGCCGACATCGGCTGCGGCGCGGGACACCTCTGGCGCGAGCTGCAACCGCTGTTCTCGCGATGCATCGGCGTCGACGCGGTGCGCTACGCGGGATTGCCGGCGGATATCGAATTTCAGCAGGCGGATCTCGATCGTGTTCCGCTTCCGTTGCCCGACGCGTCCGCCGACGCGGTGATTGCCGTCGAAACGATCGAGCATCTCGAGAACCCACGCGCTTTCTGTCGCGAGCTCCATCGCGTCGTGAGGCCCGGCGGCTGGATTGTCGTCACCACGCCCAACCAACTCAGCGTGCTGAGTCTCCTGACGCTGATCGTGAAGCAGCGGTTCTCCGCATTTCAGGACGTGGCCTATCCGGCGCATCGCACCGCGCTGCTCGAAATCGACCTGCGACGGATCGCATCGGAATGCGGGCTGGCTGCTGTCGAGCTCCTTTACACGGGGTCGGGCCGACTTCCGCTGTCGGCGGCGCATTATCCCGCCGCGCTCTCGCGCATGTTTCCGCGCGCACTGTCTGACAACGTGCTGCTTATTGGACGACGGCGTGACTGACAAAGTCCGCCTAAAGGCGGACACTACGGGCACCCTCGAAGTCCGCGCCGCGCCGCCGGCGGTGCGAGCCCTGTCGCAGGTGATCCGCTGGTTGCCGCTTGGTCGATACCGTCTGATTTACGAGTCGCGGCGCTTCTCGATGGCGCCATTCATCGCGCATCTGTCTCCCGAGCTCGGCGGCCTGGCGTTCACCTGCGATCCGCGCGATTCGGTTGCGCGCGAGGTCTGCTACACCGGTTGCTACGAACCGCAGGAAACACAGCTGGCCTCCCGCATTCTGCGCGCGGGCGACGTGTTCGTCGATGTCGGCGCCAACTGGGGCTATTTCACGCTCGCGGCCTCTCACTGGGTCGGACCATCGGGTCGAGTCTTCGCGTTCGAGCCTGAGCCGCGGCTGTTCGATCTGTTGCGCACGAACGTCGCACTCAACAGCCTCGACTACGTGGAACCATATCGTCTTGCGGTGGCGGACCGACGCCGGTCGCTGCCGTTCACCGCATTCGCCGCCGCGAGCGACAACTGGGGACAGTCCCGCGCGGCAGCGCCGGACGCGCGCGCGGACTTCGAAGCCGATGCTGTGGCGCTCGACGACGTGCTGGACGATCGCGGGATTGAGCAGGTGCAATTGACGAAGATCGACGTCGAAGGAGGCGAGGTCGCGGTGCTCGCCGGCATGCGCCGCGGCCTGCTCCGCGGACGTTACCGCTACCTTCTGCTCGAATGTCACCCCGCCCGTCTGTCGCAGCGCGGTCACGACGAGGACCAGACCCTGCGACCGCTCGCCGACGCCGGTTACCGGTTGTGGATCATCGGGCACACGCCGCAGCGTCATCGTCGTGCCGCGCGCAAGCGACTCGCCCCGAGTGAATTGCTGCGGCCTTACATGCCCGGATCGTTTGGCGGGACATGGCCGCATCTCCTGGCCGCGGCGCCCGGCGCCCGGGATCTCTCCTGATGCGCATCGCGTTTATCAGCGTGTCGGATCAGCTCGGCGGCTCGGAGGCGATGCTGCTGCAGATCGCGGGGCAACTGAGACGGACGCGTCCCTCGTGGGAACAGCACCTGATTCTTCCTGCTGATGGACTTCTCGGGCCGCTCGCGCGCGCCACGGGCATGAACACGATCGCGCTCCCTATGCCCGCTTCGGTCGCGCGGCTTGGCGAATGGGGACTCCGGACGGGAAGCCGCGGGAGTGCCGGCGTGCGTCTCGTCAGGGCCGCGCTGGATCTGCCGTCCTATGAGCGCCGCATGCGCGGCACGCTCGACGCGATCCGCCCGGATGTCGTGCACTCGAACGGATTCAAGGCACATGTCGTGTCCGCGCGCACGCACGATCCGGCGCGCGCGCTCGTGTGGCACATGCACGAGTACGTCTCGACGCGTCCGGTCACCCGATCGCTCCTTCGTCGATATGCCGATCGCTGCGACGCGATCGTGGCGAACTCGGCGAGCGTCGCCGCGGACGTGCGGACCGTTGCCGGCGCGGAGGCGGACATCCGGACGATTTACAACGCCGTGGATCTCGAGCGGTTCAGCCCGCAGGGCTGCGCGGCGGATCTCGATGCGCTCGCCGGGCTGCCGTCTGCGGGTTCCTCGTCGGTTCGTGCAGGGCTCGTGGCGACATACAGCAGATGGAAAGGGCACGATGTCTTTCTTCGTGCGCTCGCGAAGATCCCGCGCGACAGGAACATTCGCGCGTACGTGATCGGCGGCGCCGTGTATGACACCGACCGGAGTCAGTATTCACTCGACGAACTGCGGGACATCGCGAAGAGCCATGGCGTCGGCGATCGCGTCGCGTTCACCGGTTTCGTCGCGGCGTCCGGACAGGCGATGCGCGCGCTCGATATCGTCGTTCACGCGAGCATCACGCCGGAGCCATTCGGACTGGTGATCGCCGAAGCGATGGCGTGCGGCCGCGCGGTCGTGACGAGCGGCGCGGGGGGATCGTCCGAGCTCGTGCGTCATGGCCATGATGCGCTGACGCATGCGCCCGGAGACGCCGACAGCCTCGCGCGTGCGATCGACACGCTCGCCAGCGATCCCGCACTGCGGGCGCGCCTGGGTGCCGCCGCGCGGCAGACCGCGGTCGATCGCTACGACGCGCGACGGCTCGGCGACGAGTTCGCGGCCGTCTATGAAACGGCGTGTCACGGAGCCATGGCGCACCAATGAGCGGCACGATGACCTTCGGCGTCCCCGGGCGAACGCACGCTCGAGCGGCGATGGCCGCGCACCACAAGATTCCCTGGGGATTCCCGGAGTATTTCATCATCAGCCAGACGGCGTTGCCGGCCCTCCTCTACCTGCCGGGAACGCAGGGCATCCGCCTGCCGATTCGGTTCGCCGCCTTCGCCGTCAGCCTTGCCGCGTTCGTGTGGTGGCAGGTGCAGTCAGACGTTCGCCCGCCGGCGCATCGCGCGTATTCGTGGGTCGCCGGAGTGATGGGGCTGCTCGCGGTCATGCTGTTCAACCCGTACACCAGCTCGCTGATGGGCGGCCTCGCGCACATGATGGTGTACTTCGCCGTGATGTCGCCGCTCTTCTGGGCGCCGGCAATGGTGCGCACGCCCGAGCAGCTCGCCCGGCTGCTTGCGCTCCTGCTGATCTGCAGCGGCGTCAACTCGCTCGTCGGAGTCCTGCAGGTGTACGACCCCGGGCGCTTCATGCCGGCAGAATTGTCGCGTGTCCTTTCCGACGTCGGCCTCGGCGCGGTGACGTTTCGCGGTCCCGGCGGGCAGCTGCTGATACGCCCGCCCGGCCTCTTCGACACGCCTGGCGCCGTCGCGGGCCCCGGGATGTATGCGGCGCTGCTCGGTGCGATTTTTGGATTGAGCGCGATTCCGCTCTGGCAGCGCATGGGCGCGTTCGCGCTCTCGGCCGCGGGCTTCGCCGCGATTTACCTCAGCCAGGTCCGCATCAGCCTGGTCGTCGCCGTGCTGATGTTCCTGATCTACGCCGGCGTGCTGATGGCGCAGAAGCGTGTCGCGAAGGCCACGAAGTTCGGGATCTTTGCGGCGAGCCTGGTCGGCGTCAGCTTTCTCGTGGCGATTGCGCTGGGCGGCGAGAGCATCACGTCCCGCTTCATGACGTTGTTTGCCGGCGATCCGCTCGAGGTGTACTACCGTGCACGCGGCGTGCAGTTGAACCACACGTTTTCGGAGATGCTGTACTCGTATCCGCTCGGCGCGGGCCTCGGCCGCTGGGGCATGGCGGGAGCGTACTTCGGAAATCCCGGCGATGTCGGGTTGTGGGCCGAGATCCAGATTGCGGGCTGGATGATTGATGGCGGCGTGCCGATGCTGGTCCTCTACGGCGGCGCGATCGTCGTCGCGGCGCTCTCGCAGTTCCGGCTCGCGCGCATGACGCAGTATCCGCGTATCGCCGCGTGCGCGGCGGTGGTGCTTGCCGCGACGCTCGGCACCACGGCGATGGTGTTCAGCTTCACGCCGTTCGTGACGCAAATCGGCATCCAGTACTGGTTCCTGGCGGGCGCGCTGCACGGGGTCGCCTGCAATTACCGGCTGCAGGATGCATGACGTCCTGGCTGCTGATCGCCGGCGACTTCGTGCCGCGTGGCGGAATGGATCGCGCGAATCATGCGCTGGCGCTGCACCTTGCGGGGCTCGAGGGGGCGCGCCTCCAGATCGTTGCTCATCGTGTGTGGCCTGATCTCGAGCAGTCACCGGCCGTCACGCTGCACCGCGTGCGCCGCCCCTTCGCATCGCACCTCCTTGGCGCGCCGCTGCTCGCCGCGGAAGGGGAGCGGCGTGCGCGTGAATTTGGCGGGCGCACGATCGCGAATGGCGGCAATGCGGACGCGGGCGACGTGAGCTGGGCGCACTACGTCCACGCTGCGCACGCACCGGCGTACGGCGGCCTCCCGGGTCAGATACGCGGACGCGTCGCGCATCAGTATTACCTCGCGCGCGAGCGGCGCGCGCTGCGCCACGCGCGGATGGTGGTGTGCAACAGCCGGCGGACGGCCGCGGACGTGTGCGACAGGGTCGGCGTGCCGGCCGCGCGTACGCGGGTTGTGTACTACGGGTCGGATCCCGCCGCCTTCGCCGCGGTGACGAGCAGCGAGCGCAGCGCCGCGCGCACGGCGCTCGGCTGGGCAATGGATCGTCCCGTCGTGCTGTTCATCGGCGCGCTCGGCGACCGTCGCAAAGGATTCGATCGACTGTTTGAGGCGTGGCGGCAATTGTGTGGCGACGCCTCGTGGGATGCGGACCTCGCGGTCGCGGGCCGCGGGCGCGAGCTCGCAGGCTGGCGGCGGCGCGCGCGCGACGCGCGGCTGGATTCGCGCATCCGCTTCCTCGGCTTTCGCGACGATGTCGCGCGGGTGCTCGCCGCGTCGGACCTGCTCGTGCACCCGGCGCGGTACGAGGCGTACGGCCTCGGGGTCCACGAAGCCATCTGTCGCGGATTGCCGGCGATTGTCAGCGCGTCAGCCGGCATCGCCGAGCTGTACCCCGCCGAGCTCTCGGACTTCCTGATCCGAAACGTGGAAGATTCGACGGAGATCGCGGACCGCATCCACCGCTGGCGGTGGGATGTTGATGCGGCGGCGTCCCGCGTCCGCGGATTTTCGTATCGCCTCGGCTCGCGCACCTGGCGCGACATGTCCATCGAGATCGAGCGGGCGGTCAGCGCGTGACGGTCGGCGCGGCGTTCGAGCCGCAGCGCGCCTGCTGGATCTGCGGCAGCACGGACCTCAATCCCGTTCACAACCTGATCTTCGAGCTGTCGGAATACCAGAGACAGGATCCGGAGCTCGCGACGTACAGCGGCAATCGCCTGGCGCTACGCCGATGCCGGGGCTGCGGGTTCGCGCAGCCGGAAGCGCTGCCGTCACTGCCGCGCTACTTCGATCGGATGTACGACCAGCGCTGGTCGGACGAGTGGGTCGCGCGCGAGTTCGAGGCGCGCTACAAGGATTACATCTTCGAAGGGATCCTCGACGCGCTGTCCACGCGTGTCCAGGGTCCACGACGGCGCCTGCTCGACGTCGGCGCGCACGCGGGACGGTTCATCGCGCTCGCGCGCCGCGCTGGGTGGCTCGCCGAAGGGCTGGAGCTGAATCCGAAGACCGCCGCATACGCCGCGGAGCGCACGGGCGCCAGCGTCCGCCGGTTGAACGTGCACGACGCGGAGATCGAGCGCGCGTCCTACGACGCCGTGACGATCACCGACGTGCTCGAGCACATTCCGCAGCCGCTGCCGGTGCTCTCGCGCGCGGCCGATCTGCTCGCGCCGGGCGGCTGGATCGCGGTGAAGGTGCCATGCGGTCCGAGCCAGCTGTTCAAGGAAACGTGGCGCGGCCGGCTGCAGCGCACTTACCGTCCGACCGTGGCAGATAACCTCGTTCACGTCAGCCACTTTTCAGCCCGCTCGTTGCGCCTGGCGCTCGAGCGCACCGGGTTTTCGTCGATCAGTATCGAGCCCGGCGCTCCCGAGCTGCCGCAGGACGGCGCGTGGCAGGGATCGCTCTCACGCGTCTCGCGCCGCGTGCTTCACGTGGCGGCGCGCGCGATCCCCGCCGCCGTCCACACGCCGCTCTCCCTCAATCTCCAGGCGTATGCCCGCCGCACATAGTTCACCTCGCCTCACGGTCGTCATCCCGACGTTCGACAATCTCGAGGTGCTGCGCGACTGCATCCAGGCTTGGCGCGCCCACGGCGGCACCGGCGTGGAACTGATCGTCGTCGAGGACGGCTGCCGCGACGACACGCCGGCGTACCTGGACGACGTGGCGGCGACAGAGTGGGGAACGCGGCAGCTCCGCTGGATCCACCAGCAGGACGCGCACGAGCTGCGCTGCACGAACGCCGGCTTCGCGGCCGCGCGCGGTGAGTTCATGATGACGTGGCAGGACGACATGTTCCTGCGCGCGCGCTGGCTCGTCCCCGAGCTGCTGCGGACGCTCGACGCGTATCCCGACATCGGCATGATCAGCCTGAGCCGCGGATTGAACTGCCTGCCGTTCGATGAGCCGATCGATCACTGGGACAAGCTCGTTGACTGGCGCCGGCTGCAGAGCACGATTGGCCCTGCGCCGTGGAACTGGTTCCGGCTGCAGGAAGTCGACGCGGTCATCCGGCCGTGGATCGTTCGCCGCGACTGCGTCGAACGCGTCGGCCATCTCGATGAAGCGTTCAGGCCGACGGAGTGGGACGAAGCGGATCTGGCGTTCCGGATCCGCAAGGCAGGGTGGCGCATCGCGACGTCTGGTTATGAGCGCCTCGGCGCCTATCAACATCTCGGCAGCACGACGATCTCGCGGGCACCCTCCGCGCCGTATCTCGCGCGCGTGCTCGACAACGGCCGCCTGTTCCACGCGCGGTGGGACGACGCGATCGCTGCGGATCATCCGCGCGCGCGCCGTGCGTGGACGCGACGGACGGGCCTTGCGGGCTGGACGGCGACGGTTCGCGAGATGAGCCGTTTCGGTCTTCGCCGCCTGGCCGGAGCGGCCGCATGAGCCGCACGCATCGCGCGAGCATCGCTGCCGTCTTCGCCTACCTGCAGTTCGGCCTCTCGATCGTCGTCGGCGTCGCGCTGGTTCCCTTCGTGCTGCACCGCGTCGGCGAGCGGCTGTATGGATACTGGCTGGCGTCGGGCGAGGTGCTCGCCTACGCGGCCATGGCCGACTTCGGCGTCATGGGCGTCGTCCCATGGATGATCGCGGAAGCCGACGGACGGCGCGATCGCGTCGAAATTCGGCGCCTGATCAGCACCGCGATGTGCTCCGCGGTGGTCGTCGCGGCGATCTACGCGGTGCTCGTCGCGGTGCTCTGGCGCCTGGCGCGGTTGAAACTCGATCCCGCCGACGCGCTGGCGATCGTGGGACCGCTGACGCTCATCGCCACCGTCACGGCGATCGTCATGCCCTTCCGCGTGTTCGGTAGCGTGTTGACGGGCCTCCAGGACGTCCGCTTCTACGGCACATTGTCCACGGTGAACTGGGCGGTCGATCTGCTCATCACCGTCGTCCTCCTGGCAAACGGCTACAGGCTCTACGCGCTCGCGTGCGCCGCGACGGTGCCGCTCGTGTGCGGTGTCATCGTGATGTTGCTGCGCGTCCGCGTTATCGCACCCGATCTTCTGCACCACTGGCCCAGGCCCTCGCTCCAGGAAGTCGCGAAGCTGTTTCGCGAAGGGTTCGGCGCGTGGCTCGGAGGCTGGGGCTGGCGCCTGTCGGCGGCGACCGACGCCATCGTGCTCGCGTCGGTGGGAAATCCGATCTGGATCACGATGCTCGCGATGACGGCCAAGCTCGGGCAGATGCTGACGCAGATGTCGTGGGTGCCGGGGGACAGCAGCCTCGTCGGCCTCGCGCAGCTTTCGGGCGAACGGCGCCCCGAGCGCCTGCGCGATGCGGTTGGCGCGGTCTTTCGCGTCTACCTGTCGCTTGCGACGGCGGGCGCGTGCGTGGTTCTCGCGGTCAACGGCGCGTTCGTACGCGGGTGGGTGGGCGGCCACCTGTTTGGCGGCATGGCGATGAATGGC
>WNGF01002397.1_pt1 | contig 37482 bp, 29 predicted proteins | sample 5400641 | NCBI WGS metagenome assembly WNGF01 (sample SAMN13153371, study PRJNA577476) | soil metagenome | isolation source: 80 cm soil or saprolite under grassland replicate 2 | place: USA:California | collected 2016-06-15 | reverse complement strand
ATCGTTGCGCTCGACCCGCACGGCGCGCAGTCGGTGGAAGAGGTGCTGCACACCTCGATCCAGCACGTGATGGAGACGCTGGTCAAACGCGATCCGTCGAACAACAACATCGTGCCTGGGCTTGCCACGGAGTGGAAGACCCCGGATCCTATGACCTGGACTTTCACGCTACGCAATGGCGTCAAGTACCACGACGGCAGCGCGCTCACGTCTGCCGACGTCAAAGCCGTTGTCCAGCGCGTGATCGACGCAAAAGGTCCGGTTGCGCCGCTGTTCGCGCAGGTGGACACCGTCAACACACCCAACGATTCGACGGTCGAGATCAAAACCAAGGTGCCCGTTGGTACGTTGCTGGCCAGCATGACGCTGCTGCCGATGGCTCCCGCGTCAAAGGTCAACGAGCAAGGCTTTTTCAATAAGCCCATCGGCACCGGTCCCTTCAAGGTGGTGTCGTGGAGTCCGGATGCCGACCTGCGGCTGGAGGCCAATACGGAGTATTGGGGTGGTGCGCCGGGCCTCAAGAACCTGACGTTCCGCTTCTATCCCGAAGTCGCGCCAATGATCACCGCGCTCGAAACGGGCGAGGTCGACTTCACGTGGCGCCTGTCGCCCGATCAACTGCCGGTCCTGAAGGGCAACAGCAACATCAAGATCGAGACTGTGCCCGGGTACACGTACTTCTTCGTATGGATGAACTCCAGCCGAGAGCCGTTCACCGACAAGCGTGTCCGTCAGGCGATGGCCTACGCGCTCGACGTCGACAAGATGCTCAACGACCTGCTGCCCGGCGTTGCGAAGCGCGGCACCGCGCCGATCGCCTCCACCGTCTTCGGGCACGCACCGCAGACTCCGTATACCTACGATCCGGCCAAGGCCAAGCAATTGCTCGCCGACGCGGGCATCAGGGACGGTTTCGACGCGGGTGTGATCTGGAATCCTGGCTCGGGGCCCCAGGATCGCGAGCTAATCCAGGCCATGATCTCCTACTGGAATGCGATCGGAGTGCGCATCAAGAGTCAGGAGATGGAGCGCGCCGTCTGGATCGACAATCTCGTGAAGCTGAACTGGGACCTGGACTTCCAGACCAACGCCACCACGACCGGTGATGCCGACTTCACGCTTGGCCGGCTGTACCATTCGCGCGCCAATCGGAACGGCCACAAGAACCCGGATCTGGACAAGCTGCTCGACGACGCCGTTGCGACCGTCGATCAGAACCGGCGCAAGGAGTTGTACGCGCAGGCGAACAAGATCATCTGGGATGACGCCGCGGGCATCTTTCCCTTCGAGCTGCTCAACGTGTACGCGTATCGCACGCGCGTGAGCGGCTTCGTGCCTTCTGCCAGCCCGGTGCTGAGCTTCACCCCCGTTACCGTGTCCTAGCGCCGCTGGCGCGTCGCTGGCGGCTGGCCATGACGACCTACATCATTCGCCGGCTGGGCCTCTCGGTGCTCGTGCTCTGGGGCGCGGTGACGATCGTGTTCGTCGCCATCCGGCTCGCGCCCGGCGACCCTGCCCAGATCATGCTGGGCCCCTCGGCTACCACCCAGGAGGTCCAGGCCCTCCGCACCCGGCTGGGCCTCGATCAGCCGGCGCCAGTGCAGTACGCCCGCTATCTGCTCCAGGTGGGGCGACTCGATCTCGGCCAGTCTCTGCGGCTCAATCAGCCCGCGCTCGAGGCCATCTTCGAGCGGGTACCGCAGACGGCACGCCTGGCGGCGATGGCGCTGGTAGTCGCAGTCGCGCTGAGCTTTCCCATGGGCATTGCCGCCGCGCTTCGATCGGGCAGCCTGGTCGATCGCTCCATCTCCATCGTCTCGCTGTTCGGACAGTCGACACCCAATTTCTGGTTGGGCATCATGCTCATCCTCGTCTTCGCGCGGGGTCTGCAGATCCTCCCCAGCGGCGGCGCCGATACGTGGCAGCACCTGGTGATGCCAGGCATCACGCTCGCGCTGCCCCTGGTGGGAATTCTCACCCGGCTGATCCGCAGCGGTCTGCTCGACGTGCTGCGCGAGGACTACATTCGGACGGCGCGCGCCAAGGGGCTGGCGGCGCGGACGATCATGATCCGCCACGCGCTGCTGAACATGCTCATCCCGGTCGTGACTGTGCTGGGTCTGCAGCTCGGCATCCTGCTGGGCGGCACGGTCATCGTCGAATCGGTGTTCGCCTGGCCTGGCGTCGGCAGGCTGCTCGTGGAGGCGATTGGCAATCGCGACTACCCGCTGGTCCAGGCGGCCATCCTGGTCATCACGACCTCATTCGTGTTCATCAATCTGCTGGTCGATCTGAGCTACGGCTATCTGGATCCGCGCATTCGGCTCCAATGAAGCGCGAATCAGCGATCCTTCAGCGAGCTGCTGCACTGCGACTGTTCGTGACCGGTCTGCCTCTCCTGGTGTTCGTGCTCCTCGCGGTGGTGGGTCCGCTGGTGATCGTGTATGACCCGATCACGACGCGCACCGGCGAGCGTCTGAAACAACCAGGCGCAACACTCTCGGACGGCTCGATCGCCATCCTCGGCACCGACCAGGTCGGACGCGACCTGCTGGCGCAGGTTCTGCAGGGAGCGCGAATCTCGTTGCTCGTGGCGGCCGGCACAGTCGTCGCGGCTGGTCTGATTGGCCTCGTCATCGGGGTGCTGTCCGGCTACTACGGTGGCGCCCTGGACATGCTGGCGATGCGCCTGGCCGATATTCAGCTCGGCTTCCCGACGATCCTTCTGGCCATTCTGATTGCCGCGATGCTCGGCCCCAGTGTGACCAACGTCATCATCACCCTGTCCATCGCGCGCTGGGTGACCTATGGCCGCGTGGCGCGCGCTTCCACGCTCAGCATCCGGGAAAGGGAGTTCGTCCTGGCCGCGCGCGCATTGGGCGCCAGCGATGCGCGCCTGCTGCTGCGCCACATTCTGCCGACTACCCTCACGCCACTGATTGTCATCGCCACCGTCGAAGTTGGCCTGGTGATTATTTCCGAGGCGTCGCTGAGCTTCCTGGGACTGGGCACTCCGCCAGACCAGCCGTCGTGGGGCTTGATCATCGCCAACGGGCGCGCGTACCTGAATACCGCGTGGTGGATCTCGACGATGCCAGGTATCGCCCTCAGTCTGGTCGTGCTGTGTGTTGGCATGTTCGGCGACCGGTTACGCGATTACCTCGACCCGCGTGCCGCGCTGGCGGCGAGCTGACCGCGATGAGCGTGGCCCGTCGAGCAACGCTCAAAGACATCGCCGAAACGCTCGGGTTGTCCGTGAACACCGTCTCACGCGCGTTGGCGGGCAAGGACGCGGTCAGCGAGCACACGCGTGCCCTCATTCAAGCTGAGGCGGACCGACTCGGGTACGTGCCCAATGCGATGGCCCGGTCGCTGGTCGTTGGCTCGGCGATGGCTCTTGGCCTGGTCATCACCAACCCGTCCAATCCGTTCTACGCATCGCTCATCAGCGCCATCGAACAAGGCGCTCGGCTGCACGGCTACTCGCTGGTTCTGATGGTCAGTGAAGAGAACCCCCAAAACGAGCAGCGCGCGGCCACAGCGCTGCAGCGATGGGGTGTCGGTGGCGCCATCGTCGTCCCAGTGCAGCATGGCGCGGAGCACTGGCGGCGGCTCGAGTCGGCTGGCATACCGCTGGTGCTGGTGAACCGCGATCTGCCCGAGCTCGACTGCGATTTCGTGGGCATCGACTTCGCCGCTGGCGCCTATCGCGCGACGTGCGAGCTATTGGACAGTGGAGTCAACCGGCTGCTGCTGCTCGAAGAGGATCTGTCGGTGTCATCGGTAGAAGACCGCATCGCAGGCTTTCAGCGCGCGTTGCAGGAGCGAGCCGTTGCGGACCATGCGATCGTGCGCGTGCCAACTCGCCGACGCCAGTCGAGCGCTCTGCCGTGGGATCCCGGCGACGCCTATCACCTCGCGGAGCGGCTGATCGGTGAGCTGGCGCCCGGCGCGGGCATCTTCGTTGGCAGCGACTACTTTGCGCTGGGTGTGTACCGCGCGCTGCGTGAGGCTCGGCGGAAGATTCCCACCGATGTCGCCGTTATGGGCTTCGGCGACCATCCGTTTGCCGCCTATCTGGACCCACCGCTCAGCAGCGTTCGGCTACCGTCGGCGGAGGTTGGCGCCACCGCGATGAAGTTGCTGCTGCGGCGTCTGGACAGGCAGCGTGGCGCGGCGAGCTCGAAGAACGTCCGACTCGCACCCACCCTTGTGACCCGCGCGTCGACAGCCAGAGAGGAGGCGCGGTAAACATCGCCCGCGGGCCGTCAGCAAACACACGCCTGGTAGCGGGCTCGTGGATCGCCACGTTTTTGCTCGCGGCTGGCTTAGCAATTGGACCGCGGGAGCCCAAGCGTGGTTACCAGCCGGTTCAAGAGCGCGGCGCCGGCGAGGTCTACCACGATTCGGACGCGCCGGATGAATGACGGTTTTGACCTCCGCGAGTTGGTCAGCGATCGCTTGAGTGTGCCGGGAGGCTCGAAAAGCTCCGGGCACAACCAGGCACCGGCTGCATCCAAGCGCTCGGCGAGCGCGCAGCTCAAGCCACTCTCCCAAGCTCGCTAGTTATGCCAACTGAGCATGCCGGCGTTCTCGGTGTGGTCGTGCGGACGCCAAATCCAGATGATCGGCAAGTCATCGCCGCCAACGGCGGGCCATCGCAGCCCGCACTCACGTGTGAGCCGCGATAGCGACGGGTTCGGAGCGGATGCACGGGCGACTCCGCACGTGGTCAATCAACAAGAGCGGCCCGACTAAAGTCGCTTGCGCGACAGCCGTGTGATGCCGCCATGTGTCGCCAGCAACCACCTGCGTTCGCCGAGCATGGTGATTGAGTGCCTTTTTGAGTACCCATGGGACCACTTGCCAATGGCAAGGGGGTCACCTTGCGGGCCCACTCTTAGCACTCTTTGCTGTCGAGTGCTAATTTCGAGTTCAGAAATATAGGGTGGAGCATGGCGGATTCGAACCGCCGACCCCTTGCTCTAGGTCTCCGAAAGGACAACGCCGCCGCTGGCGACACGCGACCCCATCCTGCGGACAATCGCGCAATCAATCACTACCTGCTGAGCACAAGAGCGGTCAGCACGATCAGCACACCGGACAACGTCAAGTAGCCAGGTAAGGGTGACTTGTCCGACTACCAATCGCGTCCGTGCTCATTGTGTAAGCGTAAACTGCGGGACGGTCCACACGCGGACGGTCTTATCGGTACTGGCGGTCACGATCCACTTCCCGTCCTGACTGAAGGCGATGCTCTGCACCGCGGCGGTGTGGCCGAGGAGCTCTGCGACGGGCTTCGCGGTAGCTGCTTCCCAGACCCGCGCCGTACCGTCGGTGCTGGCCGCGGCAACGAGCTGGCTGGTCGAGTCGAACGCCACGCTCAGCACCGGCTCCCCGAACTCGCGCGCGGCGTACAGTTCCTGTTTGGTCTGGACGTTCCACACCCTGGCCGTACCGTCTTGACTGCCAGTCGCAACCAGTTCACCGTCGGGACTGAAAACCGCGCTGGTGAGCACATCGACGTGGCCGCTCAGCACCCCTAGCGGGTCGCCAGTGGACACCTCCCAGATCCTAGCCGTTCGATCGACCCTGTCGGAAGTGGCGGTGAGCACACGCTGGCCTTTGTAATCGAAGGTCGCGGCGATCACCGGACCCTGGTGGCCAGTCAGCGACACGAGTTTGTTGCCCGTGGTGGCATTCCACACGACCGCGCTATTGTCGTCGCCCCCAGTCACCACCAGATTGCCGGCCGGACTGAATGCCACGCTGTTGATTGCGCGAGTGTGCTGCCCGGTCAACTGCCTGAGCTCGAGGCCAGAGTTGACGTCCCAGATCCACGCGGTTCGATCGGAGCTGCCGGTGGCGAGGCGTTGGCCATCCAGGCTAAACGCGACGCTCGTCACGCCGTTGGTATGGCGTGCCAGTTTATGAAGCTCGACGCCGGTGGCTGCGTCCCACAGTCGAGCGGTCTTATCAAGACTCGCCGTGGCCACGAACCGCCCGTCAGGACTGAACACAATGCTCTTGATCGGACCGGAGTGACCCTTGAGTAAGAAGAGCTGGGTCCCGTCGGTCGCGTTCCAGACCCGGGCGGTTCCGTCGGCCGCGGCGGTCGCCACGAGACGACCATCCCGGCTGAACACCGCGTGCCCAACCTCGCGCGTATGCCCGAGCAGCTCGATGAAGGCCGTACCCGGGCTGGCTTCCCATACCCGCGCCGTTCGGTCGGAGCTCGCAGTCAGCACGAAGTTGCCAGAAGTGCTGAACTCGACGCTGTTGATGTGCCCTGCATGCGCACGCAGCGTGTACTGCGCGGTGCCGTCAGTGAGATCCCACACGATCGCTGTCGAGTCTTCACTGCCGGTCACAAGCCGCACACTATCCGGGCTGAATGCAAGCGCGCTCACTTTGTCGCCGTGCGCGCTCAGCGTGTACTGCGGCGCACCAGTGTCCGCATTCCACACCCGGGCGGTCGAGTCGTGCGAGCCAGTCGCCACCCACTTGCCGTCAGGACTGAAAGCGACGCTGCTGACGGCAGCCGAATGGCCTTCCAGGACGTACAGCTCGCTCTTGCTGTCGACGTCCCACACCGTGGCCGTAGTATCAGTCTCGGCAAGCAGGCGGGCTCCGTCAGGGCTGAGTGCAATAGCGGCCACGGGTCCCTCGAGCCCGGTCACCCTTAGCAGCGTCTGGCCACTTGCTACATCCCAAACGTAGCCCGTTCCTTGGGCCATCTCCGCGGCCAATCGAGACCCGTCAGCGCTGAACGAGAGTGCGTGGACGGGTAATCCGCCGCGCAGTGTTCGACTTTGCCCCGAAGCCGGGTCCCACAATTTGGTTTCGCCATCCTGGCTCGCGGCCGCGACCAGCTTGTCGTCCGGACTGAAGAGCGCGACATGGACTACATCTCGATGCGCAAACGTGCGAATCTCGGCGCCGGTGTGCGCGTCCCACAGCTTCGCGGTCTTGTCCGAGCTCGCGGTCACCACCAATCGGCCATCATGGCTGAAGGCCGCCGAGTTTACCACGTGGGTATGTCCCCTGAGCGACTGGAGCAACGTCCCGCTGCTGGCATCCCACACGCGGGCCGTTCCGTCATCGCTGCTCGTGACGATCTGTTTGCCATCTGGACTGAACCTGGCCGTCCGCACCGCAAGCTCATGCCCACGCATGATCGCCGCGAAGTGCGGTATCGCGCGATCGAGCTTGTCGACGGCTTTGAGATCCACCGCCAGACGTAGCTTTTGCTCATCGGCGGCGGCCTGCGCCTGCTTTGCAGCCGTAAGCTGATCGTTGGCATTTCGCGTGTCCGCGATGGCTAGGTTCGCCAGGTTGTCTGCATAAGCCTCTGCGTTTCTGGCTGCCGTCTCACGTATGTTCGCCTCTTCTGTGTCGCGCTCGGCCGTGCGCCTTGCGGCATCGGCATCATTCTTCGCGATCTCGGCATCATTCTTTTGGGTCATCGCCTCACCGCGTTGCTGAAAGGCATACACCGCCACAGCCGTGGCGCCGATTAAGAGCACGATGAGGGATCCGACGATCGTCAGCAGGAGCCTGAAGCGCAATTGCTGTTCTGCCACTTGGTGCTTGGCCTGTGCCTGTTCGAGACGCTTGTGGAGCTCGCGCTCCGCTTCGGCCTGCGCTTGCGCCTTCTCGTACCGTCCGTGCCAGTCGAGCACCGCCGGCGCCAGGACATCGTGAAAGATTTCGTAGCGCTCGCCCGGCACCGGACGCAAGATCCGCACCTCGGCGAGCTTACGGAGAAGGTCTCCAACCTGAGCCGGATCTGCTTTCGCATACGTGGCCAGGTCTGCCGCCGAATGCGCGATCTTGGTGCCGGACGAAGTGACCAACTGGTAGAACATCCGCGCCGCAATCTCCTGTTGCTCCGGCAGCAACGCGCTCATCTCCTTATCCAGGTGGGCGCGAACGATCTCGCGCGCACCCTTCAGGCGATCGAGCGTGGCGCGGCGCAGCACGAGCGATCCGGTGCGGATCTCCTCGGACCACAGGCGCTTCATGACCAGTTGTAGAAAGGGCGCCTCGATCTGGTCGGTCTGCCCGTTCCCCGTGCTCGGCGCGTTCGCATGAGCGTTGTCGGCGGCGGGTCCAAAGAAGCTCTGGCCGGTTCGGACCTGGTCGAGGACGGCATCGACGAGCTCCGCCTCGACATGTACCTCTTGCCCGCGCCGGGTGGCCCACTCTTTGAGGGGCTTCTCGATGGCCTCGCGCGCGGACGCCTTGTTGAGGTGCTCGATCCGATAGTAGTTGTCGAAGATGTTCGGGATGCTGGCCTTGAAATAGTCGAGCCTCGCCAGCATGTCTTCACGAATCGAGATCATGAAGCTGACCTGCAGGTCGGCTTGATCGATGAGCGACGGCAGCTGTGCGGCGAAGGTGTCCGGGCCATCGTCGTGCGGGTGATACAGGAAGTACTCCTCGAACTGGTCGAGGATGATAAGTAAGCTGCCCTCGACGCGTTCTGTCGCGCGCCTGAACGTCTCTGCCAGCGAGCCCGAGTTGGTCTCGACGAGCTCGGTTGCGTGTCCGTTTACCACGCGTTGGACAGCCTGTTCAGCGCACCGCGACAAGCCAACTACCGGATCATCCTGCCATCTGTTGTAGATCGCGACGGCGAAGCCCGGTGCGCCATCCTTGAGCGTGTTTTCGCGAGCTTCCTCCTGCAGATGGGCCTGCACCCCCGCGGCCAGAACGGAGCTCTTGCCCACACCACTCGCGCCATACAGCAGCGTCAGACGGGACGCCGTCAGATTGGCGGTAATAATGCGCCGTTCGCGGTCCCGCCCGAAGAAGTAGTCAGTGTGGTCGGCTTCATACGGGACGAGGCCAGCGTAGGGCGTATCTAAGGCGGACATAGTTCAAGCACTCGCGAGCTCGAGCGCCGGCGCAAGAGCTCGAAGTCCGTCACTCAACCCGGCGACACTTTCATCCATTGGGACGTCGAACACTTTGGCGTTCCGACTGCCCCAGAACCGCTTGTCGAAGGCGTCCACGTTCCACGGCATCACCCACGGCGCGTATTTGCCCCACTTGGGCCACATGGGCTGCAGGAACACGCGCAGATGCCAGTCGCGCATGCTATAGCCGACAAAGAGTGCCTGCGGTGCGGAGAGGGCCGCCGCGAACGCCGCGGGTAGGACGCTCAGGATTCGCGAGGAATATTCGATGTAGTTGTCCTCGGTTATAACGTAGCTGTCATTGGTCTCGTCTTTCCGGTCGAAGGCTCCGTGGATCTTGACAATGACCGTGCTGACTTGATTCCGGTCCGCTGGCAGGTCGACGTACTCGTTGGGCTTTTTGATCAGTTGCGCGTTGTCTTCGCCATGGCGTTGGTGCCAGAACGCACCCGGTTGCCTCGAATACAGGAGCAGGTCGTATGGTTCATGAGCGCGCTGGAAAGCGCGTTCCAGCGCATCGTCGAAATTTGCAGTGACGATGAACTGCGGTGCCGGTGTGTAGCCCTTCGCGCGCAACACGGCTGGTAACCGTGCCAGGAACTGATGCAGCGGTGTCGGGGGTGAGTCAACATTCAGCAGGCTCCGGACAGCGCCGTACAGGGTTCCCCAGTCACGCGTGATCTCGACGTACTCCGCGACGCGGACCAGGTCCTGGCGGTCCGGGCCTTGATAGCCAAAAGCTGTCGCCAGGTGCTCCGCGACTTCAGCGCCGCTTGGCAAGTACAAACCACGCACCCATCGCTCGCCGTCCGGCCGGCCGCATAGATTCGCATCCGTGCCGAGGAACACGACTACCTTTCCGCGGGAGAGCGCCTTTAGGACTTCGGCTCGATCCGACGCGAACAGGTCGGGGTCGATGTTCTGTGTGTGCGCCACCCCATTACTTTGAGCATCAGCCTGAGCCGTGTCCGTCGCCTCGGCCAATCTGCGCCGAACTCGAGCAAGGAGTCTGAACACACCGTTGTAATCGCCGCCCAGCTCGACCACCCTGTAGTAGTTGTCGAACGCCTGCCGCCAGTTGCCTGCCTGCTCGTGCTGCTGGCCCTCGACGAATACCTTGCGCATGGTCTGCTGGTCGCGCGCCTGCGCCAGCCGCAGACGTGCTGCCGAATCGCCCGGGGCGAGCGATAGCACCGCCTCCCAGCGTTCGACCGCGGTGTCCCAGGTGTCGACCGCTTCGGCAGCTTCAGCCGCCTGGCGCATGCTGCGCAGCTCGTTCTGACGTTGTTCGATTGCGCTGACCGGTTCAACCTCAAAGAGTCGGCCATCAGGTGAGCGCATGTACAGCACCGGGGTGCCCCATTCCAGCTCGGTGCCCGCCCCCTGCATGGCCACGCGCGCCTCGCCCAGCGCAGCGTCGATCGGGAAGCCGTCGGCGACTGCGCCATAGAACTCTTGGGCGAATGCGATAGCCGCTTTGTCGGTGACCGGGAATTGCATCGCGATCACCGCGGGCAAACCTTGCTGGACCAGCCGTTGCGCAGTGCCGGCAAAGACATCCGTGGTGTTGGCTCGGCCGCCGTCGCAGGAATTGAGCGTCACCAAGCGCAGCGACTGACTGTTGCCGACGATGGTGGCCAATTTCTCTGCACTGACGAGTTGGCCCTTCCCTTCTGCATCCTGAAACAGGAGGACGCCTTCCTGTGTGCGGGCATCGAAATCGCCATGACCGACGAAGTGCAGGACGTGCGGCTCGTGCGAGCGCAAATAGATCCGTAGGCCGTCCAATGTCGGCGCATCCAACCGATGCAGGACCAGTTGGCCGCGCGCTTCTCGCAGATCGAGCGCAGACCGAATCCGTCGCCACTCCTGGTCGACATCAAGCGGATCGTAGTCCGTCGGACTGGCCATGACCGCCAGCATCTTCAATGGCGGCGTGACTTCGAGGGTCGGATTTTCCAGTGGCAGGTCGAGGTAGCGAACGACGGGCGTGTCGGTCGACAGCGCCAGGAAGCGGTTGTGCTGTCGATCGAAAATGTACTCCCAGGGCAAGTCGGCAAGTTCGGGTACTTCGCCGAGGTTGAAACGGAGGCGCAGACCCGTACCTCGGCCGCGCGTTGCCGCGAGGCTGTTGCTCAGGCCCAGCAGGACCTGGTCGGCAAAGACCGCGTCGAACAACCGCCCACCGATGCGCTTCAAGTCCGCCAGAGCGCTTGACTCTTGCTCGGGCTGGGTCTGTCCCGAAAGACGCGCACGAAGGTCGCGCCGCTCGACGGGTGAAAAGGGCAGCGTGAAGTCCGCCGTGGCCTGCCCGGCCGGCGAGCTCACGATTCGAGTGCGGTAGCTTCCGTCAGACCGCTCGACAAGTACGTCGAGGATTTCGTACGCCCGCACAGCCCAGTCCCCTCATATCCACTAACCCCCACGGCCAGCTCAGCCCGCTACGCACCCCATATCGCGGATTCCCAGTCCGCTGGCGGCCCAGTGTCCCACTGAATCATCAAGAATGCAAGGGGATAGCGGTACACTGCGCCGCTATGCCGACCTGGCGCCTGGAAAACAACGAGGACAGCCTGCGTCTCAGCCCAGTCACGTACCGCGGGCTGGGTTCGCAGGCCCAGACGTGGGCCGACCTGTTCGCTCGCCAGCTCGAGGACGTGCGTGTGTTTGTGCTGTTCTTCCCGTCCCGGTTCGATACCGAGACCGACGCGGTTGCCATGGACACGCTGCGGTCATTTGGCACGCACACTGGTGCTGCCACTTCGGTTCGTTTCTGGGACCCGACGGACGACGAGTTCAGCCGTGCACTGGCTCTGTTCGACATGAAGGCACCCCCAGCGCTGGTCTTGATCCCAGGCGTTCAGCTGAAGGGCGTCCTGGCGGACAGCGGCGACCTGAACGTCTACAGCCTGACCATCACCGACGAGGCGATACTCGCCAATCGAGCCCAACTCGAACGCGCGGTGAATACTGCGCACGAGGTCGTCCTGCGCGGCGATCCGGCCGAGCTCAGTACATACACTCGCCGGCGCGCCGCCGCGTCCATCCTTGGCGCGATCGGCCAAATTTCGGCGGCGCTGCGCGATGAGCTGATCAAGTTGAAACCAAAGATCTCTCTGCCAGGCGGGGTAGGCATCCAGATCGGCTGAGCAGACGATCAGTACGCTAGGGGTACGTGGTCCACCTGCCCGTCGACGATCAGATCACACCGCGACGGCGACTGGCGCGGTGCTCTCGACTCGTTGAATCACTTCGTCGGTCGATTTGACCTTGGCGTAGATCTCGCGCATGGCACGTTCCGCGGCGGTCTGCATCTGCGGCGACCAGGTGGCTGTCGCGTCATCGACGACCACCACCGCGAATCCGCGGTCGGACGCATCGCGAACGGCAAGTTCCACGCAGCCGCTGGTGACGACCCCGGCAATGACCAGTGTGCTGATGCCGAGATTTCTGAGCACGTAGTCGAGACTGGTGCCGTTGAAGACGCCACCGCAGGTCTTGCTCAGGACGATCTCATTTTCGCGGGGCGCCACTTCCTCCAGGATCTGAGCCTCCTTGGAGCCGGGCGGATGATGAATACCCAGGCTCTTGTGTTGGAGGCTCCGATCGCGCCCATCAGGCGTGAGCGACTGGATATGGGTATGGATTGCCTCCATACCCGCGTTGCGGAACGATGCCAGGAGTCGGCGGATGTTGGGAACGACCAGTGTCTCGAGCCGGCTGGCGTAGTACTCGATTGCGGCGCCATCGCCGCGCTCGATCATGCGCCGCAGGTGACCGAAGTCACGATGGGCATCGCCATACTGCATATCGATGACCAGCAGCGCGGTCTCGCTCACGGCGAAGTCGGGTTCCGGCAGGCGCAGGTGGCGGCGGCTGATTGGCTCCTCGTATTGCATGGCGCCCCCTAATCCTGAATGGTCCAGCCACGAAACACCGGGCTGCCAGTGGTGACGACGCGACGTGGGTGCTGGATGCGGATCAGGCCGGTCTTGGGCGCGTGGATCTCCTCCACGACCTCGCCGAAGACGTTCTTGATCTCGGCCAGTACGTCGCCCTCGCGGATGCGGTCGCCGGGCTTGAAGCGCGGATGAAAGACGCCACCGCGCGTGGTGGAGGCAACCCAGTTCTCCGTGACGACTTTCTGCCGCGCCTGATTGCTGAGCTCCGGCTCGCCGTCGAGCAGACCGAACGCGCGCAAGACGTTGCGGACGCCGGTGGTGTGCACGCCTATCTCTGGCTCGTTGTAGGTGGACAGGTAGCCTGACTCGGCCACGATCGACGGGATGCCTCGCCCAGAAAGCTCACCCACGAGCGTGCCGGGATAGCCGAACTGATGGGTAGTCGCCCAGATGATTTCGGTATTCCACAAGCGAGCGATCTGTTCGGAGACGCGGTTCACCTCGGTGTGCTCGACCTGGTGGTAGATGGCGAACGGATTGAGCCATTCCGAGGCGTCACCGCCATGCAAATCGAGGTGCCACTGGCCCCAGTTGGAGAGCAGCTCAACGAGCCGGTGCGCCATTACGAAGCTCACCGTACCTTGCGCGTTGCCAGGAAAGATGCGGTTGAGGTTCTGTCCGTCGAGTGGGTTGGCGAAGGTCTCGGCGGCCTCGAAGCCCGGTACGTTGACGACGAACACGAAACCAATCGAGCCACGAAGCTGCCGCGGATCGATCGAGTGGAACGAGCGAATGGCCGCCTCCATGCCCACGTACTCGGTGCCGTGGACACCGGACGTGATGGAGAGCCTCGGCCCGTCACTGGCTCCATTGATCAATCCCACCGGCCAGCGAATGCTGCTGGCCGGTCGTTCGACCGCGTCGAGATAGCCAGTGATCTTCTCGCCTGGAGCGGCCGAAAGGCCGGCGAAGGTTGCGTTGCTCGGCATGGGACCTCCTAAGCAGAGACTGGCTGGGGCAGGCGAGCCATGCCCCGCTCCAAGCGATCGACACCGGCCTCGATCTGTTCCTGACTGAAACAGAAGCTGACGCGCACGTGGCCCTCGCCATGGCGGCCGAACTCGAAGCCGGGTGTAACCGAAACGCGGCCTTCGCGCAGAACGTGCTCGCAGAACTCGAGTGAAGTCAATCCCGTCCCGCGTATATCGGGGAAGACGAAGTAGCAGCCACGCGGAGTATTGCAGCGGATGCCCGGCAACTGATTCAGACGCTGCACCAGGTAATCGCGTTTGCGCTGCAAGTTGGCCGTGTTGTCGGCCAGCCACGGTTGCATGTCGCCCGTGAGGACGGCGTGCGCAGCGCGTTGACCCACTGCCGAGCAGGCCTGGATGGAGAATCGCAGTATGCTGTGCATGTGGTCCATGACCGCCGCCGGTCCGACCATGTAACCGATGCGGTACGCGGTCATCGCGTAACCCTTGGAGAACGAGAAGCCGGTGATCGTCCGCTCGTGCATACCGGGTAGGGCGGCGATGCTGTGATGCACGGCGCCATCGAACAGCGTTTTCTCGTACTCCTCATCGGCGAAGACCCAGAAATCGAGCGTGCGCGCCAGGTCGGCGATTTGCTCGAGCTGCGCCGGTGTGAAGACAACCCCCGTAGGGTTGTTGCCGTTGCTCATCACCAGCAGCTTGGTCTTGCGACTCGCCACGCGCGCCAGTGCCTCGAAGTCGAAGCTCCACTCCGCGCCATCCCAGGCAAGGGGCACCGGCACCACGCGACCACCCGCCATACGAATGGCCGGTTCAGTGCTGGCATACTCCGGGTCAAACAAGAGCACCTCGTCTTCGCGGTTGACCAGAATACGCAGAGTGCTGTCGATGACCTGCTGACAGCCGATAGTGGGCAGGATCTCGTCGTCGGGATCGGCGGTGATGGCGTTATCTCGCTCGAGCTTGGCGGCCAGCGCGAGCCGAAAGTCGCGGTAACCCTTGACGCCGGGATAGTGCGGATACTTTTCGACTGCGTCACGCGCGGCCTCGCGCACGAAATCCGGTGGTAAGCGGTCACCAATGGTCCCGCCCGACAGACTGACCACGTCACCGAGTTCTTCCGCCAGATCACCCAATTGACGGGCCGCCGTGACCGGGTTGGGGAAACCGTCAGTCTCGTACTCGGGCATGAGCGCCGACTTCATCCGGTCGGCGAGCCAGGGCGCGTTGGCCGCCGCATTCAAGCGCTCATGACGCGCCTGCCTCTTGGTGTCAGCCACGGCTCCTCCTGCTGGTGTGTAGATACCGGCCGGCGCGCCGGCTGGACGAGGCGGTCGCGCGGCACCGCCCACTCGACGCGCGCAACTGTGCTGGAAGACTAGTACGGTTGTGGCTGGCCGTCAACTGACACAGCCGCGTTGACCCGTCCGGGCTACTGTGCTAGTCTGCCGTGCCAGTAGCACAGGGGTGTGGCTTCGAGGCGTGTTCACCATCGACAAGGCCAGCGGCCTGCCGATCTACCTCCAGATCAAACACCAGGTCGTCTACCTGGTGGCGCTCGGCCGCCTGATGCCGGGTTCCATGCTGCCGTCAATCCGCCAGCTCGCCACCAGTCTGGGCGTGACCACGGCCACTATTCGCCACGCGTACGCCGCCCTGGATGCCGACGGGCTTGTCACCAGCCAACCTGGCAAGGGTGTGTTGATCGCCGACCTCAGCGGTGACGCTCGGGCCCATGTCTCACGCCGCCAGGCGGCGCTGGTCGACCTGTTTGGCTCGGCACTCGCCCGGGCGCGTGGCCTGGGCTACACCACGCAGGAGATTCGCGCTGCGCTCACGCGGGCCGTGGCGCACGCTGAAGACCGCCCGCGGGTTGCGTTCGTGGGCGCTGAGCCAGAGTTCCTCGAACGCTACACGCCATTCCTGAGCGAGGCACTGGCCGACCTGCACGTCGACGTGTTCGGCGTCTCGCTGCAGGATCTGCGCGAACACGGCGAGTCCGCTCTCCATCCGTTCGACCCGGCGTGGTGTGTCGCCACGCTCGTGCGCAGCTACGCCGAAGTCGTCCAGCTACTGCGCGATACCTCGGCACCCATCATTGGCCTGGCGCTGGAGTTGGCGCCCGAGACGCAAGCCGAGCTGCTGACGCTCGCAAGCGATAGCCGGGTGGTGCTCGTTGCCGAACGCATCAATCTCACCGGCATGACCCACCTGATCGAGCAGTACTGTATGCCGACCGGTGGGCTGGCCCACGTCAGCCTGGAGAGCAAGGACCTGCCGACAGCACTTGCGGCTGCCGAGGTGGTCGTCCACTCGCTGCGCGGCCGGCGTGCCGTGACGCGTCGAGCTCGACCGGGCTGCCGCCTGATCGAATTGCACTTCGTTTTCAGCTCGCTGTCGCTGGCCCGCCTGCGGGAAGCGGTTGGGGCTGACCTGGGCCGTCAGAACGGCATGGGCCGGGTAGTGGCCGGTCTTCAGCCAGTGCCAGCGCAATCCACGTGAGCAGCCCGGCGGCCATGAGCCGCGTTCGTCAACTGGGGGAACCGATGCGCCCGTACGATGCCTCGCCTGGACGTCTCGATCGTCGTTCATTCCTGGTCTTGCTGACGCTTGGCGCAGGCGGCTCTCTGCTGGCTGCTTGCACGCCGCCCGCCCCGCAGGCGGCTGTGCCCGCGGCAACGTCGGCTCCGGCCGTCGCCGCGCCGCGCAAGGGCGGCGCGCTGGCCATCGGCTACTTACAGGAGCAGGCCACGCTCGACGCCCCCGTGCCCAACTCGGACTCGCAAGCACGCCTGCTCAACTCGGTGCTCGATCCACTTGTCTGGGAGCCAGAGCCGGGCAAGTTCGTGCCCGGGTTGGCTGAGTCGTGGGAGATTGCGCCCGACGTCAAGTCGTACACCCTCAAGCTGCGCAAGGATGTGACCTTCCACGATGGAGCAGCCTTCAACGCGGCGGCCGTCAAGGTGACGTTCGACCGCATCGTCGACCCGACGCTGAAGGCGCTCAAGATCGGCTACCTCGGTCCATACGAGGGCACCGACGTCGTCGACGACTTTACGGTTCGCGTCCGCTTCAAGCAGAAGTTTCCACTCTTCCTGCACAACGCCAGTACCAGCGCACTGCGGCCGGTGTCACCCGCCGCGGTGCAGAAGTTTGGGGCCGATTTCGGGCAGAACCTCGTCGGCACCGGACCGTTCAAGCTCACTTCGTTTGGCAAGGACAAGATCGCATTCGACCGCTTCGACGCCTACCACTGGGCCCCGAGCTTCCTCAAACACGAGGGGCCAGCACTGCTGGACAGTGTCACCTACCGCATCATCCCCGAGGACGCGACGCGCGTGACCGCCCTCGAGCGCGGCGAGCTCCAGATCATGGATTTCACGCCGCCCCAGGAGGTGAAGCGGCTGCAGGGCGATCAGCGCTTCAAGGTAGACCTGCTCAACGTACCCGGCTTGCCGCAGATCCTGCAGTTCAACGTGGACAAGGCGCCGACCTCCGACAAGCTGGTTCGGCAGGCGTGCCAGTACGCCGTCAACCATCAGGACATCGTCGACAACGTCTGGTTCAGTCTGGCGAAGCCGGCTTTCGGCGTGCTTGCGGCATCGACGCCCGGCTACTGGAGTGGCGTCGAACAAGCCTATCCGTTCAGTCCCGAGAAAGCACAGGCGCTATTGGATCAAGCCGGCTGGCGGCTCGGCTCCGACGGTATCCGAGTCAAAGACGGCCAGCGGCTCGAGCTGCTGTACATCACGACCGCCACCGCGGCCATCGTCCAGACTGGCCAGATCATCCAATCGATGCTCCGCAAGGTCGGCGTGGACGTGAAGATCGACGCGATGGCAAATCAGGCGTCATTGACCAAGTACCAGCAGAACGAGCACCATATCGGTCGGCTCGGTGAAATCAACTCCGATCCGAGCGTGCTGGCGTTCCCCGTTCACTCTCGCAATATCAGCGGTGGAACACAGGGCAATCGCTCGCGCTACTCCAACCCGCAGGTTGACAAGTTGCTGGATGACGCCGAGTTGGAGACGGACTGGAACAAGCGCCTGGCGATGTACCAGCAAGTCCAGCAAATCGTCTCGGAGGACGCGATCATCATGGGCGGCTATCAGCAGGTTCTCATCAACGCTATGTCGGCGAAGGTGAGCAACGTGACGTACGACGCGCTCGGGTCGCCTTTCCTGCACGCGGCGCTGCTCGAAGGTTGAGCTGAGTCGCACGACTATGGGCGGATATATCCGTGGCCGGGCACTTGTCACCGTGCCACTCCTGCTCGGAGTGTCACTGGTGGTGTTCTCGATGCTGCACTTGCTACCGGGCGATCCGGTCATGTTGATGATGGCCGAGTCCGGTGGTGGCGCGAAGATGGCCGATGGCTCGGAAGAACAGTACGAGCGCATTCGCCATGAGCTTGGCCTTGACCTGCCGTTGCCGGTCCAGTTCGGGCGGTTCGTCCTGAATGCACTGCGTGGAGATCTCGGCCGCTCGTTCCGCAGCGGCCAGTCGGTCTCACAGGAGATAGGCGAAGTTTTTCCCAACACCGTTCGACTGGCCGTGCTCAGCCTGGGCGTCGCGGCCAGCCTGGGCCTCGTGCTGGGCACCCTGGCCGCGCTGCACCACCAGCGCTGGATCGACAACGCCAGCATGCTCCTGGCTCTGGTCGGTGTGGCCATGCCGAACTTCTGGTTTGGCCTGATGCTGCTGTTCGTCTTTGCGCTGATGCTCGGCTGGCTGCCGGCGACGGGCTACGGAGAGTGGAGCGCGATTCTGTTGCCCGCCACCGCGCTTGGCCTACGGGCGGCGGCGGTCATCGCCCGTCTGACCCGGTCGAGCCTGCTCGAGGTGTTGCGCAACGACTACGTCACCACGGCGCGCGCGAAGGGGCTCTCCGAGCGCGCGATGGTAGTGCGCCACGCGTTGCGCAACGCACTGATCCCAGTTGTCACCGTCGTCGGACTCCAGTTCGGCGACCTGCTGGCCGGGACGGTGGTGATCGAAACCGTCTTCGCTCGACCCGGCCTGGGCAGCCTGGCGACCACCGCCATCCTGGCCAAGGACTTCCCCATCGTCCAGGGCACCGTGCTGGTGGTTGCCAGCTGCTACATCTTCGTCAACCTGCTCGCGGACCTGTCCTATGCCGCCCTCGACCCCCGCATCAAGTACGGTTAGCCTGCGCACGCCCTGGCTGACGGCGGCTGGCATCACCGCCATGTCGGACGGACTACGTGTGCGAAGCAAAACTCCCGATCGAGCGCTGCTGCGCAATCGCGGCGCTGCTGTGGGCGCTGTCGTGTTGATCGTGCTGCTCGTGATCACGATCGCCGCCCCAGTGCTGACCAGCTACGATCCGATCGAGCAGAGCCTGCGCGAGCGCCTCGAGCCGCCCAGCCAGACGCACTTGCTCGGTACCGACAACTTCGGGCGCGACATTCTGAGTCGCATTCTATACGGCGCGCGCATCTCACTCCGTGTCGGGTTCATCTCCGTTGGTATCGCTGCGGCCATAGGGCTGACGCTCGGGCTGACAGCCGGCTACTACGGGGGCCGGGTCGACGCCGTCGTCATGCGTCTGATGGACGTGCTGCTGGCATTCCCGGGCATTTTGCTGGCGTTGCTGGTCGTAGCCGTGCTGGGCAGCAGTCTGACGAACCTGATGATCGCCGTCGGCGTGGGCAATATCCCCCCGTTTACGCGCCTGGTCAGAGGCTCGGTGCTTGCGGCGCGCGGCAACGTCTACGTCGAGGCTGCCCGCGTCATTGGTTGCCGCGATCGGCGCATCATGTGGCGTCACATCCTGCCCAATATCACCGCGCCGCTGATCGTGTTCGCCACGCTGGGTGTGGCCGGCGCCATCCTGACCGGCGCAGCGCTCAGCTTCCTTGGCCTGGGCGTGCAGCCACCGGAGCCCGAGTGGGGCGTCATGCTCGCCGAAGGCCGCGGATACCTGCGCGGGTACTGGTGGGTGGCCACGTTCCCTGGCTTCGCCATCGTCCTCGCCACGCTGGCCATCAACATGCTCGGCGACGGACTGCGCGACGCGTTCGATCCACGGTTGCGGCGGAGCTGAGGCCGACAGATGGCTTCCACGGTCCGCTACGCATTGGTCCAGGCCAATCTCGATGTGCCGATGTCTGAGTCGATCGACACGATTCGGCAGGCTGGGCTGGACAAGTACTGCCGACTGCTTCGTGACGCAGCGGCCGGCGGGGCGCAGCTGGCAGTGTTGCCCGAATTGTTCGCCCTGCCATATTTCTGTCGGACGACCGATCCACGCTGGTACACCGCCGCGGAGCCACTTGCGGATGGTCCGACGATCGAGTCGTTGCGCGCGCTTGCGCGCGAGCTCGGCCTGGTGCTGGTTGCGCCCTTCTATGAACGCTGTGACGGACGCCGTTACAACTCGGCCGCCCTTATCGATGCGGATGGCTCCGTGCTCGGCGTGTACCGCAAGCATCACGTACCGAGCTGCCATGCGGACTCCTACGAGCCGTTCTACTTCCACCAGCCGGACCTCGGTTTCCCATGTTTTGAGACTGCCGCCGGCCGTGTTGGCATCTCCATCTGCTACGACCGCCACTTCCCGGAGGTGGCGCGCGCATATGGGCTGGGTCAGGTCCAGATCCTGATCAACGTCTCAGCGACCAGCGGACCCTCATCGGAGCGCGTGTGGGAGCTCGAGCAACAGGCCCACGCGCTGGCCAACGGGTACTTCGTCGCCGCGGTGAATCGCTCCGGCCGCGGGGCGCCATTCGATTCAGCCGAGTTCTTCGGCCGCAGCTATGTCTGCGGCCCGGACGGCCAGATCGTGGCGCAGGCCGGTCGCGGCACCGACGAAGCCCTGCTGGTCGATCTGGACCTGGACGAGACGCGCTCGATCAGCGAGCGCTGGCACACCAGCCGATTGTTCGTCGACCTCCGCCCGGGCACCTACCAGCCGAGCCGCGGAGCCCGCACAACCACCGTTATCCGTCCACAGGAGGACAACCCTATGACCGTTGCCGTGCGAGAGCTGCGCTACCAGCCGATCATGACGGACGAGATGAAGGCCGCCGCCATCAAAGCGCTCGAGGACGGCCGTCTGATCCGCTCGCGCTACGACGAGGACAGCGAGGGCGGACGCTTCGAGGCGGACATGTGCGCGTATCTCGGTGTGCGGCACGGCGTCGCCGTAAGCTCAGGTTGGGCGGCGATGCACGTCGCTTTCCTGGCCGCTGGCATCGGGCCGGGCGACGAGGTCATTACCGTTCCCAACACGTTCATCTCGGTCGGCGACGTCATCGAGCTGGTCGGTGCGCGTCCAGTGTTCGTCGATATCGACCCGGCGGTCTTCAACATGGACCCAGCGCGCGTCGAGGCGGCGATCACGCCGCGGACACGCGCCATCATGCCCGTACACACTAACGGACTGACCTGCGACATGGGTCCGCTCAGGCATATCGCCCAGCGTCATGGCTTGCTGTTGCTGGTGGATTCGTGCCAGACCCTCGGCAGCGCGTACCGCGGCAGCAAGCGCGAGACCCTCGGCGACATCGCGGCGCTCAGCTTCGTCCGCAACAAGTCCATGACTTGTGGCGGTGAGGGCGGCATGGTCGTGACCGACAATCCGGACCTGGCCTACCGTTGCCAGCTGTTTGCCAACCACGGACGCGGTCGCGACTTTGCCGAAGCGCAGAATAGCGAGGTCGTCGGGCTCAACTATCGCTTGAGCGAGGTTCTCGCCGCCATCGGCCGCGTCCAGCTTCGCCATCTCGATGACTGGAATCATCAGCGGCGGGCCAATGCCGCCGTGTACGAGGAGCTATTTGCTGGACGAGGCCTGCCCGTGCAACTGCCCTCGGAGCCTGAATGGGGGTACCACACGCGCATGCGGTACGTGATCCGCGCTGCTCAGCGCGATGCACTCCAGCGTCACCTGGACGAGCACGGGATCGCCGCGCATGCCGAGTACCCGACCCCCATTCACCTGAACCGGCCGTACGTCGCGCGCTATGGCTACGCGCGCGGCGATTTCCCGCTCAGCGAGCGCGCCGCCGACGAGGTGCTGACCCTGCCCATCTGGCCCGGCCTGACGCGCGACGACCTCGCGTACGTCGTGGACTCCGTCGAATCCTTCCCTAGATAAGTAAGGAGCGATTGCCCATGGCTATCGCGCACGCACGCGCCGTTCGATACAGCACTCCAATCATTACCGCCGACATGCAGGCGGCGGTCGCCGAGGCACTGCTGACCGCCGACCCGTACATCCTTTCGGAGCGCACCAAAGCCTTCGAGCGCGACTTCGCTTCGCTCGTCGGCGCCGAGCATGGCGTCGCAGTCAGCTCCGGCACCGCCGCACTCCACCTGGCCCTGCTCGCGGCGGGCATTGGCGTGGACGATGAGGTGATCGTGCCCGCTAATGCCTACCCGCCGGTCGCCGACTGCGTGCGCCTGATCGGCGCAACGCCCGTGCTTGTCGACGTGGACGAACGCACCGGATGTCTTGATCCGGCGCTCGTGGCGCCGGCGCTCACCAGTCGTACCCGCGCCATTGTGCCGCTGCACATGTACGGTCATCCGGCTGACCTCGATCCGATGCTCAGCCTCGTGCGCGAGCGCGGCTTGCTGCTCGTTGAGGACGGCGCACACGCGCTGGGCAGTCGCTACAAAGGCCGACCGACGGGCGCCCTGGGCGACATCGGCATCTTCAGTACCGGGCGCAAGCACATCACCACCGGCGGCATCGGCGGCATGGTCACCACCAACGATGCGGATGTCGCGGAGCGCGTCCGACTGCTGCGCAACCACGGGCGGAGCGAGCGTCAGCAACAGGATCTGCGCGTGATGGACAGCGTGGAAATGCTGGGCTTCAACTACCGCCAGAGCGAGATCCTGGCCACGCTTGGCCGGTTGCAGCTTCAGCATCTGCCCGCGTGGAATGAGGAGCGGCGGGCGCACGCCGCCATGTATCGCACACGTCTGGCTGACGCGGGCCTGCCCGTGCGCCCGCTCGAGGAATTGCCGTGGGCATTCCACAGCTACCTGCACTTCGCGATCCGTGCCGCGGGGCGTGATGGCCTGGCGGAATTCCTGACCCGCCACGGCGTTGAAACCCACTTCATCTATCCCGTGCCGGTCCACCGCCAGCGTCTGCATGCTGGACACGTGCGTGTGCCCGCGCAAGGATTGCCGGTCAGCGAGCGCATTACCGCGGAGATCCTTACGCTGCCCACCCGACCGGGGCTGGCCGCCGAAGACATCGACTACGTGTGCGAGCAGATCGAAGCCTTCTATCGCGAGGGTGAGCATGCGCGAGATTGACGGCAAGCTCGTATGCGAGACCCTCAGCGAGGTCATTCATCCGACGCGCGCGGCGCTGCTGGTGGTCGACGTCCAGAACGACTACTGCACACCGGGCGGCGCGCTCGAGCGCGACGGCGGCAACATCTCGATGACTGCTGCCGCCGTGGCCGAGGTCGGCGCGTTGGTGGATGCCGCGCGCACGCATGGCGTGCCGGTCGTGTGGATTCAGCAGACGTGGCTTACTGACGGCGCCAGCGATTCGCCCGCCTGGCTGTACATGAAGCGACGCAACGGCATCCACCAGGAGCGCTGCGTGGATGGCACGTGGGGCCACCGCTTCGTCGACGGCCTCGGGCCGGCGCCGGGCGAACCGGTCGTCCGCAAGCATCGCTCGAGCGGCTTCATCGGCACAAACCTGGACCTGGTGCTGCGCTCGAACCGTATCGAAACGGTGATCGTGGTCGGCGTGATGAGCGAGGGGTGCGTCGAATCAACCGCTCGCGACGCTGCCTTCCACGACTACTACGTCGTGTTGACCCCAGATGCAATGGCTTCGGACATTCTGGCGTGGCACGAGGCGTCCGTGCTCACGATGAGTGGCCGGCACGACATGGTGCCGTGGCGTACGCTCGTGCAGTTGTGGGAGGAGAACCAGCATGACTCAAACGGGACCCGACGGGAGTACGAGATCGGGCGGCGCGTTGCGACGACGTGAGCTACTGACACGGGTCGGAGCAGCCTTCGGTGTGCTCGGCCTGGGACTGCTGGGCGCCTGTGCGCCAGCTCCGGCCGCGCCGCCTGCCGCGACACAGCCGCCGGCCAAGCCGACCAGTCCTCCGCCGACTACGGCTCCGGCGGCCGCGCCGAAGCCGACAGCGGCCGCTGCCGCGCCGACGAGCGCGCCCGCTGCACAGCAGGCCACGGCGGCGCCCAAACCGGCCGGCGGGAAGGACCTCACGCTCGGCGAATGGCAGAACGTCTCGATCCTGAATACGTTGATGACTAGCGAGACAGGGAACGTACTCAGCGGCACCAAGCTGGCGCTGCGTGGGCTGCTGTTCACGGACGAGAAGGGTGGTTTCGAAGGTGAGCTCGCCCAAGAAGTCCCGTCGCTCCAGAACAACGGCATCTCCGCCGATGGCAAGACGATCACCTACAAGCTACGCCCAAATATGGCGTGGCACGACGGGCAGCCAGTGACCGCCGCCGATGTTCAGTACACGTGGCAGGCCATCATGCAGCCTGACCACAGTGTGGCCACTCGCTACGGCTATAACCAGATCACCGCCGTCGACATCCCCGATCCCGCCACCGTGGTCGTCCGCCTCAAAGAGGTGTTCGCGCCGTGGCCGATTCTCTTCGACATCGTGCTACCGAAGCACATCCTCGAAAAGCAGACCGACTTCAACGGCTCGCCATACCACCAGCAACCAGTCGGATTCGGCCCATTCAAAGTCGCCGAGAACATCAAGGGCGACCATACGACGTACCAGGCCTTCGACGGCTACTGGCGAGGTCGTCCGAAGATCGACCGGTTGTTCATCCGCTACTTCGGCAACACCGAGGCGCTGGTTCAGGCGCTCAAGGCCAAGAACATCGATCTTGCCTGGCAGGTGCCGCTGTCGAGCATCCCCGAGCTCCAGGGACAGGAATCGCAGGGCTACACAACGCTGGTCGTACCGGGCCAGGGCGCCGAGCGCTACTCGTTCAATATGGACGCCAAACTCGTACCGTTGTTCGCCGAGAAGGACCTCCGCCAAGCGCTGTCATTGGCCGTCGACCGCAAGACGATTGTCGACAAGCTCCTTTTCGGTTTGACGACTGTCGCCCGCGGCGACTGGGACAACACGCCGTGGGAAAATATGGACCTCAAGCCTGTCGAATACAACCCGGAGCGGTCAAAGCAAATGCTGGATGCGCTCGGCTGGCGGCCGGGCCCAGACGGAGTGCGAGTCAAGGGCAGCCAGCGCCTGGCATTCACACACACCACTACCACGGGTAGTCAATTGCGCGAAAATGTCCAGTTGCTGGTCCAGCAGAACTTCAAGGATCTCGGCATCGAGATGACAATCAAGAACCAGCCGACGGATCAATTGTTCGGCAGTTACGCCGCGGGTGGTGTGTGGGCGCGTGGTGCTTATGAGATGGGCGGCTGGTCGCAAGGCATCAACCTGCCCGACGCGGACATCTCGGCGCGCTATCTGTCGAAGGAAATCGCTTCGGAGCAGAATCCAAGCGGAGCGCAGTGGTACCACTACTCGAATCCGCAGGTCGACGAGCTCTTCGGAAAGCAAGCGAGCGAGCTCGATCCGCAAAAACGCAAGGCGATTTTCGACCAGATCCAGAAGCTCGTGTACGACGATTACGGTTGGATCTGGCTGTACAACACCAGCCTCTCGTGGGGCATCCAGACCCGGGTCAAGAATTTCGACCGCACCTTGAAAGTCCCCTTCGGCGGCTTCCACTGGCGCGCCGAAGAATGGGACGTGGCCTGAGTCCTGCCCGTTGGCGGCCTGCGGTATGGGCCGCCAACGGGGCTCGCACGCGGTGACATGATGGCCCGCTACGCAGCCCGTCGGCTCATCGAAGCAGTGCCGTTGCTGCTGCTGGTCTCCATTATTCTGTTCGCCATCATTCAGCTGACGGGTGATCCGCTGGCCGCGTATACGGTCGACGCGACGCTGACGGGCGAGGACATCGCCCGCTTACGCCAGCACTATGGGCTGGACCAACCTGTGCCCGTTCAATACCTGCGCTGGTTGGGCAACATGCTGACCGGCAACTGGGGGACGTCATTCGTCAGTAATCTGCCGGTTGCCGACTTGATCGCGCAGCGGTTGCCGAACACGCTCCTGCTGGTGGGAAGCTCGTACTCGATCATCCTGATCGTCGCGATCGTGCTCGGTGTCTATACGGCCGTGCATCAGTACTCGGTGGCTGACAACGTGGTGACCACGATCGCGTTCATCGGTATCTCGATCCCCAGTTTCTGGCTGGGCCTGCTGCTGCTGATCTTCTTCGCCGTACAGACGCGCAGCATGGGGCTACCCTATTTCCCGGCTGGCGGTAATCGGTCAAGACTATGTCCGTACTGCGCGCGCCAAGGGCCTCGCCGAGCGAGTCATGTTGCGTCGCCATGCCTTCAAGAACGCGGCAATTCCGCTGGTCACGCTGATGGGTCTTGATCTGCCGCGCTTCTTGTCCGGGGCGGTGGTGGTCGAGTCGATCTTCGCTTGGCCCGGAATGGGCCGCTTGTTCTGGGAGGAGGCCCAGCGCACCGATATTCCCGTTCTGATGGCGGTGCTGGTGTTCTCGTCGGCGATGGTGGTGATTGGCAACCTGCTGGCCGATGTCGGATACGCGTACCTGGATCCTCGGATCCGTTATCGCTGATGTGGGGCTGACTCGTGGCCCTGACCAACCCCGTCGCCTCCACTCCGCGCGTGTTGTCCCTCCCGCCGCGCGTCCGTGCGTCGAGTGGCCTGGTGCAAGTGGCCTGGCGGCGGTTCCTGCGGCACCGCCTGGCGCTGCCTGGCGCAACTATTCTGGGCGTGATCGCCGGCGTGTGCTTTCTGGCCCCATTTCTGGTGTCGGAGTCGCTGGCTAATCAGGTCGATCCACGCCTTTTTCGCGCGCCGCCGTCGCTGCAGCATCCGTTCGGCAGCGACGACGTGGGCCGCGACATTCTGTGGCGCAGCATTTTCGGCGGGCGGATCTCACTGGCTGTCGGAACGTTATCGATCGCCCTGGCCATGACCATTGGCGTCGTGCTCGGTTCGATTTCCGGCTTCTACGGTCGGTGGGTCGACAGCCTGATCATGCGCTTGACCGATGCGATGCTGTCCATGCCATCGCTGCTGGTGCTGATCGTGCTCACGCGTATCATCGGTCCGTCAGTGCCCACGATCGTGCTGGTGATCGGTCTGCTCAACTGGATGCAGGTGACGCGCATCGTTCGCGCCAACTTCCTATCACTCAAGGAACAGGACTTCGTGCTCTCGGCGCGTGCGATCGGCGTGCCGGATACGGCCATCATCTTCCGCCACATCCTGCCCAATACGTTGGCGCCGGTCGTGGTTGCGGCCACGCTCGGCGTCGGCCACGCGATCATTCTCGAAGCGTCGGCCAGCTTCCTGGGCCTGGGCGTCCAGCCGCCGACGGCCAGTTGGGGCAGCATGCTCAACCGCGCGCAGGGGCTGCTGATCGTGGCGCCGTGGGTGGCCATCTTCCCGGGGCTGCTCATCCTGCTCACCGTCATGGCCATCAATTTCCTGGGCGACGGACTGCGCGATGCGCTCGATCCGCGCGCTGTCGGCGGCGAGCGAGCCAGCTGATCGGTTACGGAGGACTGCATGGTGGGCGACTATCTACGCATCCGCGCTAACCGAATGCTCGACGGCCGCGGCGGTGAGCCGGTGCGGGATGGGGCCGTGTTGATCCAGGGACAGCGGATCCTCGCGGCCGGACCGGCGGCCGAGGTGGTCGCTCCGCCGGACGCGACCGTGGAGGACCTGAGCTTCGCCGACGGCACCATCCTGCCTGGCATGATCGACGTCCACGCGCACCTCACTTTCGGCACCGGCGGGCGCACGTACGAGCAGGTTATGCGCGATGATACTGACGACTTGATGCTCGTCCGCGCCGTGCGCAATTGCCAGTTGCACCTTGCCGCCGGCGTTACCACGGTGCGCGACTGCGGTGCGCGCAACCACACGACGCTGTCGCTCCGAGACGCCGCCGCCGCTGGGCTGTTTCCAAGCCCGCGCCTGCTCGTCAGTGGGCCACCATTAACCATCACCGGCGGCCACTTCTGGTGGTGTAATGGCGAAGCCGATGGCATCGAGGGCGTGCGACACCAGGCACGTCTGCTCCTGAAGCGTGGAGTGGACTTCCTGAAGATCATGGCCAGCGGCGGCGGGACGCAGGGCACCAACCAGGCCGCAGCCACCTACTCAGCAGAAGAGATCGCCACGGCCGTGCGCGAGGCGCATATGCTCGGCAAACTGACCACGGCCCACTGCCTCGCGGCGGAGAGTGTGGCAAACGCCGTCGAGGGCGGCATCGACCAGGTCGAGCACATCAACTTTATTCACCCCGATGGGTCGCGTCGCTTCGATGCGGCTGTCGCCGAGCGTATCGTCGAACGAGGCATCTATGTGAGTCCGACGATTCAGACCGGTTACCGTCAGATTGAGCGACTGGCGGCTGGGGCGGCGAGTACTGAAGACCGGGCGCGTCTGTCGGACCTCCAGTACAAACTGGACACCAAGCTGGATTTCGTGCGCCGCTTCCATGAGCTTGGCGCCAGGATCGTGTCGGGTACTGACGCTATCGCAACCTTCGGGGACTATGCCATCGGCCTCGAGCTCTTGGTGCGGGCCGGCCTGACGCCCATGCAGGTCATCATGTCGGCGACCAGCGTGGCCGCCCAGGCGATCGGCCTTGGTGACGTAACCGGCACGCTCGAAGCGAGCAGCGAGGCTGACATCATCGTGGTGAACGGCGATCCTTCAGTAGACATCCGTTGCATGGGCAGCATCGCCCTCGTAGTCCGCGGCGGCCAGATTGTTCACCGCGTGGGGACGGTCAGTCCGCGCGGCCCCGAGTTGGTCCCGGCCGGCCGCACCTCTTCGAACTGACTGCATCAGTCATCACAAGCGTCGCAGGCACCGGCGAGCGGACATGCAGAAAGTGGATGTTCTGACCATCGATGAGGGTGGTGAACTGGGGGAGAGCATTGAGTTTTAGACGCTGTTGGGCGACCTCAGGCAGTTGTCCGGGATGGTCTCAAGAACCGTTTTCGGGTGCGGGCTGAGAACGCTCACTGTGGTCGCGCCGTGGCGGCCAGGGCGAGCCGTCCTTGCACTCGATCTGCGGACCCCTTGATGTAGTGTGAAATCCCGACGAACCCGGTGCTTTCGAGGAGGGCCTCGACCTCGCGTTCGGAGTCGTAGAGTCGGAAGCTCTCACGCGGAAACTGCTTTTGGGCCAGGCCGGGCATACTCTGGCGGAGCTGGTATCCGAGCGCAATCGTTCCACCGGGACCGAGGCACTCGCGAATGGTCGTGAGCACCTGTTCGGGCTCGCGCCAGAAATACAGGACGTGATTGGCAGCGACGAGGTCGACCGATGGGAGATCCCGGATAGCCGAGACATCGCCACGCACCAGTGACAGGCGTCCAGCCTCCGCCGCGCCGCGGTTTCGTCCCCGGGCCTGCCGCAGCATCTCGCTGGAACGGTCGATGCCCCATACCTGCGCCTCGGGGAACCGCCGTAGCAATTCTTCGAGGCCGATTCCCGGGCCGGGGCCGATCTCAACGATTCGACGTGGCGGTTGGTTCAGATGCTGCTCAATCTGCAGCACAGTCCACCGACTGAAATCCCCATTCGAGCGTGCCATGCCCCGCCCGACCAGCCACCCCAGCACTCCGTGCGGATTCGAAAACTGTCGCGCAACAACGCTCATATCACACACCCCCTGGTTGTTGGTGTTCGCGGCCGCCGCCGCATAAACCGCGCAGAACGTCGCCCACTGTGTGATTCCAGATACGGTCGGCGTCGACGTCGGGCGGCGCCCCGCACACCTCGAGGTTCGCGAGTGCGTTACTCACGGCCGCCAGTTCAAACGCCACCTCACGCGTGCTGCGATCGGACAGCAGACCCGCCGCACGGACCCGTTCGACGCGCAGCTCGAGTCGGCTGAATGCGGTCTCGGACGCCTCGAAGACCCCGGCATCCGGTGTGACCGGTGACCACACCAGGGCGAGCCGGAACAGGTCTGGGTGCTTTACGGCGTAGGGTCGGAATCCAGACACCAGGGCCGCCTGGAGATCGGCGACCGGGTCTTCCGTCAGCGGGGTGGCGTCGACCGCTTGCATCAGCAACTCGAAGGCGTGCGTCGCCAGGCCACGCACCAGCGCCTCCTTCGATCCGAAGACGCTGTACACGGCACGTGTAGAGGTGCCCACGGCCTCGGCCACGCTACGCACCGAAAGTGCCGCGACACCGTCGCGAGCGACGAGCAGTTCTGCCGCGCCGAGTAACGCCAATCGGGTCTGCTCGCCATGCACGCGCCGTCGGCCCATGGCTCGACAGTATATCGCAACAGTGATACGTTACGACATCACGATATAAGCAGCAGCGTCTCGAATCGGTTAGACGGCGACGCTTCGCCGCTGCGACCCGGCCTGTTCCCGCTTCGACCGCACCTGTCACGTGTAGCCCGCGCGCGGCGCGGGCCTACTTTCTGAGCAACGTCGTCACGGCGCCGCGGAGCAACAGGAGCAGCCGCGACGCGCGTGGATCACGTCGGGTTGGGAGACCACCGTCGGATCGAGGGTGATGCCGCCATCGCCATTGCCCTCACAGATGTTCTTTGTGATCGTGAAATCGCTGCTGGGCGGCGAAGGTGGTTCCTGAGCATCACCCCCGGCCGCGATGCCCCAGCCTTCCGTGCCCGATCCGTTGCCGCGGGCCACGCAACTGTCGACGTGCCAGTCCTTGGAGTACTGAAAGACGATGCCATGACGCTCGTTTTCGCTGGCCGCGACGCCGAGTCCCTCCGATTGCGAGCTTGGCCTCGCGCCATGCTGGCGCTCGGGTTCGGGCGCTAAGCGCCCTCGATTGGTCGGCCAACCGTCAGCCCGTCGCGCAGGCCGGGCTCGAGTCGCGCGTAGATGGCGTCCGGCTGGACGCCGAGCGCATCGAGCGTCTTACTGAAAAAGCATCGCGCGGCCGCCGCAAGCACGACGTCCACGATCTCCGCGTCGGACAGGCCCACTGCGCGAGCGCGGTCGAGGTCGGCCGCGGTCACGGACGTCGCGTCGCCGGCCACCTTTTCGGCCTGTTGCATGACCGCGACGTCGGCGTCATCGAGCCCGGCTGGTAGCGAGCGCACGGCGTCCGCGTCGAGGAACTGCTCGGCGAGGATCTTGCCGTGCGCCAGCGCACAGTAGCTGGAGCGCAGCCGGCGCGCGGCGGCAAGTGTGGCGAGCTCGTAGCGTCGCGCATCCGATGTCGATTTGATAGCGCCGTTGAGTTGTGCCCACGCGCGGTACACGCCTGGTCGCGTCGAGAAAGCTCGGATGTAATTCGGCACGTAGCCCATGCGGGCGGCCGCCTCCGCGTACAGGTCGGCGACGTCGCCGGTCGCCTCGTCAACCGGAACGGTGTCGACAAATGGCATCTGGGTCCCCCTCGGCGCAGTTCCTTGGCGCAGTTGATCGAGCGTATCAGCCGATGCTCAGGTGACAGGAATGGTGGCCTCGGCACCGGGGGTCAAGAAGCGCAGTATGAAGACGTGTGCTCCCTGGCTCGTCTGCGCCGTGTGGACGCGGCCGACCGGCTCCCAGAAGAAGTCGCCTGCGTTGTACGTGACCACGCCACCGTTGGCATCGACGATGTCCAGGCTGCCCTCGAGCACATAGACATAGCAGTTGCCACCGTGGACGTGCTTCAGGCTGAACCCAGGGGGCATGGTCATGCGTACGGGCGAGCCTTTCGCGGCGCCGGACGGCAAACCGGTCGCGTCGAACGCCTCCAAGGGCTGGACCGTGGCCGCGACTGATTGTTCGAGTACGACCGCGGTCGGCCGGTCTGCCGCGTCTGCATTCGCCGCTGCCACCGATGCCAGGCCGACGCTCGCCACGGCCAGCAGTGCCATCACTTTGAAGGCTAGCCGCGACCTTCGCAGAGGAGCGCCACGAGCGCGGAAGTCGGAAATCAACATGAGTTATGCCTCCTCGCTGGGTGTACGATGCGGCCGATACGGTCCCCGCCGACCACGAGGCCACCATAGGAGGCTGTGGGCGGCAGCGAGTGGCCGACGTGGGACTGCCAGGTGCCCAACATGCGACCGACTGACAGTCCCGCGGAGTCCCACGGCGGCACGCCACGCCCGCGCTGGAACGAAGTGCTGCGGGCGATGCGCGAGGCGCGCGGCGTCACGCAGGCGGGCTGGGCGGCGCTCCTTGGAGTCAGCCGCAGGACCGTCTTGCGCTGGGAGGCCGGCCAGCGCGTGCCCGACACGGGAGCCGAGGCGGGGCTTCTGGCCTATTGCCGCGAGCGGGGGCTGCTGCGTGCCTACGAACGCGGACCGCTGGCCGGAGTGACGCTGTCGGCCGAGCTGCTGCAGGAGCTACTGGCCGAGGCACGTTGGCGGAGCGGCCGTGGGCGCGAGAGAGCTACGTTGGCGTCAGCGGGCAGTTCGCAGGGAACGCCGCCGTCGCCGGCGGCACAGCCGTCCGGGTTCGCTGTGCACAGGTGGCGTCAGCCACCATTTGTTGGGCGCCGCCGCGAACTTGCCCTACTCATCGATCGGCTCAGCAAGGCAGCGCTGGGCATCTCGGGCGTGGTTCTGCTCAGGGGCGAGCCGGGCGTGGGCAAGACGCGCCTGCTCACAGAGATAGCGGAGCGCGCATCAGCCAGCGGCTGGCAGGCGCTCGTCGGGGCGGCATTCGCCTCGGAAGGGATGCCTCCCTACCTCCCGTTCCTGGAGGCCCTCCATGACTACGTTCGGGCCTGTCCGGTCAACGATTTGAGGCAGCAGCTGGAGCGACGCGAGCAGACCCGCCTCTCATGGCGCGCGTCGCCGAAGCCAGTGTGGATCCGACCAAGACGCTGGCCAGCTTTGACTTCGCCGCCGTCCCCGAGCTCGATCGTGGCCGTTTCACCGATCTCGCGACTGCCGCGTTCGTCCCGCGCGCCGAGAACGTCATCCTGGCCGGTCCGAGTGGCGTCGGCAATGATGCGGACCTGCCGAGGGTCAGGAGGGCGTTGAACGGCGCTGCGACATAGCAGCTGATGATCTCGCAGCGTTAGCATGAGCCGCCTGCGGGAGAAAGGGGTGCGCGATGACCAGGATGGAGTCCACGGTAGTGATCGCGCGGCCGGTGGACGAGGTCTTCGGCTTTTTCCTTGCCCTCGACGAGAATGCGCCGAAAACCGACCCAAGCGTCAGCTCCATCGTCAAGACGCCTGACGGTCCCGTACGGGCAGGAACGACGTTCCGGTTCCGTCAGCAGAACCTCGGGAAGGTGAGGGAAACGGCGACGCGGTTCACCGCGATCGAGCCTAACCGGAAAATCGAATTCGAGGCTGAGATCGGGCCGATGCGGCCCAAGTGCGATCTCACCTTCGAGCAGACTAACGGAGGAACGAGGGTTACGTTCCGAGGTGACTCCAATCCCCTCGGCGTCCTCAAGTTGCTCTCTCCGGTCTTCAACCGCAGAGGTGAGCAGGTCTGGAGCCAGAGACTGGGGAGGATCAAGACCGTGCTCGAGACCTCTGCGCCCTGACTCTGCGCCTTAGATCCGTACGGTCTGAGATCACCGCAAGACGGGCACGGGCGGCACTGCATCCGAGCATCCGCGGCAGCAGGTGCCTGGACGGCTACACTGTCGTGATCGGTTAGGAACAGGCTGTCGCTGAGTGCCGCCGGTGCCGTCAGGATCTGTGTGGTCGCCCGCTAGGGGCGGCGGTGCGGATGGGTCGGGTCCATGTCGCTACTGCAGTCGAGCAATCGTTGGTACCGCCTGCTCGCCGCTGGCACATCTCGCCGCGATAAAGCGCATTGTGCGCACCTTCGAGCTTCGAGAGTTCGCGGTGAGCCTCCGAACCCAGATTGGCCAAGTATAGAGAGCCCGGACGCTGCCGCGAACTGTGCATCACGCATCGTGACCCGATTCGCGCGGCGGCAGAAAATTCAACCTGCGCTGCGCGAGCTGCGAAGGTCCCATCCTCACTGCGTGCCAACCAAGGGCCGCCAGCGCACTGCCGAAGATAATCGGCCCTATTGACTCATAGAATGTCCCGGGCGTAGGAGGAAGGAACATCGTGATCGGGATGGAGACGATCATCAGCACCCCTGCCCAGCGCGGATAGACGCGCGCCCTGAATAGCGTCGACGCCCCGAACAGGATCCACCCGAGGCCCAACAACGCGTTGGACAGGAGTATGCCAGTGAACAAATACGCGGGGGCTTCCGTTGCTTGCCCGGACATCACGCTCGGGGCTACCTGCGCCAGCGTCGGCCAGACGAACACTTCTCCCCAGGTTTCGCCCGCTGCCAGCGCTGTGCCGAGGAAAGCGACGCCGAAAGCCCACAGCCCGAAGGTTCCTGCGGCCCTGGACTGGCGTTCGTAGACGCCGATGAGGGCCCACAGCAACAGGACGGTGCTGAGCCAGCGCAGCCCAGAGGATAGGAGGTAAGAGCTAGTCAGGTACGCTTCGGCTTCGCCCAACTGGCTATAGGGGACAACCAGCCATTCCAGGAGCAGCGAGGCCGCTAGTCCTAGACCGCTTACTATCGCTGCCCAGGCGCCGGCCCTGATGAACCGGGAGAGCCCGTCCGAGGGTAGTGCTTCGGAGGGAACCTTTCCCGTACCTGCTGGAGTTCTCGCAGGTATTGGTCGGTCAGTATCTGATGGAGTTCTCGTAAACATTAGTCTCTCACCATGTTCTCATCGTGTTGGGCGCCCAATCGTCGCGTCAGTAGTGGACGATACGTGGGCACCTGGCGCAGCCACTCTCGCCGAAGGCCGGGTGGAGTGGCATCAACCGCGGGGTTGATGCCCGGGTTGACCTTGGAGGTGGACGCGGTCTGACCCGTGGCCGCGCCACGCGGCGGTGCCGCCCCTCTCGGGCCCCTTTCACCGGCCGCGTGCTGCGAGCCGGCCGGTCATACGACCCGGCATACCCTCGGGCGGCTCGAGGAAGGCGGGATAGGGCCAATGAGCCGGAGTCGGCGCAACAGTGTTGCTGCGCTACGCTACGTTATCGCTACGCGTCGCCTTCATGCGGCAAGCCGTGTTCGATGGCCCAGACCGCGACCTGCGCGCGGGACCGGAAGCCAAGCTTGCTCAGGATGTGCTTGACATGCACCTCAGTTGTCCCTTCGCTAATGACCATCGCTGCCGCGATGTCGCGATTGCTCAGCCCGCGCGCGATGAACCCGGCAAGCTCCCGCTCGCGGGTCGTCAGTGCCTCGACAGGGTGCGCATCGGTCGCGCGCGGGCCGGCTCGCGACGAACCTGGCGAGCGACCTGACTGCGCCTCCGCCAGCTTGTGACTGAGGCGACGGGCGTGCTCCAGGCTGGGCTGCATATGCATGTCCTCGAATTCGGCGACGACAAACTGGAGGTGCTCGAATGCCTGCGCACGATCGTCAGCACCCGAGGTAATCAGCAGCTCGGCCAGGTCCAGACGAAGCAAGGCAATCTCCGGCCGAAAGCGGACCTTGTGGCACACGTCGAGCGCCTGCCGAAAGTAGGCCCGCGCTTCGTCCGGTCTGCCGAGCATGGCCGCCGCCTCCCCCAGCAAACGACCAAAACTTACCACCGTGTACCAGGCCTGGAGCCTGCCAGCCAACCATGGGCCATGGGAAATTGCTCGACAAAGAACACGTTGTCGTGGAATCTTGAAGCTGGCGATCCGACCGCGGCAGCCATCGATGACACCTTCCTCAGTCAGCTGCGCGTCTGACGCTCGTATCACGAAGGCGACGGGAACTTCGGCCAGTCGCGGGTCGGGCACGCCAATGACAGCCACATGGTTGATGCGCGGGTCTTCGAGTAGAAATGCTTCGATCTCCATAGGATCGACGTTCTCGCCGCCGACCTTCAGCATGTCCTTATAGCGACCGAGAAAACACAGGCAACCATCTGCCGCAACCAGCCGACGTCGCCGGAGTGCAGCCAACCCTCGGCATCAATGACCTTCGCGGTCTCCTCGGGTTTGCGATAGTAGCTCTGCATCACGTGACAGCCACGAATACAAATCTCACCCAGCTCGCCCGGGGTCGTGTCTCGCCACTCGCCGGGTTGACGATCTTGAACTCGTACCCGTTGAGCGGCCAGCCACTCATCCGGTCCGGACTTCGACGTCGGAATCAAGATACGAAAGACTCGCTGCACAACCGACCTCGGTCATGCCATAGCACGTCGCGGTCCGGATCAGCCTGGGCTACGCGAGCGACGGGTTCTGTAGAGTACATACCTGCCGGGAGAATGCCAGTGCGCAGGCTGCTCAGGTCTCGTTTCGCACGCGTCGGGTGCTCGAGGAGCTGTTTGAAATGCGGGTGCAACCCCATGGAGCAGCGTCACCCATTCGGCCCCTATCGGCCGCAGCGCCTCGGCCGGGTCGAACGTCGCCGTGAGCACCGGGCGAGATCCGGTGATCGGCGACATCAGCGCGGATTCGTAAACACCAAAAACATGGAAGAGCGGTAGATAACTCAGCTGTCACGTCATTCGGTGTGATACCCATTCTATTGGCTTCATCCATCACATTGCGGATCGCGTAGTGGCTTTGCATTACTCCTTTCGGAAACCCGGTGGTTCCCGACGTGTAGAGGATGTACGCCGTCCCGTCAGGGTGAGTCGCGGCGCAGCGGCGCTGCACCTCCTCGTCCGGCACGGCCCCACCCGCCAGCAGGAGACTGTCCCCGGTCAATGCACCGGTGTGCGCCGTATCGCCCATCAGGATCACCCGCCGCAGGGCTGGGGCAGCCGCCTCGGACCATGCGCCTGCCCTCTTGTGACACAACTCGGCACGAGCTCGTCAAACTTCGCCAGGTAGTCCACTGGCCTAGCCCGATCCGCGCTGGTCAAGGTCGTCGCGTCTGACTGCATAACGATGTACGCCATGTCTCGCGTGCGAAAGCGGGAGTTAATCGGCACGAGGACCGCACCGATTCGCGCGACGGCGAAAAGACAAAGAGGTATTCGGGGCGGTTTGTGAGCCACGTGCACACGTGATCGCCTGGCTCAACGCCGGCCGCGATAAGCGCCTTTGCGACGCGATTCGTTTCGTCGCGGAAGGCGGAGAATGACCAGCGCCGGCCCTCAAAGCACAGTGCCTCGCGGTCGCCCCAACGTTCGCCGGCCAGCTGTCGCTGGCCGCGTGTTGGTAATTCAAGGAGTGCAGGACCGCATGGCGCCGCCTGATGTCGGGCTTGCTGTTTTCGGATGCCGCCGCGTGGTAACGGTTGGTGAGTCACATCGCGGCACGATTCGTGTTGGTTTCTGGTGTCGGTACACAAAGCGGGTACTCACGAATCACCAACTCGCCGGCTGACGCACCTGCCTAACGGCTCCTAGGCCCCTCGTCAATTGCTCCGCGGGCTCGTCGTGGCCTGTCCGTGGGCACGCCGTGGGTCCGTCGTGTGGGCGACGCCCTCGTTCAGTCGCAGGCTGGGCCCATCCACTTCTTGGAAGGGTCCAGATATGAACGGCAACACAATCCAGCAGCTGCACTGCCCGCATTGCGGCAACCGGCACACCGTCCGCGTGGGCCGGTCGAGTTTTTCGTTCTGCTTCAACTGTCGCACGCAGTGGCACAGCCATGGATGATGTTGATGCGCTCGTCGCGCGGGCCAACGCGGCCCAG
>WNGF01001235.1_pt1 | contig 37513 bp, 37 predicted proteins | sample 5400641 | NCBI WGS metagenome assembly WNGF01 (sample SAMN13153371, study PRJNA577476) | soil metagenome | isolation source: 80 cm soil or saprolite under grassland replicate 2 | place: USA:California | collected 2016-06-15 | reverse complement strand
CCCGCGCGTGCGCGAGGCGCTGCCGCACGACACGCTGTACGCACACCAGCGCGAGACGTGGGACGCGGCGCGGCGCGGCGAGCACGTCGTCGTCACCACGGGGACCGCCTCGGGCAAGACGCTCGCGTTCAACCTTCCGGTGCTCGACGCGATTGCCCGCGATCCGAAGCTGCGCACCCTCTACCTCTACCCGACGAAGGCGCTCGCGCAGGACCAGGCGCGCACGCTCGCAGCGTTCAAGTTGCCACGCACGCGCGCGGCGATCTACGACGGCGACACGCCCGGCGAGCGTCGCTGGCAGATCCGGCGCTGGGCCAACCTGATCCTCACGAACCCGGACATGCTGCACGTCGGAATCCTTCCCCACCACGACCGCTGGGGCAACGTGTTCTCGAACCTGCGCTACGTGGTGATCGACGAGGCGCACGTTTACCGCGGCGTGTTCGGCTCGCACGTCGCCAACGTCCTGCGGCGGCTGCGCCGGCTCGCCCGCGTCTACGGAGCGGAGCCGCAGTTCCTGCTCGCGTCAGCGACGATCGCCAATCCCGGCGAGCTCGCGCGGTCGTTGCTTGGTGTGGACGTCACCGTCGTCGGCACGGATGCCGCGCCGCGCGCGGAGCGCACCATAGCGCTCTGGAATCCGCCGCTCCTCGACGAGGAGCTGGGACAGCGCGGCTCGGCGATCGGAGAAGCTTCCCGTCTCTACGCTGCACTCGTGTCGCGTGGTCTGCGCACGATCTGCTTCGCGAAGAGCCGGCGCAGCGCCGAGCTGATCCACCGCTTCACGGCCGAGCGCGTCGAGCCGGCGACGGCGAAGCGGCTCGCGCCGTACCGTGCCGGCTACACGCCGGAGCAGCGCCGCGAGATCGAGCGCCGACTCGTCGCGGGCGAGCTGCTCGGCGTCGCGGCAACCGACGCGCTCGAGCTGGGAATCGACATCGGGCTGCTCGACTGCGCGATCTCCGTCGGCTTTCCCGGAACGATCGCTTCGCTACGACAGCAGTGGGGACGCGCGGGGCGCCGCGGCCACGGCCTCGCCGTCCTGATCGCGAGCGAAGACGCGCTCGATCAGTACTTCACGCGAGAACCCGAAGCCTTGCTCGGCCGGCGTGTGGAGGCTGCGATTCTCGACTCGACCAACCACCGTGTGCTCGACGGACACGTCCTCTCGGCAGCGTTCGAGGGCCCACTCGACGACGCGGACCGCGACACGCTCGGCGCCGCCGCCCTCGAACGGGCGGCGCTGCTGCCGGAGCTGAAGAAGACGCCGGCGGGCTTCGTCTGGGCGGGTAAGGACTACCCAGCCGCACGCATCTCGCTCCGCTCGTCCACGCCCGACGCCGTGACGGTCGTCGAAGAGGAAACGGGCGCGCTGCTCGGTCTTGTCGAGCTCGAGCGCTCGTACTCGACCGTCCACGACGGCGCGGTCTACCTTCACCTCGGCGAGCCGTACCACGTGAGCCGCCTCGACCTCGACGCGCGCACGGCGCTCGTCACTCCTTTCCGCGGCGACTGGTACACGATGGCGAAGGAGGAAAGCGACACCGCGATCCTCAAGGAGCGGCGCCGCGAGCGCAGGTGCGGCCTCGAGCTCCGCTTCGGCTCGGTCGTCGTCACCGAACAGGTGGTCGCTTACCAGCGCCGGCGCATCGCAACACAGGAAGCGATCGACCTCGTCGCGCTCGACCTGCCGGAGACGACGTTCGAGACCGAGGCGGTCTGGTACGTGCCGTCGGACGAGCAGCTCGAAGGTTTCGATCAACTGTCGAAGCTGCTCGGCTCGCTCCATGCGGCGGAGCACTCGATGATCGCCCTGCTGCCGCTGTGGGCGATGTGCGATCGCTGGGACATCGGCGGCCTTTCCACCAATCTGCACCGGCAGACGGGTCGGCCGACGGTCTTCATCTACGACGGGCACGCGGGCGGAGTCGGGATCGCCGAGCGCGGCTTCGAGATCTTCGAGGGCTGGGTCGAGGACACGGCCCGCCTCCTCGCGCAGTGCCCATGCGAACGCGGCTGCCCATCGTGCGTGCAGAGCCCCAAGTGCGGCAACCTCAACGAACCGCTGGACAAAGCGGGCGCGCTGACGTTGCTCCGGCGAATGGGAAGGGCGGGTGCTGTTCGCTGACTCGCGTTCCTGACGCCCCGCTAGCAAGCGGCGGAGGACGTCACAGTGCAAGTAGCACGGGGCATCCGACAGAGCGCGGCCAGCGGGGCGAGCCGCCCGCGGAGGCCGGCTCCGCCGGCCGGGAGCGGGCGGCGGTCAGGGGCGCGAGGGGCGCGCTGACATTGCTGCGCCGGATGGCGAGCTAGGCTCGGCGAATGCAGGTCGAGCGGGCTTTTGGCTGTCTCAGCGCGACGCGCACGCTGTCGCGCGTGCTCCTGCGGCCGCCGCACGCCGAAGAGCTCGGAGCGTGGCGCGAGTTCGGCTGGCGCGCGGAGCCCGATCCCGTCGCGATCGCGAAGGAGCACGCAGAGTTGTGCGCGCTGCTGTCGGGCGCGGGGGCGGAGGTCGTGCTCGCGGACGAACCCGTGCCGGGCGACCCGGATGCGATCTACGCGTACGACCCCGTGCTGATCGGGCCGGACGGCACGATCCTGCTCCGGATCGGCAAGCCGGGCCGCGTCGCGGAAGCGGAAGCACTCGAGCCGGCGCTGGCCAGGGCTGGAATCCCGATTGTCGCGCGGATGGACGCGCCTGGCACCGCCGACGGCGGCGACATGTTCTGGCTCGACGAGCGAACGCTACTCGTCGGGCGCGGCTATCGGACGAACGACACCGGCATCGCCGTTCTTCGCGCCGTTCTTCCCGCAACCGACGTGCTCGTGTTCGACCTTCCGCACCTGCGCGGGCGCGGAGAGGTGCTGCACCTGATGTCGCTCGTCTCGCCGCTCGACGAAGACCTCGTCGTCGCCTACACGCCGCTGCTGCCGGTCCGACTCGTCGAGCTCTTCGAGCAGCGCGGAATCGAGATCGTCGACGTGCCCGACGACGAGTTCGAGACCATGGGAGCAAACGTGCTCGCGCTCGCGCCGCGCGTCGGCCTCGCGCTCGAGCGGAACCCTGAGACGCGCCGTCGCCTCGAAGGCGCAGGCGTGACGATGCACGCGTACGAAGGCGCCGAGCTGTCGAAGGGCGACGGCGGGCCTACGTGCCTGACGCGCCCGCTACTGCGCGACTGACGCGAGCACGTACTCGACGGCCTCGACCGGCGTTGCGGCACGCGGTACGCCCTCGACCTGGAGGCCCGGCTCGAGAATCACGAGGGGGCGCCCGAAGATCCGCGCAAAGCCGATCTCCGTCAGCGTCCCGTACGAGCCTCCGACCGCAATCACGGCGTCGCCAGACGCGGCGACGACTGCGTTGCGCGCGTGGCCGAGCCCGGTGACGACGACGTGATCGATCCATTCGTTCGCGTCGGCGCGAGTTGTACCGGGCAAGATGCCGATGGTCGTGCCGCCTGCAGCCTTTGCGCCCCGAGCTGCGGCCGCCATCACCTCGCCGAGACCGCCGCAGACGACCGTGCAGCCGCGCTCGGCGAGCAGCCGCCCCACCTCCTCCGCGCGGCCCTCGTTGTCGGCGCCGCTGCCGATCACCGAGATTTGGCAAAGCGTCACGAGATCGCCTTCAGCGCCTTCGTCAGCGACTGCCGAGTCGTCAGCACGCGCTCGTACAGGTCGCCGTACCGACGGACACGATCGAGCACGACCTGCATCGAGTAGATCGCCGGGTTCAGCTTCTCGTTCACCTCGTCCCAGCGCAGCGGGGTCGAAACGGGCGCACCCGCCTTGGGCCGCACGCTGTACACGGACACGATGGTCTTGCCTTCGCCGTTCTGATTCGCGTCGATCAGCACGCCGCGGCGCTTTGACTTCGTCCATTCCGTCGTCACGAGGCCGCGGTGCGTCCGTGCAAGCGCACCGGCGATGATCTCGGCGAACCGGCGCGTGTCTTCGTACGCGTGCCTCCGCTGAATTGGGACCAGCACGTGGATGCCGTCCGCGCCGCTCGTCTTCGGAAACGACTCGAGCTCGAGCGCGTCGAGCGCCTCCTTCACGAGCAGCGCAACCTGAATCGCCTCGGCGAAGCCGGCATCGGCGGCGGGATCGAGGTCGAAGAGCACGAAGTCCGGGCGGTCGGGCTTGTCCGTCCGCGAGTACCACGTGTTCATATCGATGCAACCCATGTTGACCATCCAGAGCAGCGCCAGCTCGTCGTTGACGAGAGGAAAGTTGACCCATTTCTTCTGTCGCGGCTTCTCGCGAGTGGACACGAGCGCGCGAAAGCGAGGGATCCAGTCGGGCATGTGCACGGGCGCGTCCTTCTGGAAGAAGAAATCGCCCGTCCAGCCGTCGGGGTAGCGCTTCATCGTGAACGGCCTGTCCCTCACATGCGGAATGAGGACGGGCGCGATCTCGCGGTAGTAGCGAAGGAGGTCGCCCTTGGTGATCCCGTCGTCGGGCCAGAAGGCCTTGTCGAGGTTCGAGAGCTTCAGCTCGCGCGAGCCTCTGCGGATACGGTCCTCGAGCGGCTCCTCGCGGTGCACCTCCTCAGGCTCCTTGTCCTCGCGCAGACCCTGGTACGAGGGAGCGCGCAGGCGGCCGTCGTGCGTGAACTCCGCGAACTCCACCTCGGCGACGAGCTGAGGCTCGACCCACACGATTTCATCCTTCCGCACGCGCGGCATCTTCGGAAGTGTCCGGAACGGCGATGTCTCACGACGGAGCGGCTTCAGCTTTTCGAGCAGCCGGCGGATCTCGGCATCGTTGAAGCCGGTACCGACGTTGCCGACGTACTTCAGCTCGCCGCTTTCGTGTAGCGCGAGAATCAGCGATCCGAACGTCGACGCACGGCGGCCGCCTCCGTGGGTGTAGCCGGCGATGAGGAACTCCTGGCGGCCGTGCGTCTTGATCTTCAGCCAGTCGCGCGTGCGCTTGCCCTCGAAGTACCGCGAGTCTTTGCGCTTGGCCATGATCCCTTCGAGTCCCTGCTGCTTCGCCGCCTCGTACAGCGCCTCGCCGTCGTCGAACGTCTCGGACAGACGAACGGTCTTGTTCCGGCGGTCGAGGAGCTTTGCGAGCCGTCGCCGGCGCTCCTCCAGCGGCAGCTCCAGCAGCGGCTCGCCCTCGAGCTCGAGCAGGTCGAACGCGTAGTAGACGAGGGGCGCGCCGCCCTGCTGCATCGCCGAGAAGCTCGCCCGGCCGCGTTCGTCAAGCGCGCAGACCTCGCCATCGAGCACCGCGTGCGGCGACTTGACGGCCTTCACGATCTCCTTCGCGACATGTGCGAACCGAGGCGTGAGGTCGTTGTCGTTGCGCGACAAAAGCTTCGCCTCGCCGCCGCGCAGGTACGCGAGCGCGCGGTAACCGTCCCACTTCACCTCGAACACCCAGCGCTCGCCCGTCGGTATCGACTTCTCGAGCGTCGCGAGCATCGGCCGGTACTTGCCCGACGACGGCTTCTCGATCGGCGTGTCCTGCTCGCGCTTGCGCACGATCAGCCAGTTCTCCTCCTTACCGTCGAGCCGCGCGGGAACGAGCGCCCAGACCCCGTCGAGCCGCCTGCCGTGCAGCCGGACCGTCAGGCCGCCGTTGCGCTTCTCGTCGAGCAGCTCGTACGTGCCGTTGTCCCAGATCTCGACCGTCCCGGCGCCGTACTGGCCCTCCGGAATCTCTCCGTGGAACTTCGCGTACTCGATCGGATGGTCCTCGACGTGGACGGCGAGGTGTTGCTCGCCGGGCTCGAGCGGCACACCCTTCGGCACCGCCCACGACGCGAGCGCGCCGTCACGCTCGAGGCGGAAGTCGTAGTGCAGGCGCCGTGCGTCGTGCCGCTGCACCACGAAGATCGGGCCGCGCTTTCGCCGGCCACGACCGCCTGAGAACGGCTCCGAGGTCTCTTTCGGGTCGCGTTTGCGGCGGTACTCCTTGAGGCTCACTGGGGAAACTTTGCCGGACGCCGCGTTTAGGAATCGGCCACGCGATCAGAATATGGTTTGTAAGCGGCCAGGCTCCACTGGTGAAGCTTTTCCGCAAGCGGGGGGTCCGACGCTCGAGGCCGGTTTACCGGCCTCGAGTCGTATTCGGGGCGGGGGAAAAGGCTGTGGATACTGGGGATAGGCGCCCGGCAAAGCGTTTGCTCAAGCGAAAACGCCTAGGCTGCGGAAACGGCCGCGTCTGCGGCGTTTCAGCTCGTCGCCGGACGTTCCATTCAGCTCCTCCAGCGCCTCGCGGATCGATTCGCCGAGGAGCCTCGCAGCCCCCGCGTGGTCGGTGTGGGCTCCGCCCGCAGGCTCGGGGACGATCGCGTCGATCACGCCCAGTTCGAGGCAGTGGGCTGCGTCGGGCTTGAAGGCGGCGGCCGCCTTACGCTTCTCGGCGGGGTCGCGCCAGAGGATCGCGGCACAGCCCTCGGGCGAAATCACCGAGTAGATCGCGTTCTCCTGCATCAACACGCGGTCGGCGACCGCGATCGCGACGGCACCGCCCGAGCCGCCCTCGCCGATGATGCACGCGATCGTGGGAATGTGCAGCCGGAGCATCACGGCCTGCGAGCGCGCGATCGCACCACCCTGCCCGTGCTGCTCGGCGACGACGCCGGGGTACGCCCCGGGCGTGTCGACGAACGTGACCAGCGGGAAGCCGAAGGTGTCGGCGAGCTGCATCGTACGCATGGCCTTGCGGTAGCCCTCCGGATACGCCATCCCGAAGTTGCGCCGTGTTCGTTCCTTGATGTCCCGGCCCTTCTGCTGCCCGACGACGGCCACCGTGCGTCCGTCGAGCTTCCCGAGCCCGGCGACGATCGCGGCGTCGTCGGCGCGGAAGCGATCACCGTGCAACTCGAAGAAGTCGGCGAAGAGTCGCTCGACGTAATCCAGCGTATACGGACGCTCGTCGTCGCGAGCCAGCTCGACCGAGCGCCAGATCTCCTCGTCCGTCTCCTCGTGCTCGATTCGATCGAGCTGGCGCTGCAGCTTCTCGACCTCGCCGGAGACGCGCGCGCCGCGGAGCAAGCCGGTGTTCTTGAGCTTGCTCAGCCGCTCGCGCAGCCTCAGCTCGGCCTCACCCGGCATGGCTGAACAACCTTAGAAGCTTGGCAACGGTCGGCCGAAGCTCCGCGCGCGGAACGACCGCGTCGAGATGGCCGAAGCGGTAGTTCGACTCGGCGAGCCCGAAGTCATCGGGCAGCTTCTCGCGCGTCGTCTGCTGGACGACCCGCGGGCCGGCGAACGACATGAGCGCGCCCGGCTCGGCGATCAAGACGTCGCCGAGGCTCGCGAAGCTCGCCAGCAAGCCACCCGTCGTCGGATGGGCGAGCACGGAGATGAACGGCGTCCGCGAGTCGTGCAAGTCCTCAACGGCTGCGACGGTCTTCGGGACCTGCATCAACGCGAGGATTCCCTCCTGCATGCGCGCGCCGCCCGACGCCGCGACGGACACGAGCGGCACACCGCGCGAGATCGCGCTGTCGCACGCACGCGAGAACTTCTCGCCGACGACGCTCCCCATCGAGCCGCCCATGAACGCGAAGTCCATGATCGCGAGCTCACATGCGATTTCCTCGATCGCCGCCTGTCCGATCACCATCGCGTCGCCGAGCCCCGTCTTCAGCTCGGCCTCGGCGAGGCGCTCGGTGTACGGGCGAAGGTCGAAGAACTCGAGTGGATCCTCCGAACGCAGCTCGGCAGCCTCCTCGACGAACGTTCCCGCGTCCGCGAGCTGCTCGATCCGCTTGCGTGCGGGCACCGGAAAATGGTGGCTGCAGTGCCCGCAGACGAATTGCTCCTTCTCGAGCTCGTCTTCGCGGTAGTGCGACTCACACTTCGGGCACGTGTTCGGATGCCGCTTGCCGTTCGTCGGCGGCGGAGCGCCCTTCTGCTCGATCGAGATGTCGACCTGGTCGGACATGGATTGGACGAGTTTAGACCGCGGCCCCGTCGCGGAGTCGGCGATCAGCCGGCGAGCTCAGTGAGCGTCTGCGGAAGGCGCGCGAGATCGGGCAGCTCCCGCGTCGGTGCGGGGTCCTCGCTCTCCCCGAGCCGGTTGATCCACACGGTCGAAATGCCGAGCTGCGCTGCCGGGACGACGTCATGGACGTGCGACGCGCCGACGTGGACGTCGGGAAGCCGACCGACGTCGTCCGCGAACGCGCGCCAGTGGCCGAGTGCCGGCTTGTACGAGCCGATCTCCGACGCCACGATCGCGCGTTCGAAGGCGACGCCGATCTTCGTCATGGACGCCTCGATGAAGTCCCGATCGGTGTTCGACAGGATCGCGAGCTTCCAACCGTCTTCGCGCGCGCGGCTCAGCGCGCCCGGCACCTCCGGAAACACCGGCCAGTCGGGCAGCGAGCGTCCGAGCGCGTCGACGTCGGCGAAGCCGATGCGCCGCAGGACTTCGCGCATGACGTCGCGATAGCTCAGCGTGGGACTCTCGGACTGCACCTGCGGCTCGATCTCGTGGTAGCGCGCGAGCAGCTCGTCACCGATGACGGCGCGAATCCCCGCGTTCCAGTCCACAAGCGTGCCGTAACAGTCGAACGTCGCCCACAGCGCCACGCGGTGAGGCTACCTAGGCGGCACGGCGTTTCGGTACGCGGTAGGCCAGCAGCTCGGGACCGTGCTCGGTGAGCCACGCGCGTTCTTCGACGTACGTCGCGCGCGCACTCGCTACGGCCTGCCAGAAGTCCGCCGAATGATCGTGGTGAATGCGGTGGCACAGCTCGTGGATGACGACGTAGGTGAGGATCGCGGGCGGAGTGAGGATCAAGCGCCAGTTGAACGACAGCGCTCCGGCCTTCGAGCACGAGCCCCACCGCGTGAGCTGATCGCGAATGGACACACGCGTATAGCTCACATCCAGCCGTCGCGACTCGCGTGTGACCGTGCGCGTCACTTCCTCGCGTGCCTGCTCGCGGTACCACGCCTCGAGAGACGGAACGGGAGGAGCGGCCAACGCGAGCCCGCCGATCCACACGACATCTTCGCGCTGCAAGCCCAGGTGAAACGTCTTCGGCGGCTTCGCGAGCTCCCGCTCCAGCCACGCACGATGCTCGAACAGCAGCCTGTCGACGTCGTCCTGCGAGGTCTGCGGCGGCACGACGATCTCGACGTTGCGCAGTGCGTCGACGTGAATGGATAGCTTTCGTGCACGCCGCGACACACGCACCGGAATCTCGACGGCGCGGCCGTCGATGTCGACGCGACGCACGCAATAAACGTAGGTGTCCTACCGGACAACACGTACGCCGGCAGCACGGCTTCGCCGCGCTGCACACTCCGCTCTCACCGAAGCAGTGCGCTACCAATCACACTATTGGGTACGCGCGCAAAGCGCGCCTGCCCGGTCTTCTCGGCGCGTCATTCACCGAACGAACGAATGACGATGCTGGCGTTATGGCCTCCGAACCCGAATGAATTAGATAGTGCGACGCGCAATTCAGGCGCGTCACGCGACTTGTTCGCAATGTAGTCGAGATCGCACTCCGGATCCTCGACTTCGTAGTTGATCGTCGGCGGCAGCTTGCGATCGGTCACCGCGAGCGTTGTGAAGACGGCTTCGATCGCTCCCGCGGCTCCAAAGCAATGTCCGGTTGCACCTTTCGTCGACGAGACAGCGGTGCGCAACGCGTGTTCTTCGCCGAGTGCCTGCTTGATCACGCGCGTCTCGGACGCGTCGCCAAGCGGCGTCGACGTGGCGTGCGCGTTGATGTAGCCGACTTCGGCGGGATCGATGCCCGCGTCCTCCATCGCCATCTTCATCGCACGCGCCGGGTTCGCACCGGTCGGGTCCGGCTCCGTCATGTGCGCCGCATCGGACGAGACGCCGTAGCCGGCGAATTCGCCGTAGATCTTCGCGCCACGCGCCCGCGCGTGCGCGAGGTCCTCGAGCACGAGAACGGCCGCCGCCTCACCCATCACGAGCCCGTCACGACCGCGGTCGAACGGTCGCGAGGCACGACGCGGCTCGTCGTTGCGGCGCGAAAGCGCGCGCATCGCGTCGAACCCCGCAATCCCGACCTCCGTGATCGGCGCCTCCGTCCCGCCGGCGAGCATGATGTCGGCACGTCCCATCCGGATCGAATCGGCAGCGTCGCCGATCGCCATATTCGACGCCGCGCACGCCGTGCACTCGGACATCAGCGGCCCTTTCGTGCCCAGCTCGATCGACACCCAGCCCGCACCCATGTTCGGGATGATGCTCGGGATCGAGAATGGGCTTACGCGGTCCGGCCCCCGCTCGAGCAGCACGTCGTAGCAGTCCTGATAGGAGCGCAGGCCCCCAATGCCGGTGGCTACCGATGCACCAACGCGCTCCGGCTCCTTTGCGATGTCGATGCCGGAATCGGCTTCCGCCTGGCGCGCAGCGGCGAGGATCATCTGCGCGAAGCGGTCCATCCGTCTTGCCGCTTTGCGATCGATCCACGTCGTCGGATCGAAGTCCTTCAGCTCGCACGCGAAATGCACGTTGTATGCGGGGCTCGAGTGGTCGAACTGCGTGATGTCGGCAGCGCCGGACTCGCCTGCGAGCAGGTTGCGCCACGACTCGTCCACGGAGTTGCCGAGCGGCGACACGCAGCCGAGGCCGGTGATCACCACACGTCTGCGTCCGTTGCTGCTCACGCTCACATCCCTAACCCGCCGTCGACGAGCAATACCCCGCCCGTGATGAAGGAAGCCTCGTCCGAGCAGAGGAAGCGTACCGCCCCGGCAACGTGCTCCGGCTCGCCGAGACGGCCGAGCGGCGTCAGGTCCAGCATCTTCGCGCGCGCCTCCTCGGGAATGACATCGGTGAGCTGCGTCTTGATGTATCCCGGCGCCACGACATTGGCGCGGACGCCACGGCTCCCGAGCTCTTGCGCAAGCGACTTCGTGAAGCCGATGATGCCCGCCTTCGACGCTGCGTAATTCGTCTGCCCCCAATTGCCGCGCACGCCGACGATCGACGAAACGTTCACGATCGAACCGGAGCGACGCTTCATCATCCCGCGCGTCACCGCCCGGCATGTGTAGAAGACGGAACTGAGGTTCGTCTCGAGAACGGCGCGCCAGTCGTCGTCAGACATCCGAGCAAGCACGCCGTCACGCGTCAAACCGGCGTTGTTCACGAGGATGTCGACGTTCCCCGCCTCCTCGACGAGCCGCGCCGCGTCCTCTGAAACTGAGACGTCGGCCTGCACCGCGCGGCCGCCGATCTCCTTTGCCAGCGCATCGCCCTCGTCCCGCCCGGTGCGATAGCCGACGACGACCGACGCTCCCGCACGCGCGAGCTCAACTGCGATCGCACGGCCGATTCCGCGCGAGGCACCGGTGACGAGCGCTGATTTGCCTTCAAGCGAAGCGAAGGTACTCAAGCGCAGCTACTCAAGCGCCTGCTCGAGCTCGTCCAGCGAGCGCAGGTTGTTCACCGAGATGACCCTGACGCGCTTGTCGATTCTCTTCAGTAAACCGCTCAGGACGTTGCCCGGCCCAACCTCGACGAACACGGTGACACCGTTGCGCATCAACTCGCGCACCGCCTGCGTGAACTTGACGGGTGCGGTCAGCTGCTCGACGAGCAGCGTGCGATAACGCTGAGCGTCCTCCAGCTTCGCTGTGACGGTCGAGACGAACGGGGCGAGCGGCTCCTTGAAGTGCACGCGCTCGACCGACGGGCGCAGCCGCTCCGCCGCACGCTCGACGAGCGGACTGTGGAAAGCACCCGAGACGCGCAGCCGGATCGCCCGCCGCGCGCCGGCCTGCTCCGCCTCGTCGCAGCATTCCTCGACGGCGACGGCCGCGCCTGACACGACGACCTGGCCGGGACAATTGTAGTTCGCGGGCCACACGTTGTGGATCTTCTGGCAGATGCTCTCGACAACTTCGTCTGCGAGCCCGAGAATTGCGGCCATCGTGCCCGGCCGCTCGCGGGCGGCGGCGGCCATCGCGAGCCCTCGTTCGCGAACGAGCGCTATCGCCTCCGCCGGCGAAAACGAGCGGGCCGCTGCGAGCGCGGCGAATTCGCCGACGGAATGTCCGACGACGTAGTCGGGCTTGATGCCGCGCACGCGAATCGCCTCGTTGATCGCGAGGCTCGTCGCGACGAGCGCCGGCTGCTGGTTCTCCGTCTCCACCATCTCGGAGAGGGGCGTCTCGAAGCAAAGCTCGACGAGGTCGATGCCTGCGGCATCGCTGCCCTCGCGAAAGACCTCCATCGCCTCGGGCACCGCCTCGACGATCTCGCGCCCCATTCCCTCCTCGAGCGAGCCCTGCCCGGGAAACATGAATGCCACTTTGGTCATCGCTTCCGCCTCACGTCGTTTGTCCATTCGATCAAAGCCGAGCCCCACGTGAGGCCGGCACCCATTCCGGTCATCAGCACGAGCGCCCCCGGCTCCAGCATCCTGTCCTCCGCGGCATCCGCCAGCGCGAGCGGAATCGACCCGGACGAGGTGTTGCCGAAGCGGTCGACGTTCACCACAACCTTCTCCTTCGGAAACCCGAGCTTCTTCGCGGCGTGGTCGATGATGCGCACATTGGCCTGGTGCGGCACGTAGACGTCGACATCCTCGACCGTGCGTCCGCACGCCTCGAGGAGCCTCTCGGCGGAGTAGATCATGACACGTGTGGCGAACTTGAACACTTCACGACCGTTCATTTTGACGAAGCTCGTGGGGTCGTCAAAATGCCGCGAGCCGCTGCCGGGCAGCCAAAGGTGCTCCCCTCCGCCGCCGTCGGCGCCCAACTCGAAGCCGAGGAAGCCACCTTTGGCCACCGGCTCGAGGACGACCGCGCCCGCCCCGTCGCCGAAGAGGACGAGCGTGGAGCGGTCGGTCCAGTCGAGAATCTTCGAGAGCACGTCGCCGCCGACGACCAATGCGCGCTGCGAGAGGCCGGCCGCGACCATGGCGTAGGCCTGGGCGATCGCATAGACGAAGCCGGTGCAGCCGGCGAGAAGATCGTAGGCAGCGGCGTCGGGTGCTCCCAGCTCGTCCGCCAGGAGCGCGGACGACGTGGGGAACATCATGTCCGGGGTGACCGTCGCGCAGACGAGCAGGTCGATGTCCCGTGGCTCGACCGACGCGGCCTCGAGAGCCGCGATCGCAGCCGGCCGCGCGATGTCGGTCAGCGCTTCGTCGGCAGCGGCGATCCGCCGCTCGCGAATTCCCGTGCGCGCCATGATCCATTCATCCGTCGTGTCCACGAGGGTCGAGAGCTCGTGGTTGTCAAGGATGCGCTCGGGAACGTGCACGCCGAGCCCCGTGATCCCAACCTTGCGGCCGTTCGCGACGCCGATCATCCTTCGCCCTCGCCGACCGCGAACGTGAGCGTTCCGCGGACCGCCAGCTCCCCGTCAACGGTTGCGCGGGCTTTCCCACGGCCGATCGGGCCGCGCACCGACTCCAGCTTGCATTCGAGCATCAGCTCGTCGCCGGGACGGACGATGCGCTTGAAGCGCACGTCGTCGATGCCCGCGAAGAGCGCCAGGCGGCCGCGGTTCTGCTCCTCGGAAAGGACGGCGACCGCCCCGGCCTGCGCCAGCGCTTCGACCATCTTCACGCCCGGCATGATCGGGTTGCCCGGGAAATGCCCGGCGCAGTCCTCGTCCGTGACGCGCTTGCGGGCGACCACGCGCGCGCCCGGCTCGAGCTCGACGATCTCGTCCAGGAGCAGAAAAGGGGGCCTGTGGGGGAGGATCTGCTCGATCGCCTCCCGCCCGAAAGGGACCGGCACGGTCACGCGCGCCTAGTCTAGAGGGCCATGGATGTGCTCCCGCGGCTGCGCGGCCGCTTCGGCCGTCCGTTCACGTTCGTCGAGCGTTGCGCGTCGACACAGCGGTTGCTCGACGCAGCACCCGAAGGCGCCGTGGTCGCGGCCGACGAGCAGACCGAAGGACGCGGTCGGCTCGGCCGGACGTGGGACGCGCCCGCAGGAACGAGCCTGCTCTTCTCGATCGTGCTCGTGCCCGATGTGCCGCCGGACCGCCTCGCCGAGCTCTCCGTGGTAGCGGGCACCGCCGTTGCGGAAGCCGTCGCGGCGGAGACCGGCCTCATAACTCGCGTCAAACACCCGAACGACGTCCTGATCGGAGGCCGGAAGGTGGCGGGCGTACTCGCGGAGGCGAGCGAGGGACGCGTCGTCCTCGGCGTGGGCGTGAACGTCTCGCAGGCGCAGGACCAGCTACCGAGCGACGGCGTCACGAGGGCCACGTCGCTGGCGCTCGAAGGCGCCGTGGTCGATCGAGCGGCGCTGCTCGCGGCGGTCCTCGAACGGCTCGAGGCGAACTACGACCGCTGGGTCACCTCTTCGGGTACGTAAGCGGCAAGGACTCGTTCCCGGCGGCGTCTCGTGCGACCACGCGCAGCGTTCGCACAGTCACGCCCTTCGCCAGCTGCAGAATACCGGGCTTGACGCTCGCTCTGGTCACCCGGCCGTTGATCGTCGCGATCACCGTCACGCGTTCGGTCACCCGCAGCCGCAGCGGCGAGAGCGACACGAGCGAAATCGTTGGCGGAACGCGATCCACCGTCAACGGGAGCGACTGCGTAGCGGCCCCGGCAGTGAGCCTCGCTTCGTACACCCCGTCCGGCACCGGCGATCCGTCGGCGGCAATACCGGTGAACGCGAACGTCTGGCTGCCCGGCGTGAGCTGAGTGAGCAGAAGCGGGAAGCTCGAGAAGGTCGACGAGAGCGCGAGCGTGATTTCCACCGGCTGCGCGAGCAGGAAGCGGAACGTGACGGCGTCACGGCGCCCGTCGCCGTTCGGCGACACGATCTTCGTGTCTGCCGAGTAGGCGAGCAGCGCCTGGCTGATGACGACCGGAACGGATACCTGCACCTGTCTGGTGGTTCCGTCCCGAGCGGTGAGCCGAATGGTGTAGTTGCCGTCGGCGACGTCGTAGGGCGCGAAGGCAAAAGATTGCGCTCCCGCCGCCTGTCTGTCCGAAAACAGAGTCGCAGCGACGAAGCCGTTCACATCGACGAGCTCACCCGTGACGGTCGCCGCGGTACTCAGCGTGTAGCTCACCTCCGCCGTGGGGATGATGTTGCCGTCGAGGATCGCCGGCGACACGCGCACATTCGTCAACGAGAGCGTGGCGAGCCTGCTGCCGATCACTCCGATGGCGGGACGGGCCGTCGGCCCGGCGGAGATCGTCCAGGTATACGCGGAACCCAGCACAGCGGTCCTGGAATCCCACGTCCAGTCGACACTCGTGCCGAAGTCCGACCACGTGGCGGCGACGGCACCCTTCGCATCCACGACGGTGACCGACCACGGCACCGACGAGCTCAGCTTGGCGGTGAAGCGGATCGGCCCGCCGAGGGTGCCCGCTACCACCGGCGTGTAGAGCTTGGGCAGGCCTGTTTTCGCGACGCGGCTGGCGATCGCCGGCAGACGTGAATAGAACGCGTCGCCGGGGCACTCCGTGAAATACGTGTCTCGGTGTCCTGAGATCACTCTCAGGGAGACGGGAGTACCGACGCGAAACTTCGAGTTGCCGCCGGACGCATAGACGACCTTCGCCAGTGGATTGATGTGGGCCACGTCGAGACGCCACGCGAGCACCTTGACGAGCGCGTCTTGCTGCGCCTTCGGCGGCACAACGCGCCCGTAGTCTCCGATCAGGGCGACACCGACCGAGCCGGTGTTGAAGCCCTGCGAGTGCGCGCCGATGACGTTTCTCTCGATCCCGCCGTAGCGGCCCTCGAAGACTTGTCCGCACGGGTCGACGAGAACGTTGTAGCCGATGTCGTTCCAGCCGTTGCCTCTCACGTGATACACCTCGATGCCGCGCACGATCGACGCCGAACGCGCGCACGAGTAGCCGTTGGCCGTCACGGTGTGGTGGACGAGCGCGAACTGAAGTGACGGCGCGTACTTCGGCGGCTCTCGCCGGATCGCTTCGTCCGCCTGCCAGCCGGCGCGAGAGATGATCGGCGGCGAGCCGGCGAGTTGCAGTCGCCGTTCCGGAACTTGAACCGGCGGGCTCCAGAGGAGGTATTCGCGAACACGTGTCACGTGTCCTCGTGTGCGCACCTGAATCGCATCCGCAGCGCCGGTCCACATCGCGTTGCTTCTGCGCCAGACCCCGACGCGTCCCCAGTCGTCGTCACCCTCCTGCCACGCGCTCCACCGGCCTCGGAGATTGCGCGTACGGAACCACGGCGCCCCTTCTCCCTGCCAGTGCAGGCCGACGAGGTTGAAACGCGGCTGCGTCGCAGCGAGACTCCGGGCCGGCGCGGGCAAGACGTCCCGCACGAACATCCGGACCGGGGCGGCGGCGTGCGCCACGCCGGAAGACGCAAAGAACACCGCGGCTGCGAGAAGAAGGCGTTTCACACCAACTGAACCCCTTCTCCACCGTGCCAGAGCGCTCCTGCTCAGGCAAGCTTGTTGCTGGAATCCTTACAACGTGAAGCGCGCCCTCATCTACGCGATGCTCGCCGCCCTCGTAGCGGCGTCTTCGGCAACGGCGGGAAACGGGAAGGTTCTCGCCGTCACGTTCGACGCAGACGTGAATCCGGTCACGCAGAAGTGGCTGAACGACCGGATCGAAGAGGGTGCGAATTACGACGCGATCGTGATCCTGCTCGACACGCCCGGCGGTCTCGACGAGTCGATGCGGAAGATCGTTCGGGCCGAGCTTGCGGCGAAGGAGCCCGTCATCGTCTACGTGGCGCCGAACGGCGCGCGCGCCGCGAGCGCGGGCGTGTGGATCGCCGAGGCCGCCGACGTCCTCGCTATGGCGCCGGCGGGCACGAACATCGGCTCGTCGACGCCGATCACGGGCAACGGGGCGAATATCGGCAGCGACCTCAAGCGGAAGATCCTCAACGACGCCGCCGCGTCGTTGCGCAGCCTCGCGCGCTCGCACGGTCGCAACGCAAAGTGGGCCGACCGCGCGGTGCGCAAGGCGTCGAACCTCACAGCCGACGAGGCGTTACACATGAACGTGATCGACCTCATCTCGCCCGACCTGCCAACCCTTCTGCGCACGATCGATGGGCGCAAGGTCAAGCTGCGCGGCTTCACGCTGCACACCGCCGGCGACCCGATCGTGGCGAAGCGGATGGGATTCTTCACGCGCCTGCTCGACACGCTGATCGACCCGAACCTGCTGTCGCTGCTTTTCCTCGCGGGCTTGGGCGGCATCATCTTCGAGGTCTTCCATCCCGGGGTGGTGCTTCCCGGCGCACTCGGCGCCGTCTCTCTCGTGACGGCGCTCTTCGGCTTCTCGATCCTGCCGACGGACTGGGCCGGCTTCGCGCTGATCGTGCTCGGGCTCGCGTTACTCGTGGTCGACGCGCACGTCGTTACCCACGGCGCGCTGACCGTATCCGGCCTGGTTTCCCTCGCCGTCGGGATGCTGATGCTGTTTCACGACGCACCTGCGCCCTACGAGATCAACGTCTGGTTCGTCATCGCCGTCACCGCAACGATCGGCGGCTTCATGGCCTTCGCGTTGGGCAAGGCGGTGGCGGCACGGCGGAGGCCCTCCGCAATGCCGGCGATGGTGGGAGCGGAGGGTATCGCGCGCAGCGACGGCCTCGTGTTCGTTCGGGGCGAGCTGTGGCAGGCCGCGACGGATGACGGCACGCCGCTCGAGCCGGGCGTCCACGTGCGCGTCGACGACGTGCAGGGCCTTCGCCTCAAAGTGCACCGGGTGTAGGGTCAGCACGTGGCCGCCGCGCTGATCGCCCTCGCCGCAGTCGTCTTCATCTTTCTGCTGTTCCTGATTTCGGCGATCAAGATCGCGCGCGAGTACGAGCGTGGCGTGATCTTCCGCCTCGGCCGACTGCTCGATCCACCGAAAGGTCCGGGCCTTTTCATCCTCATCCCCGTCGTCGACCGGATGGTGAAGGTCGACCTCCGCACGATCACCCTGAACATCCCGCCCCAGGAAGTGATCACGAAGGACAACGTTCCGGCCCGCGTGAACGCCGTCGCGTACTTCCGCATCGTCGACCCCAAGGCCGCGATCGTGAACATCGAGAACTTCATGGTCGCGACTTCTCAGATCGCGCAGACGACGCTGCGGTCGGTCCTCGGCCAGCACCTGCTCGACGAGCTGCTCTCGGAGCGCGACAAGATCAACTCGATCCTGCAGGAGATCATCGACGAGGCAACCGCGCCGTGGGGGATCAAGGTCTCCATCGTCGAGGTCAAGGACGTCGAGATCCCGTCGGGCATGCAACGCGCGATGGCACGCCAGGCGGAGGCGGAACGCGAGCGCCGCGCCAAGGTGATCAACGCGGAGGGCGAGTTCCAGGCGAGCGAACGACTGAAGGACGCGGCACTGGTGATCGAGAACCACCCGATCGCACTCCAGCTCCGCTACCTGCAGACGCTACTCGAGCTTGGCTCGTCGCAGGCGACCACGATCGTCTTTCCCGCGCCGATCGATCTCTTCAAGCCCTTCCTCGAGCGCTCTGACGGATCTAAGAACTGACCCGCTGACAGGTCGTCGTGTCGCGATCGCGCCTGCTCGCGCGAAACGGCCGGGTGCGGCGAAGAGCGAGCTCGAGCCGCCGACCCCGCAGGAGCTCGAGCAATGCCCGTTCTGCGCCGGCCGCGAGGACCGGACGCCGCCGGAGACGCTGGCTCTCGGGGAGCCGTGGCGCGTTCGCGTCGTTCCGAACCTGTATCCGGCCTTCGAGCGACAGGAAGTGGTCGTACACACGCCCCGCCATGCCCGCACGCTCGGCGAGCTGACCGACGGCGAGCTGGCGGGCGTCGCGGAGGCGTGGAGTCGTCGCCGCGACGCCGTTCCCGGCGGCTACCTGCACGCGCTCATAAACGAAGGGCGCGAGGCGGGTTCGAGCCTGCCGCACACGCACTCCCAACTCGTGTGGTTGCCCGAGCCGCCGCCGGAGACCCAGCACCGCGTCGATCGGGATCGGTGGATCGTTGTCGGCGAGCGCGGCGGCCTCGTTCTGGCGTGCCCATACGCAAGCCGCCTAGCGTACGAGCTCGTGGTCGCGCCCTCGACGCCGCGGTCGGGAGCGTTCACCGACGAGCTCCTGCCCGCCGCGCTGCAGCTCCTGGGCGAGGCGATCCGCCGCCTGCACCGAGCGGCCGGCGCAGTGCCGCTGAATGCGTGGCTGCACGACTCCGCCGACTGGCATCTCGAGCTGGTGCCGCGGTTGTCGATCCTGGCCGGCGTGGAACTCGGCGCAGGGTGGTGGATCAATGCGCTGGCGCCCGAGGAAGCAGCGAAGTCTCTGCGGGATTAACAGGCGTTCTCGGAAATGACGCGCGCAGCTAAGCGCGCCTGCGATCTACCCGAGTGGAACGCCCGCAGGACTTTCCGCGGACCGCTCTTCGCGGAACCTGCGTGCGGCCTCGATCGCCGCGCCGAGATTCAAGCCCTTGTCCTTCGCCTGCTTGATCAACATCACCGTCTCGAGGGCGCCGATGTCGTAGATGCGCTGCTTCTTCCCCTTCGTCGGGATCTGCGCCTTGTTCGTCCAGTAGTCGAGTTGCATCTTCGAGATCCCGGCGATCTGGCAGACCTGGCCCAGATAGAGCTCGACCTTCGTCAGGTGGTCGGCCAGATTTACGGGCTCTAGGAGGTCGACTTGTCTGCTGATCGCCATAGCTGCCTCACTTGTAATCGGAGGGAAACCTCGAGTGTTTAGGTATACACCCTTGGGTACCACTTTGAAAGGGGCTTCCCTATGAAATCGGACCAATCTGGCCCGATTTCGGCCTAAGTCTGCTGCTGCTGCTCGGCGTCCGGCTCTTCGGGCTCGACGACCGGCGCGAGTGTCGAAACCTGCTCGCCCTCGCGGAGCCGCATCACGATCACGCCCTGCGTCGAGCGGCCTAGGCGCTTCACCTCTTCGACGGGCATGCGGATCACCGTGCCGCCGTTCGAGATGAGCATCACCTGGTAGCCCTCCCGCACCACCCGCGCACCGGCCAGCTTTCCCTTCGCCTCCGTCAGCTGCACGGTCTTGACGCCCATGCCGCCCCGACCCTTCCTCGGATACTCGTCGATGCGGGTGCGCTTGCCGTAGCCGTTCTCGGTCACCACGAGCAGGTCGGCATCGTTGTGCGCGATGTTGATCGAGATCACCTCGTCGTCAGACCGAAGCCGCATGCCCTGCACGCCTGACGCGTCGCGTCCCATTGACCGGACGTCCTTTTCGGCGAAGCGAATGGCCTGGCCGACGCGCGACACCATCAAGACGTCGTCGGTCCCGCTGGAATGCCGGACGCCGACGAGCTCATCACCCTCGCGCATCTTGATCGCGATGATCCCATCCGCCCTCAGATTCGTGTTGTACGCCTCGAGCTTCGTTTTCTTGACGACACCGTTCTTCGTCGCAAAGAGCAGGTACTCCGCTTCCTTAAAGTCGCGCGTCTGGATCACGGCGCGCACCTGCTCGCCCTGGCGGAACGGAAGCAGGTTGACGATCGCGCGGCCCTTCGACTGGCGCGACCCGAGCGGGAGCTCGTGCACCTTCAGGCGGTAGACCTTGCCGACGGTGGTGAAGAAAAGGATGTAGTCGTGCGTGGAGGCGACGAACAGGTGCTCGATGTAGTCGTCCTCCTTCATGTCCATGCCCATGACGCCGATCCCGCCGCGCCGCTGTTCCCGGTATGCCGTGACGGGCAGTCGCTTGATGTAGCCCGAGCGGGTGAGCGCGATCACCATGTCCTCCTCCGCGATCAGGTCTTCGAGCTCGAGCTCCTCCTCTGCCGCCACGATCTCCGTGCGGCGGTCGTCGTCACGTGCATGAATCTCGCGTAGCTCGAGCAGCTCGTCCCTGATCACACCGTCGATCCGTGTTTCGTCGGAGAGGAGGGCGCGAAGCTCCCCGATGCGCTCCTGCAGATCGTTGAACTCTCCCTCGACGCGCTTTCGCTCCAGAGCGGTCAGCGCCCGTAGGCGCAGCTCCAGGATCGCGGACGCCTGAATCTCCGAAAGCTCGAAACGTTCCATCAGCTGCGCCCGCGCCTCATCCGTGTCGTTCGCGCTGCGGATCAACGCGATCACCTCGTCGAGGTTGTCGAGCGCAATGAGGTAGCCCTGCAAGACATGCGCGCGCTCCTCCGCCTTGCGCAGCTCGAACTTCGACCGGCGGGTGACGATCTCGCGCTGGAAGTCGAGGTAGTGCCGGATCAGCTCGAGGAGCGAGAGCGTGCGAGGCACGCCCTCGACGAGCGCGACCGCGTTGTAGCCGAAGGTCGACTGCAGCCCCGTGTGCTTGAAGAGCTTGTTCAGCGCGACCTGCGGAATCGCGTCGCGCTTCAGTTCGATCTGGATGCGCATCCCTGTACGGTCGGAGTGGTCCGCGAGATCTGAGATCTCTGTAAGTACCTTGTCGTTGACAAGGTCGGCGATCTTCTTGATCACGCCGTTGTCCCCGCCCTTGCGCACGGTGTAGGGAAGCTCGCTGACGATGATCGCGGACTTGCCGCCGCGCAGTTCCTCGATATGCGCGCGAGCGCGCATCACGACGCGGCCGCGACCGGATCGATACGCGTCGCGGATACCGGCCCGGCCGACGATGATGCCGCCGGTCGGGAAGTCCGGGCCCTTGACGTGCGTCATCAGCTTCTCGACCGAGATGTCGGGCTCGTCGATCATCGCGATGATCGCGTCGGTGACCTCGCGGAGGTTGTGGGGCGGGATGTTCGTGGCCATCCCAACCGCGATACCGGACGAACCGTTGACGAGCAAATTCGGAAACCGCGACGGCAGAACGAGCGGCTCGCGCTTCGACTCGTCGTAGTTCGGGCCGAAGTCGACGGTGTCGCTGTCGAGCTCTTCGAGCAGCTCGGTCGCAAGGCGCGCGAGGCGCGCTTCTGTGTAGCGCATCGCGGCTGGCGGATCGTCATCGACGGAGCCGAAGTTGCCCTGCCCGTCGACGAGTGGGTACCGCAATGAGAACGGCTGCGCGAGGCGCACGAGCGCGTCGTAGATCGCTGAGTCGCCGTGCGGGTGGTAGTTGCCCATCACGTCGCCGACGATGCGCGCGCACTTGACGTACGGGCGGCCGGGCCGGTTGCCGCCGGCCCACATGCTGTAGAGGACGCGCCGGTGCACCGGCTTCAGCCCGTCGCGAACGTCGGGCAGCGCGCGGCTGACGATGACCGACATCGCATAGTCGAGGAAGCTGGAGCGCATCTCCTGCTCCAGCTCGCGCGACTCGACACGGCCGCGCCCGAGCGCGCCGGTTTCGATCTCAGACATGGGTCACCGTGGTTGCCAATCGTGCGGCTGCGCCCGCGAAAACCGCGCGAGCACAAGGACGCAGGGAGCGGTCGTAGCCGTAGGCTACGGCCGCGACTGAGGACGCAGTGATCGCTCGGTTTGCAGCGCGCGCAGACGTGCGAGGGGCGGCCATGGTGGCCCGATCAAACATCGAGGAAGCGGACGTCCTTGGCGTTGGCCTCGATGAACAGGCGGCGCGGCTCGACCTGATCGCCCATCAGCATCGAGAAGAGGCGGTCCGCCGCGGACGCGTCTTCGACGTCGACGCGAATCAGCAGCCGGCGCGCCGGATCCATCGTCGTCTCCCACAACTGCGTGTCGTTCATCTCGCCGAGACCCTTGAAACGGTCGAGCTTGATTCCTTCCTTCGCGAGGTCGAGCGTCAGATGCCGCAGTTGCTCGTACGTCTCCGCGACCTCGCTGCGTTTCGCGTTCGCCACCGTGAACGGCGGAAGCCCGACGACCTCGGCGAGCTTCGCGTAACGCGTGCGCACGTGGCCGTATGCAGGCGAGGCGATCAACTGGGCAGGAACGTTCACGTGGTGCGCCGCGCTCGTCGCGAGCTCCGAGATGCGCACACGGAACTGCGCGTCGTCCTTGTCCACGAGCTCGAGCTCGTACCCATTCCCCGGCATCGCCTTGATGGCCTTGTGTACGTCGCTCGGGGTCTCCGTCTCGAGCTCGACGAGGCGGTGCGCGACCATGAAGTCCGCCGCCGCCGCATTGAAGTCGGAGCGGAGGCGCGCCAGCCAGCCGTCGTACTCGATGAGCACCTTCGCGAAGCGCGCCCACTTCGTCGGCGTGAACTTCACCTCCGAGCCGTCGCGCGACGTGACGTCGAGCGCGGGAATCCGCTCGCGTGCCAGCAGTTCCTCGAGCTGCGCGTCCTTCTCGAAGTAGAACTCCTGGTTGCCCAGCTTGACCCTGTAGAGCGGCGGGACGGCGATGTACACGTGGCCGCGCTCGATCAGCTCCGGCATCTGCCGGTACAGGAACGTCAGGATCAGCGCACGGATGTGCGAACCGTCCACGTCGGCGTCGGTCATGACGATCACGCGGTGGTATCGGAGCTTCGAGATGTCGAACTCGTCGCCGAGGCCGGTGCCCAGCGCCGTGATCATCGCCTGGATCTCGTTGTTCGAGAGAACCTTGTTGATCCGGTTCTTCTCGCTGTTGATGATCTTGCCGCGGAGCGGCAGAATCGCCTGGTACGTCCGGTCGCGGCCCATCTTCGCCGAGCCGCCGGCGGAGTCACCCTCGACGATGAAGAGCTCGGCGGCCTCCGGATCCTTGATCGAGCAGTCGGCGAGCTTGCCCGGCAGCGACGACGACTCGAGCGCGCTCTTTCGCCGCGTCAGCTCACGCGCCTTGCGCGCCGCGAGCCGCGCGCGCATCGCGGCGATACCCTTGTTGACGATCTGCCGCGCATCGGACGGATTTTCCTCGAGGAACTCCGCGACCTTCTGATTGACAATCTGCTCGACGACGCCGCGCACCCACGGGTTGCCGAGCTTCGTCTTCGTCTGCCCTTCGAACTGCGGGTCCTGCAGCTTCACGGAGATTACGCCGGCGAGACCTTCGCGGACGTCCTCTCCATCGAGCGCCTCGTCCTTCTTCAACAGTCCCTTGTCGCGGGCGTAGCGGTTCAGCGTCGAGGTCAGTGCACCCTTGAAGCCGGACAGATGCGAACCGCCCTCGTGCGTGTTGACGTTGTTGGCGAAGGAGAAGACGGACTCCTGGTACGACGAGTTCCATTGCATCGCCACCTCGACCTCGCCCTGCTCGTGGTCGCCCTCGAAGTAGACGATGTGCTTGTGGATCGGGTCCTTCGCCTCGTTCGTGTAGGCGACGAAGTCGCGGATGCCGCCCTCGTAGTGGAACGTGATCGAGTCGCCACCGGCGCGCTCGTCCGTGAGGACGATCGTCAGGCCCTTCGTGAGGAACGCCATCTCGCGCAGGCGCTGTTTCAGCGTGTCGGCGGAGAGCTCGAGCTCCTCGAAGATCTCGGCGTCCGGAAGGAACGAGATCGTCGTGCCCGTCTCCTGCGAGACGCCTGTCGTCTTCATCTTGCCGACGGGAACGCCGCGCGCGAACTCCTGGCGGTAGATCTTTCCGTCGCGCTGAACTTCGGCGATGAGCCATTCCGACAGCGCGTTGACGACCGAGACACCGACGCCGTGCAACCCGGCCGAGACCTTGTAACCGCCTTGGCCGAACTTGCCGCCGGCATGAAGCTTTGTCAGGACGACCGTGAGGGCGGGCAGGCCCTGGTCCTTCATGATGTCGACCGGGATGCCGGAGCCCCAGTCCCGGACCGTGACCGAATTGTCGGGGTGAAGGGTCACCTCGACACGATCGTTTCGGCCCGCCACTGCCTCGTCGACGGCATTGTCGACCACCTCGTAAACGAGGTGGTGGAGGCCCCGCGCACCGGTCGAGCCGATGTACATGCCCGGCCGTTTCCTGACCGGGTCGAGCCCCTCGAGGACCGTGATGTCCTTCGCGGTGTAGTTTGCTTCAGCCATAGAGAAAAAGCCCTGCAAATGCCAACCTTGCGGGCTGTCTGAAGTGTATCAGAAAGAGCGGCCGGAACGGGCTCTCGCGAGGCTCGCGGCGGCGGCCCGCGCCACCAAATTCCGGAGCTTTTCGTCGGCGATTTCCGCGGCCAGTTGCACGCCCGTATCGACCTCCTCGGCGGAAGGCGCCGGGACGTCCGCTTCGATCGCGTTGCGTTCGGCCGTGTCCGGTTCAGGCAACGGTCCGGGCGCGAAACGCAGTCGCGCCGGCGCGAGCGTGCCGAGACGCTTACGGATGTCGTCCGCGAGTTGCTCGAGCTCGAACGCCCACGTGGACGAGCTCGTGTGCACGTGCAGCGTTCCGTCACGTGTGATGCGCGCGGGCCAAGCGTTGCGTGCGATCTGCTCGCCGACGGCTCCCGGCCACACTTTCGCGACCCGCCCGATCTCGGCCTGCGGGCCGAAGCGCGACAACTCGCCGTGAACGATGTCACCGAGCGGATCCAAGCTCCACCTCCACGATCTGTGCCGGCTCTACGGGTAGGGCTGAGCGCTGCGTGGCGGTGACGACCGTCTGCCCGACCTCCGCGACGAGCCCGGCAAGCGCGCGGCGCCTCGCAGGATCGAGCTCCGACAGGACATCGTCGAGCAGCAGGAGCGGCGGAATGCCGCGACGGGCCGACAGCGCCTTTGCCTCAGCGAGCAGCAAGGCCAAAACGGTGAGGCGCTGCTCTCCCTGCGACCCGAATCCGCGCAGGTCGCTGTCGCCGGCCAGCAGTCGGACGTCGTGCAAATGTGGCCCGGCACTCGTCGTCGACCGCTCGATGTCACGCTCGAGGCGCGCCTCCAGCTCCGCGACGGAGGGCGGCTCGCCTTCGTAGACCACCTCCGCACCATCGAGGCCTAGCACGGCCGCGACCTCGGTGAAGCTGGGCCCGAGCGTTGCGAGCGTCTCGATACGCGCTGCAACGAGCTCGGCGCCAAGCTTCGCCGCCTGCTCCGTCCAGGGGACGACCGCATCACGCGACGAAAGTCGAACTGCGACTCGCCGCAACGCTGCGTTTCGCTGCGCGACCGTCGCCGCATATTCGGACGGGAGCGTCGCACGCGCCGGCTGCAGCCGCGCAAATGCGCGATCGAAGTACGCGCGGCGTGCAGCAGGCCCCCCCTTGACGATCGCGAGCCGGTCGGGTGTGAAAACGAGCGTCTCGATCTCGCGGCGCAACTGCTCCGCGGTTGCGAGCTTCGCGCCGTTCAGCGTGGCACGTTTCGCCGCGCGGGCGGACAGGGTGACGCTGGCAACAAGCGAGACGTCGCTGCGTGACCCCGTAACGGACACGCGGGCGGCGTCGGCGCCGAAGCGGACCAACTGCGCATCCATCCGTGTGCGCGGTGAGAAACCTTGCGTCGCCACGTGCAGCGCCTCGAGCAGATTCGTCTTCCCGGCGCCGTTCGGGCCAACAGCGAGGACGAGCCCTGGTTGCAACGCCAGTTCGAGCCTGGCGTACGAACGGAAGTCGCGAAGGGAAACCGCGGAAACGATCAGCCGGCTAGCCGGATCGGCATGATCAGGTACGAGTAGTCGTCGCTTTCGCCCTGGATCAGCCCCGGGCGAAGCGGCGAGATCAGCTTCAACTGGACCTCGTCGGAGGGCACGGACTCGATCCCATCGCGCAGAAACTCGGGGTTGAACCCGATCTCCAGCGTGTCTCCGGTAAAGGGGGCAGGCAGCGTCTCCTTCGCCTCGCCTACGTCCTGCGTCTGCGCAGACACTTCGAGCTCTCCGTCCGAGAATCGCAGCCGCAGCGGCGAGTTCCGCTGCGCCATCACCGAGACGCGGCGAACGACGTCGGACAACTCGTTGCGCGGCAGCGTCACAACGTGCTCGAACTGCTCCGGCAACAACTGCTTGACGTTGGGGAATTGCCCATCGATGCGGCGCGTCGTCAAGATGCCGGCACCGGTGCGAAACGCAACCTGGTTCTCCTGCACTCCGAGCTCGAGTTGCGTCGCGTCGCCGGCAATCCGCGCAAGCTCGGTGAGCGCTCTCGCCGGAATAATCGCCTCGAACTCCTGCGTCGAGCCGGCAAGCTCCGTCTCTTTGACGGCCAGGCGATACGAATCCGTCGCCGCCATGACGAGCTTGCCCGGTTCGAAGCGAGCGAGAATTCCGGTGAGAACCGGGCGCGACTCATCGCGCGACGCGGACCGCGAGACCTGCGCGATAGTCTCGAGCAGCGCTTCGGCGTCAACAGTGAAGACCTGTGTCGAGTCAACCTCTGGAAGGCGCGGGAAGTCCTCGGCGCTGTACGTGTGTAGTCGGTAGCTCGCCGAGCCACACGAGACGTGCAGAGCGGCCTCGTCCGGACGGTGCTCGAGTTGAACCTCGGACTCGGGAAGCAGTCGAGCAAGATCGACGAGCAGGCGTCCGGGAACAACGACCGAACCCTCGCCGTCCACCTGCGCTTCGAGCGACGTGCGCAAAGAGAGCTCCATGTCGGTCGCAGCCAACTGCAGCTCACCTTCCGAGGCGCGCAACAGGACCCCCGCGAGAATCTGCACGGAGCTTCGTGTCGAGACGGCGCGCGAGACGACCCCGAGCCCGGAGACGAAATCATCGCGACTGCACGTGAGCTTCATACCGACGCCGACCATGATGTCTGTTTCCAGCATTTACTTAAAACCTCGTTGTAGTACGTAGGGGGTGTTGGCGCCGGGGAAGAGTGTCCCAATCGCTCTGTGTGAGCCATTTTTGCAGGGGACGCGGATGGTGGAAAGAACTGCAGGTCCCCCAGCGGTCGCCGGTCGACGGGGCGGCGTCCACAGAATCAGTGGGCCTGCTTGATGCGCGCGGTGAGCTCCTGCACAAGGTTGTACACAGAGCGATCTTCCTTGATCAAGCGTGCGATCTTCGAGGTCGCGTGGATCACCGTGGTGTGGTCGCGGCCGCCAAATTCCTTGCCGATCTTCGGTAGAGACGAGTCGGTCAACTCCCGTGAAAGGTACATCGCGACCTGCCTCGGGTAGACGATGTTCTGGGAGCGTTTGTCGCCACAGAGCTCCTCGAGCGAAAGGCCGAAGCGGCCCGAGACGGTCTCCTGGATCCCTTTGATCGAGACCTCGGCCAGCTCGCCCTGTGGGAAGACGTCTTTCAGCACGTCCTGGGCAAGCTCGGTCGTCATCGCCCGGCCGGTGAGGGAACTAAACGCGACGACCCGCGTCAGCGCGCCCTCGAGCTCACGGATGTTTGTGGAGATGCGTCCCGCGATGAACGTCAGCACCTCTGCGTCGGGAACGGCGATCCCGTCCGTCTTCACTTTCTTGCGGAGGATCGCGATACGCGTCTCGAGGTCGGGCGGCTGGATGTCCGTGATCAGGCCCCATTCGAATCGGGAACGCAGCCTTTCCTCGAGCGTCGAGATCTCCCGCGGCGGTCGATCTGAGGAGATCACGATCTGGCTACCCGCTTCGTAGAGCGAGTTGAACGTGTGGAAGAATTCCTCCTGGATTCGTTCCTTGTGCTCGAAGAACTGCACGTCGTCGATGAGCAGCACGTCGTAGTTGCGGTAGCGCTGCTTGAAGCCCTCGATCCGCTTGTCGCGCAGCGAGTTGATGAAGTCGTTCATGAACGTCTCGCTGGTGACGTAGCGTGCCGTCAGCGAGCCGGCGTGCTCGCTGGTGTACTGGGCGATTGCCTGGAGGAGGTGTGTCTTGCCGAGACCGGTGCTGCCGTAGATGAAGAGTGGGTTGTAGGCCTGCGCCGGCGCCTCCGCGACGGCGAGCGCCGCGGCGTGGGCGAAGCGGTTCGACGAGCCGATGACGAACGAGTCGAAGGTGTACTTCGGGTTCATCCCACCGCCCGGCGGCTTGTCGGCCGCGGCGCGGCGCGGGGGAATTTCCACGCTCGGCTCGGACTGGGGCTCGCGGTCGGCGACGGTGAGGGCGATCCTCCGCTCGTGCCCTGTCGTGTCGCGCACCGCCGCCGAGATCAGGCCCAAAAAATGCCCCTCGATCCATTCGCGCGTGAATCCGTTCGGCACCGTGATCACGAACGCCTCGTCGGTCAGCTCTGCACCGGCCGCACTCGCGAACCACGTGCGGTACGTCGTAGTGTTCAGTGCTCCTTTAAGCCGATCGGCGACCTCCGCCCACAGACTCTCGGCATTCAGCTCGAGTTGGCCCTCCACGTGCCGGTGTTACCTCTTTCTGTCGAGACGGGCGGAAGGTGGCGAGCATAACAGCGTGCCGGAGCGCGTCCAACCGGCGGATTTCCAGGTGTTTTTTCACGTCCACATCGTTCTCCACAGATGTGGAAACGATCTCGTGACGAGGGTCCTTCCGCTGCTAATCGAATCGCCCGGGCTGTGGATAACCCCGTGGGCGACCCTCGTCTATACTGAAGCCCCGTTGCCGCTCGGGCGGCGCGTTTTTCTCCCTCTTTGCATCTTCCTTGAAGCGGACTTACCAGCCAAACGTGCGTCGGCGGAAGCGCCGTCACGGCTTTCGTGCGCGGATGGCGACCCGCGCGGGTCGCGCGATCCTGAAGCGTCGGCGGGCCAGGGGCCGCAAGCGTCTCTCGGCGTAGGCTCCGCCGGTGCAGCGCAGATATCGGCTCAGCCGTTCCCGCGATTTCGACGCCGTCTACCGGCAGGGCCGGTCGGTCTCGTCACGGTTCCTCGTCCTCTACTGGTTTCCCCGCGATGACGGCGGCGACGAGCCGCGGCTCGGGCTCGCGGTGCCGAAGGCCAGCGGCTCGGCAGTCGTGCGCAACCGGATCAAGCGCCAGTTGCGTGAGGCCTGGCGCTCGTCCTTGCCGCAGGTCCAGCCGGGGCAGGATTACGTGCTGATCGCCCGTCCCGGGTTGGCGGAGGCCTCGGAGCAGCGCGGCTTCGAGTGGCTGGAGGAGCGGATCGGCGAGGTGCTCCAGAAGGCGGCTGCATGAAGTACGTCGGCATCGGCCTCGTCTACATCTGGCGCTATACCGCCGGCGCCTTTCTTCCGCGGGGACAGTGCAAGTACCACCCGAGTTGCTCGCAATACGCGATCGACGCCCTGCGTGAGCACGGACTTGTCGTCGGGTCCGCGAAGGCGGCTTGGCGGCTGCTTCGTTGTAACCCCTGGAGCCGTGGCGGGGTGGACTACGCGTGATCCTCGCGAGCCCCATCACCCCGCTCGAGAACCTTCTCCGATCGATCCTCGACTTCTTCCACGACAGCGTCGGGTTGCCGTGGGCGTGGTCGATCGTCGCGTTGACGATCGTCGTCCGCATCGTGCTCGTCCCGCTCGTCGTGCGCCAGATTCACTCGATGCAGAGCCTGCAGGCGCATGCGCCGCAGATGAAGGAAATCCAGAAGAAGTACAAGGGCGACCGCACGAAGATGAACGAGGAGTTGATGAAGTTCTACAAGGAGAACAACATCAACCCCGCCGCGTCGTGCCTGCCGCTGCTGGCGCAGTTTCCGGTCTTCATCGCGCTCTTCTATGTCTTGCGGCACTTCGCGAACGAGGCCGACAAGCCGGGCAACGATCTCGGCGACCTCTCGTGGCTGCACGTGGTGCCGAGCGTCGCGGACAACGTGCTGACGCACTGGTCGGGCTACCTGCTGCTGTTCATCTATGCTGCGAGCCAGATCTCGTCGACGTACTTCATGTCGGCGACGATGGACAAGACGCAGCGCTGGATCATGATGGTGCTGCCGATCGCGTTCATCCCCCTGATCGCGAATTTCCCGACCGGCCTTGTCCTCTACTGGATGACGACGAACCTCTGGACCGTCGGCCAGGGCCTCGTCACGCGGCGGCTGGCCCCGAAACCGGTCACGCCGCCCAAGCGGACCTCGCGCACGCCGCCGAAGGAGCGTGGCGACGGGGGCGACGGGGCGACGCCGGCGCCGGCCGCGCCGAAGCCGACAGGGCAACCGCGCGTCGTCCGGCGAAAGAAGAAGAAGCGGGCGAGACGATGAGCGAAGACCTATTCGTCGAGGCGACCGGAGAGACCGTCGGCGAGGCGAAGTGGGCCGCGCTGCGCGAGCTCGAGCGGTTGCGGCCCGGCCTCGACAAGAACACGGTGCGGTTTGAGGTGGTGACCGAAGGAGAGCGGGGCCTGCTGGGTGTCGGCTACGCGCCGGCGCGCGTCGTCGCGACTGCCGCCGACGGCACCGCGGCCGTCTCGGGTGAGCCCGCAGTCGAGGAGACCGACCTGGTCGTTGATGTGCGGACGCTCGTGGAGCGGATCGTGGCGGAGCTGGGAGCGCGTTGCCGTGTCGAAGTGCGTGAAGAAACGACCGGGGTGCACGTCGAATGCACCGGCGGTGACGTCGGCGTGCTGATCGGCCGCTACGGGCAGACCATCGATGCGGTGCAGTACATCGTCAACGCGATCGTCTCCCGACGCGAAGGCGAGCGAATCGATGTGACGGTCGACGCCGCGGGTTACCGCGAGCGACGCCGGGTGATGCTCGAGCGAGTTGCCTTGCGAAGTGCCGAGCGGGCGCTCACCTCGGCGCAGCCTGTCGAGCTCGAGCCCATGACCGCGGTCGAGCGCAAGGTCGTTCACCTGCGGCTGAAGGAGTTCGACGGGGTGGAGACGTCGAGCGAGGGCACGGAGCCCAACCGCTACGTCGTCGTCACTCCCACTTGACCGCTGGCTGGACGCCGTCGTCGCCACTCCGGGGCTGACGGCGATCGCGGAGATCGAGGAGGCCCGCCGGGTGCTGCTCGAGGACTCGCTGCGCGGGCTGGAGCTCGTTCGGCGGGAGGAGGGGCCGGTGGTCGACGTCGGCTCTGGCGGCGGCGCGCCCGGCATTCCGCTCGCGCATGCATTGCCCGAGCACGACTTCGTCCTCCTCGAGGCGAACGGACGGAAGTGCGATTTCCTGCGCGACCACGCGCCGGCGAATGCTCGCGTCGTGCACGGGCGCGCCGAGGAGCAAGAGACCGACTGGGCCGGCTGCACCGTTGCGAAGGCGCTCGCGGTTCCGCCTGTCGCGGCGGAGTGGTGCCTGCCGCTCCTTCGTGCCGCCGGCGCTGCGATTCTCTGGGTGGGACCGAACGCGGAGCTCGAGCGCGCGGGCGTGGTTGCGGAGAGGCTTGCGGCGCGCGTCGAGGAGAGCCCGCCGGGGTTTCTCGTGCTGCGCAAGCTCGGGCCGACACCGGTCGGCTTTCCGCGTCGTGTCGGCGTCGCGAAGAAGCGTCCGCTTGCGTAGCTAGGTTCTGGGGGTGCCCGGCACGGTTTACGCGCTTGCGAATCAGAAAGGTGGAGTCGGCAAGACAACGACCGCCATCAATCTGGCCGCATGCCTTGCAGAGGCTGGCGCACGCGTTCTGCTCGTCGATCTCGATCCGCAGGCGAACGCAACGTCGGGACTCGGTGAGCGCGCCGCCGAGACTTCCACGTACGACCTGCTCGACGGCGCGCCCCTGGCGGACGTCGTGCGGCACACCGCCTACGCGAATCTCGACCTCGTGCCCTCGAGGCCGGATCTCGCCGGGGCGGTGATCGAGCTCGCGCAGCGCAACGACGGCGAGTCCTACCTCGCGCAATCGCTGGCGGGTGCGCGGGACGAATACGAGTTCATTTTTCTCGACTGCCCTCCGTCGCTCGGACCGCTGACGGTGAACGCGCTCGCCGCCGCGGACGAGGTGCTCGTCCCGGTGCAGGCGGAGTACTACGCGCTCGAAGGTCTCTCCCAACTCGTCAACTCGGTCGAGCTCGTGTGCGCGCGGCTGAACGCACGCCTTCGGATCGGCGGAGTGTTGCTCACGATGCTCGACGGACGCACGAAGCTTTCCGCGGAGGTCGCGGATGAAGTGCGCCGGCATTTCGGCGAGCGGGTGTTCCGGACGACGATCCCGCGCTCGATCAGGCTGGCCGAGGCGCCGTCGCACGGCCTGCCAGTGATCGTCTATGACCGCCGCTCCGCCGGCGCCGATGCGTACTGGCGGGCCGCCAACGAGCTCGTCGAGCGCCGCGCGGCCGTGGCGGTGGCGGCGTGAGCGCTCCGCAACGGCGTGGGCTCGGCCGCGGGCTCGAGCTACTCGTGGGCGGCGTGGGTGGCGGCCAGGAGCTCGCGCAGATCCGCGTCGAAGAGATCGCGCCGAACGCCCGCCAGCCGAGGCGACGCTTCGAGCCGGAGGCGACCGCCGGACTCGCCGAGTCGATCCGGCGGCAGGGTTTGCTGCAGCCGGTCATCGTGCGGCCGCGCGCCGCCGGCGGCTACGAGTTGATCGCAGGCGAGCGTCGCTGGCGCGCGGCCAAGGAGGCGGGCATCGAGTCGGTGCCGGCGCTCATTCGCGAAGCCGACGACCGTGACTCGCTGCTGCTTGCGCTCGTGGAGAACGTGGCCCGCGAGCAACTTTCGGCCGTCGAGGAGGCGCGCGCCTACGCAGCGCTCGTCGACGAGTTCGGGCTCACGCTCGGTGAGCTCGCGGAGCGTGTGGGCCGCTCGAAGCCGTCCGTGTCGAATCGCCTACGGCTGCTCGAGCTGCCGGACGAAGTGCTGTGGATGCTCGTGCGCGGTGAGCTCACGGAGGGCCATGCCCGCGCCGTGCTCGCGGTGCCTGACGACGCGGAGCGGAAGCGACTCGCGCAGCGGATCGTGCGCGGTGGCCTATCCGTGCGCGCTGCCGAACGCGCGGCGCAGAATGCCGGCGCGAAGACGAAGCGCCGTCGCGCGACGGCAACCGTCGATCCAGCGCTTGCGTCGCGCGTCGAAACTGCCGCAACACGCGCGACCGGCATGTCGGCGAAGGTCACGAGCGGCCGCCTCGAGATCCCGTTCGCGGACGAGACCGAGCTCGAAGAGCTGGCGGAAGCGCTCGAGCGTGTCGCACCCGGCTAGTCGCCGATCTCGATGCCTACGGCTTCGGCGAGCACGTCGGCAGACTGCACGACGTCGGCCCATGGCATTCGAACGCCGCGCAACCGCTCGGCGTTTCCGAGTCCTGTCAGGTCGCAGCTGCGAAGCTCGGTGTCTGCGAACGTGACTTCCGCGACGCTCGCGCGAGCGAGCGAGCAGCTCGAGTAGACGGTGGACGTCACGCCCGCGCCATAGAAATCGGCCTCGGCCATAAGACAGCCTTCGAAGCGGGTACGCACGAGCTTTGCGAAGCGAAATGACGCGAGATCGAGCCTGCAGTCGGCGAAGACGACGTCGTCGAGCGTTGCGTTTGCGAACGAAAGACCGGTGAGGCGAACGTTGCGGAACTCTGCACGTCTTACGACAGCCCCGGAAGCGTCGGCATTCGCCCAGCTCCCGCCGGTGACCATGACGTCGTGGATGTTCGCGCGCTGGAGCTTCGCCTCGTCGAGCGCGACGTTGTCGAGCCGGCACTCCGTCAGCCGTATGTCTGCGGCGTCGACAGACGACCAGTCCTGAGCGGCGACGAGCTGCTCGCTCAACTCGAGCCCTCGCAATGCGGCGGGCTTCTCCTCGAGCCGTGCGAGCTCGGGCGGTAGATCAGGAGCGTCAGGCGGCTTTAGATGCAAGACGGAACTCCCTTCGCCGGCGACGCGGCTCTGCCGCGTCGCTCACCACCGAAAGTCGAAGAACCAAACCCCGACTAGTCAACCAATCGCGAGCGCCGAAGGCGCGAGCCCCGAGCGCGAGCGAAAGCGAAGCGAGGGATGGGCATGGGCGATCGTGGATTCGAACCACGGACCTCCGCCTTATCAGAGCGGCGCTCTAACCGACTGAGCTAATCGCCCGGGGCCGGCGCATGATAGCCGAGCGGTTTCTAGTGGACGACGCGCGTCCGGTGGAGGTAGTCCTCCAGCGCGAGCAAGAAGCCGGAGTCCTGCGCGATCTCCGCGAGCGAGCCCTTCACGTCGTCGTCGACCTCGGGGTCGCCGGCGAGCTCGACGAGAAAGCTCGACGTGTGGCCTGCCCGCTGTAGCTCGGCCATGCGCAGGAAAAGCGTGCGCGCCCGCTCGTCCTGTGAGATCGCCTCGAGCGATTCGATGTCTTGCAGCCATGGTCCGTCCATACACACCCTTAACGACTCCCGGAACGGATCGGATACGCGGCGGCATTCGGGCGGCGCGGTTACACCTGAACCGCCGGGGCTAGAATGACGCGATGACGTTGAGGGCGTCCTGATGCAGCAGATGAACGTCTACGGGGTCAGCTTCGACCTCGTCGGCAAGCAGCCGATCGTTCTGTTGAAAACGATCGAGGGCAACCGGTTCTTGCCGATCTGGATCGGCCATCCAGAGGCGGCTGCGATCCTCATGAAGCTTCAGAACGCAGCGACTCCGCGTCCGATGACGCACGATCTCGTCACCGACATCCTCGGCGAGTTGGGCGCGAAGGTGATTCAGGTTGCAGTGACGGAGCTCCGCGAGAACACCTTCTTCGCGCAGGTGACGATCCAGCAGGACGGCTCCGAGTTCGAGGTCGACTCACGTCCGTCGGATGCGATCGCGCTCGCCGTTCGCGCAGAGGCGCCCATCTTCGTAGCCGACGAGGTGATCGACGAGTCGGCGATCGAGTTCGAAGGCGAGGAGATCAGCGAAGAGGCGCTCGAGAAGGAAGTGACGAAGTTCCGCTCGTTCCTCGAGAACGTGACGCCGGACGAGTTCGCCGCCGGCGAAGAGCCGGACTAAGACACCTCGCGCTTCGTCAGATCCAGGATCTGCGTGAAGAACTCGCGCAGTCCCTCCGTGGACATCGGACCGCGGTTTGCGCGCTGGAGATAGCTGAGGATCCACTCCTCGCGCTCGGGGTCGACGAAGCCGATGCCGCGGGACTCCTTGTAGCGCTTCAGCCGAGCCACGAGCTCGAGCCGTTTGTTGAGCGCATCGACAAGCTTCCGGTCGTTGTCGGAGATGGCCTCGCGAAGCTGGCGGATGATCGGATCAGGCGGCTCGCTCACGTTCGTCCCTCCCAGTGGACGTGCACGGGCTTGTCGAGCTTCGGGAATACGAGCAGAAGATACGGGTACGTCACCTTCGCGCGGCCTGGCTTGTCGCGCTCGCGGACCGTGATCGAGATACGCCCGTGCTCGACCACCGCGTGCCGAACCTCGAGCGAGTAGCCGGTCGACGAACGCGGTCCTGCCGTGATCAGGACGCGCTCCTGCGCGCCGTCGGTTGTGACGCGCACCAATGGGTGCGCCGGCGCGAAGTGCTGCAACGTCGCCAGGCGGTAGTCGAGCGGACGCACTTCGCCGTACCGCCAGAGGTGGACGTACGTAATCCATACCGCCGAGGCGGCGGAGATAAGAATGAGTAGACCGGCGCGAATCACGTCAGGAGTGATGCCGCGAGCGCGATTCCGTTGAACGCACCGTGCAGGACGATTCCGGGAATGGTGCTTCCTTGGCGGTAGCGAAGCCACGCGAGTCCGATCCCGAGGATCGTGATTACAACGAGCGCGTTCAGGAGGCCGTGTGCGAGCGCCCAGATGAATGCTGCGCCGACGATCGGCGGCAAGAGGCCGAAAGGACGTAGGAGGCCGTAGCCGAGCCCGCGGAAGGCGAGCTCCTCCGTCACGGGCGCGAGCACGACGACGGCGAATGCGAAAACGGCGAACGCAGCCGCGTGAGACGGCTCCCACCGGCTGGGCGTCAATCCCTGCTCGCGACCGGCGTGGAGGACGGGCTCGAGAGCGACCGTCACGACGTTCACGACCACGAGGATTCCGACGCCCGTGCCGAGCGCGGCGAGCCAGCGGCGGGGGCGCCGGAGCGCGAGCAGATCCCATGCGCCGCGGGCGATGAGGGCGATGATCAGGAGCATGAAGCCGAATTGGATGACGGAACCGATCGCGACGTTCCAGTCGTACGCCGCGTTCTTCGGCGGCGGTCCGGAGGCCAGGCGGCCCGCCCAGTTGACGATCGTCAGCAGCCCGACGAACACCACCCATGCGGTCAGGCGGCCGCTCCATCCAGGACGAGTTGCGCTTACGCGACCCAGTCCCAAAGCGCGATTCCCCTCGTATAGATCGTTTCCGGGATGAGGCTCTCCTAGAAGAGGCTTGATGTGGAACTAAGACCGTGTAACAGAATGGGCTGCGGTCGCCTCCGGTTGTGCGGGTCAGTGTTCGGCGGTGACGGCCTTGGGCTGCCCGGCCGAAGCGAGCCGTGTTGTCCGTTCGAGCCAGGGCCGTGCCTCGAGGCGTTCGAAGATCTCGGTGGCCTCGGCGAGTAGCGGTTCGGCCTGGCTTGGCTGACCTTGGCCGACGAGCCACTCGGCGTGTTCGAGCAGGGTGACCGCGAGCCAGAAAGGGATGCCGAGCTCGCGGAACTGCTCGGCCGCGGCCTCGTAGCCTGCTCCGTCGCCCGCGAGGCGGGCGCGGAAACGCCGCGCCTGGGCGTCGAGGTACGGCGGTCGGGAGCCTGCGGGAACGGTCTCGATGGAGGTCAGCAGCTCCTCGATCTTCGCGGCCTCGCCCAATGCGAACGCGGCTTCGAGCGACTCGACGAGGCCTTGCTTGACGGCTTGTGCAGCGAGGCCAAGGGTGCGGCCCGTCTCGATGGTCGCCTCGCCGTCGGCGAGCGCCTCCTGCGGTCGCCCTTCCGCGCGGCGCAGCGAGGCTCGCGAGCAGAGGTAGCAGGAGCGTTCCTGGACATCGGTGGACTCCTCGAGCCGGGAGAACATCGAGAAGATGCGGCGTGCGCCGTCGAGCTCGCCGCGCTCGAGGTGGATCTCGACGCTCGACTGGAGCAGGCTGAGCACGACTCCGCCGGCGTCGACCTGCTCCTGGGTGAACTCCTCGCTCGTTGCCTGCGCCTCGTCCCAGCGGCCGAGCATGTACAGAGGGTAGGTCCGCTCGGCCAGCACAGCCCACTCTTG